>OBEQ010760621.1_pt1 | contig 20940 bp, 20 predicted proteins | sample 1670901 | NCBI WGS metagenome assembly OBEQ01 (sample SAMEA104232315, study PRJEB22302) | groundwater metagenome | biome: forest; feature: aquifer; material: groundwater | place: USA | collected 2011-08-07 | depth 5.4 m
ACCTTGAAGCACATGGCCCATAACCTGATTCGAAAGGCACCGGGCAAGGATTCCCTCCGCCTCCGCCGAAAGGTCGCCGCCTGGGACGACGACTTCCTCGTAAGCCTCATCGCCGCATAAACCGTTCACCCGATTCCCCTGAGAGGCCATGCGTCAGGTGATCGCCGCCGCCAGTGCGGCCATGGCCGCGCTCAACCTGCTGGGCGAGGTGGTCATTGATCTCAACATCATCGGTCTGAACGCGTCGATCCGCTGCGGCAATGTGGGCATGAAAGGGAAAGCCCTTGATGTGATTGCGCAGGAGTTACGAGGCTATGCCCGACAGGCGCGATCGTCGTCCGACAGCATCGTCGGGCGGCTGGACGAGGTGATCCAGTTGGCGGGAAGCCTGGCGGTAGACCGCAGCGGCTTCCTCGAGGAACTGGCCGAGCTGCGCACATGGCTGGAGCAGGCGGTGGAGCGCCTGCGTCAGGCCGGCGGTGAAACCGGCTGGGTGCTGACGCATATCCAGGAAAGCGCCGACGGTCTGGCTGTGGCTATCGACGAGTCGCTGGCTCGCTTCGATTCGCTCGGGGCGGTCAATGGCGATTTCCAGGAAACCGCCAATCGTCTGCACGCCATCGCCAATTCGGTCCGCCCGCCCCTGTCCACCACACAACTGCACGACGAGCGCCGGCGTGTGCTGGGCTTCCTGGCCGCCCACTACACCATGGCCAGCGAGCGCGACATCCACCGGCTGATCACTGGCGAGGAAGAGCAGGCGGCGGCTCCGTCCGCCAGCGCCGATGACCTTTCCGATATCTTCTTCTGACCCGAGGGCTCCCATGCGCGTCGCCATCATTGATGACAGCAAGAGCAGTCTGGAAGCGCTGGCTCGTCTGGTCAACGATATGACCGATTGTACCTGCGTCGGCTTTTCCGATCCGCAGCAGGGTCTGGCCTGGTGCATCGCCAATACGCCGGATGCGATCCTGGTCGACTACCATATGCCGCAAATGGATGGTTTGCAGTTTATCGCCCAATACCGCAGCGGGCCCGACCGCGGTGAGGTTCCGGTGGTGATGGTGACCACCGAGATGCAGCCGGAGGTCAAGCGGCAGGCGTTGCTGCTGGGGGCCACTGATTTTCTGAGCAAGCCGGTCGATGCCATCGAGCTTCAGGCGCGGCTGCGCAACCTGCTCAAGCTGCGCCGCGCCCATCTCGCCCTGTCCCATCGCGCCGAATGGCTGGCGGGGGAAATCCGGGCGGCGCAGCAGAAGATCATGGACCGCGAGCGCGAAGCGATTCTCGTGCTGTCCCGTGCCGCCGAGCATCGCGACCCCGAGACGGGCCAGCATCTGTTGCGCATGGCCGCCTATACCCGGCTGATCGCCGAGGCGCTGGGTCTGGCTCAGGATCGCATCGACACCCTGTACGCCGCCGCGCCCATGCACGATGTCGGCAAGATCGGCACCCCCGACAGCATTCTTTTGAAACCCGGCCGGTTGACGCCGGAAGAAACCATCATCATGCGCGAGCACACGGTACACGGCTATCAGATCCTGGCCGGCAATGCCTCGGAAATTCTGACCGTCGCCGCCGTGGTGGCGTTGCATCATCACGAGCGTTTCGACGGTGACGGCTATCCCAACCGCTTGGCCGGCGAGGCCATTCCGCTGGCCGGCCGCATCGTCGCCGTTGCCGACGTGTTCGACGCACTGACCAGCGTGCGGCCCTACAAGGCGGCCTGGCCGATCGCCAAGGCCCGGGAGTATCTGATCGAAAACCGCGACGCCCATTTCGACGCGCTCTGCGTCGACGCCTTCCTGAGCCGCTGGGACGAAGTCGTTCAGGTCGGCGTGCTGCACGCCGAAGCGGAAGAGGTTAAAACTCCACCAGAGCGCTGATCAGGAACAGCAGGACCAGGGCACCCAGATAGAACACCGCCGCCGAAGCGCTGAGAAAGACGAAATTGCCGAATGTGGCCAACGGATGCATCCGCCGCTCGCGGTGCAGCCGTTCCATGTTGCGGCGATCGGTTCCGCCGACGACGGTCAGGAAATAGCGGTTGCCGAACAACGTGGTGGCCAAGCGCATATTGACCGGATAGCGCCGCCAGGTTGGCGTATGGCTGGCGTCCCACAGGGCCGCCCGCTGCTCCGCGGTAAAGGATTCCCAGATCTCGGGAGGCAGCCGCGACAACAGCGTGTCGTTCTCCAGCCGATCGACCGTGGTGACCGTTTCGTCGGTCATGGCAACCCGTCCCCCCGTTGTCCATATCACCTTACCTTAGCCGTGGTGGAGCCGGCCGGCAAGACGGCTGCGGGGTGTGCAATGGCCATCCGTAAAGTTCGAGGTCTGAAGCAAGAGGAATAATACCTTCCCCAACCTGCCGATCGCGGTCACAATGTCGCAGCGCTGTTATCGACAACCAGGAAAGACCCGCCGCGTGACCGTTCCCGATGCCGATGCTATCACCGTGCAGGTACCGTTTTCCAAGACCGAGATCCAGGTGCCGCGAGAGATCTGGCTGGCCTGCCGCGTCATGGAGGACCGGGTCGCCCTGTATGCCGCCGCGGTGCTGGTCGCCGTGTTCATCGTCGGCATCTCCATCACCGGCCTGATGCAGGGCGCCGGGCTGGGCTTCGTGGTGCTGGGCTGGCTGTATTTCGACGGACTGCTGGCGCGTCGCTGCGCGGTGGGCAAGGTGCGGCTTTTGAAATAACTCCTTGCCCGCGGCGCGCTGGGCTGTTGAAATCCGACCTCCATCGGGACTAGCTTAGACCAAAGCCAACCAGGATAGTCGGATATGCACCAAGATCTCGCGGCCAAGTACGACCTGCGGGTGCCCCGCTACACCTCTTACCCCACCGCGCCGCATTTCACTCCGGCGGTGGGAGGCGAGCGCTATGGCCGCTGGCTGGCGGAATTGCCGGCCGATGCCGAGCTGTCGCTGTACCTGCACATCGCCTATTGCGCCGAAATGTGCTGGTTCTGCGGGTGCCACACCAAGATCACCCAGAAATACGGCCCGGTCGCCGATTACATGGATGCGCTGTGGCGTGAGATCGACATGGTGGCGGCGCAGTTGCCACGCCGCATGACGGTGCGGCATATCCATTTCGGTGGCGGCAGCCCGACCATCCTGACGCCCGAGGACTTCGTCCGCACCGTTCAGTCCATGCGCGACCGTTTCGACGTCAAGGCCGACGCGGAAGTGGCGGTGGAACTGGACCCGCGCACCGCCGATCAGGCCTATGTGGAGGCGATGGCGCGCTCCGGCGTGACGCGCGCCTCGATCGGCGTGCAGGATTTCAACGACGACGTCCAGAAGGCCATCAACCGCATCCAGCCCTATGCGGTCACCGAGCAGGTCATCCGCTGGCTGCGCGAGGCCGGCGTGCCCGACATCAACATGGACCTGATTTACGGCCTGCCCTATCAGACCATCGAATCGCTGCGTCATACCATCGACCTGGCGGCGGCATTCTCGCCCAAGCGCATCGCCCTGTTCGGCTATGCCCATGTGCCGTGGATGAAAAAGCATCAGCGGTTGATTCCCGAAGCCGCTCTGCCCAATGGCGAAGAGCGCTGGGCTCAGTACGAGATGGCCGAACGGCGCTTGGTCGAGGAGCACGGCTATGTGGCGATCGGTCTCGACCACTTCGCCCGCGCCGACGATGAGCTGGCGATCGCGTTGCGGGAAAAGCGCATGCATCGCAATTTTCAGGGCTATACGACCGATGAGGCGCCGGTGCTGATCGGCTTCGGCGCATCGGGTATCGGCTCGCTGCCGCAGGGCTATGTTGCCAACGAAGGCACCATCCACGCTTACAAGGATCTGATTCGCGCCGGCACATTCGCCACGGCTCGCGGCGTGCCGGTCAGCGACGACGACCGGCTGCGCCGCGCCGTCATCGAGCGGCTGATGTGCGACCTGGAAATCGACCTGGACGCGGTGGCGGCGCGGTTCGGCCAGTCGGGCGCCGTGTTCGAGCCGGAACTGGCGTCGCTGGCCAGCATGCGCGACGACGGTATCTGCACCATCGACGGCCGCCGCATCACCATCACCGACGACGGCCGCCCCCTGGTCCGCGCAGTCTGCGCCGCGTTCGACAAATACCTGAAGGCCGGTGAACAGCGGCATTCCAAGGCCGTATAACCGAGCCACGACCCTTATAGGCCCTCCCCCTTGATGGGGGAGGGTTGGGTGGGGGGGCTGCTTCAGCACGGCCCATTCCTCCCTCCCGGCTGAATCCCTGTCCAATTCGCACCTGCATCAGGTGTGACCGCTCCGAATACGGCGACAGCGTCGCTGACGGTGCTGCCAATTCGTTTGACAGCCGTCGACGTCCGGACAACAATTAGTTTCAGGGGTAGGTACAGCAAACGCGTGTTCGTTCCAGGGGTCGGACGGTGATCGTCCGGCTACGGGGAAGGCTTGACCGTCGCGCTCAACACAGCGCGGATCGGAATGGAGATGTTTTCCAAATATAATCCAGTATTGGCGATGGTATTTGTACAGATGATTCTGTGTTGACATGCCAATAAGTCGAAATTATCATCCGCTCCGTCAATCATGACAAATTGCCGCAACGACGGTGACAGGGAGAGACGACTATGGCGACTGCCAAGAAAATTGCCATTTGTGTGAATACCGCGGCGCTGGATCAGCTTTATACGGCATTGATTATGGCGGCGACGGCCTGCACCATCGCCGAGCGCGTTGATCTGTGCGTCGCGATGGGCGGCGTCACTCCCTTCATCAAGGGCAAGATGGAAAGCCTGGATGTCGCCGCGGAGCTGACCGCCCTGGGCGCCGAATTCAAGCAGCGCATCGAAGCCAGCAATTACATCAAGCCCCATGATCTGGTGCGCCAGGCCAAGGAATCGGGCGTGTGCCACATTCACGCCTGTCAGCCGTCGCTCGACCTGTTCGGCTACAAGCGCGATGATCTGATCCCGGAAGTGGACGACGTGCTCGGCGCCGCCGCTGCCCTGGAAATCGCCGGCAATGCCGATCTGGTACTGATTTATTAAATAAAAGGCGCCCTCGCCGGGCGCGCTCCGCGCTCAGGTGCCGCCTCAATGGCGGCTGTTTAAGCCGGGGCCGGTGGTGAACCGGGAAAACATGGTGGTGTTCCCTCTCCCGTCCGCGGGAGAGGGAATTTCGGCTATCCCTATCCTGATCGCACCGCATTCTCGACTTGACTTGCGGCGGGTATAGCGCTCATAAACCAACCCTCTCAGTGCTGCTGAGGAACTCCGCCTCCGAGGAGGCCCGCTGGTCCGCGAGTGTCGCGCACCGGCGCATAACGTTTTGTGGGTGAGTCGATGTTCGAGTCTTTGAGCGGCAAGCTCGGCGAGGTGTTCGACAGGTTGCGCAAGCGCGGCGCCCTGACGGATTCCGACGTGGCCGAAGCAATGCGCGAAGTGCGCGTTGCCTTGCTTGAGGCGGATGTCGCCCTGCCGGTGGTCAAGGACTTCGTCGCCAAGGTGCGCGAGCGCGCCGTCGGCCAGGAGGTGGTCCGCTCGGTCACCCCCGGCCAGATGGTCGTCAAGATCGTTCACGACGTTCTGATCGAGACTTTGGGTACCGAGGGCGTCGAACTCAACCTGCTGGCCGTGCCGCCCGCCGTGGTGCTGATGGTCGGTCTTCAGGGGTCGGGCAAGACCACCACCTCGGCCAAGATCGCCCTGCGCCTGAAGACCCGCGAAAAGAAGAAGGTGCTGCTGGCCTCGCTGGACGTCTATCGCCCGGCGGCGCAGCAACAATTGGCCATTCTCGGCGAGCAGGCCGGCATCGCCAGCCTGCCGATCGTCGCCAACGAAATGCCGGTGGCCATTGCCCGCCGCGCCCTGGAAGCCGGACGGCTTCAGGGCTTTGACGTGGTCATTCTCGACACCGCCGGCCGCCTGCATATCGACGAAGCGCTGATGGCCGAGGTCGCCCAGGTGCGCGACGTCGCCAAGCCGGTCGAGACCCTGCTGGTCACCGACGCCATGACCGGCCAGGATGCCGTGACCCTGGCCCGCGAATTCAACGAAAAGGTCGGCGTCACCGGCATCGTCCTGACCCGGATCGACGGTGATGCCCGTGGTGGTGCGGCGCTGTCCATGCGTCAGGTCACCGGCCGGCCGATCAAGTTCCTCGGCACCGGCGAAAAGCTGGACGGGCTGGAAGTCTTCCACCCCGATCGCATCGCCGGCCGTATCCTCGGCATGGGCGACGTGGTCAGCCTGGTGGAACGGGCAACCGAGACCATCAAGCAGGAAGATGCCGAAAAGCTGGCCGCCAAGATGGCGAAGGGCCAGTTCGACCTGGAAGACATGCTGTCCCAGTTTCGCCAGATCAAGAAACTGGGCGACATGAAGGGTCTTCTCGGCATGCTGCCCGGCATCGGCAAGCTCAAGCAGCAGATCAACGACGCCAAAATCGACGAGCGCGTGGTCGGCCGCCAGGAGGCGATCATCCTGTCGATGACCCCCAAGGAACGGCGCAATCCCGACATCATCAAGGCCTCACGCAAGAAGCGTATCGCCGCCGGCTCCGGCACTTCGGTGCAGGACGTCAACAAGCTGCTCAAGCAGCATCAGATGATGGCCGACATGATGAAGAAGATGAGCAAGATGGGGAAGAAGGGCCTGATGCGTGGCGGCTTCCCCGGACTGCCATCCGGCATGTTTCCCCCTAAGTTCTAAGTTTTCGAATAGAAGGACCGTAAGCAGAGATGGCACTGAAAATCCGCCTCGCCCGCCACGGCGCCAAGAAGCGTCCGTTCTACTGGATCGTGCTGGCTGACGCGCGCTGCCCGCGCGATGGCCGCTTCATCGAGAAGCTGGGCACCTACAACCCGATGATCGAGGCGGAAAACCGTCTGGTCATGAAGGAAGACCGCATCAAGCATTGGCTGTCGAACGGCGCGCAGCCGACCGACCGTCTGGCCAAGTTCTTCGCTCAGGCTGGCTACATTGCCGCGCGTCCGCGTCCCGACCAGACCAAGCAGCCCACTCCGAAGGCGAAGGCCGTGGAGCGCGCCAAGGAGCGCGCCGCCCGCGAAGCCGCCGCCGCTGCCGCCGCCAGCGAGTAAGCTGTCCGCGTGACGTCCCGCATCTGTCTTGGGGTCGTGGTCGGCGTCCACGGTGTGCAGGGGGCGGTGAAGGTCAAATCCTTCACCGAGAACCCGGCTGCGGTGGGAGCCTATGGCCCGGTCGAAGACGAGGCGGGGCAGCGGCGCTTCCGGTTGAAGGTCATCGGGCAGGCCAAAGGCATGGTCACCGCCACGCTGGAGGGGGTCCGGGACCGCAACACGGCGGAAGCCATGAAGGGCACCCGGCTGTATGTGCCGCGCGAGCGGTTGCCGCAGCCGGACGAGGACGAAATCTACCTGTCCGACCTGATCGGTCTGCGGGTGGATCTGGACGACGGCACGATGTGGGGCACCGTCAAGGCGGTGTACGACTTCGGGGCCGGCGACGTGCTGGAGGTGGCGCGGCCGGAAGGCCGGCTGGAGATGCTGCCGTTCACCCGGGCCTGCGTGCCGGTGGTGGATGTGGCGGGTGGCCGGCTGGTGGTGGCGCTACCGGACGAGATCGAGGTCAGGGGTTCGGAGCAAGGTGGAACGGATGAGTGAAGACGCGCCGCTGGGCAATCCCCAGGGAACGCCATGGACGGCGACGCTCTTGACCATCTTTCCTGAAATGTTCCCCGGGCCGCTGGGTGTCTCGCTCGCCGGTCGAGCGTTGCAGGATGGGCGATGGGCATTGCGGGCGGTCGATATCCGCGATTTCGCCCGCGACCGCCACCGTACCGTGGACGACACGCCGTGTGGCGGTGGTCCGGGCATGGTCATGCGTCCCGATGTGGTGGACGCCGCCATCCGGGGCGCTGGCGGCTGCGGTCCGCTGCTGTATCTGACGCCGCGCGGCCGCCTGTTTGATCAGGCGATGGCGCGGCGGCTGGCGGCAGAGCCCGGCGTGCGGATTCTCTGCGGCCGGTTCGAGGGGGTCGACCAGCGCGTGCTGGACGCCCACGGCGCGGAAGAGGTCAGCGTCGGCGACTTCGTCCTGTCGGGCGGTGAGCCGGCGGCCCTGATCGTGATGGATGCGGTGGTACGGCTGCTGCCCGGAGTGATCGGCAGCGAGGACTCGCTGACCGAGGAGAGTTTCGAGCGGGGATTGCTGGAATATCCCCATTACACCCGGCCCGCCCTGTGGGATGGCCGGCCGGTACCGGAAACCCTGCTTTCCGGGCACCACGAAAAGATCAGGGCATGGCGCTTAGGCCAGGCCGAACAGGCAACGAGGATGCGGCGGCCGGATTTGTGGGAACGCTATCGGGCAGCCAGAGGGAAAAAGGAAAAGGGTTGAGCCATGAACATCATTCAGCAGCTCGAGCAGGAGCAGATCACCAAGCTGTCCGCCACCCGCGGCGTTCCGGACTTCGCGCCGGGCGATACTTTGAACGTCAAGGTCAAGGTGGTGGAAGGCAACCGTGAGCGCGTCCAGGCCTATGAGGGCGTGTGCATTGCCCGCAAGAACGACGGCGTGAACTCGTCCTTCACGGTGCGCAAGATCTCCTACGGCGAAGGCGTCGAGCGTATCTTCCCGCTCTATTCGCCGAACGTCGCCGAGATCGAAGTGATCCGCCGCGGTGACGTGCGTCGCGCCAAGCTGTACTACCTGCGCGGCCGCCGCGGCAAGTCGGCCCGCATCGCCGAGCAGACCACCGGCTACAGCGCCAAAGCCGCCGCCGCCGAGCGTGAAGCCGTTGCCGCCGGCAAGGCCGCTGCCGCCGCCGGCAAGGCTGCCGCTGCTGCCGAGAAGAAGGCCGCCGGCTGAGGATTTCCGGTGTCGGGCTGATCGACTGGCCCCCTGGAAATTCTTCGCGACATCGCTTATAGTGCTGGAGGTGACCGACGGGTGCGCTAACACCCGTCGGCCGCTTCCTAGGCCTCGGTGACCTTCAGACGGATGACGATCCGCCAGATCCGGAACCGGAGTACCAGGAGAAAGGGCATTCTCTTCATGCTCTTTGCCTCCAATACGGCGGGCTGGGTCATTCCAGTCCGCCGTATGCATATTGGACGATCCTGACGCAGAGTCGCAATCGGTGTCATGAAAGCTTGCGTGACAAGCTCGCTTTTTTGGCGAACCCGCCGCCGCCGCGAAGAGAGTTCTTTCGGCGAGTGATGCACTGGGACGTTGGTCTGACCGCTTCGCCGATCCCGTGAATGCGACGAACGCCGCCGTTCTCTCCGGCATTGGTCGTAGACGCCGTGCCCAGCCGGTGGAATCGGCAAATTCGGCCTTTAACTCGTCTTGCGACCCGGTTATTCTCCCCGGCCTGAACCGACCGGTTTAGCTGCCCGGCGGCCTAGATGGAGCGCGCGTGACCATGGCGAAAGCCCGTACCCTGTTTGACAAGATCTGGGACAGTCATCTGGTGGACGTCCAGGAAGACGGCACCTGTCTGATCTACATCGACCGCCACCTCGTTCACGAAGTGACCAGCCCGCAGGCCTTCGAGGGGCTGCGCATGACCGGCCGCCAGGTGCGCCGGCCCGAGCTGGTGCTGGCCGTGGCCGACCATAACGTTCCGACCACCGACCGCAGTCACGGCATCGCCGACGACGAAAGCCGGATTCAGGTCGAGACGCTGGAAAGCAACGCGCACGACTTCGGGGTCGAATACTACAAGACGGATGATATCCGTCAGGGTGTGGTCCATATCGTCGGCCCGGAACAGGGCTTCACGCTGCCCGGCACCACCATCGTCTGTGGCGACTCGCACACATCGACCCATGGCGCCTTCGGGGCGCTGGCCTTCGGCATCGGCACGTCCGAGGTCGAGCATGTGCTGGCGACCCAGACCCTGGTGCAGCGTCCGGCCAGGAACATGCGCATCACCGTCGATGGCACGCTGGCGCCCGGCTGCACCGCCAAAGACATCGCCCTGGCGATCATCGGCCGCATCGGCACCGCCGGCGGCACCGGCTATGTGGTGGAATATGCCGGCGAGGCGATCCGCGCCCTGTCGATGGAAGGCCGCATGACGGTCTGCAATATGACCATCGAGGCGGGCGCCCGCGCCGGCCTGATCGCCGCCGACCAGACCACCTTCAATTACGTCATGGGCCGGCCCAAGGCGCCGAAGGGTGCCGCCTGGGAAGCCGCCTTGACAAGCTGGAAGACCCTGCACACCGACGAGGGCGCCCAGTTCGACGCGGAAATCCACATCGACGCGGCCAGTCTGGTGCCGATGGTGACCTGGGGCACCAGCCCCGAGGACGTGCTGCCGATCACCGCCGTGGTGCCGAACCCCGCCGACATCGCCGACGAGGGTAAGCGCCGCGCCGTGCAGCGCTCGCTCGACTATATGGGCCTGACCCCGGGCATGCCGCTGACCGAAGTGCCGGTGGACGTGGTGTTCATCGGCTCGTGCACCAACGGCCGCATCGAGGACTTCCGCGCCGCCGCCGCCGTGCTCAAGGGCCGCAAGGTGGCCGCTGGGGTGCAGTGTCTGGTGGTGCCGGGCTCGGGTCTGGTCAAGGAACAGGCCGAGTCCGAAGGGCTCGACGAGGTGTTCCTCGCCGCCGGGGCCGAGTGGCGCGAGCCGGGCTGCTCCATGTGTCTGGCGATGAACGCCGACAAACTCAAGCCGGGCCAGCGCTCGGCCTCGACGTCCAACCGCAACTTCGAAGGCCGCCAGGGCCGCGGCGGTCGGACCCATCTGGTCAGCCCGGCCATGGCCGCCGCCGCCGCGGTGACCGGCAAACTGACCGATGTGCGGTCGCTGTAAGGAGCGTAGTTGATGTTTGGAGGCGCCGAGTTGAGACGGCAGATGGCGGATCTGACCACCCAGGTGGCGGAGCTGAAAGGCCATCTGGACGCTCAGGCCGCGGCTAAACCGGCGGCGCCGGTCACCGTTCAACCCGTGGCCGCGGGGGCAACCGGGGTGGGCGAGATCATCGCCGTTGCCGAGTTTCACACGCGGGAATTGTCGGCGATCGCCGCCGAGGTGCTGCAACTGGGCTACGGCTACGACCTGGACACGGTGCAGATGACCTGGAACCGCTTCGCCGCCGGCGATCGCCAGGCCTTCTTTTCCGCTTTGACCGGCCCGGGCGGTGACGGTCTGGCCGTTCATCTGACCAATGCCGCGCAGGACGAGGACTACGGTACCGATTTCAGCAAGGCGCTCGCCCGGCTGGTCGATAATGGCCGGCGGTTCCTCGACCTGCTGGGCGCGCTCGACAGCCGCCGCGTGGTGCTGGACTTCTACCAGAATGGGCCGCTCGGAGAATTCCTGAGCGCCGCACACAATCCGGCCGCGGCGGGCGACAGCCCGGCGGCAGCGTAAGGGACGAGAGATGGACAAGTTCACCGTTCTCACCGGCGTTGCGGCGCCGCTGCCGATGATCAATGTCGACACCGACATGATCATCCCCAAGCAGTTCCTGAAGACCATCAAGCGTTCGGGGCTCGGCAAGAACCTGTTCGACGAGATGCGCTATGACGAGCAGGGCGCCGAAAAAGCGGATTTCGTGCTCAATCAGCCGGCTTATCGCAAGGCCGAGATTCTGGTGGCCGGGGCGAATTTCGGCTGCGGCTCGTCTAGAGAGCATGCGCCATGGGCGTTGCTGGATTTCGGTATCCGCTGCATCATCGCCCCCAGCTTCGCCGACATCTTCTACAACAATTGTTTCAAGAACGGCATCCTGCCGATCGTGCTGCCCCAGGACGACGTCGACAAGCTGATGGACGACGCCCAGCGCGGCGCCAACGCGACCGTCACCGTCGACCTGGAAAAGCTGGAAATCCGCGGCCCGGATGGTGGCTGCATCGCCTTCAACCTTGATCCGTTCCGCCGCCACTGCCTGCTCAACGGCCTCGACGACATTGGCCTGACGTTGCAGCGCGCGGAAAAGATCGACGCGTTCGAGAGTAAGCGTAAACAGTCGGAACCTTGGCTGGCCGCTTGAGTTCGAGATCCCGGGGCCGGTTTGGCGGGGGGCCGGCTCCTGTTGCAATGACTGAGAAGGGAATTAAGAAAATGGCCAAGAAACTGCTCATCCTGCCCGGCGACGGAATCGGTGGCGAAGTAATGGCGCAGGTGCGCCGCGTCATTGATTGGATGGCCAAGCGCCGCAGCGTCGAGTTCGATGTGCAGGAAGGCTTAATTGGCGGCGCCGCCTACGACAAGTTCGGCACCCCGCTGGCCGACGAAACCCTCGCCGACGCCATGGCCGCCGATGCCGTGCTGCTGGGCGCCGTCGGTGGTCCCAAATGGGACGACCTGCCGTTCGACAAGAAGCCCGAGCGCGGCCTGCTCGGCATCCGCAAGGAAATGGGCCTGTTCGCCAATCTGCGCCCGGCCATCGTCTTCGACGCCCTCGCCGAAGCCTCGACGCTCAAGACCGACGTGGTCAAGGGCCTCGACATGATGATCGTGCGCGAACTGACCGGCGGCATCTATTTCGGCCAGCCGCGCGGCATCGAGGATCTGCCCGACGGCAGCCGCAAGGGCTTCAACACCGAAGTCTACACCACCTCGGAAATCCAGCGCATCGCCCGCGCCGCCTTCGATCTGGCGATGAAGCGCAACAAGCGCCTGTGCTCGGTCGACAAGGCCAACGTGCTGGAAAGCTCGGTGCTGTGGCGCGAAGAAGTGATCAAGGTCGGCCAGGAGTATCCAGAGGTCGAACTGAGCCACATGTATGTCGACAATGCCGCCATGCAACTGGTGCGCAACCCCAAGCAGTTCGACGTGATGGTGACCTCCAACCTGTTTGGTGACATCCTGTCCGATTGCGCGGCGATGCTGACCGGCTCGCTCGGCATGCTGCCGTCGGCCTCGCTGGGGGCGGTGGACGCCAACGGCAAGCGCAAGGCTCTGTACGAGCCCGTGCATGGTTCCGCCCCGGACATCGCCGGCAAGGACATTGCCAATCCGCTGGCGTGCATCCTGTCGTTCTCGATGGCTCTGCGCTACTCGTTCGATCTGTCGACCGAAGCCGACATGATCGAGGCAGCGGCGCAGAAGGTGCTGAACGGTGGCCTGCGCACCGCCGACATCATGCAGCCCGGCAAGGCCCGTATCTCCACCACGGTCATGGGCGAAGCCATCGTCCGTGAACTGGAAAAGATCGCCCGGGTGTAATATAGGTTCCCCCCTCTCCCGTCAGCGGGAGAGGGGGGATTATTGCGATGCTCGACTACGATTTTCCGCTGTTCCGGCCGCCCTCCGAGGGCAACAACCTGATCATTCAGGCGACGCTGGGGTGCAGCTTCAATCAGTGCAGCTTCTGTTCCATGTATCGGAGCAAGCACTACCGGCCGCGGCCGCTGGACGAGGTGTTCGGCGACATTGATCGCGCGGCGCGGATCTGGCCCGACGCGCATCGGGTATTCCTGGCCGACGGCGATGCCTTCGTATTACCCACCGAGACTCTGTTGGCCCTGTGCCACCGGCTGCGCGCCCGGTTTCCCGATCTGCAACGGGTGTCGGCCTATGCCACACCGCTGAGCCTGCTCAGGAAAACCCCGGAAGACATGGCGGCGTTGAAGGCGGCTCGGCTGTCGCTGCTGTATTTCGGCCTGGAAAGCGGTTCCGCCGAGGTGCTCAAGCGTGTCGCCAAGGGGGCCAGTCCGCGCGGCGTGATCGAGGGTCTGGCCAAGGCCGATGCCGCCGGCCTGAAAGTGTCCGCCACGGTGATCAATGGCCTGGGTGGGCGCGGCCTGTGGCGCGAGCATGTGGACGGCACGGTGGCGGTGGTCAACGCCGCGCCGCCGACCTATCTGTCGACCCTGCAACTGGTCTTTCACGACGATGCGGAACAGCGCTTCCGGGCCCGGTTTCCCGATTTCGAACCGCAGGACGATGCCGCGGTTCTGAACGAGCTGGAACGGCTGATCACGCATCTGGCGCCGGCCAGGCCGGTGATCTTTCGCTCCAACCACGCTTCCAACGCCCTGCCGCTGGCAGGCACCTTACCCAAGGACCGGGGCGCGCTGCTCGCCCAGATCGCCCAGGCCCGCGCCGGCTTGCGGCACATGCGGCCGGATTTTCTGCGCGGATTTTAGAGCGTGATCCGATCCGGTTGGATCACGCCAGCCGCCATTGCGGCGGCGGTGTGCAGGGTCAGTCGGATCTGATGGGCCACCGGGCTGCGGCACCCTCGGAGTCGGCCGATACTACTGGCCGAGCCTCCATAAGCCACCGCAGGGTCATGAATGTCCACATCGCCCCGGAAAGCAGGGACAGCAGGGCACCCAAAAGCAGCGACAGCCCTTTCTCCACCATCTTGAACGTGAATTCGGCAAGCTCGAAGGCGTCGCGGCCGAGCACGCGGAGGACCGCCGCTGTCCGGTTGCCGAACGCTTTCGACAGCTTCTCGGCCGCCTTGAAATCATCCAGACGGTCGACGGTCTTCATGACCATGACGGCATCCTCAAGTCCGCCACGCTTCCTGATCCCATCCAAGCGTTCCGCCGCTTCGATGACGGGGGCAAGTTTACGCCTGTCTATCGCCTGGTCGGCCGCACGGCGGAGCTTCTCGAAATCCTTGACGTCGGCGGCATCCAGAGCCTTGAGCGGAGCAAGGTGGATGGCTCCCTTGGCCACAGCGCCGATCTCGCCGATCATCCGCCGCGAGACGGTGGCCGTCTTCACCCCGACCTTGAGCACAGACGTCCCCGCCTTGCCCCCCAGGGAAGCCCCTCCTGTGGCGGGGGCCGCCGCCTGCAAAGCGAGTCCGGCACCGACAAGGCCCAAGACCACATAATCCGGCTCCTCGCCGCGGACCAGCTTGGCCAACTCGATCGTGCCGTCACGGAGATCCCCGACCACGGTCATGTCCGCTGCCACCGAGCATACGATCCCCTCGACGCTCGCGGCCTTTCCCGTGATGGCCCCGGTCCCGCAGTTCACGGTCCCCCGACCGAGCGACTTCCACCAGACCGTCTCCTGCCTGAAGCGGGACTTGACGGCCTCCGGCACGGGGACGCCGGCGAGTTCCGCCGCTTGCAGATACATGACCACGCCCTCGACGTCGCCCTTGGCGAACAGGCCGTCCACGGTCGATGCAAGGCCGTCGCCCGACAGGATGGATCTGATCTGGCCCTCCACGATGCCCCGGATCAGGCCTTCGTCCGCCAAAGGCACCTTTTCGCGCTCGGACGAAGAAGCCATGAACAGCAGGGTGATACCGGCCACCGCTGCCCCAAGTGCGACGATCTTACCAAGCATTCGGTGAAGCCTTCTTCGAAAGTCCGCCGACATTCTGCCATCAGAGCGCTTTCCGATAAAGGGCGACGGTACCCAAAGCTGCGTAAAGTTGCGGTCGCCGCCAGAAATCATGTTCCAACGCCATGGCGACACGTCGTTTCCCGTCGCCGACACCACCTCGCCGAGGAATTTCGAGGGCAAGGAGCGTTTCGGCTGGGGGCTGGCGTTCTTCAACCTCAACGACTTCAAGGCGGTCAACGACACGCTGGGCTATCTCGCTGGTGACCAGTTGCTTCCTCTGTGGGTCGGCCGCCAAGGCCAGTGGCAAACTGGAACCATTCTCGCTGCGGGGAACCTTTACATCTCGTCCGGTTTGTTGAAAGGTCCGGGGATCAGAGACGTTCCCGGACTGACGGTTGGCCATGCGCCTGGTGCTCGGACTCATACCGATGAGCCTGACGGCTCATCTATGCCCTCGCCGGGCGCGCTCCGCGCTTGGCCGCGGCCTCAATGGCCGCTGGATACCGGCGCACCGGTCCGAGCATGTGTCAAAGATTTTACTCGCCGGTATTATTCTATGGCTGTGCCTGGCCTGGCCGGCGGCAGCAGAGCCATGGGACGATCTCGCCAGTCCGCTGTTCCGTCACCTGACGGTCGATCACGGCCTGCCCTATCCCATCGTCATGAGCGTGGCCCAGGATGCGGACGGCTTCATGTGGTTCGGCACCCCCGGCGGGCTGGCCCGCTGGGACGGCTACCGCATGCTGGTGTTCCGCCACGACAACCAGAACCCCGGCTCCTTGCCCGAGAACATCGTACCGACGCTGCTGGTCGACGACCGCGGGACGCTGTGGGTGGGAACGATTTCCGGGCTGGTCGCCCGGTACGACGGCACGCGCTTCATCACCTACCGGCATGAGGGCAGCGGCCTGGGGCGGCTGCGCGACCTGGCCAGCGACGGCAATGGCGGGGTCTGGGCGGCGGGGCAATTCGGGCTGGCTCATCTCGACCTGGACACCGGCCTGTGGCGTCACGACGATGCCGATGCTGGCGATGTGTCCAGCCTTCTGCGCGATCGCTCGGGCGCATTGTGGATCGGCGCCCCCGCCGGACTGGTGCGCCGACAGCCGAGCAGCTCGCGCTTCGAGCTGGTGTCGATGCCGGAAGAGGCCGGACGGCTTACGGTAACGGCATTGTTCGAGGATCGGGCGGGACTGCTGTGGTTCGGCACCAGCACGGGCCGGGTCGGCACGGTCGATCCCCTCAGTGGGACCGCCCGGCTCATTGAGGCGCTGGGGCCATCCGGGCAACGGGTCACCAGCATCGTCGAGCCGAAGCCCGGCGTCCTGTGGATCAGCGAGTATGGCGGCGGCATCCGCGAACTGCGGGTCGGCTCCGGCGTCGTCCATAGTTTCCGCCACGACCCGACCTTGCGCGACGGCTTGGCCGACGACACGATCATGGCCATGACCATCGACCGCTCCGGCCTGGTCTGGGCCGTCGGCGTCGGCGGTGTCGACCGCCACAACCCCCTGACGGGCGGTATCGCCACCATCCTGCCGAACGCCGTCAACGGCCTGATCGGCAAGGACGTGCGCAGCATGGCTGCCCGGGCCGACGGGAGCGTGTGGATGGGATTCGGCGCGGAGGGGGTGGCCCGGCTTGACTTGGCAACCGGCCAGATCTCCGCCATCCGCCCCGCCCCCACCGCGCTGCCCCGGTCACGCGCTCAAGCGGTCGCCGCTATGGACAATGGCGACGTGTGGGTTGGCTATACCCGCGGCCTCTACCGTATCGACGGCATAACCGGCCGGGTCTCGCCGTTCGCGCTGCTGGACGATGCCAACATCATGGTGCTGCGCAACGACTCACAATGGCTGTGGGCGGGCGGCACCATGGGGCTGATGCGCATCGACCCGCGCAACGGCCAGGCCATCACCTATCGGCACACCCCCGGCAAGCACAGCGGCCTGAGCGACAACAGCGTGCTGTCGCTGCTGCCCACCGGTGACGGGCGGCTCTGGGTGGGAACCCAGCGCGGACTCAACCTGTTCGACATCCAGACCGAAACCTTCCGCCGCATCCTGCAAGATCCCAACGATCCCACCACCCTGCCCAACGACGTCATCAACGCCCTGCTGGAAGACCGATCCGGCCGACTATGGGTGGCCACCGCCAACGGCATCGGCATCCTCAACGCCACCGTCGACGGCAAGCCGCGCTTTCTTCACCTGACCACCGCTCACGGCCTGCCTCACGGTACGGTCACCGTGCTGCTGGAGGACCGGCAGGGCATGGTGTGGGCCGGCACCGGTGACGGTCTGGCGATCATCAATCCGCGGACCCTGGCCATCCGCTCGCTGGGACCGGCCGACGGCGCCGGCATTCGCACCACCTGGGCGGGGTCCGGGGCCCGCATGCCGGACGGCACCTTGCTGTTCGGCGGCCTGGGCGGCATGACGGTGGTCCAGCCCGATCGCCTGAGGGAATGGACCTTCCACCCGCCGGTAGCCGTCACCGCGGCCAAGGTCGGCGACTCCGCGATATCGCTGCCGCTGCCGCCGACGGGCCTGGTGGTCCAGCCGGACGATCGCGGGCTGAAGGTCACCTTCGCCGCGCTGGATTTCTCGGCGCCGGAACGCAACCGCTATGCCTATCGGCTGGATGGCTTCGACAGCGACTGGATTTCCACCGATGCCAGCCATCGGCAGGCGATCTACACCAACCTCGCGCCGGGCACCTACCGCCTGCTGATCCGCGGCTCCAACCGGCGGGGCGTGTGGAGCGAGCCGCCCCTGTCCCTGCCGATCGAAGTGCGGCCAGCCTGGCATCAGTCCCTGTGGGTCAATCTGGCCGAAGCCATCACCGCCCTGCTTCTGGTGATGACGACCATTCAGGGCCGGACGGCCTGGCTGCGACGGCGCCAGCGTGACCTCATGGAGCAGGTGGCGCGACGCACCGAGGAGTTGGAGTCGGCCCGCGCCACCGCCATCGCCCGCGAGGACGAAGCCCACCGCGCCAGGGAAGAGGCCGAGGCCGCCAATCGCGCCAAATCGCGCTTCCTGGCGGTCGCCAGCCACGAAATCCGTACGCCGTTGAATGGCGTTCTCGGCATGCTGCAAATGCTCGACACCGAGGCACTGACGCCCGAGCAGCGTCAATACCTGGACATCGCCAAACTGTCGGGCGGCAGCCTGATCGGTCTGATCGACAGCATCCTTGACTATGGCCGCTATGAGGCCGAGCGCGACACCGGCGACATCCAGGTGTTCGATCCGCGTCCGTTCGCCAATCAGGCCATCGAGCTGTTCCGGCCTCAGGCCGTCGCCAACGGTATCCTGCTGGAACTGGAGATCACACGGCGGGTGCCGGCCGCGGTGCGCTGCGATCAGGTGCGGCTGGCCCGCATCCTGCGCAACCTGCTGGCCAATGCCATCAAGTTCACCCCCAAGGGAATGGTCGAGGTGCTCGTCGACCTTGTCCCGGCCGAGGCCGGCTCCCCTGCCCTCTTGCGCATCGACGTCGCCGATACCGGCATCGGCATCGCACCGGATATGTGCGAAGCGATTTTCCACGATTTCGTCCAGGCTGATGATTCCATCGCCCGACGGTTCGGCGGGACCGGCCTGGGTCTGGCGATCTGCCGACGCGCCGCGGCGCTGATGGGCGGAGCGCTGACCGTCGACAGCGATCCAGCGATCGGCAGCACCTTCCATCTGGCGGTCCCGGTGGAGCCCTGCGCGGCAACACCGGTCGCCCCCGCCGCCGCCATCCCCGCAACCGGCCGCCTGTCGATCCTGCTGGTTGACGACGACGAGATCAATCGGCGGGTCGGCGCCGGCCTGCTCGACCGGCTGGGGCACAAGGTGACGGTGGTCGACGATGGCGCCAGCGCGGTCGAGGCCGCATCTACCACCGATTTCGACGTGATCCTGATGGACCTGCACATGTCGGGGCTGGATGGGATCGAGGCATCACGCCGCATCCGTGCCCTGCCGAACACGCACCGCGCCGAGGTGCCGATCATCGCCGTAACCGCCGATGTCACCAGCGACACCCGCGATAGCTGCGCGCTCGCCGGCATCAATCAGATCATCGGCAAGCCGTTGCACCTGGACATCCTGCGGCACAGCCTGACTCCGACGCGAGGCTCCACCCCCGTCGTCCCATCGGCCATGGTCGAGGGCGAAACCGGCTGGGTCAACCTGCCCTTTCTCGCCAATCAATGGGAAGTTCTCGGCACCGCCGATCTGGTCAGGCTGGGCCGCCTGTTTCATCGTGCCTCGCGCCAGATGATCGCCGAGCTGGAGGACGCCGGCAGCGCCGGAGACCGCGCCGCCATCAAGGCCATCGCCCATCGCCTGTGCAGCAGTGCCGGGGCGCTCGGGCTGGCCCGGCTGTCGGCGCACGCCAAGGCGATCGAGCTTGATGCTCCCTTTGGAGCCACGTCGGCGCTGGCCACCCGGATTGCGGTGCTGCGTCCGCTCCGGCGCGGCTCCATCACCGCCGCCTTCGCCGCGGCCCGCGGCTCGCGGACACCGGGCGGTCAGGACTAGAGCGCCGCGCGTCAAATGGGCCGCATGGCGCGCCCAGCCGCCGTTGAGGCGGCGGCCAAGCGCGGAGCGCGCCCGGCGAGGGCTGATAAAAAATTAGAGCGTTTTTCGACTTGGTCGGAAAACGCTCTAATCGGTGGTGAGGCCCAGCTTGTAGCCGATGCCGGTCACCGTGACGACCACCGGAGTCCCCTCGGGGGTCGGGCCGAGCTTGCGGCGAAGCCGGGCGACAATGGAATCGACGGTGCGCAGATCGCTGGCCAGATTGCGGTTGCTGATCACCTCGATCAGATAGTCGCGGCTGAGCGGCCCGCCATTGGCCTCGACCAGCGCCGCCAGCAGATCGAATTCCGCCCGGGTCAGTTGAATCGGCTCGCCGTCGCGAAGAGCCAGTTCCCGTCGCGTCAGGTCGAGAATCCACGGCCCGAAGGTGATGACCGAGGCGCGCCGCGCCGACACCCGTTCCAGCGCGCGACGGCGCAGCAGGGCCCGCGCCCGCGCCAGCAGTTCGCGCAGATTGACCGGCTTGGTCACATAGTCGTCGCCCCCCAGGTCGAGACCTTCGACTCGATCCGATTCGCTGTCCCGCTGGGTGACGAAGATGATGCCGACCGGGCTTTCCTGACGAATTTCCTTGGCCAGATCCAGGCCGCTGCCATCCGGCAAGTGGATGTCGATGAACATCAGGTCGGGACTGCGGCGCTTCAGCAGCGCCCGGGCCTCGGCGATGGAGGCCGCCGGCTCGACCTCGAACCCTTCGTTGGCGAAATACTTGGTCACCATTGTGCAAGTAACCGGATCGTCCTCGACGACCACCAGCCGAGCGCGCAGGCTTGGCGTCTGCACAAGCTCCAGTGACCGACTGCCGCCGTTGTCCACGACTGTTCCACCCCCCTAAGCCACATAGGAATCAATACAATGAAAGCCAGCGGCAATCCAGCCGATATGCGCGCCCACCGGGCCAGGGCAATCGGGTGAAGGAATGACGACTTGTATTTCATTCGTCATCCCAGCGAAAGCTGGGATCCATGCGGCTTTGACGCCTGATCCGCCGCATCAGAAGACCCCGACTGGCTTCGCCATCGCAGCATCTTGCCCAGCCTGGAACTGGTCCGAAAGCCGGCTGGATCCCAGCTTTCGCTGGGATGACGAGTTATTCTATAATTCGCATTTGCAACA
>OBEQ012338588.1_pt1 | contig 20940 bp, 20 predicted proteins | sample 1670901 | NCBI WGS metagenome assembly OBEQ01 (sample SAMEA104232315, study PRJEB22302) | groundwater metagenome | biome: forest; feature: aquifer; material: groundwater | place: USA | collected 2011-08-07 | depth 5.4 m
CGAGTCAGCACTAGCTCTGGAAAGCTAGTAGTTTGTAAATTTCATAAGTCTATTAAAAGAATGCCACAAATAACTTTCTCTGTCAACTAGATTCCTCAGTTCACACGGTCTGACTTGCGACCTTAAGGCGTGCCCTGGAGTGATTGGACGAAGAAATCCCCTACCCGTGACAGATAGGCTCCTGGAAACCTGCTAAACGATTCCAGATGACCGGCACCATCCACCATCCATAACTCCTTGGTCTTGCCGGCGTTAGCAAACATTCGTCTAACTCCGGCTGGTGGAATTCGATCATCCTCTGCGCCATGGATTATCAGTAAGGACCTCTGGCCTAAACGATGAACCGCTGTTTCTGGCGAAATCTGACGCGGCCAGATCCCGAATCGGATTCGGTATGTTGTGAGGACATACCACAGAAATGGGATCCTCGGGAGCATAGGGAACATGAGCCGCAGGTGACGCCCGAGCGTTTCCTCAAGACCCGTGTAGGGGCTGTCCGCGGCAACCGCACCAATCCGTTCATCCGTCGCCGCGACCATGATCGCCACGGCGCCCCCCATGGAAATGCCGTAGACTCCATATGGCGCGGCGGAGATCTCCGGCTGCTGCCCCAGATAGGCCAGCGCCCCTTCCAGATCGCGCTGTTCCTGCCAACCAAACGATGTCGCCCGCCCCCCGCTCCCACCGTGACCGCGAAAATCAAATAAGAAGACGTTGAGACCTGATCTGTGCAGACCCTGTGCGATATCGAGCAGATCTAAACGGTTTGAGCCGACCCCATGACAGAGGATCACCCACGGAGCAATCGGATCCGTCTCGATCCTCCAGCCCTCGAGCGGCATGCCATCCGTCGCTTCAAACTGTACCGTCTCGAGCGGGAGCTGCGTGTGTAGCGTTTGAACGAAGACGTTTCGCGGCAGGATGGTGTTGCGGAGGAACACGGCGGCGGTTGCCACCCACGACCAGAACAACAAAAGGAAGACGACCTCAACCACAATCACGTGGACCGGGCAAACCTCACTTGACCCTACTGCCGGAAGAAACTGGTCGCTCGGGAGACACGAGGGTGATCATGGTAGCGTCCGATGCCGCGAGGACCATCCCTTGGCTCTCTACCCCACGAAGCATGGCTGGTTTGAGGTTGGCGACGACGACCACGCGCTTCCCGATCAGATCCGCCGCCTGATAAGAGCCCTTGATCCCGGCAACCAGCTGGCGCGGCTCCCCCTCGCCGATGTCGACCTTAAGCACCAGCAGGCGATCGGCATTCGGGTGATCCTCCGCTGCAATGACCACACCGACCCGAAGCGAGATCCGCTGGAAGTCCTCAATCGTGGCTTCGGGAGGAACCGGCACCGAACCCGGCACCGACGCGGGCGCCCCCTTGTCCTCTGGGCTCATCCCGCGGCTCCGGAGACGATCACGGGAGGCTCTTGCGGCGGGACCATGCTGATCGCGTCCCAAGGGCAGATCTTCTCACAGAGAAAGCAGCCGATGCACTTCGGCTGGTCAATGATGCAGGTCGGGTTCAGTCCGGGATACTCCGGCCCGGGAAGCTTATCGATGCAGTCTACCGGGCAGACCGCGACGCACACCTCGCACCCCGTGCAACTATCCGGATTGATCAACGCCTTGGGGCGTCCTTTCCTCGGTTGTGCCGCTGTCACTGCCATCCCGTGAGCCCCTCTAGGCCGTTGCGTCTTTCTTGAGACGCTCACCAACCAGTTGACTGACCCGTTTGCCGTCAGCCGCACCCCCGGCCTTGCCCATGACATGTTTCATGATCGGTCCTTGGTTCGGTCCGACCGCAGCAATCGCTTCGTCGATGAGCTGCTTCAGCGCCTCATCGGTGAGCTGCTGCGGCAGGTAGGAGTTCAAGATGGCCAACTCCTGGGTCGCTTGCGTCAACACGTCCTGCCGGTCGGATTGCTTCGCTGATTCGATGGTCTCCCGACGCTGCTTGGCCTGCTGCGTCAGCACCTGGATGATTTCCTGGTCATCCAGGACATCCTTCCGCTTCTCAATCGCGCTCCGCTGGATCGCCGCCTTGATGAGCCGCAAGGTATCGATGCGCAAGCGCTCCCCCGCCTTCATGGCCGTCTTGTAATCGCTCTCCAACCGTTCACTGAGTGTCGCCATCGCCTTCCTGTTGTTCAGGGCTCACCGTCGGATACACACATGCTACTAGTTTACATAAGTCCGTTCGCCGTCGCAAGCCAAGATCTGACCGACCCGCCGCTTCAGCGTTTCTTCAGCGCCTGCTGGGCGAAGAGCACGCCGATGATGGTCTTGGCATCACAAATCGCACCGGAGCGGATCCTAGTGAGCGCTTCCCCGAACGAGAGCACCACCGGCCGGACGTTCTCATCGGGCTCCGGTCTGGCTCCCACGTGGGTCAATTGCTCACCAAGAAACAGCGTCAACTGCTCGGAGATAAATCCGGGCGCGGCATAGAACCGCCCCAGGTGACGCAGACGGCCCGCCCGCCAGCCCGTCTCCTCTTCCAGCTCTCTCCGCGCACACGCTAAGCGGCTCTCCCCTGCCCCCAGCGTCCCGGCAGGCAACTCCAAGAGCTTCCGCCCCACCGCGTGCCGATACTGCCGGACGAACACGATCCGTGACCGGGTCAGCAAGGGGACGATGACGACGGCGCCCGGGTGGAGCACCGTTTCCCGAACCATCTGTCGGCCCCCGGACTCAAGCACTTCGCGGATGAGGCAAATGACGCTACCCTGGTAGATCGTCGCCCGGCTGACCACACGTACGCCGCCATCCGCCACACGGCGTGAACCGGGCATACGAGGGCGGACCACACGCCGCTGCGTCATGACTGCGTTCCCATGTACCCGAGCTGACGAAGGACGCGCTCATCACTGCGCCACCCTTCGGCGACTTTGACCCACAGTCCCAAGTACACTTTTCGTCCGATCAGCCGCTCAATCTCTCGGCGCGCGGCCTGGCCGATCGTCTTGAGCATCGTCCCTCCCTTACCGATGATGATCGCCTTCTGACCCTGGCGTTCCACAAGGACCGTTGCTTCGATAGCCGTCAGTCCATCGCGCTCTTCCATCTGATCGATGAACACCGCCACCGCATGCGGAACTTCCTGCCGGGTTGCGCTGAGCACCTGCTCCCGGATGAGTTCGCAGATGAGCTGGGCGGCTGTCTGATCCGTCCGTTGCTCAGACTCGTACCAGCGCGGGCCCTCAGGCAGGCGGGCCACGATCTCTCGCAGAAGGATGTCCATCTGGTCGCCCCGCAACGCGGACACCGGAATGCAGTCTTCAAAAACGCGCTGCTTCGCGCCCGCCTCCAGCATCGGCAGCAGCCGCGGCTTCTGCACCGCATCCACTTTGTTGATCACGAGGAGCGCGGCCGGCTTGCGTCCGGAAGCGGGGGATGGCTGCCGGAGCGCCTGCCGGACGCGCGCAAATACCCGTTCATCCTCCTCTGTAATTCCCTGCCGCGCATCGATCACAACGACGAGAATGTCCGCTTCTTCGATGACCGCCTTTGCGACTTCCAACATGTAGCGTCCCAAGGCGTGCTCTGGCTCATGGAGCCCGGGACTGTCCAGGAAGAGCAGCTGCGCGTCAGCCCGTGTCAGCACGCCCAAAATGCGTTGACGGGTAGTCTGCGGTTTCGGAGAAACGATCGCGATCTTCTCCCCGAGGAAGTAGTTGAGGATTGTGGACTTGCCGACGTTGGGCCGGCCGACAATGCCGATAAATCCTGAACGATATCCGGATGCCTGTTTCACCTCTTGGCTCATACTGCCTGCCGCAACGTCCGTTTGCGCCGGATCCACGACAGGAGCTGATCACGCGTGAAGCAGTTTAAGAGATGCGTCGGCTCGATCCAGGCGCGCCGCGCGACCCCAAGACCGATCGCCATCTGCTCCAGTTGGTCCACACTGTGGCTGTCGGTTGAGATGGCGAGCATGACCCCGAGCTCCTTCGCCCGCTGCGCAGCCGTATCGCAAAGATCCAATCGCTTTGGATGGGCGTTGATTTCAAGCGCGGTGCGCGTTTCCTTCGCTACCCGGTACACCGCTTCCAGATCTACAGGATACGCCTCCCGCTGGCCCATCAGGCGGCCGGTCGGGTGAGCGATCAGTGTGACATACGGATTGCGCATCGCGGCCACAATCCGCCGGGTCAGCGTGGCTTCGCTCTGCGTAAATCCGCTGTGGACCGAACCGACAACAAAATCGAGCTCTGCCAGCACGTGATCTGGATAGTCCATTGAGCCGTCGTTTAAAATGTCCACCTCTGAACCCATCAACAACCGAAGGCCTCGGTTGCGGGCGTTGAGCGCACGAACCGCAGCCATCTGCTGCCGGATTCTAGGAATTGACATGCCGTGCGCCACTTTCAGCGACCTGGAATGGTCGCAGATCGCCAGATACTGGTAGCCACGGGCCGCCCCGGCCCGCGCCATATCCTCCAGCCGATCGCTGCCATCCGACCAGTTCGTATGGATGTGGAAATCGCCTCGCACATCTGCGGCTTCCACCAAATCGGGCAGACGACCGGTCTTCGCCGCATCGATCTCGCTCCGATCTTCACGCAGCTCCGGTGCAATCCACGGCAGACCGAGCGCCTTGTAGACGTCAGTTTCTTCCTTGCCGGCCAGGCGTCTTCCTGTGTTCAACCGGAAGACCCCGTATTCGTTGACTTTGAGCCCCCGCCGAATTGCCAGCTCCCTCAAGCGCACATTGTGTTCTTTGGAGCCGGTGAAGTACTGTAGCGCCGCTCCAAAACTCTCCGGCTCCACCACCCGCAGATCGACCTGGACCCCACTCGGCGTGATGATGGACGCCTTGGTCGTACCCTCGGCTAAGACCCGGGCACAGTACGAGGACTCACACAGCGATCGCATCACTCCGAGGGGACGCCGCGAGGCCGCCAACAGGTCAAGATCGCCGATGGTCTCTTTCATCCGCCGTAGGCTGCCAGCGGCTGATACGCGTGTCACCCCGGGAACCTTTCCCAGCAGGGCCAACAGCTCGCTGGCCAGCCCCAACGCCAGGCCCAGGTGCATTCGCTCCCGTCCCTTCTTGACGATCGCGATCCCCCGCAGAATATTCTGCTCCTTCTGCTTCTGAAAACCGGGAAGCCCCTGAAGCCGATGAGCCCGCGCAGCCTCCTCCAGCTGCTCCACCGAAGCGATGTGCAACCGCTCCGTCAGGTTCTTCGCGGTCTTCGGTCCAATCCCGGGTACTTCGAGGAGCGCGAGGACACCAGACGGGATGCTGCGCCGAAGCTCTTCGACGGCCTTGATGCGGCCGGTCGTAAGGTACTCGGTGATCTTCGCTGCTAGGTCTGAGCCGATCCCCGAGAGCTCTGTCAGGCGGCCTTCCGCCGCAAGGCGATCCAGGTCACCGCTGAAACTTTCCAGATTTTGTGCGGCGCGGCGGTACGCGCGAATGCGAAAGGGGTTCTCTCCTCGGAATTCCAGCAGATCCCCCATTTGGGCAAACAGAGCCGCAATCTCGTGCTGTTTCATTTTGCTGGCACTCTGCTGATGTCTACGGGGGTCTTTAGGCTTTAGGGAGGCTACGGGGTTTGTTTGAGTAGCTCTGGCAGCGACTCCCGCCAGGTCGCCTCGACACGCGGCAGCTTCAGGCGAAGCTCTTCCGCCAGGACAGCTTCCCAGGGCTTTCCCTCTCCAATGGATTTTAAGATCCGCCGTATCCTCCAGAAGCCGTAGTGCTTCACGAAATGGTGCATGATGCTGTACGACTCCTGGTAGGCAAGCGCCACCTCATCGCGTGACATGGCTGCGGAAAAATGGTCCGACAACTCCGCCCACGAAATCAAGTGCCCTGCTGCTGCAGCCCGTGCCAGCTCCGCCGTTGGAGACGGGCGCTGGGTCCGCCCTTCGTATTCGGCCAGTCCCTCATTGAGCCAGACCGGACACTTGCCGTTGGCGACGTCAAAGATGACCGCGTGGGTGTACTCGTGGAAGAGGATTTGTTTGACCGTCGCCTGGTCCATGATTCCGTTCGGGAGCGGCACGCGGATCTTCCCGTCAAACTGCCCGGCGACCCAATCCGGGGTCTCCTGGCGCAGCCGCCGGAAGCTCTCGGCGCTATAGAGGAGTACGACAATCTTATGTTTTGGCCAATAGGCAAAATCCGACCCCACCGCCCGGCGGGCTTCGAGTAGCGCGTCACGGATATCGAAGCCCAGGGACCGCTCGATCTGTTCCTCGTATCGGAGGTCAAAGTACGCCTGGGAGAGTCGCTCGAAGTCTGACTCCACGGGGAGCTCCTTCGTCACTTGACTGAGCCGCTTCGACAGTTCTGACTGGTGCGGATCCAGGGTGAGGGAGCGCGTCCATGCGGCCCTCGCTTCCTTGAGATGCTGATTGCTGTATTCGAGTTCCCCGAGCAGCGCATAGGCTTCAGCAAGGTCAGGGTCGACAGCGATGGCCCTATTCACCGCTTGCGTCGCTTCCTGTGTCTGGTGCTGCTGGTACGCCATGTGAGCCTGCTTGAGGTACAGCCGGCTGAGGTTGACCTTGAACCGCTCATTACCCGTGTCCAACCGCATGGCCTCTTCAAATTGCTCGGTCGCCAGGCTCCACTGGCTTTGGTCGCCCAGGCTGACGCCGTAGTTGTTATATGCGACCGCCAACTGCTGGCGCGTTTGGGCATTGCCGGAGCGTTGGTACATCTCCTGGTGCAGCTTGGAAATGACAGTCGGCCAGTCTATCGTCTTGTCATCGGTGTTGTCTGCGGCACGGACCCGACCGCCAGCGACCATCATCGCCAACACGATCACCCACAGACCACGCGAATGAAATCCCTTAGCGCTTTGACACCGCGGCCGACCTGTCAGCACCTTGTCGTATCTCATCGAGACCGGTCCAACCCATGCGGGCTGCCGGCAACCCAATCGTTTACCAGCCGAATGACCTCTCCTCGTACTGGCTCATGGTGCAGTTCGTGAAAGCAACCAGGAAACAGCACAATTCTCTTCTCACACGCCAGCCGCCCCACCCACTGCTGGGCCCTCGGAACAGAGATCAGTCGGTCCTCCGTTCCACATAAAATGAGCGCGGGAAGCTGCAGGGTTGGGGCGCGCCGGAACGCGTCATCTTGCGCCTGCAGGATTGATTCGTAGGTACGCGCGCTCATCCTGTTATGCACCAGCGGGTCCGTCCGGTACGCCTCCACCACGGCCGGCTCGTGGCTCAAGAGCGTTGCGTCCAGGTCCATCGGCAGAGCGCATGTCGGCCACACGCGCGCCAAGACCGCCGCCAGACGCGTCTTCCAACCGGGAATCTCAAACCCGACCCCCAGCAGGGGAGATTGAATTGCCAGGTACCGTAGGCCGGCCGGATGCGACATCCCCCAACAAATAGCCAGAAGCCCACCGAAGCTGTGCCCAAACAGCGAATAGGTCGTGCACCCGGATTCCTGCACAAAGACCTGCTCAGTCAAACGCTGGAGGCTCTCGATGCACGCATCCACCGCACCGATATCGCCACGGGCTCCGCTAGACCGTCCGTGCCCCCACACATCCGGTACCGCCACACAGATTCCTTCATCCGCCAGCGCCTGGGCCACCTGCTGGTAGCGTCCACCATACTCACCGAATCCATGGAGCATGACAAGCAGTGTGCGCGGAGCTTCGGGACGCCAGAAGCGATAGAAGACCGTTTTCCGTGCCTGAGGGTCGCCCCACCGCCCTTCCCTGCATGAGACCCTACTCATGCGACTGGTAGAGGCTCTGCAGAATTCCGGCGTAGCGCTGGGCGATGGCGCTGCGCTTCGTTTTCAACGTCGGGGTCAGCTCTCCGGCCGCCTGGGAGAACTCTTGGTCCAGAACGGCGATCTTCTTCACCTGCTCAAAGGGGGCCAGACTCTGCTGCCGGCTCTGTACCCGCTCCCAGTAGAACTCTTGAACTGCACGCTGTTGGACGAGCTCCGCGAGCGTCGTTCCCGTCAGTCCGCGCTCCTTCGCAAAGCGGCGCAGCTGTTCCGCATTTGGAACGATCAAGGCGATGCAGTAGGGCTGCCGCTCGCCGTACACGAAGGCTTGGCTGATGTACGGGTCCATGATGAAAAGATTTTCCAGCTTTTGCGGAGCCACAAATTTTCCCCCCGCCGTCTTAATGAGGTCCTTCTTACGGTCCGTGATCGTGAGGTACCCCTCGCGATCCAGCTGACCGATGTCTCCCGTGTGAAACCAGCCGTCCACGATCACCGAGGCCGTCGCCTCCGGCTTGTTATAGTACCCTTGCATCACCAGCGATCCCCGGACGAGGACCTCGCCGTCATCGGCAACACGGACCTGAACGTCCGGCACCGGCTGGCCGACACTTCCAAAGCGGGGCGCGGACAAGCGATTGACGGCGATGACCGGTGAGGTCTCTGTGAGGCCGTACCCTTCAATGATGGTCACACCGGCGCTGTAGAAGAACTCCCCGATGTCCTTTGAAAGCGGCGCGCCACCGGAGACAAAGAAACGCAGCCGACCGCCCAGCCGCGCCTTGAGCTTGTGAAACACGAGACGATCCGCCAGCACATGCTGGACCGCCAGCAGGATCGGAACCGGCCGTCCGGCGCCCCGACACGCTGCGACCGCTCGGCCGACGCCAAAGGCCCATCCGGCCAGCCGACGCTTCACGGGCGAAGCCTGCCGCAGTCCCTCTCGGATCCGCGCGTGCAGCTTCTCAAAGAACCGCGGCACCCCCAACATGACGGTCGGATGCACTTCGGCCATGTTCTGGGGGATAGTGTCCATGTTTTCCGCGTAGGCCACACGGGCCCCCGCCGTTAACATCAAGTACCAGCCGGCCATCCGCTCGAACACATGCGAGAGTGGCAGAAATGACAGGTGCACATCGGTGTGGGTGACCGGGATCACCTGCAGACAGGCCTCCACGTTGGACAGAAAATTCCGGTGCGAGAGCATGACCCCTTTGGGTTCACCGGTTGTTCCTGAGGTATAGATCAGCGTTGCCGTGTCGTCCGGTGTGAGCTGAGCCCGCCGCTGATCAAGCGTCTGGCCAAACCGCTGACGCAGGGCGCGCCCCTCCTCGAGGGCCTGCGACCACCTCATGATGAGTCGATGCGTCACCTCCGCCGGGTCGACACAGACGACCGCACGGATACTCGACACGTCCTGCGCCACATCAAGCAGCTTCCGGAGCTGCTCGGCATTCGAAGCCAGGCAGATGACCGGTTGGCAGTCCCGCGCGATTGCACGGACGTCCTGGGCGGTCAGGGTAGGATAAATAGGCACAGTCCACGCGCCGACGCTCTGAGTCGCCAGATCCGTCACCCCCCACTCTGGCCGGTTCTCCGACAGAATCAGCACCCGGTCACTCGGCTGAACTTGACGACCGATCAGGAAGAGGCTCAGCGCTTGGATCTGCTCGGCAGCTGCACGCCAAGTCATCGGCGTGTAGACACCGCTTCGCTTCACGAGGAAGAGCGGCTGATCCGCCAGTACAGACGCCTGGCGGAAAAACATTGAGGGAACGGTCTCAATCATACTGATCGGTTAGTGCAGCTTACGTTGGATGGCCGCGTCCAGCCCTTGCGGATCATCAGTGCCGATGAGGAGTATGCGCCCGTTGCGCAGAGAGAGCTGGACCGCGTGGGTACCGGACACGTTGTATAGGGTTCCTCTCGGACCCCACCGGATCCCGTAGCCCAGTGGAGGATACCGAATGGGCTTGCTGGCAGTAACGTCGCTCAGCGGAATGGTGCGCCGCACCAGGCCGACCCCGAATCGCAGATGGATCGCGGTGTCATCAACACGCACCCGGAGCGCATAGAACAAGATCGCGATGAGCAGGAGCAACGACCAGTAGAGCGGCCCGATCGCGCGGCAGGAGCGCATGCCCAGAGGAATGGCGGCGATGACTGCAAGGACCGCGAGGATGGTGTAACCGAGCTGCACGTGGTCATAGGCGCCTGACGCAGAAGCTGAGCCGCTCATGGCACTCCTCCGACACCGGCCCTCACACAATGCCCTCCTCGAGCCACTCGAACCGTCCAGCCAACACGCCCTGTGCAACACCGTAGGAGCGGCGGTCTTCGTTATCCCCGAGCCGCTTCAGCGCCAACGTGATCCGTTGCCGGGCAAGCCGGCAGAAGAGATCCGCCAGTTCGACCGGACTCTGTTCTGAGGGCTGGAGGCTAACCATCGCGTGGGCCTTCGAACAGGCCGCCGCCATCGCGAAGAGGTCCCCGCCGATGTCCACGAGCCGCCCCAGCAGCTGCTGGCGGTTTGCCAGCCGCGTCTGGTCGGGCAGGGCGGGCGGAAACGGGGCGGGGGGGAGCCGATGGCTCGTTCGATCGATAAATCGCATGTGCCCGGCCAATGGCTGACCGAACGCCTGATAGCGCGGCCAGCCCCCCCATGAGAGCCACTGCTGCGGATACCAGACCGCGTACCGCAAGGAGGCGCTGACCGCGGCACCGACCTTCGCCGGCAGCGGCTGCCGAGGGTCCAGAAGGCCGCCCACAATCCGCATGTGGGCATCCAACGCCTCACGGGCGATAAACAACCGCATGATCTGGCTGGTCCCTTCGATGATCGTGTTGATGCGCGAATCGCGCATGATTCGCTCAACCGGAATACCCGCCTCCCCTCTGCCCCGCAGCGAGTGCGCCGTCTCATAGCCGCGTCCACCGCGGATCTGGACCGTGTCATCCACAATCCGCCAGCACGCCTCGGAGCAAAACAGCTTTGCCATCGCGGCTTCCAACCGGATGTCCGTGGTCTTACGATCCACAAGGGCGGAGGCCAGCCAGACCATCGCGTCCATGGCGAACGTGGTCGCCGCCATCTCCCCGATCTTCGTCGCCACCGCTTCGTGTTTCCCGATCGGGCCGCCCCACTGCTTCCGCTCCTTCGCCCACTGTCGGGTAATCTGGAGGCATCGTTTGGCTGTTCCCACGCATGCCGCCGGGATTGCAATGCGTCCGGCGTTCAGCGTAATCAGTGCCAGCTTCAGCCCCAGCCCCAGCCCCCAGACGATGTTGCCCTTTGGAACGCGGATATTTGTGAATCGGAGCACGCCGTTCTGGATGCCCTTCAGCCCCATGAAATCGCACCGGTGGACCGCTTCGAAGCCGGGCATGGAACGCTCAACGATAAACGCGGTGATCTGCTTGCGCTCCTTCCCCCCAACGGTGAGCGAGGGGGTCCGAGCCATGACCACGACCACCTCGGCCACAGGGCCGTTAGTGCACCAAAGCTTCTCCCCGTTGAGGAGATACCACTCCCCGTTCTCAATTGGTGTTGCGGTCGTGAGCATGTTGGCCGGATCCGAACCGACCCCGGGCTCGGTCAACGCAAACGCCGAGACCATCCCCTGCGCCATCCGGGGCAGAAACCGGCGCTTCTGCTCCTCGGTCCCAAAGAGCATTAATGGCTGCGGCGCACCGATGCTCTGGTGCGCGCTGAGCCAGACCGCGGTGGACCCGCAGTAGCTGCCGATGAGTGAGATCACCCGGTTATAGTTTGTCTGTGAGAGCCCCAGGCCCCCGTATGCCTTCGGAATCTTCATCCCGAAGCAGCCAAGGCGCGCCAGCCCATCGAGGACCTGCCGCGGCATCTCCCCGGTCCGGTCGATCTCATCCGGATCCACGTGCTCCTTCAAGAACGCCTCCAACCGCTGGAGAAACGCGTCACCAATGCGCCGGTCTTCCTCGCCCTGTTCCGGATACGGCACGATGAGGTCGGTCCGCAGCCGGCCCATGAACAGCTCCGCGATAAAGCTGGGGTGGTGCCATTCGGTCTCGCGGGCGGCCTCGGTCACCTCCAGCGCTTCCGGCGAGCCCTTGGCGAGCGGTATACGAGGATCTGCGGCTGGTTGGCTCATGCCCTCCTCCCACTCATCCCTTCTTAAGTGTACCTGAAACCAGATTGGCTGGGGCTCCGCCGGCGAAGCTCGTGATGTTGTTCACAGTCGTTTCCAGAATACGCTGAAGCGCTTCCCGACTGTCAAACGCGATGTGCGGGGTGATGACGACATTCTCTCGATGTAGGAGGATATGATTCCTCAGCGCGGTGGCGAGCTTCTCCTTCGAGAAATCCTTCGACAGGAGCTGGCGCTCTTCCTTCACTAGGTCTTCACCTTCAAGCACATCAGGCCCCGCCCCGCCGACGATGCCCTCCTCCAGCGCCCACACGAGCGCGTCGGTATCCACAAGCCCACCGCGCGCGGTGTTGATGAGCAGGGCCCCGCGCCTCATCAGCTTGAACGTCGTCCGGTTCATCACGTGGTGCGTCGACACCATATACGGCACATGGAGGCTCACGATGTCCGAGCGCCGCAAGAGCTGCTCCAGCGGGACATACTGGAAGTCCAGCACCTCGCTCAAGAAGACGTTTTTCCGTACGTCAGACACCAACACCTCCATCCCAAAGCCCCTGGCCATCTTGATCACATGCATCCCGATATGACCGCCTCCAACAACACCCAGGGTCTTGCCCTTCAGGTCAAAACCCTGGAGCCCGGTCAGGGAAAAATCTCCCTTGATGGTTTTTACATAGGCCTTGTGAATGTTGCGCGAGAGGGCGAGAATCAGCGCAAAGGTGTGCTCGGCCACCGTGTTCTCCCCGTAAGAAGGCACGTTGGAGACGGCGATACGCCGGCGCCGGCACGCGGCCAGGTCGATGTGATCAAAACCTGTTGAGCGGGTAGCGATGAACCGCAGCCGGGGCAAGCGCTGGAGCAGACGGCGGTTCAAGCTGGAGTAGATGAAGACGGAGAGAATCTCCGCACCGGCTGCGGCGCGAAGCGTTTCTTCATTCAAGGGGTCGGTCAGGAAGCGGACCGAGAACCGACCCGTGGCCAACGCGCGTTTGAGGTACCGCCTCTCCCATGATGCCGTCTCAAAGAAGACCGCTCTCATCAGCAGGCGCGCGGCGGCGACAGCGACGCAGAGGCCTTACCGATCCTTGAACTGGGGTTGCCGTTTTTCAAGAAACGCCTTGACCCCTTCTTTACTATCCTCGGTACCGGCCACACGACTGAAGGCCTCGGCTTCCCGCCTCAGGCCTTCTTCGAGCGGCAAGTCAACGCCTTCTTCAATGGCAGCCAAGGCCTGGGTCATGGCAATACCCCCCTTGGAGGCAATTTTCCGTGCCACATCCTTGGCGACTTTGAGCACCTGATCTTGCGGGACCACTTGGTTCACGAGGCCCAACCGCAGCGCCTCCTGAGCCATCACCATGTCTCCTGTGAGGATCCATTCCGTCGCTTTGGCTTTCCCAATGAGCCGCGGCAGACGCTGGGTGCCCCCCCAGCCTGGGATGATTCCGAGGCTGATCTCCGGCTGGCCGAACCGCGCCCGGTCACCGCTGATCCGCAGGTGGCAGGACATGGCCAATTCAAGGCCGCCGCCCAAGCACACCCCGTTGATTGCGGCGATGACGGGCTTCTGCAGCCGTTGGAGTTTGAGGAACACCGCATGGCCGAGCGCCGCCATGGCCTTGGCGGCTTCTACCGAACCGAGTTGTGAGACTTCTTTAATATCGGCGCCCGCCACAAACGCCAGCGAGCCGCCCCCGGTCACGATCACCACCTTGACACCTGAATCGGCGGCAATGGTATCCACCGCCTGTCCCAACTCTTCCAGTGTCTGCCGATCGAGGGCGTTGACCGGCCGATGGTCGATCGTGACGATGGCCACGCGGTCTTCCACGGCCACTTTGACGTTCTGACCCGACGCAATCGCCATCTACGATCTCCCGCTATCCTCAGCCCGTGTAGTCGAAGAAACCCTTGCCGGCTTGCTTTCCCAAATGTCCTGCCGCCACCTTCCGCTTGAGCAGCGGGGAGGGCCAGAACCGCTCGCCGTACGTCTTGGTCAACCGCTCAAGCTCCGATAACACCGTCTGGAGCCCGATCTCGTCCGCGTAGTGCAGAATGCCGCCTTTTGACTGCGGAAACCCCAGCCCGGCAATCACCGAAAGATCCACATCGGCCGCGGTGCAGACGCGTTCCTCCAAACACCGAATGGCCTCGTTGACCATCGGCAGGACAAGCCGGTTCACTGAGAACTCTGTCGGCCCGCGGTGAGCTGAGCGCAGGTCTTGGATGACTGTGTCCAGTTCAGGATCGGATTGGCCGGCGCGGTCACCGTAGAGATAGAAGCCGGCGCCGGATTTCGCCCCGTAGCGCTTCAGCCCATAGAGCCGCTCCCAGATACCGGCCGGCTGCATCCGCGCCCCATAGGCATCCAGCAGCACGTTGACGACTTCGCGGCAGACGTCAAACCCCAGGTTGTCGACGAGAATGAATGGGCCCATGGGGAATCCGAAGGCCACCATCGCTTCATCAATTGCCTTGGCGGCGGCCGCGCCTTCCTGGACGCAGAATGCCGCTTCATTGAGATACGGCATCAAGATCCGGTTGACGAGAAATCCCGGGCATTCGTTGACGCGGACTGGCAGCTTCCGGAGGCTCTCCGCGAAGGAGAGGGTGTCGCCGACCGTCTCATCCGATGTTTCAAGGCCCGGGACCACCTCCACGAGCTTCATAATGTGCGCCGGGTAGAAGAAGTGCATCCCGATGACCTTGTGCGGACGCTTGGTCACGCCCCCAAGCGCCGAGATGGATAGCGAGGAGGTGTTGGACGCGATGAGGGACGATTCGGGCAGGACGCTGTCCAGGTCCCGGAAGATCTGCTGCTTGAGCTTCAGCTGTTCGGGAACCGCCTCGATCACAAGATCCACATCCTTGAAGCCATCGTAGTTCGTGGCGCCGCTGACCAGGGTGAGCTTGTTCTCCATTTCATCCTGCGTCATCTTGCCCCGGTCCACCCGTCGCTGGTAGATTTTACGAATGGTCTCAAGCCCTTTGTCGACGCGCGCCTGGTCCACATCCCTGAGCACAACCGGAAGGCCGCTGAAGCTGATCACCTGGGCGATCTCCGCCCCCATCGCCCCGCCGCCGACCACCGCTGTCTTATAAATGTACATCAGCTGCGCTCGAAGATAATCGTAGCGCCCTGCCCCCCGCCAATGCAGGCGGTGGCCAGCCCAAGCGTCAGATTGCGGCGCTTCATTTCATGCAGCAGCGTCACAGTGATGCGGGTTCCGGTTGCGCCAACGGGATGCCCCAGCGCCACCGCGCCGCCGTTGACGTTCGCGATGTCCCGGTTGAAGCCAAGGACTTTCTCGCAGGCAAGATACGTGGCGGCAAACGCTTCATTCAGCTCAATGAGCTGGATGTCTTTCAGTGACAACCCGGCCTTTTTCAGTGCAAGCGGTACGGAGAGTGTGGGGCCCAGCCCCATGCGTTCGGGCTCCAGGCCGGCAAACGCATACGCGCGGATTTTGGCCAGCGGCTTGTAGCCAAGCGATTTGGCCTTCTCCGCTGACAGGATCAGGACCATCGCGGCCCCGTCGGCATTGAAGCAGCTGTTGCCGGATGTCACCGATCCCTTTTCTTTAAACACCGCCGGGTACTGGCCCAACAGTTGTTCGTTCAATCCGGGATTAATCCCTTCATCCTGGGTGAACGGCTCGGGCGGCAGCTCTTTGCCCATCGCCCGCTTGGGCACCATCACAGGAACCAGCTCATCCTTGAACCGATTCTCCCTCGTCGCGCGGAACGCACGCTGGTGCGAGAGCAGGGCAAATTTATCCTGGTCGGTCCGGCTGATCGAGAACTCCTGCACCAGGTTCTCCGCGGTTTGTCCCATGATCTGGCCGCAGACCGGATCGGTCAACCCCTCCCAGATGGAATCGATCATTTCAGAATGGCGCAGACGCTTGCCCCAGCGCAGATCGCGGCTAACGTACGGGGCTGCGCTCATGCACTCCGCCCCGCCCGCAATCTGGACATCGCGGTCTCCGCAGGCGACATTCTGGTAGGCGCTGACGATGGCCTGAAGGCCCGAGGCGCAGTTGCGCTGCACGGTAAACGCCGGCGCTTCCTTGGGGATCCCGGCCCGAAGCGCAATCACCCGCGCCAGGTTGGGCGCATCGGAACCTTGCCCGACGCAGCCCACAATCACTTCCTCCACATCCGACGGCTTCAGATTGGTCCGCTTCAGCAGCTCACGCATCGCCACTTCGCCTAAGTGTTGGGCGGTCAGCTGCTTCAGCGCTCCGCCGAAGACGCCCTGCGGGGTTCGCACCCCGTCAACAATCACGACATCTTTCGGCATCTCAATCCCCTGCAAGGAGTTGGCTCAACTCGGAACGGCTGCAACGCACAACGTGTCCACCATCCTACCGACTGGGTCCAGCATTGTCAACGCTACGGGCCCGAGTGATCCGTCGCAGTTCAGGCAGGTACTGCAGCGCCACCTCTTCGCCCCGCCGAATGAACTTTTCCGGACTGAAAAACTCCAGCCAATGGGAATCCGGCACGGTGGGCCGCAAGGTCAGATCCGCTTCCCGGCAGCCCACCTCCGCAATCTGGTACTCCATGGACTGCATGGAACGCATGATGACATCGAAGACCATCGGAGAGACCGACCGGATCAGTTCCTGCCGCACGCGCATGAGTAGCCGCACCGGGAGGCTCCGCGCGGCCAGCTGAGCGTCCCGTTCGGCCCGCCGGTGCTGCACCTCCTGGCGGTGGGCCATAATCTCCTGCGTCGAAGGAAACACGTTCACCGCGATGACGTGATGCGCACCAGCCCTCTTCAGCACACTCACCGGCACTGGGTTCACCACCCCCCCGTCCAGACAGATCTTGCCCATGCGAACCACTGGTTTGAAGATCCCAGGGATCGACACCGACGCCCGGACCGCATCCGCCAGCGGCCCGGAGTCGAACACCACCTCTTCCCGCGCCATCGGGTTGGCAGCGACAACTTTCAGCGGCAGCCATGTATCCGAAAACTGCTTGCCCGCAAAATCTTCCTGGAGCATGGCCATCAGCCGATTGCCTTGAATCGGGCCTCCTGCCAGCGGCCCGAGCACCACCCCGAAACCTAAGCTCACGATGAACCCGAACAGCAACCCCGTCCAGAAGCCGGCCAGGAGGCTGATTGCCAATCCGACGATGAGGCCGACGATCAGGCTGAAAATGGGGATGCCCAGATCAAAGATGAACAGCCCGCGGATATCCCAGGGATTCTTGAACCGGAGTGCCATCTGCTCCAGTTCCGCCGCTGAGCGGCCCGAGGCCCACAGCCCGCCGACCATTGCGCCGATACTTGAGCCCGCGATGATGTCGATGGGAATGCGCTCCCGCTCGATGACCTTCAGCACCCCGATGTGCGCCAACCCAAGCGCCGCCCCGGAACCCAGCGCGAGGCCGACCAGCAGTCCGCCAAGCTCCCTCGCAATCCGGCGCACCGTCAAACCGTACGTCGACGCCCGGCTCTCGAGCAGCCGTCCCAGCTCTTCGGGGGTCAGGCGTCCTGAGGCTGAAGCGACGAACGGCAAGGTGAACGCAACCGGACGGCCCAGGTGCTGTACCACCTCCGCGATGCCGCCCTGGTCCTTCGACTCCTCCAGCACGTTCAGGACAATCTTCATGCGCTGCTCAACGGACCCCATCGCTGACTGTAATTGGTGAATGAGTGCGTTCGTGCGGATGACGTGCTCGCGCGTCGGATCGGTCACGAGGTAAATGAGGTCGGACTGCGTCAACGCCTTGAGGACCGGCACGTCCACGTTGACCGGCAGATCGATGAGGATGTACTGAAAGCGCTTGGTGAGAAAGCTCAACAGCGGCGCAATCGACTGCTCCCCGCCGGGTTCCGAGAGCATCTCCGAGGCGAAGAGCACACTAAAGCCCAACGGGTGGGATGAGAGGCTGGCGTTGAGCAGCTCTTCGGATCCGACCCCGAGTACGGCGCGCTGTTTCGGCGCGACCGACCCGAGCGAGCCCTCAAGCCAATCCTGTCGGTCCTCTTCGCCCCCGCTGAAGTCCACCACGACGACCTCATGCCCGGTTTCCCGCTTCAAGGTCGAGGCCAGCGCGACCGCAAAACAGGTCCGGCCCACTCCCTTCGCGGCGCTGTAGAGCGAGACGATCGTCGCGTCGGAAAACTCTCCCCCCAGCTCCCGCGCCCGGAGCCGCTTTGAGAGCATCCGGCTCAAGTACAGGACCAACGACGGCACCCGGTTGATGACATCGTCGAAGTCTTGCTTGGCAAGCTGCAGAATGAGCGTGTCGTTCAGCGCTTGGACGGTGGCGGAGTGGGTCTCACCCGTCAGCAGAGAAATCTCGCCGAAGGAGTCCCCGTTATGAAGAATGACCAGCGTCTTCTCCACCCCGCCGCTCTGGGAAAAAACCTTCAGCCGGCCGGAACTAACAATGTAGAAGGCGTCGGCGGGATCGCCCTCACGATAGATGCATTCCCCCTTCTTGTATTCCACGAGACGCGTCCGGTCCGCAATCAGATGGAACTGCTCATCCGTACAGGAAGCGAAGATAGGAACGCGCTTGAGGATGTTGACCTTGTCCTGCGGCCGAGCCGGTTCAAAGGTCGTCATGTGTGAAGGCTTCGCAGTCGGGTCGGGTTGTTCGTGAACACGCCGTCCACACCCCAGCGCGCCAGACGGCGCGCACGAGCCGGATCATCCACCGTCCACACGTGCACCCGCAGACCCGCCGTATGCGCCCGGGCGATGCGGCGCGGCGTCACGAGCGGATGGTGCGGATGCCAGGATTCGCAACGGAGCCGTATCGCCTCGGTCAGCGAGTGCTCCGCATTCTTGCGACAAATGAGGGCCAGCGGGAGTCCGGTGTCCCGCAGCGGTTCCAGCAGCCGTGTATCAAATGAGGAGAGCAGCAGGCGTCTGCCCATCCGCGCGCGCCGGAGGAGCCGCCCCATGCGCGAGAGCAGTGCCCGCCGCGCTGGCGTCCGCTTGAGTTCGAGATTGACCCGCAGCGGCTTCGGGATGAGCTGAAGCGCCTGCGACGCCAGGAGGATGCGTTCGCCGGCAAAACGCGCTCCGAACCACACCCCCACATCCAGGCGTGCCAGCGCCGCGTAGCGCGCATCGCGCAGCCGTCCCGATCCATTGGTCGTCCGCTCGAGCCGGTCGTCATGAAAGATGACGAGCCGCCCGTCCTTGGTCATCTGCACATCCAGCTCGATCATCTGCGCGCCCGCGCGGACCGCTTCACGAATCGCTGCCCGCGTGCTCTCCGGCGCCACCGCTGACGCTCCACGATGCGCGATGATCAATGGTGCGTGTTGTCGCCGTGTCATCGCGGCTGCCCCCGGAGGCGCTGGACACGATTCATCTCCGACGACCGCCCTCCGGCTGTCCCCTCACGCGACCGCTGACAGCTTGGCCCAGTTCCAGCTCCACGCGCTCGCCCCGCCTCGCTTGGAGCTCCCATGCGGCAAACCGTTCCCGGATCGCCAGTTCGATCAGGCCGAGCGACCCCGCGACCGCAATAAGTTCACCGGCGCCGTCGGCCGCATACGATGATACCACACGCGCCTCAAATTGCTTGTAGCGAACCATGATTCTGGAACGGACCGGCCGTTTCGGCACCCAGGCGGCCGGTAGATTCGTGATGATATTGCCGAAGGCGTCGATGTGGATGATCTGCCCCACTGCGCTGCGTCCGCGTCGCAACGCTGCCGGCAGCGGAAGTGGAGCGATCTGCGCGACCGGCACACCGAGCGCCTTCAACCGTCCGCCACTCGCAAGGTATGCCGCCACCGGTGCCAGGATGTCCCGCCCCTGGAACGTCTGGCTCACCTCCGGCAGCCAAAAGTGCCGATTTGTCAGACGGACCGCGGCCAGGCGCGTTTCCCCTTGGATCGCGAGGCTGAGCAATCCGTTATCCGGCCCGATGAGATAGCGGCCAGCTGCCCGGATCGCGAGGAGCGCCCGACCGGTCCCGACCCCTGGATCCACCACAGCGACTACAATCGTTCCCGGAGGAAACCAGCGAATGGAAGCAGCGAGGGTCAGCGCACCAGCGGTAACATCCTGGGGTGGGATATCGTGCGTAATGTCAACGATCCGGGCCTGCGGGCATCGCGTCAGGATGACCCCTTTCATGGCGGGCACATACCAATCTCGCTGCCCAAAATCCGTCAGGAGCGCAATGAGCGAGAACGACGTCATGCCAGGGTCCGGTCGAAGAATGTAGCCACGCGGTCACAGTACACCTCGGGATGCTTGGTGAACATCCCGACGTGGGCCACCCCCGGCTCAAACCACCACTCCTTTGGACCCGCCCACCGCTCGTAGAACTGTCGCCCCATCTCCGGAGAGACTCGCCGGTCTTCGCCTCCCTGGATTGCGAGGAGCGGCTGCCGCAACCGCGGTGCCAGCGCAATGGGATCCACCGCGCTGAGGCGCTTCCTGAGCGTCAGCTCAAGGCTCCACCACGTGACCCATGCCCATGGGAGCTCCGGAAGATGGTACTGTTGCCGAATGGCATCGCGTAGAACGGGAAACAAACGGGAATAGATCGAGTCCACGACGACCGCCCGAACCTCTGGAACCCGAGCGGCGACCTGACACATCGCCGCCGCCCCCATGGAAACACCGAGAAGACCCGTTGGCAGCGTCCTGCTTCCTTCACGGCTCCCAGCCCACCGCACAATGGTTTCACCGTCGAGGGCCTCTCTGACCCCAAGCGTACAGGGACCGGGCCGCTCCCCATGCCCCCTCAGTTCCATCGCCAGCACTTGAAATCCTCTGCGGCGCAATCCGTCTGCGATACCCAGCACTTGGAGATAACTCGCGTAGTAGCCATGGCAGACGAGGATGCGGCCGCGGGGACGCGACGGATCAAGCACCCAGACCCGCACCGATGAGCCGTCTGGAAGCGTGACCGCCTGGATGGTGTGCGGAGGATCTGAGGCGGGAACTGGGAAGGGGTACGGGTCCGGATACAAGATGCGCTGGGCTGACACAACGCCCCAGCCTACGATGGAGGCGAGCGCTGCAAATCCGAGAAGCCACCACACGAGAGCTTACGACGGCTGACCCGGCCGGCTGCTGCTAAGCGGTGGCCGACGAACCG
>OBEQ010428098.1_pt1 | contig 20921 bp, 11 predicted proteins | sample 1670901 | NCBI WGS metagenome assembly OBEQ01 (sample SAMEA104232315, study PRJEB22302) | groundwater metagenome | biome: forest; feature: aquifer; material: groundwater | place: USA | collected 2011-08-07 | depth 5.4 m
TACATAAATCCAGTCTCTTACATTTTTTCCATCGCCATATACAGGGACTTTTTTGTTTTCAAGTGCAAGTGAAATAAAATACGGAATAACTTTTTCTGGAAATTGAAATGGACCAAAATTATTTGAGCATCTTATTATGATTGTGTTTAACCCATAAGTTTTATTGTAGGCTCTAACCATAAGATCCCCTGAAGCTTTACTGGCTGAATAAGGACTGTTTGGTTTAATAGTACTGTTTTCATTAAATTTTCCTGGAGGTTCAATAGAGCCATATACCTCATCAGTACTGATTTGTATGTATTTTTTTATATTGTGTTTTAATGATGCTTCAAGTAGTGTATACGTTCCAATAATATTTGTATCAATAAAAGGTTGAGCAGCTTCAATGCTTCTATCTACATGAGTCTCAGCAGCAAAATTAATTAAAACATCAGGCTTATAAGTTTTTAAAATATTTTCAATGAAATCAGAGTCCTGAATCTTGCCCTTAAAATACTGGTAATTCTTTTTGTTTTCAATGTCTGAGAGGTTATCTTTTCTCCCTGCATAGGTTTCTGCATCAATGTTTGTTATAAAAACATCTTTGCCTAAAGAAAGCATATGTCTAATGAAATTTGAGCCAATAAATCCAAGTCCACCAGCTACAACGATATGCATTTTGTATCATCTCCTATAATTAATTTAACTTTTTTTGATTCGTTAGAACATGCAAGATCAACATTTTTTCCCAAAACGCTGTCGGTAACAATTTCTGAAATATTTGTAATTTTTGTGTTCTCTCTTACAATTGAATTCTCAATTCTTACATTTTTTAAACAAACATTTTCTCCAAGACTTACATATGGTCCAATCTTACATCCTTTTATAGATGAGTTTTTAGCAATTATTACCGGACCAATAATTTCTGAATCTTCAATGCTTACGCTGCTTTCTATAATGGCTTTGCCATTAATTTTTACAGAAGATCCAAGTTTTGGAACAATATTATTTGAAATATTGTTTAAAAGTACTTCATTGCCTTTGAGCATATTTTCTGGAGTCCCGACATCAAACCACCAGCTTTTTATAATGTAATATCCCACGAGTTTTTTTTCAGAGATTTGGAAATCTATTGAATCTGTAATTTCAAGTTCACCTCTATAGCTTGGTTTTATATTTGCAATGGCATAAAAAATTGAAGGCTGGAAAAAATATATTCCTGAAAGACATAGATTAGATTTTGGATTCTGAGGTTTTTCTACAAGCTTTAAAACTCGATTATTTTCTATCTCTGCAATTCCATAGGGTCTTGGATCTTCTATTTCTTTAAGGAGTACAAGGGTTTCAGGTTTGGTTTTTATAAATTGTTCATAAGCATTTTTCAATTCGCCTTTATTTATCAGAATGTCACCTAAAAACATAAGAAATGAATCATCTGCAATGTGCATATTTGTGATTTGTACTGCATGAGCTAGCCCAAGTGGTTTGTCTTGAAAAACAAAATCAAAAGTAAAATATTTGTTGTACTCTGAGTTTGTAAGTTTTTCTTTTACTTGATGTCCGTACTCCTCACTGACAACAACACAGACAGATTTTATAGGTGTTTCTTCTTTAATTAAATCTAGGATGTGAAATAGTGTAGGTTTATTTGCAACCGGTAAAAGTTGTTTGGTAATTGTATTTGTAAGTGGTGCAAGCCTTTGACCAGAGCCACCGCTTAAAATCACAGCTTTCATAGTTAATAAATATACCAGTATTTCTTGTTTTGAGCGAAGCGTAATACCCCGTGGCTTGCCACGAGGGATATAAGCGAGCGAAATCAAAGCGCCTTCCAAATTGCGCTTCACGGTGTCGATAGGCATAAATTTGTGTAATATCCTGCTGCTTGCGGCAGGGATAGCGAATTGAAGTGAAGGCGCTTTATTGTTTTCTTGCTATAACAAAATAGCCTATGGTATCCCTTGGGCTTCCTAAAATGGTATCAAGAACTAAAAATAATACATTAATAATAGGAATTAGGAGAACTGATAACAAAATTAAAGGAGACTTGTAAATAGCATAAATTAAGCTTTTTCCAAGGTCTTTAAGATTTTTCTTCTCTCCTTTTAGAAAACCAATAATATTTTTTACATGATTAAGATCAAATAACAAAATCAAAGCATTGCAAAACACTTGCCCGACAAGTGCAAATGATTTGCCGATTTCTTTCATATAAACAATTTCAAAACCAAGTTCTGTAATCTTTTCTTTTAGTATGTATTTTGTGAAACGCATATAATCATTTGGCTCTTCATGCAAATGCCAGTATTGCGGCACAGAAATAATAAAAATACCATTATCTTTTAGAATTCTTTTAAACTCTTTTAGTGTTTCAAATGGTTTACTTACATGCTCAAGCACTGAAAATGAAACTATGGTGTCTATTGAGCTGTTAGGAGCATTTATGTTTGGTAGCTCTGAGAGGCAATCATATTTTATATCTTTTTTTGCGCAGTCAGGATGCTCATGTCGTAAATATTCTGCAATATGATTTTTGAAATAATGTTCAAATGGTGATGAACCACAACCTACATCTAGGAGCTTTCCTTTTGCATATGAAGCATTTTTTTTAATCTCACTAATTAAATAAAAGTAGCTTAAAAAGCAATAATTAAACAATGACAGGTTTATTCTCTTTCCCTGCCTGACTGCATTGTCCCTTATGTTAAGGCTTTGATGATTACTGTCTATTTTTTCTTTTATTAGTGTCATAAGAGTAATTATCTTAGCATTAATGTGTTTTTATTTTTTAAAGCCTCTGCATTGTTAGGTTCAATGGTTAAAATCAAATCATTGTATTTAACGGCATTTTCAAAATCTTTTTTCTGCAAAAATATATCTACAAGTATTTGGGAAGCCGCAATTTTTATATCACTTTGTGCTTTCTCTGAGTTTGTAGCTTTAATTAAATCTTGAATTCCAAGCTCTGTTTTGTTTTTATTTAAGTATATGGAACCACGCAGATATAGTAGCGATGGGTTATTGCTGAATCCATAAAGTCCATCATTAATTGTTTTAAGTGATTTATCAAACTCATTTAATTTTATATAGAGGGTTGCAAGTAAAACATAAGGCTCAGGTTTATCTTCAAGTAGTGTTGCAATTTTGTAGTATTTTAGAGCATTAATATAATCCCCTTTAAATTCTAAAAGCTGTCCATAAGTTTTAAAACCAGCAGCATTATTTTGAGATATTACTGAAACAGATTGTTTTAAATATTTCTCATAGGTTGTATAGTCTTTTAATTTTAAGTAAGATACTGCAATTGCATAAAGTGTTGAGGGCTCTTGGGATATTGAATAACTCTTTTCATAAGAACTAATTGATTTGTTAAAATCATCAATTTGGAAATAATAAGTACCTAAGTTCTTGTAAATTAATCCTCTTATTTGTGATTTGTTTCTAGATATGTCTAATGCTTTTGTAAGATAGTTATATTGAAGTTCTTTCTCACCAAATATTTCATATATCTGTGCAATTCTTAAAGCTGCTTTTGCATGAAGTGAATTTGAATCAAGTTCATAACTATCTAATACAGGGACATTGTTTTTTTCTACATCTGTTTTTAAATATAAATTTAGTAGATTTATTGAAAGCTTTAAGAGTTCATCTTTTTTATTAGCATCTTCCTCACTTATTGCAAGGTTATAAGTCCAGATACCCTTTTTTAGAAGAGATTTGCTGTCATTTATAGTGCTTTGAAATAAAGTAGAGCTGTCTTTCCATTCAGTTATTCTTAAGAATGATTTGGTGTAAGCAGCAAGTGCTAAGAGTGTGATTAGAGCTATTCTAATCTTGTTTTTGCCTTCCAGAAACTTGAATAATGTGCTGATGATTCCATATACAAAAAATGCAGACCCAAAATAATTATATCTTTCTGCAACTACAGAGTATAAAGGAATGATTTGCAAAAAAGGCAATATTGAAAAAAAGTAAACTATGCACCCATTGGATAAGTCAGGGAGTGTATTCCTAAGTGCAAAGGTTCCAAAGATAAACAATATAAAAATAATTATGCAAAATACATTGTAAGCACCAAGAAATGTTTTATCTAAGTTTAGAAGATCTAATTGATCTATCGTTAATTTAGCGGGAAATAAAAGTAGTTTTAAATTATGTACAAAAACCTGTGGTGAAAGATAAACAATTCTCTCAAAAATGTCTGCCAGATTGTGTTCTGCGCTGTCATTGACTGAACTGTTTGTGACAACTGTGCGAAGTATAAAATAAGCAATAATTACTAAAAATGATGGAAGACTTACCTTAATAGCAGACTTAAAGATTTTAGTTTCATGTAGAGCTAAAAGAAAAATTGCTATTGGAAGCATTATTGTGTGTTCGACAAGAAATATTTGTATGACTGTTGAAAGTGCTACAAAAGAAATTAATAGATTGCTTGAAGATTTTTCTTTAAGCATTGAGACTACTTTGTATAAAGTAAAGAAATAAATGCTTGCACCAACTGGGCATGCCCAGTTAGTAGCCCATATAATAGCCTCAACATTGGTTGGGTGAAGTGACCACATTATTCCGGAAAAAAGAGCAAGAGACTTGTTTTTAGTAATGATGTAGCAAAGCTTTGTGAAAAAATATAATGCTAATAAATGAAAAAATAGCCCCCAAATATGAAATAAAAATGGGATTCCTTTTAATAAATAGCACAATAAATAATGAGAAGGAGTTCCTAAAAGACTAAAATGTACATTTCTTATGCTGGAAAATGCAAATCCATTTGCTTGTGTTACACCTCCGGAATAAATCAGCAAAAACTTTTCTAGGTATTCACTGAAATGCTTTTTAACACAAAACTCTTTTATTAAAGTGTCCTCATCAAAATTTCTAAATCCATAGGTTAAAGAAATTGTATATATGAGAATTGTGATTAGTATTGGAATAAATAAGAAATAACTATCTCTAATTAGACTTATCGTGTTGTTTTTTGTTTTCATTTTGAAGTAACTTTATTGCCTAATTCATGTCCATAGAAAAGTTCAAAAACTCCGCCTATTAATGCTATCAACACACCTATTAAGAATATTAAAATTGAATAACTTAGTGCTGAGGAGTTATCTATTCCAACTTTTGACAGGAGGAAAATACTTATACCTTCTCTAACTCCCAGCCCTGAAAAACTAATTGGCAGTAGTATAACAATGGAAATTATAGAAAAAAACCATGCAGATTCGATTAAGTCTAGATTCAAATTTAAGCTTAGCGCAAGGAAATAAAAGCCAAATATGTGAGGTAGCTTTATTAGTAAACTCCATATTATTGTTTCAAATATTATAAGTTTGTTCTTTTTGTATTCTTCAAAATAGTTTAAGGAGAAATTACTTAAGATTGCTGTGTTTAATTTAAAGATGCTTAGAAAGCTAGTAAGCTTATCTTTTAAATATTCAATAAACCTAGAAGTGTTTTCAGTGAATAATATTATTGTTAGGAATAAAAAAAGTAAAGTTAAGAATGAAACAATGAATACTAGACCGGTGTTTTTGCTGTAATGCTTGTCAAATAATATGGCAATAAATCCTATAATAAATACAACAAGTAAATTTGTTATTTTGTCGATGAATATTGGTATCCAGACGTTTTGATGTGAACCTTCACTTCTTGCAAGCTTTAACCCTTTAATTATTTCTCCCGATGCCTGCCCGGGTATAAAGCTGCTGTAAAAGGTTGAAATATAATTCAATGCAAATAAATCCCAGAATTTGCTTTTAATTTTCAGCGGTGAAGCTAATCTATACCATTTAATAGTAAGAAATATATTTGAGAGATTGCCTATTAGAAAAGCTAAGCTGAAATAGTACAAATTTGTTTTTGAAAGAACTTTAATTGATTCTTCTAAGTTAACAGATTTTATAATCCAGAAGAAGATCAGTAATAAGACAAATAACTTTACAAAGAAAAATTTCTTTTGACTCATTTAATTGCGCTTATAGTTTTGACAACCGATACAGGCTTTTGGTTGTTTTTTATAAAACCCAGCTCTAAAACTAGTGAACTGTTCTGAATTCCAAATTTGTTCAAAAGAAGTTTTAAATATATTCCCCATATTTAAGATACTTGGATTGCTTATTGTACAGCATGGGGTTACAAAGCCTTCTGCAGTTATGTTTGGGCTGAACCATGGAAGCTTACATTGTCCTAGATTGTTTGATGATTTACCAAAGCTTTCCGTGACAATTTGTAATTTTACTTTCTTTTTTAGATTTTCAATCTTCTCTGAAAATGCATCTATTTCATTTTGGCTTAATGAGGAATCAAATAGTTCTTTATCTGCAATTGCACTTATGAAAAGCTGTATATATAGCACATCTATGCCAAGTTCATTTGATTTTAATATGAGATCTTCCATATGAGGCTCAGTTTCTTTCATAAGTATTGATCTGAAAGAAACAATGGGCTTGTTAACATTGAGTCCTCTTTTTATTTCAATAAATTTCTTTACGTTTTCAGCAATCTTTTTAATTGATGCACCGCTTCTGGTTTTGCTGAAAACTTCTTCATCAAAACTATTTACTGAAATTGATAGATTGCTTAGTCCTGCCTCAATAATCTCTTTTGATTTTGTTTCTGTAAGTATTGTGCCATTTGTATTTATGTAAGTTGAAATTCCTTTTTCAGAGCAATATTTAATCATTTTCATTATGTCTTTGTTTAGAAGTGGTTCGCCAACGCCTTGCAGAGTTACATATACAAGTGAAGGGATTTGATCAATAATTTTTTTAAATTGCTCAAAAGACACATCTGCTTTGCTATATCCGTTATAGGCTTGATCTGTTCCAAGCTGACATGTTGGGCAAGTAAGATTACATCTGTTAGTTACTTCTACAAAAAGACAAGGCGGAAGATATCCAACTCTACCCGGATGTTCTTTTTGTAATACTGACAAGGATACATGAACTAAATTTGCTAAACCCTGAGTTCCTTGATGTTGAATTACCCTTTTAATAACGTCAGAACCAACCTGGCGATCAACTTTTTCTTTTAAGTTTTTAAGGTAGGTTATCATAGACGTTTATTATATCAATTATCTAAAATTTCTTATCTAGGCTTATACCTAAGTTAGCTGTTTTTATCTGATTTTCAAGGCTGCTAATAATTATGGGTTGTGTAGTGATGAGTTCTTTTTTAAGCTCAGGGTTAATTTTGTATAAATTATTTAAATCTAACAATGCATCTTTTGAATTTGAAAATAAAGCAATTGTGTTTTTATGCAAGGTTGAGGTGTCAAGAATCTGTCCTTGTTTATTTACAAGAATCCAGGCAGTTTTATGTTCATAATTAGGGAGAACATTTTTAAGATCCTTTGTATGATAAATCTCAAATATATTGCCTGATTGTGAAGAGTTATTGCTTTTATAAGATAGCTCAAATAGTTCTGGGTTTGAAAGTGATTCTTTGCTTTGAATTGGAAGGGTGTTTTTATAATCGCTAGTGATAAAGACCCATTTAATATTTAACTCATTTAATAGATTTGGATCTAATGTACTAAAAACAACAGGAAAAATTGTACAGTGTTGTGAATATAGCTGATCCCAGTATATGAATCTTCCAGATGGAATGACTGAATAAACTCCTGCGTGAGATGGAACTTCGAAAAGATTACTTATTGCAACATCGCCAGAATTGCTATGGGTTTTTAAAAACCCAATCTCTGCTTTAAAATTATTTGCAACAGAATCTTTTGAACTCATAACAAAATCATTAAATTCTTTAAAGTAAATTATCAAATTCTGAATTGATTTTATGTTGCGAAGATCGCTAGTCAATTTCTCCACTAGAAGCTTATTTGTGAAAACTCTTGGAGTGAATAAATCAGCACTAATAAGCTGTGATATTGGAGATAGACAAAAACACATTACGTAAGGTATCAGGAAAATCTTTCTCTCAAAGATTGTTTTATATAATGTTCCGACTCCACAGGTAATTAACAAAATTATGATGCTATTGCCAAAAGCAAAAAGCCTTACAAGCTCTACAGGATTAAGTTTAAAGTCAATAATACATGGCACTGGCATTGTTGTAAAAGCTGACACAAAAAGCAAGATTGCAAATTTATTTTTTCTTTTTATTAAATACATTATTGCTATTGGAAGCAGAATTAAGCTTAGTCCAAATTCACAAATGAAGTCCCATGAGAAACATGAAATAGTCTGGTAATTCATTATGTGAGAACTTAATCTTCCCCAGCTTACAACTGTAAATAAATTTTCTTTTATTCCAATGTCAAATATATTTGTTCTTCCTAATTTTTGCAGTGAATCTTGAAGAAAAAGAGGATTGCCAATGGTTTTGCTAAATAGTCCTGAGATTCCAAGCAGTATACAAATTGGAATAAAAATCCTTATTTGCTTGTTTAAAAATAGAATGAGAAGAAATGACAGGGTTGTAGTCCAGAAAGTTACAAAAAGCCAATCAGTGGTCAGGTATAAGCTAAATAGAGGAGCAGCTAAAAAAAACACATAAAGAAAGCTTTCTTTTAAATCGTTTTTTTCTATCATCTTCCAAATCAGAATTAAGCAACAAATTAATAGTGGATTGCCAATTACTGACGTAGAAGAGAATGTCAAAATTGATGGAGGGTTTATTATGCTTCCATGGAATCCAAGGTTTAAATATGTCTGGAGAAAACTCCAGTTATATATGCCTTCAGGAAAGTTTTTAGTTAAATATCTAACAATTGCATCGAGCCATAGTAATCCTCCTCCAAAATATGTGCAGAATCCAGCAATAAAGGAGAGTTTAAAGCTTTTTGTAAGAAGCCATGCAAGAGCAAAGAAACTTAGAAAAGTTATTCCACTAAACATGGTTGACACAAGCTCATATGATCTTGATATGTCAAAGTTTGTTATGTAGTTTATTGCACCGGCTAAAAGATCTCCGCCATAGTGATAGAGGAAAACATAGTCTGGTCTGAATGGATCACGTGGTGGATAAACATTATTATGAAACATAGTCATTGACATTGGAATATGGACATCTCTATCAAATGTTCCATATCGATAGACCCCTAGAAAAGTCAAAACACAGATTACTATTGCCATAGAAACTAATAAAATCAGACTTCTTGTGTTTGCTTCATTTTCGATCTTTGTCAAATTTTTATTTTTAACGAAAATCACTAAAGCTGCAGAAATTACTTGAAACAATAGGACTACAACTGCTGAAGTTTGTGGTCCAAGAAGAAAGGAAGAGCTGTGAAGCAAAAATATATAGACTCCAATACCAAAAGAAAAAGACATTGGTAAAAGCAAAATTAAAGATCTGATTTTTAATATTTGACTAAGAAAAACAAAACCAAAAAAATAATTGCTCATCAGAAATAAAACAAATTTAGCAATGGAAAGCATAGTAGCTTATTGTAATGTTTGTTTAGTCTAAATGCCAAGCTGTTTCATAAGATTTTTGATTTTTTCTGTATTGCCTGGATTATCTTTCCCAATATTTAAAGCTTCTTTAGCGTAATAAGCTCCTTGTTGAATATTTCCCAACTTTAAATATAAGGCTGAAAGTGTGTATGTTATATCAAAAGCTAGCTGGTCATCATGAGTATTCGTTTTAACTAATTCATGTGCTTTGTTTAGAACTTCTAAGGCACTTTGAAAATCTTTCTTCTTTATGAAATAACTGCTTTCAAAGTAATAGATCTTTGGATCTGATTTATCTAGGCTGATTAGTTTATCAATTGTTTTTTTAGCTTTGTCTAATTCTCCTAGAGTTAAAAATCCAGTTAAGGCTTCAAGATAAGTGAATTTTGAATGGGCCCTTAATCCGTAGAGGTAAGAGTAATTTATGTAAGATTTAAAATCATTATCTAATTGATAGTATCTTACTGCTTCAAATAGTATGTTTTTAGAATATGGATATAGTTTAATTGCTTTGTCTAGATATTTTTTTGCATCAGGCAAGTTCTTTTCTATATCTCTATAAAACCTTATTAGAGAAATTAAGAGGGCAGGACTTGTTGGGTATTTTTGGTGTGCAAACAGAAAAATCTTTTTTGCTTTTGAAAGCTCATTGTTCTTGATTAAAAGGTTTGCATATAGTTCTAAAACAGCAGGTTCATATTGATCAAAGTATTTTAAATATGGGCTGAATCTTTTTAAGCATTTGTCATATGTTTTCTCATTGTTAATAAATTCTTGGAGTGATATTAGGTAAATAGATTTTATTATTAATGAGTTATTGTCAAGCCCGTATGATTTTAGTATTAGTGGTTCGTTATTGTATCTTTTATTTTTGAGAGAATTAAATGCTTTAAAATAATATTTTCTTGCTATTCTTGAGTATTTTTCTTTCAAGCTTTTTTCCTTAGATTGCTTAGAGAGATCGTCAAATCTAAATCCTTTATATAAATAGTTTGGACTTGTTTTAATCATTGATTTTAAAAATGCTTCATTGTTTTTCCAGTCATTTGTTCTGTGGTATGTTCGAACAGAGAGAACGGTTACTAAAAGTAAAATTAGCATTGCTAAACCAATAAGCTTGCTCTGAGAGTTTTTTGAATCAGATTGTGAGCCTATAAAATTTGCAATGCCAAAGATTAGTAAAAATATAGGCATGTATAAGTATCTTTCGGCAGCCAGGCAGTAGGTTGGGGATAATATTTGTGAAAATGGCAACAGACTTATGAAAAACAGTGAAACTGTTAAAGTGTAAAAATAACATTTTCGTTTTAGAATAAAGAAAATTAAAGGCAATAAAGCTAAAAATACTATGCATAGAAAACAAAACAATGAATAAGAGCCAATCAATGAATGGCTAAGCATGATGTATCCTGATTGATCAATGGTAAGTATTCTTGGATAGAAAATGATTTTTATATAATGAATGAGTATTTGAGGAGATAACCAAAAGATTCTTTCTAAGACAAGGCTTATTGAATTTAGATTTGTTTGTTGGGGGAAATTATATCCTGATATAAAAAAGTAAATAGAATATAAAGTAAGTCCAATTAAATATGGAATATTTTCTTTAAGTGAAGCTTTTATTGATTCTAAAAAAGAGTTATCTTTGTAATTTTCTAAGAATGAGTACGTATAAGTAACTAATGGCAAAACAATCAGATATTCACCCAATAATGCTATAGATAGCAAATAAACTGTTATGATAACTGATGTTTTTGAAATAGATTTTTTATAATGTTTGTTTTTAATAAAGTCATAAAACAGTAGAAAAAATATTAAATATGTAAGAATTGCTCCAATATTACTTGAAAGAAGAATTGATTCTGTATTAATTGGATGAATTGCCCAGAGTAGTGTAAGTATAAGCGTAAGAAAAGTATAGATGAAGCCATTTTTTGAAAAACACTTTCTAATTAAAAAATAAATAATCGTTGTATTTGCTAAATGTAATAGGAGATTTGTACAATGAAATAAAAAACCGTTTTTCTTTAATAAGAAATTTATTATTAGAAGAAATGGGGAGCCAAGTGGCAAGTGTCTATAAACAGAATTTGAAGAGTAAAGTAAATTGCCTGAAGAAAACCCATTACCAAGCCCAAATAATTTTATTATTTCAAAAATCTCCCCAAGTGATGTTGATATAGGTATATGAATTTCTTCAGGAATCGTAATTTCATCGTAAAAAATCCATGGTCTGTTTAGTGTATGTAAATAAATCAGGCTGATGACAATAAAACAGAATATTAAACCTATGGCAGTTGCTGGAGAGTTCTTGTTCTTATGAAGATCCATTTATCCTTTTAATGATTTAATTTTAGTTATGCATATCTGAGTTTCTTTTGTAAGTCCAAGTGATTTATACAACTTGGCAAGTTTGACTAGTGAATCCCTGTCATTGTCTGCAAGTTCAAGAAAGCCTTGAGACTGAGAAAGTTTAACCGCAGTTTCTTTATTTCCAAGGAATGCATAAAGTTTTGCAAGGTTATGTGCTATATCAAACCTAAGCTTTGGATTAGTATTTGGGTCTTGTGTTTGCTTAAATGCTTCGATTAAATAAGAAAGTGCCTTTTGACGGTCATTAATTTGATAGTAGTATTTGCTTATAAAATACAAAGTTTCAGGATCATTTGAATTTAACTTTAATAATTTTTCAACACATTTTTTTGAATCTCTCATATCTCCAGATGTTAAGTAATTTGAAAGTGCAATTTGATATGCAAGCTTGGAATGTGTTCTTAAACCATGTAGATATGTAAATCTTGCAGCTAGCAATGGATTTTTTTGATCCTGATAAAAAGAAGCTGCTTTTTGAAGTATGTTTGCATCATATAAATATAATCTTAGGGCTTTTACAAGATATTCTTCTGCTTTTTTATTGTCTTTTTTATACACTGTATAAAAATCTATTAAGTTGCTTAGAATGAAACTATTGTTTGGATAGGTAGAATTTGCTGCTAATAGTACTTTGGTTGCTTCTTCATAGTTTTTGTCTTGGACTAATAAATGAGCATAAAGCTCTAGAACCCTGGGATCTGTTTTTTTGAGATTTTTGATGTAAGGTTCTAATATGCTTAAACCAAGCTTGCTGCCCCCATTGAAGTCCAGAGATATTGTAGAGGCTTCTAGAAAAGCAATTTTTGTAAGGATAGAGTCATAGTCGAGTCCATATGATTTTATAACAATAGGCAGTTTTTTTTGATACTTATCTCTTTTTTCAGTAATATCTTTTTTTGCTTCTTTTAAAAGTACAAGTGAGTTTATGAAATAGTTTTTAATTTTTTCTTTTCTGGTTGGCTCATATACTGATAATGCTTTTGCAAGCATTCCAAGTCTCATTCCTTTAAAAAGAGGATTGGTGCTAGTTTCATAGCTTGAGCTGATAAATGAAAAATTATCTTTCCAGTCTGCAGTTCTGTAAAAAGAACGTGCCATGCAAAGAACAACTAAGAATGACAATAAAACAGTGATTACATAGCCTGTGACTTGGTAAGTCTTCTTAGAATCAGTAAACAGCAAATCATAAATTAATTTTCCAATGCCAATGATTAAAAATGCTAGCGGACAATATAAGTATCTTTCTGCTGCAAGCGTATAAGACGGCATTAACATATGCAGGAAAGGTAATAAACCAAAGAAGAAAGTCCAGCAGAGTAAAAAAACATTTGAAAGTTTTTTCTTAAATACAAATAAAGTAAGTGGTATAAACAACCAAGCAGCCATAAAAATAATACAAAACAAGGAGTAAGGATCGCTTAAAGTATTTCCGAGCTTTACAAAAAGTGTTTGATCTATAGATAAATGATTTGGATAGAAAATAAGCTTAATCATATGAAAGAAAATTTGAGGGGCAAGCCAAAATATTCTTTCAAAGAATACAAGTAGTGAATTCTTTTCAAATAAGTGTTCTGATTGATAGTGAGTAAAGAGAACAAAGTATACAAGGTATAAAACTAATCCGTAGAAATATGGAGAGGTTTCTTCATAGCTGGTTTTAAGGGCTGTTTTAAATTCACATTTCTTGTAGTTTAAATATAGAGAAATTGTAAAAAGAATAAGAGGTGTAGTCACAATATATTCGTTCATCATCATTGGAATTAGGAAAAGAAAAGGAATTATATACCTTCTGAGCGAATATGATTTATTGTTTTCTCTATTTACAAGAAAATCCAAGGTAAATAAAAATAAAAAACAGTAGCTTATAAGTGCACCAAAATTTGTTGCAAGTAAAACAGATTCAACCATTGCTGGATGTACAGCCCAGATTAAAGTAAGAATAATAATGAAACATCTTTTTATTAGTGAATTTGCTTTGTTTAGAGTTTCTCCATTTAGAAGATTTTTTAAAATCAGATAGACTAAAAAAGTATTAATTAAGTGAAAACTGAAATTAAAAAAGTGATAGGGAAATGGCTTGGCTTTAAATAAAAATCCTAAAGTCATTCCGATTAATTGGCCTAACGGTGAAGTCCTTGTTATGTAGTTTGAACTGTAAATAGCATTTGAAGAAATAATATTAAAGTTCAAACCAAAATTTTCTATAATCTCAAAAAATTCTCCTATTGAAGTTGGTGTAGGGAAATGAGTCCCTTCAAAAATTGATCTTTCATCATAAATTAGCCATGGACGTACAAGGGTAGGAATAAATAATATTGCAACGATTATCAGGCATGGGATAATTTCTAAATTCCCAAGATTGAAAAATATTTTTAGAAGCAATGATGGCTTCTTTTCTTTTTGATTTGATTCTGCTTTTTTATTCATAATGTTTTCAAATTAATTAAATTAATATTTTCCAGGGCTTTATTTGCCATTTCAGCATTATTAAGTCGTATAAAAACATTATATGCGTTTTCCAGGCTTTCTTTTGAGTGCATACGAATCCCATGTAAATATGAAAAGGTTGCAAATTCGGCTGGTTTATTTGCATATAGATAAAACTTTCTTAATGAATCAAGGGTTTGTGGATCATATGGAAAAAGCTTAAATGATTTTTTCAATAACTCTTTTGCTCTTGTTAAATCATTATATTTTTGTTTGTATATCTCAGATAGAATAATAAGTATAGTAGGGTTTGTCTTTTTCTTAATTGCAGAATTTAACAAATCTTCTGCTTCATCCAATTTATTATTTGCAAATAAAATTCCTATGTAAAGATCCAATATTTGTGTATCAATAATTAACTTATCCTGCATATAAGGCTTTAAAATTTCATAAGCATCTTTTAAGTCCAAATCCAACCCAAGTCTTGTTGATACAAGAAGATATGCTGTTTTAGCTTGAATAGTTTTTTCATCTAGTCCATATGCTTTTATAACACCAGGCGTTTTACCTTCATTATGTTTTTTTGTTTCTTCAAGTTGTTCTATAGATTTTTCAAGAATTGCAACAGCATTTTTTATGTAAAGAGTTCCCTTATTCATATCTGTATTTGAATAAAGACTTCCAAGCATTGCTGTTCTAAGACCTTTGAATAGAGCACTTTTTGTCGATTTTAAGCTAGAGGCAAAAAGAGATTCACTGTCTTTCCAGTCAAATGTTCTGCTTAGTGTTTTTAAGCTAAACAAAACTAAAACAACTGATAGGAAAAATATTACTGAATAAGATGTTTTTTTGCTTGTTTTTTTTGACAGAAGAAAAAATATTAAATGTGAAAATCCTAGTATAAATATTAGAGTTGGCAAATAAAGATATCTTTCACTTGCTAAGCAATATGTAGGAGAAGCGATATGTAAAAATGGTGAAATAGAAACCATAAATGGGAAAAATAAAATAAATAAAAAGTAAGAACCCGATTTTTTTATAAACACAAGTGAAAGTATTGAAATCAAAAGAATTGAGTACATAAATAATGTACAAAAAGTTGAATAGGGCTCAAAAAGAGACTTTGAAAGCTCAACCATTGCAGTTTGATCTATTGATAAGTTAACAGGGAAAAGAATTAGCTTTATAAGATGGAAAAATATTTGAGGAGAAAGCCAGAATATTCTTTCAAGCCCGATAATGGTTGAATTGTTTGAAGCCGATATTAAATTTTCACTGGCTAAAGATGAAAAAAAGTGAATTATGAAAAATATAAGAGGGATAAATAATGGAATGCATTTTTTAATTGAAAGGCTAATACTTTTTATAATAGATTGTTCATTATTTGTACGTTGAAGATATGCATAGGTGTATAAGAAAAGTATTAATGGTATTGTGCAGGAATATTCTGTCATGAAGACTGGAATTAGAAAGAGAGTAAATATTACAAGTGAATTTATTATTGAGTTATTCCTAAGATTAAAACTGATGAAATAATATAAAACAAAAATGCAAAATGTGTAGTTTAAAATAGCTGCCCAGTTTGCAGTAAATAATACAGATTCAACATTTACAGGGTGTAATGCCCAGATTAACGACAAAATTAAAACAAAAAGTAATCGTTTATATGATTTGTCTTCTAAAAAGCTAAGAGAGATTTTGTCTATGATCAAAAATAACAGACATGAGTTTATTATGTGAAAAAAAAGTGACAGTATATGAAATAAAAATGCACTCTTATGAAAGAAGTAATATATAAATAATGTAATCAGTGTATTAATTGGGTCGGATCTAAGATTTGAGATTGAAGAGTAAAAAGGATTGCTTGCTTCGAAATAATTGTTTAGCCCAAAATATTTCAAGTATTCAAAAATTTGCCCAAATGACAATGCTGCTGGAAATATGGTTTCATTGTAAATTATTTGCTCATCAAAATGTTTCCATGAGTAATTTAAAGTGTGTCCAAAAAAAATGAAAATAATAAGTGACAGTATTAAGCAATTTAAAAATTTTAACTTTATTTTCATCTTTACAATATTCTATATGCTGCCAAACCTTTTTTCATATATTGATTTAAGTTGAAGAGTGTCTATTGTGATTGGATAGTTTATAAGCAAATTGTGCAATATTTTTTTTGATTTTTCCTTATTATTAAGAAATAAATAACCAAGTAATGCATCATTTAAGCTTTGCTGATTATGTAAGCGAAGTCCAAACAAATATGAGAAATATGCAAATTGTTTGGTATTGTTTAATTTACTATATAAACGCCTTAAGCCGTATAAAGTATTTGCATCATATGGGAAACATTTAAATGATTTAAGTAAATATTTCTCAGCTTGTTGATAATCATTGTATTTATACTCATATACATCTGATAATGCTACAAGGAGTGTAGGGCTAGTCTGATTTTGTTTCAAAGCTTGCTTTAGTATTTTTTCAGCTTTGTCAATGTTATTTGTATTGAAAAGTATTCTATAGTAAAAACTAAGTATTTCAATATCAAATGTTCTCAGATATTCTGCAGATGGTTCAAATATTTCAAGTGCTTTTTGAGGGCTGCCATTTGAGTCAAGTTCTATAAGTGCATTTAAAAATGCACACTTTACTTGAAGTGTTTGAGGATCAAGCCCATAGAATTTTATAATCTTTGGAGTGACTTTCTGATATTTGATTTTCTTTCTTTCAAGTTCTAGATTTGCTTCTTTCAAATGGGTTAAAGCCTTTTCACTGTATGATTTGTAGATTGTATTTAAATTTGTTCCTTGAAATATTTTTAGTGCTCTTACAATCATTTGTTCTCTAAGAGCTTTGAAAAGCCCGTTTGGCGCATTTTTTATAGCAGAAGAAAAAAGAGTAGTGCTATCTTTCCAATTTAGAGATCTGGAATAAGCTTTTGTGCCAAGCCCTAAAATAACTACGATTAATATTGCTGTAAGTGCATATTTGTATTGTTTTTTTTCTAAGTGACTTGAAAATAAAGATAGTATCTTGGATAAGCTGAAAATTAAAAAGAAAATTGGTAGATAAAGATATCTTTCGCTTGCAAGATTATATGCAGGAGAAATTATATGTAAAAATGGAAAAAGAGAAAGCAGGAAAAGAGAAAAAGTTGAAAAGCAATAAAAAAACCTATTTCTTCTAGTAAATAACAGTGAAATTAAAATAAATGTAATAAACAAATACATAAATAAGGAGCAAAAGATTGCATAAGCCCCAAAGAGGCTGCTTGAAAGCTTTACCAGAGATGTTTGATCTATAGATAGCTTAATTGGATAAATGGCTAATTCAAGTAAATGAAAGAATATTTGAGGTGAAAGCCACAATATTCTTTCTGCACTTAGCAAAATGTTATGCTCGCTTTGAATTCTTATTGGATTATAAATCAAAAAGAAGCCAAGATAAATCACCAGTCCTAAAAAAAATGGCAAAGTATTTTTTAATGCAAAAAAGAAATTTGTCCTAAGTCCTGTATTAGAAGCTGAAAACTGTAAGAAAGTATAAGTAAACAATATTGCAGGGAGAATTACTGATTGCTCATGCAGAAAAAGAGGGAATAAGTATAAAATAAATAACAATATTTGATTAGATATTGGTGTTTTATAAGTCTGTAAGTCTTTTCTCTCCAACAGATTTGTATAGTAGAGAAAAAATAGAAAACAAAACAAATATGTAATCAATGCTCCATAGTTTGTTGCAAATAAGACTGACTCAATATTTGCTGGATGTAATGCCCAGATTAAAGTAAGCAAAAAAGATATTATAACTTTATAAATTTCACCTAAAGCTTTAATAGAACCTGAAAGAGATTTATAAATTATGAGCAAGCATAGGCAGGAATTGACTATGTGTAAGACCAGCATAAAGAGGTGATATTTAAGTGAGGAGCCTTTAAAAAGCCACAGAATGATTAGATTGAATAATGTGCCCAGATTTAAGCTTCTAATATTTGTAATATCTGAGTAAAAAGCATTGCTTGCAATAAAGTGATTGTTTAAACCAAAAAGTGAAATCATTTCAATGAGCTCGGAAAATGATTTAGGAATTGGCAAGAGTAATTCTTTAGGTATAATCTCTTCATCAAACAGTTTCCATGAATAGTTCAAAGTATGTGCAAAAAATATAAATACAATAGCAGCAGTAAAAATACAAAATAAAAGTGTTCTTAGCTTTGAATTATCTTTCATTTTTTAAGAAGTTTATTCCTGAAATAAAGCTCTATAGCTTCTCTTCTTTTTCTTACTTTTTCTGCCATTTCTTTTTTGTTTAAGTATAAGTATATTTTTTCTGCATCGATTAGTGGGACTGTTTCATGGTGTCTTAAACCATAAGCGTAAGAAAAAAATGCAAATCTTTCAAGATTATTTCTGGATTTATAAATCTTGCTCATTGAAAATAAAGTAAAGCTATCATATGGAAAGTAATTGAAAGCTTTTAAGCTTAGCTTTTCAATTTCGTCTAAATTATTGTATTTGACCTGTATTAGATCACAAAGTGGAAAAATAATTTTTGTAGAATATGGAAGTAACTCAAGAGCTCTTCTGAAAACCTCTTCTGCTTTGTCTTGCATGCCATTGTAATAAAGCAATGCTCCATAAAATGACAGTGCTGAACCATCAAGCTTGGATAAATCTTTTGTATATGGAGTGATTAATTTAAAAGCTCTTTTATAATCATTGTTTAATTTAAAATCAGTTTGTGCTAGATAGTATCCTGCTTTTGCAAGTAGTGAGTCTGGATCAAGTCCATAATTTTTAACTATTAATGGCGTGCTGGATTCACACTTCCCCCTTTCAATCTTTAGTAATTTAATTGCAGTTTTAAGATTTTTAACTGCCAAGAAAATATACTTTTTGTCTACTTCTTCTTCTGGGTAATGAACATGAATTTTATTTTGTGGTGTTAAACCTTTGTATCTAAATGCTTTGATTAATGGATTGCTAGTTGTTTTAATTGAAGAGTAATATAGGGAAAAACTATCTTTCCAGTCCAATGTTCTTAAGTATGCTCTTGTTGAATAGGTAATTGTTATTAGGACTAAGAAAGAAGCAAAAACAGGAAATGCTTTATTGCTTTCTTTATTTAGCAGGTGAAATATAAAATGAGAAAGTCCGAATATAAAAATAAAAGATGGAAAATATAAATATCGTTCACTTGCCAGGTTGTACAATGGAGCTGGAATCTGAGAGAATGGCATTAATGCCAATAAAGTTAGAAAGAATATTATAAAGAAAAAAGGAAACCTTTTATTTGCCCTAATGAATGAAATAAAAGACAAAATTATGCCAATGAATATAAAGCTAAAGCAAAATATTGCATATGGAGAAAATAAAGACCTTCCTAAAATTACCATTAATGATTGATCGACAGATAATTTTATTGGCAGGAAGAATAGCTTTATGAAGTGGAATAAAACCTGTGGAGAAAGCCAGAATACTCTTTCAAGAATAAGTGAAATTTCTTGATGTTTACTTATATTCACTCCAGTGTTGGAAAGAGTAAAAAATAAAACAAATATAACCATTGCAACTATAAGAGGGATTGTGAATATAATAGATTTCTTAAGTGAATTAAATATGGAATCCGATTTTTGATTAAAGCCAATGTCAAAAGTAATAAAATATGCCATTAGTATTACGGGCAACATGAAATGAAATTCTGCAGTGAACTGAGCAGTAAGAAAAAGCAGAAATATTATTAATGAGCGTGTAATAGAAAATTTTTCTGTATTTGATTTGCTGAGTATAGGAAGTAGAAAAATATATGTAGTGATAAAACACAGGGTGTAACTTAAAATGATATTTGCATTTGTGAGCAGAAGCACTGATTCAATATTTGTTGGATTTAGAGACCATAAAAGTGTTAATAGAGAAACAATAAACAGTCTTTTTGTCTTTGATACTTTTTGAGCAAAGCAGCTTGAGACTTTATTAATAAGTAAGAATATAATTCCAGAATTAATTAAATGCAAAATTAAGCTGTAAGCGTGGAAATAAAAAGGCTTTTTCTTAAAGATTACTTGAATAAATAACTGTAAAAGATTGCCAAAAGGATTACATCTTAAGGAAACTATATTTGAATATAAAGTATTTGTAGCTTCGAAGTGCTGTCTTAGTCCAAGTAAAGAAATTAGTTCAAACATTTCGCTAAATGAAAAGCAGGTTGGTAAGTAAGTCTCTTTAAATGGAGTAATTTCATCAAATAACTTCACCGGATAAAAAATTGTAGGATAAAAGAAGAAAAATACCGTTAATATTACGATGCTGAAAAAAATAATTGTTTTTTTTGCTGGCATTTTTAAGTTATTCTAATTGAAACTTATTTTTAACTGATTTTATGTAGATTTTACTGTCATTGAGTAAATTAGGCAGAGTCTCTATTTCAGCTATGTAAGCTTTTACATCTTTAAGATTGTTATAGCTTAGGTTGTAGCTTATGAGGCTAAGTAAAATGCTTTCATAGATATGTGAATCAAGCTGGTGAGCTAAATATCTTATTTTTGCACTTTTATAAGCTTCATATAATTCAGGCAAAACAAGCTCTTTTTTCCCAATTAAATCAAGATATTTGCTTCTAAGTAAAATTGTTACAGGGTCACTTATACCGAGATGAAATAGTTTCTTTAAGCAAACATTTGCTTTATCAATATCTTTAAGAAGCAAATATATTTGACAAGCTTTTTGATAAGCA
>OBEQ010921361.1_pt1 | contig 20920 bp, 22 predicted proteins | sample 1670901 | NCBI WGS metagenome assembly OBEQ01 (sample SAMEA104232315, study PRJEB22302) | groundwater metagenome | biome: forest; feature: aquifer; material: groundwater | place: USA | collected 2011-08-07 | depth 5.4 m
GATGAAGTTAGTATGCCTAGAATTTCTGTCAAACTGGAAATGTCTCCTTGCGCATGTATTCTGCAATAATGAGCTAGAGCGAATGGAAAAAGAAGACCATCTACATAATTTAATTTCTTTTTTTGTATGTTATTTTTTGGTATAGATTCTTCTTTTGATTCATAAGGAATAGATTCTGTTATCTTTTTATCTTTTTCAATAATTTTTTCCAATCTCTCCCTTGCATCTTTTGCTGTTTGAATTCTTTTCTTTCTATGATAATTATGTGTCATATCTTTGACAAGATTTCGAAGTTCTTCGGGAAATTCTTTTGGTAACTCAATATAATCAATATCAGGATTTATGACCGGTGCTTTTCCTGTGAGAAGGTATGCAAGTGTTGCACCTGTTGAAAATACATCTGCTGGCGCAAAATTTTTGTCTGTTCCAAAAGAAGTAAATTGTTCAAATGCAGTATAACTACTTGATCCTGTTGTTGTTGAATTAAAAGAATCATTATCATACGAGAGTGCAACAGACCCAAGATCGACAATTCTTACTGTTCCATCTTCTTGTAAGAGAATGTTTTCGGGTTTGATATCTCTATGATACACGCCGATTGTTTCTTCTCCAGAAGGTGAAACAATTTTTTTTGCATGCAGTACTTTAAGAGCGGCAAGTACTTTACTTGTAATTGTGAGTGCATTTTTTTGCGAGAGTGTTTTTTGTATCTTGTCAAGTGATTCGCCTTTTACATATTCCATCATGATCCACTCGTCGTTTTCATTGAATTCTTTTGGAATACTTATTGTTTCATAGCATTTTGTAAATAGTTCATCATCGAGAATTTTAAGAATATCTCCTTCGCGTAAGAAGAGTTCTAATTTTTTATTTTTACCCGTGAGAAGATCTTCTCTTCTTGAACCAAATCGAAATCGTTTTGCGCAAACTTCAAGAGGATTTTCTCCAGTAGTTTGGTTATTTGGAGTGTATGTCGCTTTAAATGTTGTCCCCATTCCACCGCCGCCAATTTTTTCAAGCAGTGTGTAGGTTCCATTTTTTCCTTGAATTGTTTGGAGTTTCTGAGATGAACCATTAGGAGTATTATTCTGAGAAATAGGAAAATCTGATTTAGAAGAATTTGATTCAAATTGACTACTATGAATAATTTTCGTTTTTTCAGGCATACTATCTGTAAAATCTTCAGAGGCATTTTCTAAATGAGTTTCTATAGCTTCTGTGCCTTTTGTATCTATTTGATCGAGAATTTTTGAAGAGTGTGTTTGTTCAGTCATGAGTAAAAGTACATTTTTTATTTATGTTTTAATTTTTAGTTCTCTCATAAAATACCTGATTATCACTAAAAAGGAACAACTTTTATATAAAGCTTTCTGAAGGTAAACTTATTAAATTAAATAAGTATTTATATAAGTTCTTTTTTCAGTATTTAAAAAAGTATTTAAATATTTATTAAAATAAGTATTTAAATTAATAAAAAGATAGATATAAAAAGGAGTATTAATATAAGTATTTTTACCATGCCAAGTTTGCAAAGAAAACTGTACAAAAGGGGTTCATCATATGAAACAACTATTCCGATGCCTCTTCTTTTCGCACAGGACTTGACAAAAAAACATGTTGTTGTTTTTCATTTTGACAGTGCGCTAAATAAATGGTATCTTGCATTCGAAGAAGCAGACAAAAAGTCTGAAAAAGTTTATGGTAAAGAAAAAGTTGATTCTCAAAAATTTTCTCATGCAAAAGATCAGAAAAAAAGTGTACATGCGAATGTGCACACAAAACACGTATCAAAAGAGGGAAACAAGTGAAGATTAAAATGTACGGTGCTGGTAAAGAGGTCGGAAGAAGTTGTATTGAACTTCGTGAGAATGAGACGCGCATTCTTCTTGACTGCGGTCTCAAACTCATACCACAAGGAATTGAACATCCACTAACACCTGCTGAAGTAGAAAAAATTGATGCAATTATTCTTAGTCATGCACATCTGGATCATTGCGGATCAATTCCTCTTTTTGATCACTTCGGATTTCATGGATCTATTCTTATGACAAGAGCAACACAGGCGCTTACACATATTCTTTTGCAGGATAGTTTTGAAATAGAACTTCTTGAAAAAAAACATCCTGTATACAGTAAACAAGATATCGAACGCATTATGCAGTCTGCACAATTATGTGAGTATCATGTTCAGTATTCTTTGAAAGATGCAACTGTTACTTTATTTGATGCAGGTCATATTCCAGGAAGTAGTTCTGTGTATGTTGAACTTGGAAAAAAAAGAGTTTTGTATACGGGAGACATTAATACACAAGAAACGTTACTCATGAAAGAAGCACAGACAAATTTTCCTGTTGTTGATATTTTAATTTCAGAATCAACGTATGGAGATAGACTTCATCCTGATAGAAAAAAAACAGAAGAAGACTTTCTAAAAAAAGTTGCAGATGCAATTGAACATGGACCTGTTCTTTTGCCATCATTTGCTGTTGGAAGAGCGCAAGAAATTGTTTTACTTCTGAATAGAAAAAATTTTGATTATCCTATTTACGTTGATGGCATGGCAAGAAGAGTAACACATGCCATTTTTAATTTTCCAACATCGATTAAAAATGTTCAAGAGTTACAAGATGCATACCAGAAAGTAAAAGAAGTGCACGGATTTAGAGAGAGGCAAACGATTCTTAATGAACGTGCAATTTTTATTACCACTTCAGGAATGCTCGACGGTGGACCGGTTGTTGATTATCTTAAACATTTTCATACTCAAAAAGATGCTTCTATTTTCCTTACCGGATACCAAGCTGAAGGAAGCAGTGGGAGAATGCTTCTTGAAAAAAGGCAGGTAGTTCTTGACAAAAGAAAAACAGATGTGCAGTGTAAGGTTGACTTGTTTGACTTCTCTGCACATGCTGGTCAAGACGGTTTGAAAAAAATAATTCAAAAAGTAAAACCAAAGATACTCATTATTGTTCATGGGGAAGAAAAAAGTATGACTGCGCTTGCAGCATATGCAATGGGTCTTGGAATTAAAGTATACATGCCCAAAAACGGAGATGAAATTGTCATTAATGATTGAATATCTTATTCACATTCAGTACTAAAGCCGTATGTCAGATATGCAGAAAAAGCCCTCCAAAAAATTCTGCATATCTGTGTGTCCTTGTGCCGCCAGAAAACTGGCGGCCTTATTTTTATTATAAAAAAGAAGAGGTGTTTCATGAGGAAATTAAAAGAAGCAATAAAAAGTTTAGAGTATGAAGAATTACGAAAGGTGGAAGAAGATCTTCAAAAGGGTGGAGCAGAATTAAAAAAAATGCTTTGGGAAAGAATGCAGGAAGTACATAATAATGCGAAGTTTTGTACTGTTTGTTTTACTGAATTCGACCGCCGAGATTATACTTATTCTATGTTGTTTGGTCCTCAGGATTTTAAGAGACGAGCACATTTTTGTGCAGTAGATTGTATGGAATATTTTATTGCGCATCTCAAAGAGATGAAAGATGTTAAAGAGACAAAAGATGATAAAGGAATGAAAGAAAAATCTGAAGTGAATGTAGAAAAAGATGAATTAAAAAGAATGGAATGATATTGGTTTTATAACTGAATAGAGAAAGTAAAATAAAAAAGGAGAACAGAAATAAAAACTAAGCAAAGAAAATGAACAGAGAAAATGAACATGTGCTTTCCGAGCAGAAAATGGGTATTATCATTGAACTTGTAAAGAAAAAAAAAGAATTATCAGGAGTTTCAAAAAAGATTATTGAAAATGAAGTAGATATATTTCTTAAACAGGAAAAAAAGATACGAAATACTCTTATTATCAAAGAACGAATAGATCGAAGCAGTGCAGCAGATTTGGTTGTTAAACACGTACGTAAACGTTTACATATGAGGCACGGAGTCTTTCAAGAAGAATCTAAAAATAGAAGTGAACTTGCAAAAAAAATAAAAAATATATCTGATATCGAAAATACAAAACGGATTTTAGAAACGCATGCATCCACAAAAGAACGTATTTCTTATTATTCTGATTTTTATAAAAAAATATTTTCTGAAACAAATAATCCGAAGAGTATTTTGGATCTTGGTTGTGGCATGAATCCATTTTCAATTCCATTTATGAAACTTGCTGTTGTTCCAGTATATTATGCAAATGATATAAATGATGATGACTGTAATATCCTACAAAAGTATTTTGAAAAAATGCACATAGAAGGAATTTGTAAAACGTTTGATTTGCAAGTTTTGCGTAAAACAGAACATTTTCCTTTTCCTCCTGTTGATGTTTGTTTTCTTTTTAAAGTTCTTGATAGTATTGAAACTACGAGTGGTCATAAATTTGCTGAAAAAATAATCACTCATCTTCAAGCAAAATACATTATTGCAACGTTTGCAACAAAAACAGTGTCGGGAAAACACATGATTCACCCTTTTAGAGGATGGATTGAAAGAATGCTTAATAGGATAGAATATCCTTTTAAACGAATAGAATTTTCAAATGAACTCGTATACATTATTAAAAAAGGTGAACGTGTATGAATACTATTTTTTCTGAACTTGGAATCATACTTATCCTTGCAACATTTTTTGCATATCTTTCGTATATTCTTCGTCAGCCACTTATGCTTAGTTATATTGTTGCAGGAATTATTATTGGACCTTCCGGTTTAAAATTGGTTACAAATACGCAGATTATTACAACTCTTTCTGAGATAGGTATTCTTTTTTTTCTTTTCATAATTGGATTAGAAATTAGTCTTCCAAAATTAAGACAGTATGGAAAACCTGCAATTATTGCAGGAATTTCACAGATTGCTGCAACATTTATTGTTGGCTTTTTATTTCTTATTAGTTTTTTTTCAGCACAAGAAGCAATCTATTTATCTCTTGCACTCGTTTTTAGCAGTACTCTTGTTGTTGTAAAACTATTAAGTGAGAAGAGTGAACTTGATACAATTCATGGCAGAATTATTTTAGGTATTTTAATTCTTCAAGATATTTTTGCAATTGTAATTGTTGGTCTTATGCAGTCAACATCGATATATGCTGCAATTTTTTATATTCTTGCATTGTTTGTACTTACCATTTTAATTGCGATATTTATTGTTCCTCCGCTTTTTAAATTTGCTGCGCGTTCAAATGAATTACTTTTTATTTCATCCATTACTTGGTGTTTTCTTGGTGCACTTGGCGGATCTTTTTTAGGATTTTCAACGGCGATTGGAGGTTTTCTTGCAGGGCTTAGTCTTGCAAATTGTGAAGAGAGACATCAGATTATTTCTAAAATGCAGCCCTTACGTGATTTTTTTAGTATTCTTTTTTTTGCAGCGCTTGGAATGCAGCTTACTTTTGTTCTTACAAAAATGAATATACTCACGGCAGGTTTTCTTCTCTTTTGGGTTTTAGTTGGTCAAACAATTATTGTTGCAATTATTCTTATGCTTATGCAGTTTCATAAAAAAGTTGCATTTCTTTGCGCAATTAATGTTGCTCAGACAAGCGAGTTCTCACTTATTTTTGCTGCGCAAGCATTTCTTTTTGGAAAGATTTCTGCAAACACTGTTTCTCTTATTGCTTTTGTAACTGCAACATCAATTATTCTTTCGTCGTATATGATTAAATATGATGAATCACTCTATAAACGTTTTAAAAATATTTTTTCTTTTATCAGAATTAAAGAACCTCCTTTAAGTGTTCTTGAGAAAAATAATAGTTTTGAAGCAATTCTTGTTGGACACGATCGTATGGGTTTTCAGATTCTTAAAAAATTGCATGACTTAAAGAAACGATCTCTTGTTGTAGAAATGAATCCTGATATTGTAAAAAAATTGCATAAAGAAAATGTTCCATGTATTTACGGAGATATATCAGATGATGAACTTCTTAGTCAAATCAATTGGCAAACAGTAAGGTATGTTCTTTGTACAAGTCCATCAAAAGAAGACAATATAAGTATAGTAAGAAAAATAAAACAAGAAAATAATATGACTCTTGTTTTTTGCAGAGCACATACTATTGAAGATGCTCTTGAAATGTATGCAAATGGTGCTGATTATGTAATTATTCCTCATTTACTTGGAGGAGAGAGAATTGCTGAAATGCTCGATCAAATAAGTATAGCAAAAGTTACAGAATATCGCGTAAAACACATGGGTGAACTACATGCAAGAAAAAGATAAAATACAAAATAACATAGAAAATAAAATCCAGAAAAAAATAAAAGAATTAAAACAGAAATCAAAAGAACTAACACCAAGTGTGAGAATAGGTAAAAATGGAATTACTTCGAATGCGCTTCTTGAAATTGATTTTGCACTCAAGAAAAAACATCTTATTAAAGTAAAATTGCTTCCCGCATTTATAGAAGAACATGATAAAAAAGAAGCCTGTGAAAAGATTGCAAAGAGTCTTCGAGCGCAAGTAATAAGTATGACGGGATCAATAATTGTATTGTATAAAGGTTAATTAGAACGATTACATTAAAACGATTACATTAAAAAAAGAGAGGCGGGATTAAAAAAAGAGGATATGACATCAAATGCAGAATTGCTCGTCAAATTCGGCTTCATAAAAAAGAGTGAAGCAAAGAAAGTTGAAGAGAGTGCAAAGCGTGCAAAAAAGAGTGTTACTGATTACATTAATAGTCTTGACCCTGATAAAAAATTAAAATTTGCTGACGAAGAAGAAATGGAAAAAGTGCGTATGGCAAATCCGTATAAAACGGGTTTTCCAACACCAATTGATGCATTTCGTTTGCACTTTGAAAGTTATAGTATGTCTGTTGAAGCATTATATTTCTGGCTGCTACATCATCTCAGGCAAGATGTTGGGTTTTATGAAACATATAAAATTACAGATGTTTTTAGTGCAACAGAACAATCTGCATTTTTTGGAAATGCACAAAATAGACTTGGAATACAACAAGACCGAGCATCACAGTATCTTAAATTTATTGCAGAAATGTTAAAAACACTTTTTCCTCTTGTAAGAGAAGCAAGAATTCTGCAAGAAAAATTAAGTTATTATTCTGATGTATATGCGTCTTACGACGAAAAAAAAGCAGAAGACAAATCAAAAGCTGATAAAGCAAAAACAAGTGATATGGTATTAAAAGATCAGTGGACAACACTTGTTGAAGGCGGAACAAAAAATCCTGCATCCGTATACGGAATGGCACAAAATGTCGGTTTTACTATTTTGCCTGATTTATTTTTTAATACATTCATAAAAGCCGGAGCAGACGAAGGCATTATTACTAAAATTGTCGACGGATCAAAACCTGGTGAAGGAATAAAGTTCGGAAATGAACGAGTAAAAAGTGCACTGAAAAGAAAACTTGCACAGTATACAAAATGGAGAGACCACACGCGAAGAGAACTTGAAACGAGACAAAAATTTATTATTCGCTATATAAGACAGCATTATATGTCTATGAGAATGTATATTAATTGGGTAAAACCTTATTTAAAAAATGTAAAACGTATGTCTATGAAAGATGGAGCAAATGATACTCCTGAACTCGTCAGTGTTTTTGATTCGCAATTTTTAGAACTTGAAGTACTTGCACACAAACATCCTTTCGGAGAATTTTATCCTGTCATTATTGCGCATTTTGAATACCGAACAGTTCCGCAATTAAGTTATCAAGCAGAAGGATATCAAAGAGGACCAATTCACGTCGGAAAAATCGAAGTAACACTTCGTTCGTATATTTGGACAAAAGATCAAATTGAAAATTATAAAAAGTATCGCGAGTATGAAGACTTAGATTTATTAAAAGAAGTCGATGCATCGCTTAAAGATGCACTTGATGCACTTGGTGATGATTTGAAAAAATTTGTTGAAGCAGGAGAAGAATTATTTAAAAAAGAAGATAAGAAAGAAGAAAAGAAAAAAGAAGATACTTATGGCGGAGCACTTGATCCATTTAAAGCATTGTATTCTGGTTTCAAAGAATTAGGTGGCGCATTTGTTCCAAAATTTTCTTTTGGTGAATCAAAAAAGAAAGATTCAGCAGATCTTGAACGAGAAGGAAATATGGGGAGTGCAATGGGAACAGTAAAATTTAGTTTAGGTTTTGCATATAAGAATTTCAAAAAAGCACATAAAATGCTTGCATGGTAAAAGGGATTTTAGAAAATAAAAAATGTTATAACAATGAGTGAAACTGATGAAATAAAAAAGCTTCCTCCGCAGGAACGCATTAAAAAATTACAAGAGCTTGAAGAAAAAAAGAAGAGAGAGATACTTGAAACAGAGAAACTTATTCAAAATTCAATTGAAGAATTATGGAATCAAGAAGAGAAAGATCTTCTTCCCATTGAAGAAATAAAAAGTGATAACATTGATGAAAGTATGAGTGAAGAAGCAAAAGAGATCATTCGCACAAAAAAGTTTATAAAGAAAAAAGGAGAAGGAGAAGAAAAGAAAGAAGAAACAAAAGAAATCTCTCCTAAAAGAGAAAAAACACTTCAAGAACTCGCGCAAGAAGAAGAAGTTGTAAAAATGCAGGAGCAGAAAATAAGTTTATATGAGATTGCGCATGCAGGAATATACGCAACTCTTAAAAATATTAGTGATAGAGCAGTGTATGGCAGTCTTACGCGGGAAGATGAAAAGAAACTTGCATTTTATGATGCGCAATTATCTCGTGATTTTGAATACATCAAAAATGAAGAAGTTAAAAATACACTTCAAAGATCAGAAGAATTACTTAATCGTATTCATGCGTATGAACGTGGTGAATCAAATAAAAAAGAATCAGATTATAAACATATGAAAAATAATTAAGAACGGTAATCTAAGAAAGGCAATTAAAAATAATATTTTTTATGATATCCAAAAAAATAATTTAGGATAATTTGAAAAAATAATGTAAATTAGTAATTTAAAAAAATTATGTTGGAGAAATATATAAAATGGCATTTGGCGAATATTATAATTCAATGGATAGAGGAGAACATTCGGAAAAAGAGTTAGTAGTCAATCCTGGTGAGTTAGGTATTTCTACAATTATTACAAGAGATGCAATCCAGCCAATTGTGGGAAGAATTCATGCAGGTGCAAATCAAGTTGAAATAGGTTTTCTTGGTGCAGGAAAAGGAGATATTTTTTCTGGTTCAACAAATCCTGAAACTTGGGGAAAAGAACATAGACTTGCAATTAGAGAACTCGCTGAAATTAACAAAGTTGAATTATCGACGCATGCAAGTGTAAAAATTGCAGGTTTTGCAGGACAAGGTCAAGAAGGATTTAGTAGACAACAGCAGGCAGAACACTTAAAAGAAATAAAACGAGCTGTTGAGTTTGCAGCAGATACTGCACAGGGAGGCGCAATTGTTGTTCATACAAGTGAATGGCAAAGACCAGTTTCTCTTGCAGCAGATTGGCTGAATAATCCTGAAAACAAAGAAAGGAAACATCTTCTTGGAAATTTTGAAAAAGTAGAAAAAGAAAAAGAGAGCGCACAAATCTTTGTTGCAGATAAAGAAACAGGACAGTTGCAAGCTCTCAGAAGAAACATGAAAATTCCTGAAGTTAAAATGAAAGATGGAAAACCTGTTTTGAAATCTGATGGTTCAATGGAAGTAGAAGAAGTAACTTTTGAAAAAATTGTTGAAAAAGCGCGAAATGAATTTAGCGATCCAAATATGGATGAGGGTGTTGCATTCATGAAATATTATAACAAATCAAAAATACAGCAGTCAAAAGGAGAACTCGCTCATCTGGAATATAGAAGAGAAGATATTCAAAGAGATCTTAAACGACTTGAAGAAGCAAATAATCCTGAATACGCATCAGTTATTGACCAACGTAAAAGAATGCTTCATCAGTTAAATGAACAGGAACAGTCAATTTACAAAAATGTGCATGAACTTGAAAAAGATAGATGGGTTTCTGTGCAAGAAGAAGGAATGAAACGATCAACACAAGGAATGGTTGAAGCTGCAATGTATGCACTTGAACAAGAAAAGAAAAAGGGACTCAAAAAAGATTTGTATATTGCACCAGAGAATCTCATGCCTGACTGGGGATATGGATCACATCCTCAAGAATTAAAGGAACTTGTTATTCAATCACGAAAAGCAATGAAAGAAAAATTGGTGCAAGAAAAAAAGATGAGTGAATCAGAAGCAGAAAAAGTTGCAAACAGTCACATTCGTGCAACAATAGATATCGGTCATGTAAATACCTGGAGAAAATTTTTCAAAGGTGATGATAAATCATTCGATAAATGGATGATTGAAAATGTAAGAGATTTACTTAAATCAAAAGTTTTGGGTCACATTCATATGTCTGATAATTTTGGATATGAAGATGAACACTTAACGGTTGGCGAAGGAAATATTCCTATGAAAGAATTTATGAAAGAATTACGCGCTGCAGAAAAAGAAGGCGGTCCAAAAATAAATGTTATTGTTGAAACAGGAGCGCAGCCACCAGAACAGCAGCAGCAGGCACTCTACGGTGCATGGTCCTATTTTGGTTCATCAGTATACGGCGCTGCAACAGCAAATGTTGGACTTTTTGACAGATGGACTGATGTACAAAATTCCTATTTTGGAAGAACAAGTTCACCAAATTATGTTGTAGGAGATTTTAGACCATCTGAAGAGTGGACTATTTGGAGTGGGACAAATTTAGAGTAAATGGGCGAGAAGTTTGAGAATTATTGAAGATAAATAAAAATCATTGTAATGAAAATAAGTATAATAGAGAAAGATAATTTTAAAAGAGGTGCAGTATGTTAGTTGAATTGCAAAAAAGAAAAAGTGATAATGCAAATAAATATCCAAATGATGACATTTCTTTAGCTGCAAAATTTACAAAAAAAATATATGATGAATTTGGAAAATTCTTGCGGGCAGTTGTTTTATTTGGAGGAGCTGCACGAGGAGAAAAAAAGACAAATGATATCGATGTTCTTGTAATTGTTGATGATATCTCGCTTGTATTATCTGCTGAACTTACTCAGACATATCGCATTGTTACAGAAAAAGTTGTTTCACAAGTGTCTACAAGAATTCATGTGACGAGTATTAAGTTTACAACATTTTGGGAGCTTGTCAGAGTTGCAGACCCTGTTGCAATAAATATGTTACGAGATGGCGTTGCACTTATTGATACTGGTTTTTTTGATCCACTTCAAGTTCTGCTTTTGCAAGGAAGAATTAGACCAACAAATGAGGCAGTGTGGACATATTATTCGAGAGCTCCAAATACTCTTATGAATTCAAAATGGCATATCACGCAAGCAACGCTTGATTTATATTGGGGAGTAATTGATGCAGCGCATGCAGCAGTTATGTCAACAGACACAATTCCCCCAACACCTGCACATGTTGCAGATTTACTTGACGAAAAATTTTGCACAAAAGGACTTCTTGAAAAAAAATACGTTGAAACAATGCGTATGTTTTATGATCTTTCAAAGAAAATAGTACACAGAGAAATTAAAGAGATAAGCGGGACAGAGTATGCAAAATATCTCTTGGAAGCAGAAGACTTTGTGAATCGCATGAGAAAACTTATTGAGAAGAGATAAAACAGAAATCTTTTTTAAGTAATCCTGTTTTTATATTTATTATGAACGTCGAATTATCACGTAAACAATTTATTATTCTTTCAGAAGAAGTGCAAACGTTTGTAAGAAAAAATTCTTATTTTCAGAGGCATGGTGTTGAAATAACTCTCATGTTTCTTCGTTTTTTCTTTTTTGCAGTTGGTTTTTTTATTTTTATAGAGCAGGGAATTTTTTATAAAGCAGCAGGTCTTTTTGTAATGATGTTTTCTTATGGAAGTGCGGTTATTACAGGAACGCATGAAACAAGTCATGGTGCTTTCTTTGAATCAAAAATAACAAATAAAATTGCGTGTTATTTTTTTGCAGATTTTTTAATAAATCAAAGTTCACTTTGGTGGCATAATAGACATGTAGAGCAGCATCACACATTTACAAATGTGCAGGGAAAAGATCCGCCACTTTATATTTTTCCAAACATAAATAAGTATGTATATTTTTTTCTTTTGCCTTATCTTCTTCTTTTTTGGTTTGTAAAAGAAAGCATTCAATTTTTATGGAAAGACAAGTCTCAATTAGTTTTCTATCTTCTTCTTTCGACGGCAGGATGGACTCTGCAAATTTTGTTATTTCACATGGTTCTTTCTTTATCGCTCTCTGTCGTCTGCGTTTTTATAATGCGTTTAACACTTGCTCCTCTCTTTATGCAGATTGCAGTTTTTAATCACATTGGTTTAGAAGAACCCGCAGAAATAAAACCTTGGCTTCCTTTGCAGGTTAAAACAACACGTAATGTAAAAAAGAATTTTTTTATTAATGGTTTTGGAGGCAATGCATTTATTGATTGTCATCTTGAACATCATTTATTTCCACGACTTTCAAATAGGATGATACGAAAAATAAAACCAATTATTTTACGTGCGATTGCAAAAGCAAAATATTCCTATGTTGAAGAAAGTTATTTTTCTTGTTTAAAGACTTGTTTAAGATATTATGATCGCATGTTTACATTACAAAAAGAAAAAATAGTAAAATAGTTAATAATAAAACAGTAAACAGTAAAATAGTAAACAGTAAAAAAGTAATAGGATAGAAGGTAATTTTGTAATTTAGTAAAATGGTAAGACCAATTTAGGAATATTCAATTTTTTTGCAGTAGATACTTTTTTATATCTCTTATTTTTTCTTTCAATTTCTTATGTCCAAAGGATACAAAAAAATACTTATTCCTGAACAAATAATAGATGAGAATGTTCCTGTTTATTCAATTGACACTCTTCTCGGTGAATTTAATAGTTTTAAAAGAGATTTTATTCGATCGTTTAATTCAGAGAGAAATATAAATCCAACTGAGCAGCATATCTGCGTAAGGTATGTAGGTCTTTTGCCTGAAAAGTTTCCATTCGGTCCATGGTATAATAAATTTTTACAAGTTGGAACTGCAGAATTTCGTTTTGAAAAATATAGTGCAAACGCATTCCATTCAAATTTGTTTAAATCAAAAACGTGTCTTGAAGTTATAACTGATGTGTTTGAAGCAGCTAAAAAAGCAGGTATTCCTGAGCGATTCATAGATGTTCGAACATCAAGAACTGCCATAAGAAATATTCCTCGAATCGTATTTGATTATACTCCTGAACTTTTGATCACCTATAATATTCTTCGTCTGCAGGGATATTCAAGAAGAGATTTGATAATGTAGATTGTATGTTTTAAAGAGTAATATTTATATATCAGTTGTAATAATCTTATTACATATGTTAAAAAAAGATAATTGTCTTATTATTTTGCAGGTATTTTTTGATGATCCTATCCCTGTTGGAATTGGTTTTCAATTAAGAGAGATTAGTAGAAAAATAAACCTTGCTCCAAAATCAGTTAAAACATATTTGACTGAACTTGAAAGAGAAAAACTAATTGTAAGAAAGGAGCACAGAATACATAAATATCCAGTATATTATGCGAATAGAGATAATGATTATTTTAAATTTCTTAAGCGAATTAATACTTTAAAAGCAATAAAAGAATCGGGCCTTTTGGATTATCTTAATGAAAAATGTATGCCTGAGGTTATTATTCTCTTCGGTTCTGCTTCAAAAGGAGAAGATGTTAAGGAAAGTGATATGGATATTTATCTTCAGTGTGAAGAAAAAAGAATGGATTTGAGTAAATATGAAAAAGAATTAAAAAGAAATATCCACCTATTTTTTGAGAAAAAATTTGATAAACTAAGCGAAGAATTAAAGAAAAACATAATAAACGGAGATAAACTTAAAGGGTATCTTAATCTCTCATTTTCAAAATGGAAGAAGGATTAATAAAAACAACACCTGACAAGGAAAAAGCAAAGTCTATTCTAAAAATGGTTGATACCACAATAGAAATGATTAAACTTATTAATATTGCTAAATTTAGTTCAAATGTGACAAAAGAATATTATGATGTCATAAGAGAATTGATAAGTGTTGTTCTACTTCTTGACGGCTACAAAACCTATGGAGAAGGAGCCCATAAAAAGTTAGTGGATTATTTGCGAATTGAGAAAAAAGATTTTAGTGAATATGAAATCTTGTTCATTGATGATTTGAGGATAATTCGTAATAAAATTGCTTATGATGGCTTTTTTGTTGAAAGAGAGTATATTGAAAGAAAAATGAAGGATATTCGAAAAATTATCGATAAGTTAAAAGAAATCATAAAGAAAAAATTATGAAACATTTTTATTAAAAATATGATCCTATTGATTGTATTAAATCATTTTTATAATATTTTCTTTAATCTTTTTTACAATTTCTTCTGCTGTTGGAATGCTTGTGTCGATTACAAGATCAAAGTTTTTTGGTTCGTCCCAAAGAAAGCCATAGATTTTTTTATACCTTTCAGCATCTCTTGCATCTCTTTCTTTGCTACAAATGAGTGCTTCATGTATGTCTTGAATCGCTTGTTCGTTTCTTTTTCCATCAAGTTTATCTTTGAAAATTCTTTTTGCTGCAACCTCTGGAGAAACTTCTAAAAATATTTTTTTTGAGTGCGGAATAAAATACCATCCGAGTCTTCCATCAAGAACAAAATTATCTTCTTTTTTTCCGAGTTCTTTTTGATATGCATCAATGTGTTTGTCAAAATCAGGAGTTTTCTCGCTTAGTTTCATAAGTTCTTCAAGAGTAATACCTCTTTCTTTTGCCATCGCACGAACAATATCTCCCGTAGAATAATGTGTATAACCAAGTTCTTTTGCAAGCATTTTTGCAACTGTTGATTTTCCAGAACCTGCTCTTCCTGCAATTGTTATGATCATTTTGAAGAAAAAATTATTATGCCTTTAAAAATGTTCTCGTAAAAATTTTTCCCCCATCAATTCTAAATCCTTTTTTAAATCTTCCGCAGGAAGCTTTTTATAATAGAAGACATATTTTAGAGAGTTCTCTTTTTAGAGTATGTTTTTGCCAAAAAATAATCAAAAAACTACCTAAAAATACGACAGAAAATACATATTTATCGGAGGCAAATACTATGGCACAAAATCAAAATATACAACCTATTTTTATTCTTCCTGAAGGAAGTCAAAGAACAGTGGGAAGAGATGCGCAGCGCATGAATATTATGGCTGCAAAAGCTGTTGCTGAAACTGTAAGGACAACACTTGGTCCAAAAGGAATGGATAAGATGCTTGTTGATTCTCTTGGAGATATTGTTATTACTAATGATGGAGTTACTATTTTGCAAGAAATGCAGATTGAACAACCATCTGCAAAAATGATTGTTGAGGTTGCAAAAACACAGGAAGCAGAAGTTGGTGATGGAACAACAACCGCAGTTGTAATTGCAGGAGAACTTTTAAAAAATGCAGAGAGACTTCTTGATCAAAATATTCATCCAACAGTTCTTGTAAGAGGATACAGACTTGCAAGTGAAAAAGCGCAGGCAATTTTACAAAAAATGGCGCATCATATTACCGACAAAGATGAAGATATTTTACAAAAAATTGCAATGACTGCAATGACCGGAAAAGGTGCAGAGTCACATAAAGAAAAATTGTCTGATATAACTGTCCGTGCAGTAAAGCGAATTATTGATACGCATGAACAAGAAAGAAGTATTGATTCGGATAATATTAAAATTGAAAAAAAAGTTGGTGCATCTGTTGAAGAAACAGAACTTATTGAAGGTATTGTAATTGATAAAGAACGCGTACATTTTGGTATGCCAAAGATATGCAAGAATGCAAAAATTGCACTTCTTGACTGTGCTCTTGAAATAAAAAATACTGAAGTTGATGCAAAAATTCAGATTACTGACCCTAATCAAATGCAGGCATTTTTAGATATGGAAGAAAAAATGCTTTTAACAATGGTTGAAAAGGTTGCAAAGTCGCAAGCAACAGTTATTTTTTGTCAAAAAGGAATTGATGATTTGGCGCAACATTTTTTATCAAAAAAAGGAATCTATGCATGTAGACGCGTAAAAAAATCAGACATGGAAGGAATTTCTCGTGCAACAGGTGCAAAAATTGTATCGAATTTAGATGATTTATCTCTTGCGGATCTTGGTCTTGCAGGTTTTGTTGAAGAAAAAAAAATCGGCGATGAACAAATGACTTTTGTTAAAGAATGTAAAAATCCAAAGACTGTAACAATTCTTGTACGCGGTGGAACAGAACATGTTGCTGATGAGATAAAACGTGCGATGACTGATGCAATTGGTGACGTTATCGCTGCTCTTAAAGATGGAAAGGTTGTTGCAGGAGCAGGCAGTGTTGAAATCGAACTTGCAAAAGAAATTCGTAAGTATGCAGAATCTTTAAGTGGCAGAGAACAACTTGCCGTCGGAGCATTTGCTGATGCTATGGAAGTAATTCCGCGAACGCTTGCAGAGAATGCAGGACTTGATCCTATTGATATTTTAACAGAATTAAAAGCTGCGCATGATAATAATCAAAAGTGGGCGGGAGTAAATGTGTTTACAGGAAAAATTATGGATGCATGGGCAGAAGGAGTAATTGAACCATTAAAAATTAAAACGCAGGCAATAAGTTCAGCATCTGAAGTTGCAGTAATGATTCTAAGAATTGATGATGTTATTGCTGCAGGAAATTTAAATAAAGGAATGGGACAGATGCCTCCTGGTGGTCACGGTATGGATATGTAAAAAGATTGTATGAAAGAATAGAGTATAAGAGACTAAAATGACAGAACCAAAAATATATTATGGAACAATGGAACAATCTCTTCATAAAAATGCGCAGTATATTTTTATGGAAGCAGGACTTTTGAATGGAACATATAATAGAGCAGAATTTGTTGACAGGATAAATAAAATTTCTTTTGACAGAATCGAAAAAGAAGAATGTAAAAGAGATCTTCAAAATCAAAAATTATTTTTAGAGTCAATGAGTCATCTTGGAGAAACAGTAACAATAAAAGATTTTATGCCTAATAGAAAAGATCTTGTTACTTTTGTCAATACCACTTTTCGAGAGATGAGAGACAGATTGATGGACGAATCTAGATCTTTAAGAGAATAATTGTTTTATTGACTTATTATTTTATCTTTTTTATATTTTGTTTTGTAATTTTTAATTTATTTTTTTTATTAATTTATTTTTTTATTGCTATTTTATCTAGCTTTATTTATAGTTTGTATTTTAAAAAAAAATAAACTAAGAAGATATTACAATCTTCTTGCTCCGCCGCCAAAGTAAAACATCTTTTCAATGGATACATCTCCTGGTTTATAATCTCCTGATCTTGGATGTGACTCTTGTACTTTTGCTTGGACAGGTACCTGTTGTGAAACTGCTTCCATTGCAGATCTTGTATCAACAACATTTACTTTTTTTTCAGGCATGTTCATTCCATTTTGCTGAGGACTATTTGCCGTGTGCATACTTACGTTTCCGTTTTTTTGTGACTGCAATTTATTTATTTCAGAAATCATTTCATTCATTTTAGAAGATACACCTGTTAATTGTCCTTCAAGCATTGCAACTTGTTCTTTGAGTTTTCTAATTTCAAACATTCCATACATACTTTGTTCTGGTTCTTTAACAGGTACTGTTTCTTGCTCTTTTGGCTGCATTGTTGTTTGTGCAAAAATAGTATTGTGAAATGTTGGACTTACAGGATCTTGTTTTTTTTCTTCAGAAACCATCTCAGGAATGATCATTTCTTCATTTCCTAAACTTAGGGGATTTTGTGTTTCAATAGACTTTCCTGCTTGTCTATATGCTTCATCCATTGATTTACAAATGCCATGTTGCATTAAATCTTTTGCAAGCATGTTTATCTTTTGCAATTTCTCTATATCCATCATTGGTTACACCTCTATACACCGAATTTTTTTAGCGTGATAATATTTTATTATGTTTTTTTATTATTTTGATTGATTATTATCTATTGTTTTTTATTTTTCTATTTATTATTTTTTTAGTTATATTGTTGTATCACTTATTCTTTTATTTATTGACTTTTTCTTTGAAATATTTTTGATAGTTATTTTTATTCATAATCAAGATATCCTCTTTTCTTTGGTTTCACTTGTCTTTTGTTGTCCCAAAATCCTTGTTCTCGAATTGCGAGAGTAAATAAAATAACAGAGATAAGGTATCCAATCCATTCGATGTTAATGTAAGGAATGTGAATCTGAAGAGGTGTTGTTATAAGTTCTACAAGAATTGCAAAACTTGTTGCAAAAATTGCAGTGTTAAGAATTATTTTATAGCCAATTTCATATCTACTCACGCGGGCAATGATAAGCGCGATGAGTGAAATAAAAAGGATGAATAATGTAAATTTTATCATGTACCAAATAAAGAGTCCGAGTAAAATTGATGGAAGGAGAAGTGCACTAACGAGAAGAACTGCTTTTGTGTATGCATCTTTATGTTCTAAAACATTTGAGAATCCAACAAGGTCAATTGATTTTTCAAAAAATAATTTTTTTATTCCAACGTTTTGACTAGTAATAAGAATGCCTTGTTCTGCAAATGTTTTATTGGATTGAGTGTCAATAGAAAGATATGCAGGGTCACCCAAGGTAACAGGTGCATGTTGCGTATATGCTGCAGAAAAAGAAAGTGTATCGAATGCACTAAGTTGTGATTGAATGGTATTTTGCAATTGCATTAAAAGAGGAATTGCAAGGATACACATTATTACAAAAGAAAATCCAAGAATTTTGAGAAAATAAAGACTGGCAGTTTTTAATTTTACGTCGCTAATTTCGTCGTATTCTGTTGTTTTAAATGATTTCAAAAATGTTTTAAATAATCTCACCGTACACCTCTTTACACGTATATAATATCTATACTGGTATATGGGTCGCTCATTTATATAGTTTTTGATTACTATTTTTTTATTACTTTGGAGTATTGATTTTTGCAAATCTTTAAATATTCTTGATTTTTTTCTTTTCATTTATGGGAAAAATAAAATCAATTGCAGTTGGTCTTGGACTCATTCTTGTAGGAGCACTTGCAAATGGAATTCATAAAAATGAAGGATCATTTGATAGACTTTATTCTCCATCTGATCAACTAACTGCTAGCGCATCAAAAGAACAGATGGCTGATTGTAAAAAAAATGCAGAGTTAATTGGAACGCTTGTTAAACGGGTGAATTATGAACTTGATTTTTTTGGTCTCAAAAAAGATATGTGGACAACAACGTATCTCAAATTTTCCTCAGGTGAAGAAGTGAGTGGAATTATGCTTTCTACTTGGGATGTTGATCAATATTTTGGCGATGTCTATGTGCAACGCGTTGAAAAATGTGGTGTTATTAGATACGAGAAAAAGTGAGTCTTCTTAATAAAATAAAATATCATTTGCATTTGTCAGAAGAATGTCAAACAGAACTTTCGGATATTATTTATGAAGAAGGAATTGTTTCTTCGAAAAATTATGAAGAAGAAGATGATGGAATTGCAACAGGCATAGTCATGGGTGTTGCGCTTGACGATCTTTCTGCAGGTGCTGCATACGGATGCGCAATGAGTGAAGATGAAGAATACAATATTGGTTTTAAGGGAAAAAATGTTTCTTTTGATTTTGATGATGAAGATTTATACAACACCTATGAACTTGGAGAAAAAGTGATAATTGCATATAAACAAAGATGTACTTCTTTTTTTGATTTTGTTCCGCCAAATTATTCTAAAAAAGTGTTTATTGAAAAAAAGTTTTCTGGAAAAAAATTTGTAGGTGTAGAAAAAATAAAATAATTTTTGAGTTCTTTTTGTTTTTGAACTGATTGTGATTGTTTTATTTTAGATCCTTCGAGAAATTTTCTTTTCGTCCCATGATGAATACGAATATTACTTAATAGTGGTGATAAGCTCATAAGATTTATAAAACAAATGTTGTTTTCTTTTATTCTGCTGAGGTGCAGGGAGTTATTTGTGGCAAAACTTACGTATCAAGATCTTATTTTACCAAATTATGTAAATTCAAGTGAAGCAGTTGTTTTTTCTGCGCAAGAATCGCAGGAAAAATCACAAGGAAATATTTCTGCATTAAAACGCGTATCTTTATCGATTCCTGATGTTATTTTTGCAACAGAAATTGCGGGTGCAAATAATTTAATTATTTCTGACACGGGCAGGGGAAAATCACAGCTTCTTTCAGATATTGCATGGAGTCATTTTGGCGGAGATGTTGAAGGAGGCAATGCAAATATTGTCGACGGTAGAAGTGCATTTGATATTGACGAATTATTTATTCGAACAAAGGTTGATACTAGGTCTGGTGCGTATGACAGTGATGTTGCAAGACAATTAAAGATGGAGAGAATCAGACGTGCATTTTTTGGAATTGATGAGATTAATAGAGCGCCAACACCTGTACAAAATGATTTCTTTGATCTTGCCGACGGGAAACATACCTTTCGAGGTCAGCGTGCATTACTCGGTCAGATAGTTGAAGGAACACTTGATACCTATTCTGTTTTTTTTGCAACAGCAAATTTTAATAAGGTAAATAGTGCATTTCAAGGAACCTTTTCTCTTGATAGAGCGCTTCTTAATAGAGCACATGTTACAATTGATTTAGATCACAAAGCATTTCGTCCAACATATGAAGATAAAATTCTTATTCAAGAAAGAAAACAAAATCCAAGAGTTGATTTAGCAAAAGCAAAAGATATCACACATCTTTTAATGAAAGCACATTCCGAAGTTGCAGAACGTGCAAGACAATATGATCCACACATGCAGGCAATGCTTCTTCTTTTTAGTGAAGGATTAGATTTTTGCAACTCTGATAAAAAAACAAATGATAAAACTCTTTTTCCATCGCTTTGTTCTGAATGCAAATATGCAGGAAAAGAATATTGTTCACTTACAAAAGCATCGTCAGATAGAACAACAACTGCAATAAAACTTCTTGCACATTCGTTTGCAAAA
>OBEQ010415063.1_pt1 | contig 20919 bp, 18 predicted proteins | sample 1670901 | NCBI WGS metagenome assembly OBEQ01 (sample SAMEA104232315, study PRJEB22302) | groundwater metagenome | biome: forest; feature: aquifer; material: groundwater | place: USA | collected 2011-08-07 | depth 5.4 m
CATGTTCGAGCTGGAACGAGCTGACCTCCAGCACCACCGTCGTCCCCCACGCAACGCGATCCACCTGGCTGGTCAACGGGGTGCCGATATTGCCGGCCACCACGGCCGGCCGCGCGGCCGCCTCCAACAGGGCCCCGACGAGCGTCGTCACCGTGGACTTCCCGTTGCTGCCGGTGATCGCCACGAGGCGGCCCAGGCAAAACCGGGCCCCCAGCTCCAGCTCACTGAGGACCGGCACGCCGTGTCGCCGGGCCCACGCCAGCGGGACCACCGTCTCCGGCACGCCGGGACTGACGACGACCCACTGGCTCCCGGCGCAGAACGGCTCGGGGTGGCCGCCCAGCTCGACGGCGCCCCCCTGCGCCGTCAGCGATGACGCCAGCGCCTCGAGCGCCGGCGACTGGGCCGCTTCCGTCGCGCGGACGCGGCAGCCGCGCGCCCGCAGGAACGCGCAGGCGCTCTGCCCGCTCTTGCCCAGCCCGACGACCAGCACTGTTTGTCCCGGCCACGGTCCCATAACAACGGTTCCTTTCTCTACAAACTTCTCTGTCATCTCAAGGGGGAACCCAGGGTTCCCCCTTGGGCCCCCTCCTTCAGTGGTCAACAACTCAGCAAATCATCGCAACTTCAGGGTGCTGAGACTCAGCATCGCCAGCACCGCCCCGACGATCCAGAACCGGACCGTCACCTTGTTCTCCGGCCAGCCCTTCAATTGAAAGTGGTGGTGCAGCGGCGCCATGAGAAAGACCCGGCGGCCGGTTAGCTGGAACGACGCCACTTGGATCATCACCGAGAGCGCCTCCGCCACGAAGATGCCGCCGACGACGGCCAGCAGCAGCTCTTTTTTGATGAGCACCGCCACCGCGCCGAGCGCGCCGCCGAGCGCCAGCGACCCGGTGTCCCCCATGAACACCGACGCCGGGTGCCCGTTGTACCAGAGGAACCCCAGGCCGGCGCCGACGAGCGCCGCGCAGAACACCGCCAGCTCCCCCGCGCCGGGGATATACGGGATCCACAGATATTCCGAGAACCGGTGGTGGCCCGAGACGTAGCTCATGCCGGCGTAGGCGATGGCAATCATCGTCGCGCAGCCGATCGCCAGCCCGTCCAGCCCGTCGGCCAGATTGACGGCGTTCGACGCCCCGACGATGACAAGCATCACGAACGGGACGATGAGCCACCCCAATTCCACGACAATTTCCTTGGCGAACGGGACGTCGAGCCCGGTCCCCACCTCCGGCCGCGTGAAATACCATCCGGCGAACACGAGGGCAATGGCCACCTGGCACGCCAGCTTCCACCGGGCCGGGAGCCCGTCCGCCCGGCGCTGGGTCCACTTCAGGTAATCGTCCCAGCAACCGACGGCCCCCAGCGCCAGGGTCACCGCCACGGCGGCCCACACCAGCGGCTCATGCCAGCTGGCCCACAACCACGTCGCCCCGACCAGCGCTCCGAGGATGAGCAGCCCGCCCATCGTCGGCGTGCCGGTCTTGTGTTTCTGGAGCTCGTGGAGCTTCGGGATGTCGGCCCCGCGCGCCGACTCCCCCAGCCGGATGGCATTCAGCCACACGATCATCCGCGGGTAGAGCCAGAGCGTGAACAAGAACGCCGTGACGCTGGCCATCGCCGCCCGGAACGTGATGTACCGCATCACGTTGAACCCGAACCACCACGCCCTCAGGGGTTCGACGAGCTCATAAAACATTGCAGGACCCGTTCCATGCGCATCGCGCGCGATCCTTTCACCAGCACAACGTCGCCCGGCTGCACCAGTGTCGTCAACCGGTCGCGCAGCACCTCCAGCGACTCGCAGTGCCAGCCCCGTTGGAATCCCGACTCGGCCGCGGCCGCCTGCAGATGGCGAGTCAACGTCCCGATCGTCAGCAGCCCGTCAATCGGCAGCTGCCCCAGCCACGTCCCCAGCTCGGCGTGATACCGCGCCTCGTCGGTCCCCAGTTCCCGCATGTCGCCGAACACGATGAAACGCCGGCTGGGACCGGCCCACTGGAGCAGCGCCTCAACCGCTGTTCTCGCGGACGCCGGGTTGGCGTTGTAGGTGTCGTTGATGAAGCGGATGCCGCCGATGATCTGCCGCTCCATCCGCCCCCGCGCCGGGATGTAGCTGGCCAGCGCCTGGGTCGCCGCGCCCGGATCCACCCCCATCAGCTGCGCGCAGACGATGGCCGCCAGCGCGTCGAGCAGGTGGTGCCGGCCCGGCAGCGGCAGGTGCAGCGGATAACGGCGGTTCACGAGGGCGCGGATGCCCCACGGCTCTTCGGTCACCTGCTCGATCGAGAACTCCGCGCTCCGGTCGGTGCCGAACCAGACAATGCGCCCCGGCCAGCGCTGCGCCGCCTCGCGCAGGTACGGGTCATCGTGGTTGAGGACCGCCACCCCGTCAGGCCCCATCGCCTCGACCAATTCCCACTTGGCGCGGGCGACCCCTTCGAGCGAGCCGAAGAATTCCAGATGGGCGGGGCCGATGTTGGTGATGACGGCGATGGTCGGCGCGGCGATCGCCCCGAGGGCGGCTAGCTCGCCGAAGTGGTTAGTCCCGGCCTCCACGACGACGGCCTCGTCGGACGGCCGCGCCCGCAGCAGCGTCAGCGGGAGCCCGATGTGGTTGTTCTGCGTCCCGACGGTGGCGACCGTGGCGCGCGACTCCCGCAGGATGAACGCCAGCATCTCCTTGGTCGTTGTCTTGCCCGAGGAACCGGTGATGGCGATCACTGGGGCCGTCAGGGACCGGCGATGCGACTGGGCCAGCGCCCCGAGCGCGCGGACCGGGTCGGCCACCTCCAGCACCCATGGCAGCGCCGCCGCGGCGTCGGCCCGGCCCCGCTGGACGATGGCGCCGGCCGCCCCCGCCGTCGCCACGTCCGGCAGAAAGCGATGGCCGTCGAACCGCGGGCCAGGCACTGCGACAAACAGGTCGCCCGGCTGCGTCGTGCGCGAGTCAATGACCACCCGGCTGAATGAATGCGTCAGCGCCCCGCGCGCCAAACTCCCGCTGGCGGCCGCCACCACGTCCTGCCCGGTCATGCGTGGACTCCCTCCGCCAGCGCCTCGCGCACCACCTGCGCGTCGTCGAACGGCAGCACCCGATCGCCCACGATCTGCGTCGTCTCGTGGCCCTTGCCCGCGATGAGCACGACGCTGTGCGCGTCGGCCTCCCGCAGCGCCTGGCGGATCGCCTCGGCCCGATCGAGGATCACGGCGTGGGACGCCGAACCGGTGATCCCGCCAACGATCGCCTCCGCGATGGCCTGCGCTGATTCGCTGCGCGGGTTGTCGGACGTGATGAAGAGCCGGTCGGCCAACCGGCCGGCCACCGCCCCCATGCGCGGCCGTTTGGCGCGGTCGCGATCGCCGCCGCAGCCAAACACCACCAGCAGGCGTGCGTCGGTCAACTCGCGGAGCGCCAGGAGGACGCGTCGGAGCGCCTCGTCGGTATGGGCGTAATCCACAAAGACCGGGAACGGGTGGCCGGCGCCCAATCGCTGCAGCCGGCCCGGCACGCCGGGGAACGTCTCCAACGCCCCGGCGAGGACGGCCAGCGGCACGTCATGGGCGATCCCGACCGCGGCCATCGCCGCGAGGTTCGAGAGATTATGCCGGCCGACCAGCGGTGTTCGGAACGCCGCGCGGCCGCACGGCGTCGCCAGGACCCCGGAGGTCCCGTCGAGGCGGCACTCGGCCTCCAGCACGCGGACGTCGGCGGGCTGCTCGACGCCGAACGTCAGCACCCGCGCGCGGGTCCGCTGGCCCATGACCAGCGACGCTGGGTCGTCGGCGTTCAGCACCGCGGTGCCTGACGCCGGCAGCATTTCGAACAACCGGGCTTTGGCATCGCGGTAGGCCTCAAACGTCTTGTGGTAGTCGAGGTGCTCCGGGCTGGCATTGGTGAACACCGCCGTGCGGAACGGGATTCCCGCCACCCGCCGCTGATCGAGCGCGTGCGACGACACTTCCATGGCGCACGCCCGCAGCCCCGCCTGCCGCATCTGCGCCAGCAACGCCGCCAGCGCCAACGGGCCCGGCGTCGTGTTGGACGAGGGGGAGGGCGGGCCGCCGGCGCGGTACTCGATGGTGCCGAGCAGCCCGCATGGGCAGCCCGCCTGTTGGAGGAGGTGCTGAATCAAGTAGGCGACGGTAGTCTTGCCGTTCGTCCCGGTCACGCCGACCATCGCCAGCGACGCCGCCGGCTGGCCGTACCACGCGTGCGCCAGCGACGCCGCCGCCGACCGCGTGTCATGCACGCGGATCGCCACGAGGCCGCCCGGCACCGCAGCGCCGTCCTCGACGACGATGGCCCGCGCGCCGCGGCGCACCGCGTCCGGGACAAAGGCGGCGCCGTCCTGCGCGGCCCCGCGCACGGCCACGAAGAGCGCTCCTGGCGTCACCCGGCGGGAGTCGCACACCAGGTCGGTCACCAGGACCCCCGATGCCGGCGGGGGGGCCGGCAGCCCGCACGCCGTCAACAACGCGTCTAGGCGGACCGCCGGACCTAGTCCCACGGCAGCGCCCCCGGCACGAGCGCGGCCGTCGTCAGATGCGGCTCCGGCTGGGGCCGCTGCTCCAGATACGGCAACACCTGGGCCACCACCTGGCTGAAGACCGGGGCCGCCACGACGCCGCCGTAGTAGTAGGGGTGCGGGTCGTCCACCGTGACGACGACGACCAACTGCGGGTCCTCCACCGGCGCGAAGCCGATGAACGATCCGACGAAGTGCGAGTGGGAGTACACGCCGCCCTCCACTTTCTGCGCGGTGCCGGTCTTGCCGGCCACCCGGTACCCCGGGACCGCCGCCAGCTTCCCGGTGCCGCGCTCGACGGCACCCTCCAGCATCGTCTTGAGCTCCGCAGCGACCACCGGCGAGATGACCTGGCGGACTATCACCGGCTGCCCGGCCTGGACCGTCTGGCCCTCGGCATCCTGCACCGTCTTGATGAGCCACGGGCGCATCATGACCCCGTCGTTGGCCACCGTCGCCACCATGACCGCCAATTGCAACGCGGTCACCGTCACTTCCTGACCTATCGGAATGGCGACCCGCGACGGCTTCGACCACTGCGACGGCGGCTTGGTCAGGCCGCGCATCTCACCCGGCAGCCCGGCCCCCGTCGGCTGCCCGAACCCGTAGGCGCGGATGTAGTGCTGGAGCTGGTCGGGCGTCAGGCGCATCGCCGCCTTGGCGGTGCCGATGTTGCTGGAGTTCTCGATGACTTCGCGGAAGGTCAGCCAGCCGTACGGATGGGCATCGTGCAGGACGCGGCCCTGGAAGTGGTATTCTCCCTCCTCGCAATAGAACCGGTCGGTCGGCGTCACGGCCCTCTCGGTCAGCAAGGCCGACGCCGTCACGATCTTGAACACCGAGCCCGGCTCGAAGGTGTCGGTCACGGCGCGGTTCCGCCGGGCCTCCGGCGCCGCGCGCCCCGGGTCGTTCGGGTCGTACGTCGGGCAGTTGGCCATCGCCAGGATCTCGCCGGTCTTCGGCTGCAGCACGACGATGGACGCCCCCTGCGCGTGGAATTTTCGGTAGGCCGCCGCCAGCGCCTGCTCCGCCACATGCTGAATCACCTGGTCAATCGTCAGGACCACGTCCAGCCCCGGCCGCGGCGGCAGGACCTCCCGTGTCCACGCCTCGAGATGGCGCTGTTTCGCGTCCCGCTGGGCCCAACGCCAGCCCGGCTGCCCGTGCAATGTCGGCTCCATCGCCAGCTCTAACCCCTCGAGCCCCCGATGGTCCAAGCCGGCGAAGCCAAGCAGGTGCGCGGCCAACGGCCCGCCGGGATAGACCCGCTTGGGCTCCTTGACCATGTCAATCCCGGAGATGCGCAGCGCCTTCACCTCGTAGGCCGCATGATTGGACGTCTTCCGGGCCAGCCAGACGAAGCCGCGCGGCTGTTCCAATTCGGCGTACACGGTGGAGGCGGGACGCTCAAGCCACGGGGCCAGCGCGGCCGCCGCCCGCGCCTTCTGCCGGACCCAGCGGGGATCGGCGTACAACGATGGCAGACGGATGTCGGTGGCGAGCGGTTGGAGGTGTCGGTCGTAGATGGTCCCGCGGCTGGCGGGCAGTTCGACGACGAGTTCGTGCTGTTGGTGGGCGAGCGCGAGGTAGCGTCCGGCCCCGACGACTTGGAGCCAGACCAGCCGGCCCCAGACGAGGAGGCCGAGGGCGGTGAAGGCCAGGATCACCCCCGCCAAGCGGTCCTTGTGCGCCTTGCTTAACATCGCCCAACCTTGATGCAACTCGTGCACCCCGGTCCGTCTGACCGACCGAGGGGCTGGTGGATGTAATCCTGTTACGGAGCCGGTTGTGCCTCGGCCATGGCGCGCGGTGTCATCAGCCGCGCCACGAACTGTCGGCCCCGTGCCAGAAGGCCCGGCGCACCCCGCTGGTCAGCGACGAGGGCGGCCGGTGCGGACGCTGACGCCATCCACGCGACCCGGCGAGGACTCACCAATTCCACATCGCGCCGGGCCAGTCGCTGCTCCAACAGCTGAGGTGCCTGAAGGGTTAGGACATTGTAGAGAAGAATGTGGTGCTGGTCAAGCATGTCACCCCTCGTGGCCGCCCGCTGTTCGATCGCGTATCTGGCTTCAATCAACGCGATCTGCTGATGGGTATACGCCAAGGCGAGCACCGTGCCCATCCCGATCCCCGCCAATAGGCCTCGCATCGGTTTCACCCGATCCGTTCCCCTGCCCGCAACCGGGCGCTCCGGGACCGTGGGTTGGCGCGCACCTCGTCGGCGTCGGGCCGCAGTGGCCGGCGCGTCAGCACCGCGAGCGTTCCCGCCGCCGCGGCCCGCTGAAACGCCCTCTTGACGATCCGATCCTCCAACGAGTGGTACGCCAGCACCACGATCCGGCCCCCAGGCTTCAACCGTCGAATGCCCTGTGGGATCGCCGCCTCGAGCGCCTCGAGCTCCCCGTTCACGGCAATCCGCAACGCTTGAAACGTGCGCGTCGCCGGATGGATCCGCTGCCACGCCCGGCCGCGCGGCAGCGCCCGCACGACACACGCCGCCAGCGCCGCCGTCGTGTGGAGCGGCCGGTCCTGTACGAGACGCCGGGCGATCCGCCGCGCCCATCGCTCCTGCCCGTACCGGGCGATGACGTCCGCCAACTCCGCTTCGGACCACTGGTTCACCAGCGTGGCAGCCGTGACCGCCTGCGCGGGATCCATCCGCATGTCCAGCGGTCCATCGCTCTGAAAGCTGAATCCTCGCGCCGCCGTGTCGAGCTGCATGGACGACACGCCTAGATCGAAGAGCGCGCCGTCCACCTGCGAGATGCCCAGGACGTCGAGCGCCGCGTCCAGCTCGTCGAACCGCCCCTGGCGGAACATCATGGCCTCGGCGTGCCCCCGCAGCGCGTCGGCCGCGGCCGCCACGGCGGCCAGATCGCGATCCAGGGCGACCACGCGCGCCGCCGGACCGGCGGCCGCGAGGATCTCGCGGCTGTGGCCCCCCGCCCCGACGGTGGCATCCACGTAGACGCCGCCTGGACGCTCGACCAGGAACCGGACGGCGACCTCGGCCATGACCGGCTGATGACCCCGCATGGTCTCATCGGTCACTCCATCTCCCAGAGTTTCTCAGCGATCTCCTCGAAGGACCCTCGGGTGCTGTCGTACGCCTGCCGCCATCGCTCCTTCGCCCAGATCTCGATTCGGTTGGAGACGCCCACGAGCACCACGTCCCGGGTAATCCCGGCAAACTCCTTGAGGTACGGGGGAAGGAGAATCCGGCCTTGGCGATCCCAAACGAGTTCCACGGCCCCGGAGAAAAAGAGGCGGTTGAACTGGCGGGATTGTGCCTTGGTGAATGGGAGGGCTCGGAATCGTTGCTCCTGGGCTTTCCACTCCTCCTCAGGGAAACAAAAGAGACACTGGTCCAACCCGCGCGTGACCACGAGCTTTTCGGCATAGTGCTCCTTCAGGGCCTCCCGGAATTTCGCGGGAATGATGAGCCGCCCTTTGCGGTCGATCGTGTGGTCGTGCTCGCCGTAAAACATCCGCGCGTTGCGCCTCCATCACAAGGGGCGGGGGCTCAGGTGGAGCGCCTGAGCCCCCGCGGGAAAGCTGGTTGTGGGTGCGTTATGGTAACGGTGGCTCTCCCACCGCGTATATTCGCCTTTTCCCCCAGTGGGGGCTCCCCGATAAAGGCAAACCCGACGGCACCCACAACTCAGATCGCACAAGTCCTCCACTTCCCTCCACTTTTCACCACTTCTACACCCAAGTATACGGATGGCGTTCCACGGTGTCAAGGGCTTTTGCGGGAAAATTTCTTCGACCCAACGGGACAGCAACGTTGCGCGGCAGACAGAGCTGTGTTATAGCTGAGGCACCATGCGGCGACCATTCCTCTGGCTCACGCTGACGATCGGGCTCATCACGCTGCTGGCCGGCAGTCTCTACTACGCGCGCATTGATCGGTTCTGGGGCATCACACAGACCGATTTCAGCGTGTTCTATCACGCCGGGCATCAACTCGACCGCGGGCTGTCGATGTACGAGCACCACCCCACCCACTACACCACGAACGCCGAGTATCTGTTCAAATACGCCCCGCCGTTCGGGCTGGCGATGATTCCGCTCGCGCGTTTCACCGTCCAAACGGCGATCCGCTGGTGGTACGCGATCACCGCCCTCGCGCTCATCGGCGCCTGTTGGGGCATCCATGGTCTCGTCCACGCCGCGCTCGTCTCCCGCCGCCACGCGTGGGCGATCAACGGCCTTCTGTTGCTGAGCGTGCTGCGGCCGTATCTGGCGACGCTCCGGCTGGGCCAGGTCGATGTCGTGCTCGCCGGGTGCCTCATCGCCTTCCTGGTCGCGTTGCACCAACGACGCGACGCGCTGGCCGGTTGGTGGCTGGGGATCCCGATCCTGTGCAAGCTGGTGCCGTCGGTCTGGCTGCTGTACCTCGCCGCGACTCGACGATGGCGGACGCTGGGCTGGACGTTAATCGCCGTGCTGAGCTATCTGGCCAGCCCTCTCCTGCGGCTGGGGGTCGCGGGGACACGTCGGGCGATCGCGGAATGGCTCGGTGTGCTCAATACCTCACGCGGGAATCTAGAATGGCTGCTGCGGTATAAAAACCAGTCTGTCGTGAGCGCCGTCCTCCGGGTCGTGGCCGGGCCGCATGCGGAGACCGCCACCTCGGCGCAGGTGGCGGTCGCGCTCGGGATCACCGGTGTCCTGGGACTGCTCTATGCAGGATTGGTGTGGCGGGCCGTGCAGAGGAGCTGCGAGACGTCAGATCCACTGCAGACGCTAGCGGCCCCGTCGCTCGTGATGATCGGCATGGTCGTCTTCTCGCCCCACGCATGGATCGCGACGTTCATCCATCTCTTGCTGCCGTACGGGGTGCTCATCACCCACCTCGTGACTCGCGCGCCGCGCGACCGGATCGGCTGGGGGCTGCTCGGGGTATCCTTCCTGCTGGTGAGCGCGACCGCGCCCGACGCGGGGCTGGGGTCCTCGCTGTCGCACACGGTGCATTTCTTGACGCCGATGCTGTGGGGGGCGCTGTGTCTGGCGGCAGGCGTGTGGCGCCTGGTCGGTGAGTGTGAAGTGAGAGTCGGCCGATAAGCCGAATTCTGTCCCCCGCCCTTCGGCGGGGTGATGGTCATCCCTCTGGGCCCGTCGTCACCGACGGGCTCGTGCAGCCTACCCGCCCCGCCTCCCCTTTCGGAGATCCCGGTGGGCCACCGGATGGCGGGACCTATTTGGCCTTGCTCCGCGGAGAGATTGCCGCGTTTCACGTCATCCCGCCTCTTCGGCGGGACTACTCGTCTCTGTGGCTCTGATCCGCCCCTCGCGGGGGATGGGTGTTACCCACTCCGCTGCCCGATGGAGTTCGGACTTTCCTCTCCCCCGTCGCGTGACGGAAGAGCGACCACCTGGCCGACTCTCACACGCCCAGTATACCTTACGAGGTGGGAAAAGAGAACGTCCGCTGGGTCGGGTCGCCGGGGGCCGCCGGCCGCCGCGCCGCAGTCTGGGCGCGCAGCCCGGCATCCACCGCGCGGTTGGCCAGCCGATCGGCCGTGCGGTTCTGCTCCCGCGGCACGTGGGTCACGGTGCATCGCGCAAACCCGTCCTGCATCCGCCGCGCCAGCGCGTGGAACACGCGCAGGGTGGGATCTTTCACGCGGTACTCGCCCTGCAGTTGTTTCACCAACAGTTCGCTGTCGCTCTGCACGCGGACTTCGCGGGCCCCCAGCCGCGCCGCTTCATGCAGCGCCACGAGCAGCGCGGCGTATTCGGCGACGTTGTTGGTGGTCTCCCCCAGATACACGCTGTGCTCGCCGACCGTCCGGCCTTTGCCGTCGGCCAGCCACACGCCGGCCCCGGCCGGCCCGGGGTTCCCGCGCGCGGCGCCGTCCACCGCGGCCGACAGCACCGCCGCGTCCGGGGCCTTACGCCGCGTCGTCTTCAGGGTAGTAGAGGAGTCGGGCGCACGACTCGCAGGCGATCATGCGCTCCTTCAACCGGATCTCGTTGATCGTCTGCGGCGGGATGTTCATGTGACACCCGCTGCACGCTTCCTGTCGGACCTCAACGGGCACGAGGCCGAGCCCTTCCTTCTTGTCGAGAATGCGCTCATAGCGAGCCAGGACCTTCGCGTCCACGCGGGGGACCACCACCTGCCGGTCCGTCTGGAGGCAGGCGATGTCGGTATCCAGCCCGGCGATCTCGCGCTCGACCTCAGCCACCGACGCCCGCATCTGGACCTCCCGGCCTTTCAGCATCTCGGTCGCCGCGGCGATCGCCGCCTTTTGCTGATCCACCTGCTCCATCAGCTTCAGGATCTCTTCTTCCAGCACCGAGTTGTCCGCCTTGGCCCCTTCGATCTCATGCTGCAGCGCCGTGTATTCCTTGTTCGTCTTGACCTGATACAGCTGGCCCTGCAGTTTCTTGACGCTGCCTTCCTTGGCCGCGAGGTCCCCCTCCAATGATCCCCGCTTCACCTGGAGGGCTTTGAGCTGCGCCTCGAGGTCCTTCGCATGCTGCGCCTCCGCCTGGTGCGCGGCCTTGAGCTGTTCGATCTGGGCGGGTTTGGCCTGTCGCCGGCGCTTGAGGTCGTAGAGCTGCTTGTCCAACACCTGCAGCTCGATCAACACCTTGAGTTGTGTGCCGATGTCCGTGGTGGTCATGCGCTCCAAGATGGGTGGTGGGCGCAAGAGGACTCGAACCTCTGACCTCATGCATGTGAGGCATGCGCTCTAACCGGCTGAGCTATGCGCCCGTCGAACAGAACGGTATTGTACCGCTGAAGCAGGGGAACATGAAGGGGAACGTGGGCCCTCCTGGACTCGAACCAGGGACCGGCTGATTATGAGTCAGCTGCTCTCACCGACTGAGCTAAGGGCCCGCGTGCGGGTATCATAGCACGGGCCCGACGGAAGGGGAAACCGGCTAGAACCCGGCCTCTTGCCCGAGCCCCATCTCGAGGAAGGTGCGGAGTCGGCGCGACCGGGTGGGATGGCGCAGCTTCCGGAGCGCCTTGGCCTCGATCTGCCGGACACGCTCGCGGGTCACCTTGAACTGCTCACCGACCTCCTCCAGCGTCCGGGGATAGCCGTCGCCGATGCCGAACCGGAGTTTCAGGACGTTCTTCTCGCGCTCGGTCAGCGTGTCGAGGACGTCGTCCATCTGCTCTTTGAGCATCGCGAAGGCCGTCGCGTTGGCCGGCGAGACGGCACGCTTGTCCTCGATGAAGTCCCCGAAGTGGGTGTCGCCCTCATCGCCGATCGGCGTCTGGAGCGAGATCGGCTCCTGGGCAATCTTCAGGATGCCGCGGACCTTCTCCACCGGCATCCGCATCTCATGGGCGATCTCCTCCGGCGTCGGCTCCTTGCCGTTCTCCTGCACGAGCTGGCGGGAGACGCGGATCAACTTGTTGATCGTCTCGGTCATGTGCACGGGAATACGGATCGTCCGCGCCTGGTCGGCGATCGCGCGCGTGATCGCCTGGCGGATCCACCACGTCGCGTACGTCGAGAACTTGTAGCCGCGCTCGTACTCGAACTTGTCCACCGCCTTCATGAGGCCGATGTTCCCTTCCTGGATGAGGTCCAGAAACGAGAGGCCGCGGTTGGTGTATTTCTTGGCGATGGAGACGACCAGCCGCAGGTTAGCCTCCACCAGCGCCCGCTTGGTGCTGATGAACGCCGCCTCCCGGCGCCGGACCTGCATCAGATACTCCTCCAGCCGCACCGGCGGATCGCCGAGCGCCCGCTCCAGTCTCCGCTGGCGCTGGCGCAGCGCGGCGACCTTCGCGGTCCAGCCGGCCCGCTTGGCCGATTTCACGCGGGTCAGCTCGCGCGCCAGCCGATCGCGCTCGGTCACCAGCTCTTTCAGCCCCCGCGCGATCTCCTCGACCGCCGACGGGGCCAGGCGGAACGACTCGATCGCCTGGATAGCCGTCTCCGCGCGCCGCGACGCCTTCAACGCCGCCGCGGCTTTCTTCAGGCGCCGCGCCAGCGCGTCGCTCTTGGCCACCTCGTCATGCAACAGCTCATCGGCGTTGGCGATGCCGGCCAACATGTGGTCCGCCAACTCCAGCACCTTCCGTTTCGCCCATGCGGTCTGGAACACCGCAGCCCGGTAGTGCCGCTCGGCCTCTTTGATCGCCTTGGCCAGCCGCAGCTCATCCTCGCGTGACAGAAGCGGGATCTGCCCCATCTGCCGGAGGTACATCCGGACGGGGTCATCCATCGGCGCCCGCGGCTCCGGCTCCTCCTCGGCCTCCTCCGCCTTCCCCTCGGCCTCGGCCGACTCATCCTCGTCCGCCGCCTCGGTCTTCGCTTCGGCGCGGGGCTCCGACGCTTCCGCCGCTTCCGGATGCCCCTCGGCGGGCGGCGGGGCGGGCGCCGGCTCGCTCTCGACGATCTCGATATGCTCGTTGCCGAGGATCATCAGGATCTCGTCGATCTCCTCCGACGAGGTGATCTGCTCAGGCAGGATCTCGTTGACCTCTTCGTAGGTCAACCGGCCCTTGGCCTTGCCGAGGGCGATCAACTTCTTGAGGTCTTCCAGCCGGTCGCGCCGGGTCTTGGGAGTTGCGGTCGTTATCGCCATACTGGTTGAGATCCCTTCACAAGTTGGTTGTATTCCCCGATCAGCGTCGTCGTCTGCGCCTCATCCCCGGTGGACTCCGCGGCCTGAATCTCCACCTGTTTGGCCAGCAGCTTCCGCCGACGGGCCTCGGCGTGCAGCCACCGCACGCAGTCGTCCCACGCCCGGGCTTTGTCCTCGACCCGCTCGCTCTCCATCACGGCCCGCGCCACCGCCGACGACAGCTCGCCATGCCGCAGGGTCCGGATGGTCTCGGCCACCGCCTCGTCGCCGCGCTCGGCCGCGTCTATCAACTGCTGCAGCACCGCCAGCACCTGGGCGTCGTCCACCTCGTCCAGCGTGAGGTCCGTCCGCACCCGCGCGAGGTACCGAGGGTCGTCGAGGACCAGCCCCAGCAACAGCTGCTCCGCCGTCGTCGTGCGGGGCGACGGCGGCACCAGCCCCCGGGGCCGCCACGCGCCGGCATCGTCCAGGCGGATCCGCCCCAGCTCGACCCGCAGGTCGTCCTCGCGGACCTTCAGCACCTCCGCCAGCGCCCGCACGTACTCGGACGCCTGCGGGGCATTCGGCACCCGCTTAATCGTCGGCAACAGTTGTTCGCAGATCGCCACTTTCCCCTCCACGGTGGACGGGTCGTGGCGGCGGCGCAGGAGGTTCAGCTTGTAGGTGAACAAGTCCTCCGCGTCGGCCAAGAGCTGCCGGAAACCGTCCGCGCCGAGGCGGCGGGCGGTGCTGTCCGGATCTTCCCCCGGCGGCAATCCGACGACCCGGACCGACATCCCCTCAGTGAGCAGGAGGTCCAGGTTGCGGAGCGTCGCCAGCTCCCCGGCATAATCGCCGTCGTAGACCATGATGACCCGCTTGGTGTACCGCCGCAGCAGATGGATCTGATCCGTCGTCAAACTGGTCCCCATCGAGGCGACCAGGTGCCGGACGCCCAATTGGTACGGGAGGAGGAAATCGAGGTACCCCTCGACGATGGCCACCGCGTCATGCTCCCGGATGTGGGGCGCCGCCAGGTGCAGCCCGTAGACGATCCGGCTCTTGACGTAGATCTCCGTCTCCGGCGAGTTCAAGTACTTCGGCTGCGAGTCGTCGAGGACCCGACCGCCGAACCCGACCACCTTCCCTTTCGAATCCCAGACGGGAAAGATCACCCGGCCGCGGAACCGGTCGTACCAGCCGGACCCGTTCTCGCGGGCCACGCAGACGCCGACGCGCTCCAACGTCTTCGGCGGGATCCCGCCGGCCTGGGCCGCCGTCAGCAGCGCGTCCCACCGGTCCTCGGCAAACCCCAGCCGCAGCTCGCGGACGCTGTCGGCCGAGACGCCGCGGCGCTCGAGGTAGGCCCGCGCCGCCGCCCCCGCCGGCTGCTGGAGCGTCCGCTGGAAGAAGCCGGCGGCAAACTCCAGCGCCTGCGTCAGCGCGGCCGTCTCGGACGGCTTCGCCGCCGAGGCCCCGCGGGACCGCGGCAGCTCGACGCCGGCCTTCGGGGCCAGCAGCCGCAGCGCCTCGAGGAACTCCAAGTGCTCGTATTTCATGACGAACGAGATGACATCGCCGCCGACGCCGCATCCGAAGCAATGGAAGATCTGCTTGGTCGGGTTCACCATGAACGACGGCGTCTTCTCCGAATGAAACGGGCACGCCGCCTTGTAGTGCTGGCCGGCCCGTTTCAGCGGGAGGTAGCCGCTGATCACCTCGACGATATCCAACCGCTCCTGGATCTGGCGCACCACCGGCTCCGGAATCATGGCGTGGGCCTCGGCCCCAAGGAAGCCGGCAGCATCCGCGCCACCCAGGGATCCACGGCGTCATAGACGGCCGGCGCCACCCGCGCCAGGTAGCGGCCGCTCCACGATCGCTCGTCAATGCTGGCGCGCACGTAGTCCGACGGCAGTTGCTGCAGCACCACAAGCCCCACACTCAGCACCAGCGCCGCGCGGACGAGCCCCAGTCCCAACCCGCCTGCTTTGTCCAGCGATGGGGCGAACCGCAGGGTCACGGCCTTCTGAAACAGCCGCAGAACCAGCCCGATGAGCAGGTAGACGACAAGCACGGACGCGACGAGGACCAGGGCCGCCGCCCACTCGTGACTGAGCACCGTGCGGGCTGCCACCCAGTCCCCAACGGTCTGATACCAACGGAAGCTGATGATCACCCCGGTCAGGAGACCGGCCAGCCGGGTGAGCTCACTCCCCATGCCCTGGCTGGCACCGATATACCCGAAGCGGACAAGGCAGATGAGGGCGACGACGTCAATCCAATTCCAATGCGAGATAAAGTAACTCATATGATGCAACTATACCACGCCACTCCAAAAATGTCAAATTGATGATCTACATTTAAAAAAGTTTAAAGATTCTTGTATCTTACTATAGAGTAATAAGTTATAGACGATCTTGGTGGATTGTTAGGGCGTGAATAAATCTAGAGGGCTAGTCGCTGGTGGTCAACAAACGGGGGCCTGGGAACATCGGATCCAGGCGCCGCAGCTCGTCGAACAACCCCAACAACCGGGTTTTTAGCGTCGGGTCGGCCGTCCGCTGCCACGCGGCATACAGGTCCAGAAACTCGTCCTGCTTGGCCCGCACCGGGGCCGCGCGGCGATCCTGCTCCAACTGCTGCTGGAGCTCGCGCATCTCGTCGCCCGTCATCGTCTCGACGAGGTGCAGGTAGTCGCGACGGGCCTGGCGGAGGATGGAGACGTACCGCTCGGGCCAGTGGGACAGCTTCCCCAGGATCTCGCTGACCGCCGTGCTCCGACGATGCAGGCGATGGTTGAAGTCCGAGGCGAACCCGTAGTAGGCTCGGGTCTTCGCCAACACGGCGTCCGATCCCGCCTGTTGCGGGTGAAAGATGCCCAGGTCCACCAGCCGGTCGTCCGCGTTCACCTTGTAGACCCAGTAGGTATGGTAGGCGTCCTCATCGCGGGTCGCCTGCCAGAACACGTCGGTGTCGCGGGCGGCCACGCAGGCCCGGACCGCCTGCTGGTACACCGGATCGAAGTAGCCGAACAGCACGCCGGCGAGATACGCGTTGACGTCCTCGTCGTAAAACCCCTGGTTGGTCTCCAACGACATCCGCAGGCGGGACTTCAGCAGGATCTCGACGATCGCGCCGTAGGCGGCCTCCGCCTCCCCTTTGCTCAGATTGAAGTACGGGACTTCCAGGTCCATGTTGCCTTAGGCATCGAGCGTCCAGGTCGCGGCGGACGCTCGGCGGGGCCAGGCATGCCACGGCGGCGCGGCGGCAGATCCCAGCGCGGCCGAGAGCACGTGAGGATCCCGCTGGTATTCCGCCAGGGTCCGCGCCAATCCCGTCCGGGAGGCAAACCGAAGGCGGAACGTCCTGGCGGTCGGGGCCGCGGCATTGACGACGCGGGCGACGGCCACCAATCCGAAACGGGCATTCAGGCGCTGGAGCGACGCCGGGCGGAATTCCACTTGATGGAGGAGGGCGTTCGAGGTCCCGTCCGGATAGTGGACGGCCCCTTCGTCGAAGGTCACGATCAGCTCGCCGGCCGGCTCGGCCGAGAATCCCTCCCGGGCCGCAAGCAGGACCAGCAAACCCATGAGGACCGCCACGAGAGCCCACCAGCCGACCTGGGCCCACCGGCGTGCGCCGCGGCCCGGCATCGCCTGCCCGTGGCGCCACGGGGTGCGAGGATCCCAGAACAACCCCTGCGCGACCGGAAAATTGTCCCCATACACGTCCAGCGGGTGTTTCATGAGAGGCCTCCGGCGGAATCGCCGCTCCTCAGGTGTCGTGATCACTCGTCCACGCTCCTTAAATAAACGTGATAAAAACCGGCCAAAAGAAATCGGCCCCGGCGACGATCGCTCGGCACCAAGAGGCCTGATAATCCCGTCCTACATCAACTATGCCATAAATCGTCGAGCGGCGTCAAGGCGACGGATAATTTATTTTCTGGGGAGGCACCGGAGGGTGTGCGTGAGGAGAGCGAGGACGACCGGGACCGCGGTTTCGCACCGTAACACATTATCCCCTAATGAGATCTGGACAGCCCCGGCGTCTGAGGCCTGCTGGATTTCCTCCGGTGTGAAGTCTCCTTCCGGGCCCACCAGGAGCAGGATGCGCCGCGGAATCGGCGGGCGCAGCCAATCGGTCACCGGCATCCACGGCGCCCCGACGGTGGGAATCAGCAACCGGTCGTAGTCGGCGCGCCGCGCCAGGACCTCCGAGAACGTCCTCGGCAGCTCCACTGTGGGAATGGTCGCTCGCCCCGACTGCTCGGCCGCGGCCTCGGCCAGATGGCGCCACCGACGGTGGCGAACGGTCCCTCTGGCGGGCTCCACGCGGGTGACCGAACGGGCCGTGATCATCGGGATGATGCAGGCGGCCCCGATCTGGGCGGCCTGGTCCACAATCTGATCAAACGCGGCGGGGGGGCTCGGGAGCCCCGGACCGCCTCGAGCCGGACGACGGACGGCGGGCCATCACCCGTCACGAGAATGAACTCATCGCCCGCGCGCAGGCGGAGGACGGTGGCGACATGCTTGGTCTGCCGGGGATCGAGGATCACCACCCCCTGCTGAACCTGCTCCGGCCGGACCACACAACGCACCATAACAACCGTTGTACTCCCTGCGAAGTCTCCTGTCACCTCAAGGGGCAACCCAGGGTTTCCCCTTGGGCCCCTTCCTTCAGAGGTCAACTACTCAGCCATGCTGATCAACGGTGGGTTGGGCCGTCTTGGGCGGCTTCATCCTCCCAGCCGGTCACGTGATCGCCGGTGAAGAGGATCCGCTTGGTCTTGGAGAGGTAGCGGTAGTCAATCGGGAGATCCGCCTTGGCTTGGTAGACCCACTCCTCTTTCGGAAGGCCGAGCTCATCCACCCCATGAGGGATCACGGTATCCGGCTTGCCCCACTGCTCGAGGATCTCGGCCTTGCTCGTCCCGCGCGAGATGGGGGCGCTGACGTCCCACGGATGGGTCACGGCATACCGTCCCGTCGGCGTCACAAAATCGGCACACCCCCAGACCCCCACCAGCAGTCCGAGCATCCACCACCCGTGTTTACGCAGACCACAACGTCTGTTCATCGGACTCTCCTGGTAAGAGGAACGTGACGTCCCCCGACGCCGGCAGGGTCTCCAGCACGACACCGTCCTGCTCGACGCGCAGCGAGGCGGTCATCGCTATGCCGGGGCGCAACCCCAGCGCCGCCAGCGGGAACTTCGCCTCCACGACGCGCTCGGCGGCGACCACCGCTGATTCCTGTGCCGTGCCATCCAGCCGCGCCCACGCGGCGCTCGCGGCGCCGGCCGCCAGCGTGATCACCGCGCGAAACGGCGGCGCCGACGAGACCAGCGTGACGGTGAGCGGCTCCGCGCCCGGCCACGTGGCGAGGTCCAGCCGCACGTACCACGAGACGGCATCGCACCCCCACCAAAACCGCTGGAGCCGATCCTGCCCCGGCGCCATGGCACCCCGCGCCCACGCGCAGTCCCATCGCCCCGCGTACAGCCACTCGAAGTAATCGGTGACCACCCCGTCCACCGTCGGGGTGATCCACCGCGACGGCGGGATGGGGTCCCCGGCCGACGCCGAGGGGACCGGCGCGCGCACCGCCGGCGGCACCGCCAGCCCGAGGGTAGTATACACCTGGACCAGCTGCTGGCGAAAGAGGCGGTCGAATTCTTCATCGTGGGCGCTGTGGTGCTCCGGGCCGTACCACCAGAACCAGTCGCTGCCTTCGGCGATCCGCAACGCGCGCCGCGCCTCGGCGGCCCGAGGATGAAGCCCGGCGGCGGCATACGCCGCCCGGGCCCGCGCCAACTGTTCCCAGGCCCGATTCTTGTCGGGATCACCGATCCAGGTGGTGAAGTCCCCACGGATCCACGAGCCGGGGGCCAGCCGCGGCAGGGTGGTGCGGGGCGGATGGGTGGCCAGATGCTCGCTCACGGTCACGCCCGACAACGAGGGATCCCGGCTCACCCCGTCGTACACGCGCCGCAGGAACTCCTCGCCGTCGTCCGGGTAGTGCTCCCACGCGTTTTCGCCGTCGAGGATGATCGTCGCCAGCGGCGCCTCGCCGGTCGCCGCGTCACGGATCGCCCGCAACCGCCGGAGGAAATCGGCGGCGGCATCGGCCGCCAGCTGGTTGGCGTAGGTAAACCCGATCAGGTCGGAGAGGAGCCGGTCCCGGAACACCACCGCCAGCGACGCCCCCGCCGCGGAGACTCGGTACGGCTGATAGAGCGCCGCGCGGGACGCGGGACCGTCCAGCGACTTCCAGAGGAGGGCTTCGTCCGTCGCCATCCATTGGAACCCGGCGTCAGCCACGGCAGGCACGATGGCCTCGCTGACGGCCCCTTCGGACGGCCAGAGACCCCGCGGGGCGCGGCCGAACGCGCGGCCGAACAATTCGACGGCGCGGCCCAGGTGGTCGGCCATGTCCTCCGGGTAGGCAAACCGCTCGGCCGGGGCCGGCAATCCAGGGGTCGCCGCCTGGGCGACGGCGCTGTCGGCCAGCAACGGGAGGATGGGATGGGCGTACGGGCTGGCTGTGAGCTCGAGCTGCCCTCGGTCCTGCGCCGCCCGGTAGGCCGGCACCATCCGGTCCAACAGCGCCCGGTGATGCGCCAAGACTTCGGCTTTCTCCGACTCGGTGAACGCGCGCCCTTTCTCGACCAGCGCCGACAGGACCGGGTTGGTCCGGCGCCAGCGGGGATCGGTCCACGCCAGATGAAACCAGACCGTCAGGTCGCGCAGCTCATCGGCCCGGAGCCGTTGGCCGCGGCGGACCTTGTCCACCAGGAGCGCGTACGGCGGGTGCGGCAGGACCATCCGCTGGGGATGGGCGAACGTGCACTGGCGGGCCAGCGCCGCGGCGTCGGCTTCGTTCAGCGAGTCGGCCGGCTGGGCGGCCAGCGACTCCCACGCGTCACGGTGCCCCTGCCCGTACCACGCGACCTGTTCCAGTAAGCAGGGGCTGAGATTGAAGGTCTGATGGACGGTGGGAAACTCCTCCGCCAGCGCGACCATGTCCACGTAATCCTTGGCCGCATGGAGGCGGACCCAGGGGAGCGTCAGAACGCCGGTGGCCGGGTCCTGATACCACGGCTGATGCATGTGCCAGACGAACGCGACGGAGAGGCGATCACTCATGGGATGACGAGGCGTTCAAGAAAAACCCCTGGGGTGGGATCGCCACCCCAGGGGTGCACAACAAACAACCGGTACCGCTTAGAACTTCACCAACATATCACCGATGACCTCCCAGGCCGTGTTGTGGCCCCGGGTGGCCTCCGACGCTTTATCATAATAGGTGCCTGGGAAGAACGCGGCCCCGAGCAGACCAAACTGCACGTCCTCGGTGTAATCCCACTTCGCCTGCGCATCCACCTCATCACCCGCATTCTTGCTGCGGCCACCCACAGGTGCGTCCGCAAACCACGCGCGCGTGTAGCGCGCCTGGAGCGACAGGTCCTGGATCGGCTTCACCCCGATATCCCCGTAGGTCAGATACCGGTTGGTCACGGCTGCGGTGTCGTTCGAGTCGAACGTGGTGTACAACCCACTGGAACTGTCCGTCCCCCCGAAGAAATCTTGAATCGCGGTGTAGAACTGGCCGCGGTACATGCTGTCCCACGCCCTGAACAGGCTGTTCGAACTTCCGTTGCCAGCATTGGGCTGACCCGAGAAATAGACCCCCCCGAGCCCCAGGTTCGGGGTCAACGGGGCCTTGGTGAACGTGTAGTTCGCCGACGCTTGAGCGCCCAGAGCCCGGCGCGTGCGGTTGCCCGACGCCTGCCCGGGCAGGAGCACCGTGTCTCCCAGCTTCCCAAACTGTCC
>OBEQ010799295.1_pt1 | contig 20914 bp, 12 predicted proteins | sample 1670901 | NCBI WGS metagenome assembly OBEQ01 (sample SAMEA104232315, study PRJEB22302) | groundwater metagenome | biome: forest; feature: aquifer; material: groundwater | place: USA | collected 2011-08-07 | depth 5.4 m
CAAGGGAAATTGGTAATCAATAGAAAAGCTAATCCCTTTGTTAAAAGCCAGGATCGAAAAGAAATCCATCACATCGCTCAGTATGGATAGCACATTCACATCAAGCTGTTCCATTTCTAATTTCTGGGCTTCAATTTTGGAAAGATCGAGAATGTCATTGACCAGTTGCAGCAAATGCTGACTGCTGTGCTCGATGGTTTTTATATGTTCTTTTCTCTCTTGTTCAGACAATTCGTCACGCTTGGCAATATCTGCATAGCCTAAAATAGCCGTGAGAGGCGTACGCAACTCATGGCTCATGCTGGCAAAAAACTGACTTTTTGCCTGATTTTTCGCATCACTGATCTCTTTATCTTTTTCAGCGTGTTCTTTTAATTTACGTTCCGAGATATTCACTACTGATCCTTCAACATACTCTGGTTGGCCATTATCATCATTCATTAGACGCATGTTGATAGAAACCCAAACAGGCTGTTGAGTAATTTGATGAATGATCTTTGTTTCAAAGCCAGAGACTATGCCTTGTGATAATAATATCGCGGTTATTTTTTTGTTGGTGGCTTCATCAGCTAAGTGGGTTATGCGTTTATCAGCCATAAAAGCTGCAACAGATTCATAGCCGCATAGTTTTGCCATCGCCAGATTACATTTGGCAAAATGCGATTTCACTGAATATTGAAAGCGCCCTTCAACAGAATCCTCATAAAGCGCTTCGTAATTTTCGAGGTGTTGAATGGCAGAGTGCTGTGCTTGCAGTTTGTCTTGAATAATAATATTAGTTCGGGCTGCAACAGCAAGAGAGAGCAGCATTACCTCGCCCAGAAATCCCCAATGCAATCCCCAAAAAGTTACAATATTGATTGGTACCAATCCTTGCATTAGCAGCATAAAACTGACCGCACCCGCTAAGGTCATCACTTCAGCAATCAGCAGATATCCTGCAGTGGGTTGTTTCTTCCATACGGCAGCGATGATCAAAACCAGCGTTACCGGAAAAACGAATGCAGGGTAGGCCTGCACAATAACGTTAGAGAGATCGAACTCCGTTGCGAACAGGTTATGTAGCAACGCGCCGCACCCTACTCCCATGAGTATTAGATACAGAATTTTAAACCTCGGCCAAAAGGGTGCGCCATTGAGTGACTGCAAGATAAAGGCTAAATAGACCATCAACCCAACTATTCCAGTGACGGTTGAAATACGCAGACTCATGCGGGGTGTATTTGGCCACAACCATTGATGACCAACGCCATCCGTGGTGACGCATGTCAAAACTGCACTGGCCAGAAAAATTATATACAAGCCATACACCGGTTCGCGCAGCATCACAAATAAACACACATTGTAAAACCACAAAGCAGCCATCACGGCATAGAACCCAACCAGCACCAGCACAACCTGGTTCTGGATTTTGTCATAGCCAATTTCAGAAACTAGATAAAGCGGGAGTAAGGGCAGCACACCATTTTCAGTATTATTCACCCAGCCAAACAGTGTTTGTGGCCCTGCGGTTATTAACGGCAATTTAAATCCAAACTGAGGACTAGCACCCTCACGTGTGATATACGGCTCAAGAAAACCTGCTTTCACCTGGTGATACATGCCCGAAGTATTAGGAATAACTAGGCCGATGCGTGACAGCAAACCATGTTGGCTATCGATATACAAAATACTCGATACCGGTGCCTGTCCATGCCAATCAATAGTGAGGCGAAACCAATATTTGCTTTTATTATTTTTCCCTATGAAATAACGCTGTGTATTGCGCTGCCAAAGATGATCATAGGTTCCTGCCTGAATATTTTCCAGCGTATATTCGTGCTGCACATCTTCTATAGTTTCGATGTAAGGATTAAGATCAAATCGCTGTTCGAGACTTGTAATCACGGCGACAGGGTGCTGGTGTCCATTGATTGTTGGAGAGCTAGCGGGAAATTCGGCCATGACTAACATAGGCAGTAGCAATAGCAGGCTACCTCCGAGATATTTTAAGATGTTTTGTCTAGCCAAAAGAATGTACTCAAAATAGAGTTGTACTCATTTAAGTGTAGATTTTAATTATGGCTAGCATTGGGTATTTAATACCAAAAATAAGTTTAACAAATTAGCTAAGAAGAATTTGCTGCAAAGAAGTCGGTTGCTTAATCGCTTTATGACTAATGACTAGCTTCAACCTAGCAAAATCAGATCGGCTGAAACTCTTTCATTTCAGCAAACTGGGTAAAGCTTTGCCCATCCCATTTGATGGTATAGTGGGAGGCTTGCGTAACAGGCGATGTAGCCGTAGGTCGATAGAGGCCGATACACAGACCTTCGTGATGCCGAACGGATTTATACAACACACCGAATTCATTCATGGCAACATGTTTTTGCGCCAGAGCTTGCGAATGGCGATAATTTGCTTTTTGATGAACTTGCGTATTAGAGCGTACATCCACTAAAGATTCTCGGCATTTTCCCGCGTAACTTCGCACAATGGCGTTAGCGTCTTCATGATAATTAAACTCTAACCAGGTACGGGCTGCGTGATAACTCCATTCCGCAATGGCGGTATGAATTGAATTGGAAGCATAATAACAACCAAAATTTTCAGTGTTAAAACGGCCTGCTCTGACATAACAAAATGAGGCCATAACAGCACCCCAGCCATTGCCAAAACGGGCGTCTTCCGGATGAACATATTCACGCCATCGCATGAGTCTGTCATTGGTTTCACTTTCAAGTTCCGCCAATAGAAAAGAGTCTTTGTCGCTAACAGAATCAAACAGATTTTCGGGCGGATAAATAGAATGGATCACCCGATAATGTTTCCACTCTGGTTTAACTTTTGTCATTCTAGCCTCTAGCGGCATCAAGGTAACGGCGAACCATGTATAACGCTTCGATAGTGCCGACCTTCAAAATGAATTCTTTCGGTGACAGCCCGTCAAACAAAGGGTTGGTATTAGGTGCATTAAACCAGGCTTTGGCCACATCCGTTCGATTATTTGGGCTAATGATTTTAAGTGATTTATAGATCCCCAATAAAAGACTCAACCTTTCCAGGGTATCTCTTTGCAGCTCTATGCCTTCGCCATCTAAAGCTCTGCGTTTCCATTCTTGAAAAGTACGTTTTTTAATGCCGCCCAATAACTCGATCTGTTCATCGATTGTTAATTTCCATTCATTCTCTTGACGCATCGTATTAAACCAAACCAAGGCGGCACGCGCATGATCTGGCGTAAAGGCTGATCGTGGAGCGATGTTGTGTGTGATAGCAGGTAGTTTTTTCATGATGTAGATCCGCATCAATTTCCCATCTGAGTGCAATATAGCCGATCCGGAAAATAAATGCAATATTGCATTTATTTGCACAAATGGCGCATATCTGCAGCTAGTCAATCATGGGTAGTAATAATCGATAGGGTTTAGCAGGGCAAAATCTTCTGCAGCCATTGGCTGATGTCTTGGATCTGCTGTGGGCATACGGCATGTGCCATGGTGTATTCGCGCCATTCCACCGGGTAGTTAAACGAGTGCAAAGACTCAAAAGCTAATTTTCCCAATGCAATTGGCAACACTTCATCTTGCTTGCCATGACAAACTAGAATTGGCGTTTGGGCGTTAGCTTTGGATCGTGGTGTCCCCAGGCCGTCGTTGGGTGGTAAAAAAGTGGATAAAGCCAGCATGCCAGCGAGTCGTTTTCGAAAAAAGAGCCCGGTTTGCAATGCCACAGCACCACCTTGAGAGAAACCCGCAAGCACGATACGTTCAGAGGGAACACCATTATCGATTTCTTGTTGAATCAGATCCTTGATTTGAAAAGATGATTTTTTTAACCCATCTAAATCAAAACTCTCCCCTATCCCAACATCGAACCAAGCTCGTAATGTTTGCCCACCCATCATTGCTATCGCTCGTTGCGGGGCATGGGGAAACACAAAACGTATAGGTAAATTGGCAGGTAAATGGAGTTGAGAAACTATGCTCTCAAAGTCATGGCCATCCGCGCCAAAGCCATGCATTAAAATGACGACAGCTGATGGTTTGGTGCGGGGATTTACTTCAACATACGGTAGAGGATTTGTGAGCATGCTACTTGGACTTCCTTAATATTTATAATTCGAACCTATCTCAAAGCTTCAATCACAGACCAATAATCTCACTGACTACGCCGAATATTGCTCTACCGGTGAACCAGCCTTTTTTAAAGGCCAAAACAACGTAAGACCATAGCCAGTAACAAACATTAAAACATTGGCAAAAAAGCTGGTGTAGTAGAGATCGAATGGCACCGAGAACCGTTCTGGCAACAGGCCTTTCTGTTGTAGAATGGTCCATAAAGTAAAAATCAGCGTAAACGCGATTCCTACCCAAACTGACCGCGCATCGCCTTTGTCAGTTAGTAATCCAAGTAAAAACAAACCTAGCAGACCACCTCCCGCCAGCGATGTAAGCGTGATTATGGTGCTCTGTAACGTGTGGGTGTCGAGTTCTAACAAGGCGATAGCCCCCAAAATCATGAATAAAGAGGCAATGCCAGAAACAGTCTTTGCGACTCTGAGATAATGTTTATCGTCCCGATTTTTTGCGATATGCCGGCGATAAATATCCACCATGCCAACGGTTGATACAGCGTTGATACTGGCGTCTAACGAACTCATACCCGCCGCCAGCGCAGCTGATATAACGATGCCTACAAGCCCAATCGGCAGATTGTTAATGATAAAATACGGCACAATTTGTTCTGCCTTCTTTACGCCGTTCAGCATTGCGGTTGATTCGGCCGTTGGAAAATACTGATAGAAAGCAAATAATGAAGTGCCTAAAAACATATAAAAAGCCCATGTTGGCATTGCAACTATCACGGCGTATAAAAGACCTTTCCTCGCTTCCGCAAGACTGCGTGCCGCGCAGTAGCGCTGAATCATGTGTTGCGCAGTGACATACTCGGTAAGAAAAAAAACCACCCCAGTAACGATCAACATCGACGTAGTTTTAGTGGAGAAATCGATAGACCAGTTGGGCGGGTAGAGTTTTCCATCAACTATCGTCCCGAGAGATAATTTGTGATGTTCATTGGCAATAGCAAATATCTGATCCAATCCACCTGGCATCGCATCAATAATAACGCCAAGACAAATAATGCTGCCTAACATGAGCACGGTGGTTTGAATCACATCGGTCCATATCACCGCATCAATGCCGCCCATCATGGTATAGATTCCAACAAATACTCCACCGGCGATGATACAGGTTAACACATCCAGGCCCGTCGTTTCGTGCATGAGTAGCGCCAGTAAATAGTGAACCAAACTCAATCTCAGTATTTGTGTAACGATATAGGCACAACCACCATAAACTCGAATTGATGGTCCAAAACGACTCTCAAGAAACTCATAGGCGGAAGTGATCTCAGCACGACGAAATTTCGGCACAATAAAATACGCTGCCAGAAGTGCGCATACCGGCATCATAAGATAGGGAATGAATAGCATCCATGTGGATTTATAAGCGTCCGCCGGCATCGATAAGAACGTGATGGAACTAATGGCCGCACCCACCATGCTTAGGCCAATGATCCAGCCTGAGAAACTTCTACCGCCAAGAAAGTATTCGTCGGTGGTTTGATTCTTACGAGAACAGTAAGCGCCAATAAGCGCTACCCCAATCATGTAAGCTGCGATAACACAGAGATCAACAGGGTGTAGATTCATAGGTTGTACACTTTAAAGAAGCTTTGAAAATTGATGGCTATTATATCGCGTTAGGCACAAACAGAGTAAATATTTCTGAACTTACAGCAATTGCTTCTTATAAGAGAGGCTAAAAGATTCTTTTTTTGTCCACCTACGTCGATTGTCTCGAATAAAAACTACACTCAATAGTAGGATAAATCCGTCTGAGAATTCGATTTTGAACCTGTACAACATCTTTAAAATATGCAGCACGTGCCTGCTTTGGATGGCGACAATAACTGCTTTCGCCGAGCCTCCAAACAGGTATCTGCCAAGTCAACCAATTGCAACAATTGCTAACCTTAATCAGCCAATTGAGCTTGCCCACTACATCGAAACGCTTGAGGACTTCGATCACTCCATCAACATTGAAGAACTTCAAGCCGGAAAGTTTGCCGATCGATGGCAATTGAATAACGCCCCAACGTTCATTGGCAAACATCTTAAATCTCGTTACTGGTTTCGGATAACGCTAAGGTATTCACAAGAAATAGCTGCACTCAAACCCGTGTTAACAGTACCAACGCCGCCTGGCATACTGCATCGCTTCACTGTCTGGGTACCCGAAAGCAATGGTCAAACAAGACAGGTTTTATCAGGTTATCTTCAGCCTCCACAACAACGAAACACCGTCGGCTTTCGCCATACCATTCGACTCCCTGCAACGGCTTCGAACTATACGTTAATTGGCTGGGTGGACAATGGCAGTGCCGCATTTCCTGCAATGCTACCGTTGACACTCATGTCTACCGATCAATTCACTGCAGCAAACTATCAAGTGCAAAGTGTAATGATTGCCTTCTATGCCATGATTGCCGCGCTCTGGGTGTATAACGCATGCTTGTTCGTCACGCTGCGGCAGCGGCTCTACGGTTTTTATCTACTATTTTTGACTTCAATAACCTACGAATGTGGCGCAGTTGATGGCATGACGCTGCATTGGTTGTGGTCCAGCATGCCTCTACTCAATGTTAGACTGAGTCAAACCAATGTTGTTTTGGTAAATGCCGCGTATCTATTCTTTGTGTGGGAAGCACTGAATAAGGTGCGGTTCGCGCCGCGATTGCGGCGAGGTTTTAAAGCAATGCATTGGATTGGTGGCTTGGCAATACTGCATAATCTCTTTACGCCATTTCTAAATCACACCAGTTTTGTAGGCCAATGCTATGCCACATTAACTCTCTTCTTAGGAATAACTACCCTTGTTTTGGCAGCCATACGAAAACTGCCGAGTGCAAATTATTTATTAATGGCAGAAATGTGCGCGTTTTTCGGAGTGTCGGGTTTTTTGCTGATGCTCCAAGGTCTTTGGCCACTCAATGCTGTTAATGTATGGTCTTTACATGCCGGCGCCGCAAGTGAGGCGTTATTGCTGTCGCTGGTATTAGCCGCGCGTACCCGGCTTTTACAACAAGCCGCGCTTAAGGCAAATCATTTAGCCATTGAAAATCTTTTGAAATACGAAGCACTCTATGAGCAAGCTATCGAAGGCTTGTTTCAATACAATATCAAAGAGAGATCCATTAAATGTAACGCCGCCTTCGCAAAAATATTTGGTTACGAAAGTGAAACAGACTACCAAAGTAATCATATAGGCGCTGATTCTGCCGAGGTTAAGGCATTTAAAGCAAAAGTTGCCAACTGTCTTGACGAACATAACGGAACCTTTACCGGTCAAGAGTTCTCAATACACAGTCCCAAAACAAATCAAACTGTCTGGGTATCGCTGTCGACTCGTTTAGTAAGAGACAGCAACAACGAACCGCAACTTATTGAAGGTTCAATGCTGGATATATCGGAAAGAAAACTCAAAGAAAGTGCGCAACGAGAAACATTTGAAGCACAACAGCAAGCCCTCGAAAATCTGCATAAAACTGACAAGTTGAAAAATGAATTCCTTGCGACCATGAGTCATGAATTAAGAACACCTATGAACGGAATCATTGGATATCTGGATTTGATCGAAGACTATAAGCATCAACAAGAAGAGGAAACCCAAATAACCGGCCTGAAAAATTCCGCGCTGGAAATGATGGTGTTGGTCGATCACATTTTGGATTTTGCGCAATTGCAGGCGGGCAGTTTACGTATTCAGCACTCCGCATTTTGTCTCAGAGACCTGTTTGCGCCAATTCAACAAGAATATGCAGAGATTTGTCGCAACAAGGGGCTAACATTTTACTGTGAGCTTCAACAGGATATTCCTGAATATGTTTGCAGTGACCGAAAAAAATTGCAGAGCATCTTGCAGAGCCTGCTTGATAATGCAGTTAAATTTACCAACAAGGGAGAAATTAAGTTTCACGTAAGTGCTGCCCCCCTAATAGCGGTTAAAAGCGAGAATAATTCTATCAAGCATTCGTTCCGGTTCAGTATCCGTGATACCGGCGAAGGGATTGATCCAGCAGATAGAGAAAAAATATTCTCAGCATTCAGCCAGGCGAACGGCGCTTTCAACCGGAAACACGGCGGTTTAGGACTAGGTCTAGCGATGTGCCGGCAGATAATTCAATTAATGGAGGGAACACTCACACTTATGTCCGAGCCAGGTAAAGGCAGTTGTTTTGAGTTTATCGTTGATCTTGATACTGAGGCGACTGTGAATACCGTTGTGCATGAAAATCAAATCGATGTGCAAAAAATTATCGAGGACAGCAAAATCTTAATCGTTGAAGACAACCCAACAAGCCAGTTGGTACTAGAAGGTATACTCAAAAAATTCGGCTACAAAGCCACAATCGCAGCCAACGGTATTAAGGCTCTTGATGTACTAGCACGAGAAACTTTTGACATTATTTTAATGGATTGCCAGATGCCAGAAATGGATGGTTTAGAAACGACGCGACATATTCGCAGCAGCAATGGCAAACACACCCAGGTTCCGATTATCGCCGTCACCGCCAACGTACTCAGCGGTGATAAAGAACGATGCATAGAAAGTGGTATGAACGATTATTTGGAAAAACCCATTAATAAAGGGTTGCTTGAAGCGAAATTGAAGTATTGGTTGAGCAAATAAGCTGATGGAGCCTGGGTCATTCAAAGTCACATTTTCTTGCTCTTGTTATTTTCGGATTTACAATTTTTCTCATCTATCTTGGACGTCCGGATGCTGTTAGCCCTAAATAAAAAAATATATAACAGAGCAAATATAAGACTGCCTACAGGGCTCGTTGTTGTAACGATCCTTATCACAACATTGCTTTCAACTCGGCTCTCGTTCGCAGAGTCTGCGCCCAACAGGGTGTATTCCTTTAATCTTCCTGAACAATCATTGAGCCTTTCCCTTACCGAATTGGCTCGCTTGACCAGAATTCAAATTCTGTATCGTTCCGATATCGCCGAAAGTAAAATCGCTCTCCCATTAAAGGGGGATTACCCGCTTCATCAAGCAGTTCACGCGCTGCTTAAAAATACTGAGTTGGTTGAGGAGTTTGTCAGAGCCGATCTGCTGGTTATCAGGCAGCGTGCAGCAGTGAAAGATGATACTCGCGTGATTGTTTCAAAACCCGTAGAAGAAAATTACCTAGAGCCGGACACAATCATTGAAATCCTTGTGGTGGGTGAAACCCATAAACTTAGTTGCTGCAGCAACTCACCCTCTACTGCAAGCAAGACTTATGTCTCCACCCTCGAACTACCCCGATCTATAGAAGGCATTACGGCAGAGTTATTTAATGATCGAGGCGATATTCTCTTATCCGAAGCCTTTAGCGACTACACCTCCGTGCTTGTCACCGATGCCCAAGGTAATATTAATTTACGCGGTTTTAATTTACCGGACAGCGCCATCTTGAAAGACGGCCACTCGATTGTGAATCATGGCATTCTGTCTTTACCTTTGCAGAACATAGAAGGCATTGAAGTCGCCAAAGGTGCCAACTCAACCTTATACGGCAATGGCGAACCTGGCGGTGTGATCAACCTCATCACAAAAAAACCAAGCGCTAACCCATTTACCACGCTAAGCGTGAATTACGGCAATTATGATGATTATGTCGCGATTGATACCAACAGCCCTGCGGAGTTTAATCCTGATTTTTGGCGGCGTTTTAATTTTATTTACCGCGAGGAAAAAGATGGCGATGGCAATCAAGGTACAGCCAAACAGCTACAGCTTTTTCCCTCGTTTAGATACCAAGTAAATGAAAATAGTGACATCACTTTTTCACTGGAATACAACCAGCAAGAGATAACAGGTAATCGCGGTATTCGACCGTTTGATGCTTCTATTGTCAATGAAGCGCTGAACTGGAGTGCTTTTGAAGCTGCTTATCCGGGTTATTTGGCCAGAAATAATTTGGTACAGCCGAAGTTTTACCCGAACACGGGCGATTATGACGAGCCAAAAGAAGGTAAAACGCTGGATGCGTATTTTGCTTTTAATTCTCAGTTCAATGATCAGTGGGAGTATTCGGTATCAGGCTATGGGGGGAAGAGTAGAGAATCGGTTAATAATATTTCGGATTTTTTAGTGATGTATAATCCTGGACTTGATCCACAGAGCTTTGCTCCTGAGGTATTAAAGGAAGTTTATCAGGCAACACAACATTTATCATCTCACAATGTAGTGTATAGGCAGCAATTTGAGGATGCTCTTTATCAGCTTTTCCCCGAGCTAAATCGAAACAAAACACCATTTGAGAATTTTTTTGAAGGTGGCATTAACTATCCCTACTGGACTGATGGAAAAACGCACTTTTACCAGCAAGTATTAGTTTCTAAAAATTCAGCTCATCAGTTCAGTCTAGAGTTCAATTTAAGAGGCGAGAAAAATTGGTTTGGAGCAGATCATTCGGTATTAATTGGCAGCAGTATTAGTAGGCTAGAGCAAAGTGATTTGACCAACCTCAAATTCAACAGACAACTTTATGGGCTTAGTAAACTAAAGCTTGAGGAGAAAGATCTTTTTTTAGCGGCTGCTTTGGGGCGCTATGCATTGACAACTTGGTTTGACCCCTTTGGAGTAGAGATAAATAACAATATAATATTGCCCCAATCGATCGCTGAAATCATTGGTGAATCGCCTACTAGGCAATATCCTTTAGATGACGAATTGAAATATCTAGATAATAAAATTTCCCATCAGGTAGCTGGTTTTTATTTTTTAGATAACGTCAGTTTTAATGAAAAATGGAAACTGCTGTTGTCAATGGGTTATTACCACTATGATTACCATCATAAAATTTATGAAATTAATTTTCTAAGTTTTTCCACTGGCATTCTTTTACCAATCGAGAACACGATCAATGCAGAAGAAAATGTCTTTGTGCCGCAGATCGGACTTACCTATCTGCCGATAGAAAATCTATCTTTTTACACCAGTTACGGTAAACAATTTAACATGGTTGATGGGCTCGCCTATGATGGCAGTGTATTTTCACCGGAGATGACCTCGTCTATAGAAGCCGGCACAAAATGGTGGATACTGCCCCAACTCAATTTCTCAATGGCAGTATTTCAACTCACTAAGGAGAACTGGACGATAGCTGGCAAGGATTTACCCGATTACTTGAGCCAAGGGGGGCACTTACGCAGTCAGGGAGTAGAGTTGAATTTAACAGGATTTATAACACCCCATTACAAAATTGCCACAAACTATGGTAAACACAGTTTAAAGGCCTTGGATGGTGGAGCGCGACCGGAAAATTTTCTTAATTATGTAAAACGTGGCGTGCCTGATATCAGTAGTAGCTTATGGCTGCAGTACCTGATAGAACCATTTGGGAAAAGCGGCTGGACCTATGGACTCGGTGTCAGTCAGGTAAGTAAGCGTGAAATCGCTCGAATATTTGTTACAGAACCGCTGGACGGCTATAGTATATTCGATGCAGCTATTTCCTATCATCATCAGGATTTCATGCTGGTATTCACTATCGATAATCTTACCGATAAAAAATGGTTGAGTGGCCTGAGTGCCAATCCTGTTATTGGGGATAATTCCTATTACTACTCCATAGGCTATGGGAGAAGAGGACGCTTGGCATTGGAGTTATATTTTTAACTTGCGATAGCGTTGGCCTGATTTAACAAATTAGCTAATCATTCAAAAAATAATCTTTTAATTCGAACGACTATTTTACTAAGTTAGTAGATGCGTTGGGGTGATGCATAGCCTTATAATAACAATAACAAAGACTAGTAATTGCATGAAATAACCAATTCTCCCCGATACCATGCACCAAAAAATTATCGGTAAAGAATATGTAATCACTAACAACCTAGCAGGCAAGGATATTGCTAAATGCGGAAGCCTAGCAAATATGGCATGACTTGGGACGATGCTTTCGAGGCAAATGCAACTCAAGAAGTATTAATGATTGATTTAATTTCTCAGATTGCTAGCCTGTGGCGAGCAAGCAAAAAGGCTTAAACGATTACAAATATACCAAAATTACTCTTCAGAACTGGAATTATTATTAACATGAATTATAAATCTGCATTAATCACCGGTGCCTCAACAGGAATAGGAAAAGCCACCGCCGAGCGACTTGCAAAAGAAAATATTAATTTAATTTTATTGGCGCGTCGTGAAGAAAAGTTGAAGCAACTACAAGCATCCTTGTGCGCTTTAACGAAGGTTCACATTATCGCCTGCGATATTACCAATCTAGAGCAAGTAAAGCAGGCGCTAGATGATCTACCCGAAGATTTTCGAGAAATAGATATAGTCGTCAATAACGCCGGTCTTGCGCTGGGTTTAGGGACTGCCCAAGAATCAGATTGGATCGATTGGCAGCAGATGATCAGTACTAATTGCATGGCGTTAACTTTCTTAACACGATTATTACTTGACGGCTTTGTAGAGAGAAATAAAGGTCACATCATCAATATTGGTTCAATCGCGGGAACCTATCCCTATCGAGGTGGCAATGTTTACGGTGCCACAAAAGCCTTTGTTGAACAGTTTTCAATTAATTTAAAAGCTGATCTTTTAGGTACAAATGTTCGGGTCACTAACATTGAGCCTGGTATGGTGGGTGAAAGCGAGTTTTCTCTTGTGCGGTTTAAAGGTGACGAAAGTAAAGCTGCTGCTGTGTACGACGGCATTAATGCGTTACGGCCGCAGGACATTGCTGAAAGTATCTGTTGGGCGTTGTCTCAGCCTGCGCATGTGAACATAAACCGCATTGAGATAATGCCCGTTGCTCAAGCGCCGTCGCGGACAGCCTATCATAAGGATCAGCTTTGAAAGCCATTTTGAGTACAGTTACTAAATAGCTTTATTGCCGAATTTGAGATGAAACACAATGAAAAAATGGCTTTCATGAAGTCTCACTTGCATATGAAGGGGAGTGATTCTCTCAAGTGTTGCAATGAATTTCAATTTTTCTAGCTGAGAGTAAAATCCTTTCAGATACTCAACCGCAAAGGTATCGGGGCAAGCTTGTAGAAATGTTCAGTACCTCGATGTACAGCACACCCTTATATGCCGCTGGTGGGGTCGCTTTTTTCCTGTATTATCAAGGCAGTGAGATGCTGTTGATAAAGTCGATCAATCCTTTTACGTCCGCTGGTGTTCATGGTATAACTCAAATAGAAAACACATTGAATTGCGCGCGTTAAAGAAAGAATGTGTCGTAGGAAAGCAGCCGAATCGAATATTCATTTTCACTTTAGCAAAGTTCGGCAACGAAAAAATACGCGCTGTTTACCACATGTGATCGATAAGCAGAGATGTTAGTAGGGGGAGGACAATGAAATTACACAGTTTAGTTAAGTGTCGGCGGGCCGCGATTTTCTTATTGTTAGCAGCGATTATCGGGGGGCTTGGCGGCTGTTATGATGACGCCGATAAGGTCACATTGGGCACCTCCACCGCAGAAACCGACACAGACTCTGTTGAAACACAAAACTGCCCACCTCAGGACAACACGAACACTACACCGTTAACTGAGGAAGAAGCGTTGCAGATCTGCGAAAATCTTTCCGCAGATGCACTGGCTAAAATACGCTTGCAGTCCAATCCAAGTGAATATGTGGCAACGTCTGTTTCCATCAATACCGATTACGACCAGTTTTTTGCAATCGCGGATCGATTGTTTGGTTCATCTGCAAAAGCTGGTGATCTATTAACGAAATATGAGATCCAACCGGGCGTTTTTATTACTTCAGAAGCTGATCCTAGAACAACAGACCAGGTGATTATAACAATTGCCATGGATGTTACGGGCGATGCGAGTCCACATCAGCGAATTATTTTTAAAGGCCCGGCATCTTTCAGCTATGGCGGGATTTATCTTGATACCGTCGCAGCCGCGATGAAAAGTATGGCGGAGACAGTCGCTAACGATCCTAGTGACGCTGAACCTTATCGACTTGAGTATCGAATTCGTTCCTCTCAAGGCGGTAATTTTACGCTGGCTCTCGATTTTGACAAAACCACTACGGTAATGGAGCTAGCGTTCAAGACACCCACCACCTCGTTGATTCCTGGCAAAGTTAACACAGCTTACAAAAGCTCTGTTCCTTACGAATCCATTTACGGCATGGTCAACTTTACTTTGTCGAGAGACCAGTTCGATTTCTTTTCTACCCGCGCTTACGGCCTGTCCGCCGGTAAAAATCAAAATTTCACTGACTTCCAACTACTGCCGCACAAATGGCTGCGCTTAACCGTGATTCCCAAACTGGATGATGAAATGGTGAGTGTCGGCTTTGAAGTCGTAACGCAAGATAACCGCCGTATTGAGGTGGCCCGTGCTCCTGCATCAATCTTGGCTGGTGAACAGTTTAAGCAAAATGTGTTGCGCATGGTGGATAATATGGAAACTCAAGAAGCCGAGAAACCTGGCTCCTCTCGCCCTTGGGAAGTGCCTTTCTATTATGACGACCCCAACGGCGGTGGCGTGGTCGAAGTGATTGCCAATGGACACAACCATCAGTTTGAGATTGCCTATGCGGTAGAAACTCCGATCAATGAATTGCTTGATGTTGATTTTGTGCCATATCAGGGTTCAGTAGTAGTGCCTGCTGACTGGAATGCACCCAAGCCCACCTGTGCTGAGCTTGGGTCTAAGTTGGCTTTCCAAGGTAATTTCTCGATTCAGTTTAATGCCTCGTCGACGGTGAGAAACAGCAAAAAATTAGATGGGCCGTTAAAAGGAAATGTTTACGGCAGTATTTATCGAGCTGAAGATGTCACTATCATGGGTCCGAATGAAGGTGCTGTCGCAGTGGCGGCGCTTCGATTTACTGACGTTGATGTTACCGACTTAAGCGGCAGTCCGATTCGCTACCACGTCGATGAAGTTCTACCCGCAGGTAACTACCAGATCCTGGGTTTTATGGATGTTGATGGGAATACGGATACAAACGCGCCTGACCCCGATGTGAATGATCCGGTAATGATTCCAATAGGCGGCTTTGAAATGCAATGTGAAGAACAACCTATCACGGTAGAGTATGCCCTTCTGTTACCTGAAGGTTATTGAGCGGCCCATTGTAAATGAACGGTGATAACAGGAAATATTTTCGCTTCATCGTGGTAATGGGGGTATTTGCGGCCAGTCTCGCCTGTGGTGGAGGTGGCTCAGGCGGAAGTGGAGATGAATCCGCATTGCAAGATCCCTTGCCAATAGACGATACGCCGGCTGAAAACGACTCGGCAGCTGACAGCGAAACGCCGCTGGTTTCACTCTCCTCCACGATTGCCTACGATGCAGTGACTAAAAGCCTATGGTTAACCTCACCTGACGATGACCAGCTAATTAATCTCAACGCAGAGACCCTCAGTACCGAAAAACAATTGACACTCGTTGGTGCGCCACAACAGTTGACATTGTTGGATGGCAAGGTCATTGTTACTCATAGCCACTCTGTCTCCGTAATCGAAAAAACCGATCTCTCACAAGTAACAATCAACATCCCCTGTGGTGATCCACAAGGTGTGGTTGCTGCTGGCGCTGACAGTAATCTGCGTATTTATGTTGCTTGTCCCTTTGATGAACGCGTCGTTGTAGTTGATCCACAAGTGCAGCAGGTCAAACAAGTTTTGCAGGTGGCTGGCAGACCTTCTGGACTTGCGCTGCGGGGCGAAGATCTTTGGGTAAGCGGGGCTGAATCTGGGGAGTTACATCTTTTCGATACTCAAATACTGCAACAACTCCCAACTTTTGGATCTGCTGATGAACAGAGTTCAGTGCCGCTGACTGTCGATCATGAAATTTTTAACGTCACATTAAAGAGCGCGCATAATGCCACTCAATATGTGGCGCTCGCGCTGATTGCTACAACGGGTCAAGCACTCGGAGTTTATCAACAGGTTGATAATCAGAACCGCTTATTGGCACCCGAACAGGGTGGTTATGGCAGTGTTGTGGATGGCGAACCCCGCATCGAGCCGCGTTTATACACGCCCTGCGGTTCGCGTTACGCGAAGTTCGATGGTGGCGCGCGTGTCTACAGCGGCCCCAAAGCACTGGCCTATGATGACGATCATGAATACCTGTGGATCGTCAATCAATACACTCAAAATGTTGCTTTGCTCACTTGTGCAAATGCAGAGAATGACGAATATCTGCAACAGATCGCTAACGTTCAAATTGGTGCCGGTGCCCGTGGTATTGCATTGAATGATACGGGCGACACGGCCTACATCGATGTGGGCTTCGATTACGCGGTGGCAAAAATAAATCTGGCCGACACTGTCTCTGCTGATTCACTTTCAGCTGCCAGCCAAACTGTGCGCCGCACGCCGGTCAGCAATCGTTTCACTGAAGTAGCGCAACAAGGCCGCAAATTGTTTTTTGATGCGACGAATACCCATATCACGCCGAGCGGTGTTATCACTTGCAATACCTGTCATCCCGATGGGCGTGAAGATGGACTCAATTGGTTCATTCACACCGACGGTATCGCCGCAAAAGAACGTCGTACCCTACCGGCATGGGGGGCACGAGCAGGAATTTTGCCTGCACATTGGGATGGTGAGTTCGGCGTCGCAGAAGACTTGGTTGCGGGCGCGATCAAAGAGCTGATGGGGGGCGATAACCTCGTCATAGATGATAATGCCATCGCACAGTATATGGCGGAAATACCCTTGCCCAGTCAGCGATATCTCTTCGCTTGGGAGCAAGCGACCGTCGACACAGGGCAGGCTGTATTCACTGCAAACTGCGCAAGCTGTCATGCGGGTGAACTGTACTCTGATGCGTTGCTTCACAATGTCACTGACGCGACGGGAGATGAAGACAGAGATATTGAACTGGTCGATACACCTACATTACTGGGCGTGGCTGGGCGACTGCGTTTTCTCCATGATGGCCGGGCAGCGAATTTAGAAGCACTTTTTAATACAGAGAATACGGGCATGCACAAACTGCCGACTTCACTAAGCGCCGAAGAAATTGCAGCAGTTATTGTTTTCTTGAAATCGATTTAAAACGTTCTCCCCATTCCCCTACTCCGCTCCCGGCCCAAGCGGTTGACCAAAACTGAATTCCACATAATTGCCATTCGGATCTTGTAGTCCACAATAATATCCCACAGGGTAAGGCTCATCGACCGGTTCCCATACCAATACACCGTCTTGTTTGGCTTTTTCTGCGATGGCATCAACCTCATCTTTTGACTCTACAGCGAAACCAAAATGACGATAATCTTTGTTCGACAAATATAAATTTTCTCCGTGGTTCATAATGACAAAAATAAAATCCTTCTCACGCCCTGGTTCAGCCATCCAGACGATACGTTGAGAGTGTTTGGTTCTATCGTGAATAATCTGCATATTGCAGTACCGATGGTAAAAATCGATGCATCGGTCGAGATCTTCAACATGCAATGCGACATGCGTCATTCGAGGCCACATTTTCTTGCTCCTGTTTTTTTCTAATACACAATGCTATCTCTTCTATGTTGGACGACGATTGCTAATAATTAGTTGCAAACAGAGTAAGTAATTCTTTGATTACAGCAAATTGATCTCCCCTCCTATATTGAATTTATCGAAGACCCAGATCGGACTATTACGTATGAAGATATTCTGGCGGATAAGTCTGAAGACCGATAGCAACTGAATAATGGCAAACAATTGTTGGCCGTCATCAACGACGTACTGAATCCGTCATTCATAGATAGCAATCGACTTACTGTCACAGATCGGATCGTTAATCTCAACACTCTTGTGCAGAACTTGCAGGCAAAATACCGACTTACGGCGCAGAAAAAAATATTCGTTTTACCGTCACCACTGCTGCACAACTACCGCAAAACGTAGAATTAGATGACGAATAAAGGCATTGACCCATTTCAATTCTAGAACATGGGACAAGGCCTTTATTTGTTACAATGATTTTTAGGTGGCGCGCGTAAGAATTACCACGGCAACCCCTGTCATAAAAATAGATATTTGCGCAAAAACAGCGACCTTATTTATCTTTTTAGTTATCGCAAGTTGTTCAGAGATCTGGTGATCAAAATGAGAAGCCAAATAAATGATGAGTGCGATAGAGGTGAGAATTAAAATATAGGCAATTACATAAATCTTATCTAACAACACTAAGTGGCCAACTTCAGGGAGCGTGGAAGTATAAGATTGCTGCAAAAATACAGCGGTAAGCAATACAGTTGCGGGCATCGCAACTCTTGCTTCGACCATTCTTGGCGGTAATAGTAACGCGATCCAGGTTGCGCTCAATACAATGACTAATGGCAGCAGCAATTTAAAGACAAAGAAATTTACAGGACGTTGTATTTCGATATTAAAACGAACCTGAGAATATGACGATAAATCTCCGGCTGAATCGTCGCCGAATCGAGTATCATACTTATGCACAGCAACTGAAGAATTCCAGCCATTAATACTCCATCCAGGAATTTTTAGATGCGGTGAATGTCCTGTATCACGATTGTCGAGTTCGTAAACCACTTGATCTATGCCATAAGCTGAATTTTCAAGAACAATTGGCAGTATCTGGTGATCGAGTGGAAAATTTATCAAGCTAAATGGTTGGAAAAAACGACCCGTGACTCGCATGGATTGATAAAGGCTGCCGTCCGGCTGTTTGATGGGCGCCTCATAGACTTTTACTTTTAAGGTGCTCCAGCCCTCAACCCCATTCGCAAACTCAACGCTGCTCACAGGATCAATGTCGCCTTTCCATCTAAACCAAATATAGGTATCCATATAAAAGGTGCTGGATGCCATATTCAAATCGTACACAGTCATAGGATATATTCCGATAATGACTTTTTGAGGCGCAGTAGTTTGCGTTGGAGTGGCACTGTCGGCAGCATTTGCAGAATCATCTGCTATGCCAATTGTGCAATAAAGAATCATCACGGAAAAAGCAAATAGCGAACGAATCCATGTTGCCAATAAAATTTTAAATTTTCTAAAAAATTCGAACTGAAATTTTAAAAAAACTCTTGAATTCACCTGCATGCCACATTTCCTCGTTAAGTATGCTTCGTCAAATGTTTTCCTAATCGTGATTTAAAGATAGTTGTATTTTGATTTTTTGGTATTTTTCTTTAGGTTGTTCGAATTAATTAGCTAGATTTGATAAGGGTTTACTCAATAGAGTGAGCGATGTAATTGTTAAAAACGCTTTATATAGCTCGACTTCAGTCATTTTTTAACCAGGATGATTGTCCGGTATAGCGCCAGTGCGTAAGAAAACTCTGCTTACGGAAATTAATCCGTTTATTGATCTCAGGCCTAAGCCACTCGATTCAGATCAGTGCCTATGGCAAGCAATATTCCTCAAGCTGTAATAAAACCAAGACACCTCCCCGCCCAAAGCAACCCAAACGTTACCTATCAAACTCAAGCTTCATAATTATGCCTCAGTATTTTAATAGAGAATACCTCTAAAGGATCGCGTGCGCCTTTACCGAGATTTCATATACTTAGCAACATGATCTAACTTTTTTGACTGCTTTTGTCGTTAAACTCGTGCAGGAGCTTGGGTCCCAGAATGGAAAAAAAGAGTATCAACATTTCTCAAAAGTCCAACCGCAAACAATTTACGTTGCGGTTCACATTGACGACGGCTTTTTGTGGTTTGACCCTGCTCGGCGGTGTGTTTCTCAGTACTGTCACCGCAATGAAAGTGGGTGAATTCATTCGCGAGGAATTGCGCATCCGCCTCGCTGATGTCATCTCTATTATGGCCAGTCAGATTGACGGTGATCTGCATCATAAAGTGCAAACCACTGCTGATGAAAAAAGTGAAAGTTATCATAAGCTGCGTGCACAAATACGCGAGATGCAAGATGGCGGTACCCACATTGCTTATGCCTACACCATGCGTCATTCGCCAAATGGGCAAGCAGCGTTTATCGTCGATGCCACTGAAGATGGCAAAGATTTCAGCCATGTAGGGGATATTTACAAGAATACCACAGTTACCCTCGCTGCGGCGCTTGATGCAGGACCTGAAGTAACGACGCCTTTTGTTGAGCCAGATCTTCACGTCGATGATTGGGGTACATTCCTTTCGGCGTACGCACCGATCTATACAGCGGACGGCAAGAAGGATGGCATTGTAGGTGTCGATGTTTCCGCTGAGAATGTGGTTGAACATGAATGGCAGTACAAGATCATCGTGTGGATTGTCTCCGGCGTTGTGGTGCTGATAGTGTTGCCACTTGGACTATCTGTTGCTAGTCGTATTCGTCAGCCATTAATTCAATTGGCAGATGAGATGGAAAAGGTGCAGCAGTTTGAGCTTGATGGTGAGGTTCGCATTCACTCGCGCATTCTCGAAATTGATCGAATGGTAAATCAGCTAGAGAACATGAAACGTGGATTGCGTTCATTCCGCAAATATGTTCCCGCTGATCTGGTGCGTGATCTGATTGAGTTAGGCGTTGATGCTAAGCTCGGTGGTACACGTAAAGAACTTACCATTTTCTTTTCTGATATTGCCAATTTCACTGCTCAGTCGGAAAAAATGCCACCCGAAAAGTTGGTGGGTTTTCTGGGTGAATATCTCAATGCCATGAATGCCGTCTTGCTACGTAATAATGCGACAGTGGATAAATACATCGGTGATGGCGTGATGGCGTTTTGGGGTGCCCCTCATCCGCTGACAGAACATGCTTTGCATGCCTGTCGTGCGGCACTCGAGTGTCAGAAGCAAATTCAGCAATTGAATCTCAAATGGAAATCCGAAGGGCACAGTATTGATTTTTCTACGCGGATGGGCATCCATTCTGGTGATGTGATTGTGGGGAATATGGGTTCCGACGAA
>OBEQ011213871.1_pt1 | contig 20912 bp, 21 predicted proteins | sample 1670901 | NCBI WGS metagenome assembly OBEQ01 (sample SAMEA104232315, study PRJEB22302) | groundwater metagenome | biome: forest; feature: aquifer; material: groundwater | place: USA | collected 2011-08-07 | depth 5.4 m
CATGGAGATTGAAGAACGTGTCGGAACTCGATGGACGGCGAAGTGCTTCGACACTCGGCGCGATCCGCTGGCGGAAATCGAAACGCTCATGCGCCGCTACCGCACCGTTACACTCCCGGGCCTGCCGCGGTTTTGCGGCGGGCTGGTCGGTTATCTGGGGTATGACGTCGTGCGGTTTATCGAGCGGCTGCCGCAACATCAGCGGGATCCGCTGCGCATGCCGGATCTGATACTGATGCTCACCGATTCAATGGTGGTGTTCGACCACGCGCAGCATAAAATGTTGGTGCTGGTCAATGCGTTCCTCGACGGGGAAAATCCTGCGCAGGCGTACCGCGAAAGCGTCAAGCGGTTGCACGCGCTCACTGCGCGATTAGCCAAGCCGCTCGCAGTTCCGCGCGGTCGTCGACGTGCGGCTCGACCATCTGTTACGCAGTCGAACCTCACGCCTGCGACGTTTGAGAAGATGGTCACACGCGCCAAAACGTACATTCGCGACGGCGACATCATCCAGGCAGTGCTCTCGCAGCGGTTTGAGCGGCGGGTGCGCTGCGCGCCGTTGGATGTGTATCGGGCGCTGCGCTCGCTGAATCCGTCGCCCTACATGTTTTTCTTGCGGTTCGGAAAGCTTGCGCTGGTCGGTGCTTCGCCGGAGATGCTGGTGCGCTGTGAGGACGGCGTCATCGAAACGCGGCCTATCGCCGGCACGCGCCGCCGAGGGGCAACTGCGCAAGAGGATGATAAATTGATCCGGCAGCTGCTCAAGAGCCCCAAGGAACGGGCCGAGCATTTGATGCTGGTGGATTTAGGCCGCAATGATCTGGGACGCGTGGCGCAAGTCGGAACCGTGGAAACGCCGGAAGTGATGGTCATCGAAAAATATTCGCACGTCATGCATTTAGTCAGCGGCGTGCGCGCCAAACTCAAACCGGGCAAGACCTCCTTTGACGTGCTGCGCGCGGCGTTTCCTGCCGGCACGGTGACGGGCGCGCCGAAAGTGCGCGCGATGGAAATCATCGCCGAGCTTGAGCGCGATGACCGCGGGCCGTATGCCGGTGCGGTCGGCTATTTTGGATTTTCCGGCAATCTCGATACGTGCATCACCATTCGGACCGTCCTGATGAAAGACGGCGTGGCGTCGGTGCAAGCCGGGGCCGGCATCGTGGCGGATTCTAACCCGAAGCGCGAGTATCAGGAAACCGTCAATAAAGCCGCCGGCATGCTCAAGGCGATCGAGCGCGCCGAGGCGGGAGTCTAGCCATGCTGGTGATGATTGATAACTATGACTCATTTACGTACAACCTCGTGCAATATCTCGGCGAGCTGGGTGAGGAGCTGACCGTGTTTCGCAACGATCAAGTCACGCTGGACAAAATCAAGAAGCTTAAGCCCTCCGGCATCGTGATTTCGCCAGGGCCCGGCAGTCCCAAGGACGCCGGCATCTCGAATGATCTGATCAAAGCGTTTGCGGGACAAATTCCCATTCTCGGCGTGTGTCTGGGGCATCAATGCATCGGGGAAGTGTTTGGCGGCTCCGTGGTGCGCGCCAAGCGGCCGATGCACGGCAAGACTTCAAAAATCTATCACGACAAATCCGGCGTGTTCCAACAATTGCCCAATCCGTTTGAGGCCACGCGCTATCATTCGTTGATTGTGAGCCGCGCAGGCTTTCCCTCATCGCTGGCCGTGACCGCGTGGACGAACGAAAAAGAAATCATGGGCTTGCGCCACAAGCGATTTCCGGTCTACGGCGTGCAGTTTCATCCGGAATCGATCCTCACCATCGTCGGCAAAGATTTGCTGCGAAATTTTCTCAAGTTATCCAAGGTCTTTCGTCACCGAGGTTCCTGATGCCTTCGCTTGTGGCTGCGGAGCTTTCTTCGCGGCATCGCTCGCGGGGCCCCAGCGAGGCCCCGCTTCGCTCGGCGCCGTTTTTCGCCAAGCTCGAAGAACCGCATGGACCGTGCTGCTCAAAACGGCGGACGTGCCGCTCAGGAACTCCTCCGCCCTCACCGACAGCGGACTCTAATGGGGTGGGGGGAGAGGACTTCGTGAGGCGGACGTCGGATTTTTGAGCGGCCATGGTGCCCCACACCCAGTGAACTGGGTGTGGGGCGAGCGAGAAAATCCGTCGAGCGCAGACGGCCACGGTGGGGCCGTCCAGCGATCCGACGAACGAAGTCCTCGACGGGGCCCCACCCAATGAATGGAGCTCCGCAGCCCGAACGCAAACGAGGAATGCAATGAATCGATTAGCTGACCAAGCACGCAAACATCCGCTCTCGGCTGAAGCGATGGGCAAGGTCATGGAGCAGATCATGACCGGCAAGCTCCCCGTCGCGGAGATCAAGGAGTTGCTCTCGGTGATGGCCGCGCGCGGGGAAACCGCCGAGGAAATCGCTGCCGCCGTTGAGATCCTGCGCCGACACGCCCCGCCGCTGCCGTTTTCCAAACGGCTCGAGCTCTGCGACACCTGCGGCACCGGAGGCGATGGCGCCGACACGTTCAATATTTCAACGCTCGCCGCACTCGTTGTTGCAGCCTCCGGGATTCCGGTCTCCAAGCATGGCAATCGCGCGGCCTCCAGCCGCTGCGGCAGCGCGGATATGCTGGAAGCGCTGGGCCTGAATCTTCAAGCGCCTCCGGAGCGCGTGACGCGCAGCATTGAGGTGCTGGGATTCGGATTTTGCTTTGCGCCGATGTTTCATCCGGCGATGAAACTCGTTGCGCCAATCCGCAAGGAGCTGGGCATCCGCACCATTTTCAATCTGATCGGTCCGCTCGCCAACCCTGCGCCGCTGACGTTTCAATTGGTCGGTGTCTCCGATGCGAAATTGATGCAACCGATGGCCGAAGCGCTCCAGCGGTTGGGCGTGCGGCATGGGATGGTGGTGCATGGCCGCGATGGGTTGGATGAAGTGACCACGACCAGCGAGACCGACTATCTGGACGTGCAGCCACGTTTGATTGAGCGCGGCTCGCTGAAGCCGGAAGAGTTTAATTATTCCCGTACGACCGCCGCGGATTTGGCCGGCGGGGATGCGGCCGCGAATGCCGCGATTGCGCGCGAGGTGTTAAGCGGTAAGCCCTCCCGCAAGCGCGAGATCGTCGCGCTCAACGCCGGCTGCGCGATTTCCCTGGCCGGCCGCGCCCACAGCATTCCGGAGGGCGTGGCCAAAGCCGAATCTGCCCTCGAATCCGGCCGCGCGCTGGCATTGTTGGAGCGAGTCATCGAATTCTCGAAACAAGCATGAACGCCTTCGCCATTTCCGGCCTTCTCATCACGATTACCTGCTTCTCGCTTACTACGTTTATTTTTTTTCGCGCTCCCCGCTCATTGATTAATCGCTTAATGGGCTGGTTCAATGTATTCGTTGGTTTTTGGGGGTTAGGCACGATGTTAGTAGGTCTCGCACGGACGCCAGACGAAGCTCTCTGGGCATGGAGACTTGCTCACATTGGCGGTTTTCCGCTTGGGATGACGTTTTATCATTTGTCATCTGTCATGTCTGGAATTTCTCGAAAACCATCTCCAAGGATTGCATATCTCTTTGCTGGCATCAGCATGCTCTTAATGATGGGGCCCGCGATGTCGGAAGTGCATCTGATGTTTGGGAGTGTGTATTACTCTACGGCTAATGTTCTTTATGCGGTGGTATTACTGATATGGGTGTATATCGTTATTGTCGGACACGTCAATTTGTTTCAAGGCTACAAGAAAGCCAAGGGTCTTGAGCAGAAACAACTTCAATTTGTTTTCTATGCGATGTTCATTGGGTTTGTCGGCGGATGCTCAACATGGTTGCCAATGTTTTATGTTCCTCTGTATCCGTACGGAAATTTTTCGATACCTATTTACGCGCTCATCGTGACGTACGCAATCGTCAGGCACAAACTGTTAGATGTGAATTTTATCATCAGAAAAAGTTTGGTATATTCGGTTTTGATTGCGCTGATTACGGCGACGTATTTGGCGGTGGTGGTGCTGATCGAGAAATTACTACAAGGCGTGATTGGGTATCACTCGATTGTGGGAACGGTGGTGGCGGCGTTTGTGATTGCGCTGGGATTCACGCCGGTGAAGAATGCGATTCAGCGCCTCGTGGATCGGCTGTTCTTCGGCGGCTCGCAAGAAAAACTCGCCGAGGAAAACGAGCGGCTACGGCAAGAAGTCGCGCAATCGGAGCGGCTCAAATCCGTGTCGGTGCTGGCGGCGGGTCTGGCGCATGAAATCAAGAATCCCCTCACCGCCATCAAGACGTTCACCGAATTTTTGCCGGAGCGTCGGCACGACGACGAATTCATCGAGAAATTCCACCGCATCGTCGGGGCGGAGGTCCAGAAAATCCACGCGACGGTCCAAAATCTGCTGACCTTTGCGAAGGCGGACGGGTTCAAGCGGGAGCGGCTGGCTGTCGCCGACGTCGCGCAGGACACGCTGGATCTCTTGAGCAACGATTGTCTCAAGCGCCAGGTGAAGGTGGAAGCCGCGCTGGATCCGCAGGTGATGGTCGAAGGCGACCGCGTCAAACTCAAACAGCTGCTGCTCAACCTCTGCCTGAACAGTTTGGAGGCGATGGAGCCGGGTGGTGAGTTGCGCGTGTCAGTGGCGCAGCAGAATGGTCACGGCGTCTTGAGCGTAGAGGACACCGGCTCCGGCATCGCGCAAAAAGATTTGCCGCACATCTTTGACCCGTTCTTCACCACGAAAGAGATGGGCACCGGCTTAGGGTTGGCGGTCGTGCACGGCATCGTCAAAGACCACCACGGCCGCATCAAAATTAAAAGTGAAAAAGGCAAAGGCACGATGGTCACCATCGAATTCCCATTATGCAAAGCGTAGGCAGAGCGGAGAAAAAAGAACCGGTTCTATTTTTTAGAAAAAGAACCGGTTCTTTTTCCTGAGATATGATCCTAGACGATATTCTGACGTATAAGCGGCAGGAAGTAGAAAAGGCGAAGCGGAAGCTTCCGCTGGATGAGTTGCAGCGGCGCGTGAAGGGACGGACCGCGCAGCGGGATTTCCGCGAGGCGCTCACCGAATCGGCCAAGCGGCCCGCGCTGATCGCGGAGCTCAAGCGCAGGTCTCCCTCAAAGGGAATGCTGCGCGATCGGTTTGATCCGGTGCGGCTGGGCCAAGAGCTGCAGGATGCCGGCGCTGCGGCGTTGTCGGTGCTCACCGATGAGAAATTTTTCGGCGGCCATCTGGAATTCCTGCGCGATGTGCAGCAGTTTACCGAGATCCCGCTGCTGCGCAAAGACTTTCTCATCGACCCGTACCAAATTTACGAATCGCTGTACTATCAGGCCGATGCGGTATTGCTGATTGTCCAGGCGCTCACCGACGGGCAATTGAAGGCCTTCTTGCGGCTGGCATATGAGCTCGGGTTGGACGCGCTGGTGGAAGTCCACACCGAGCCGGAGCTGGTACGCGCCATCTCGGCCGGGGCCCAAATCATTGGGATCAACTCCCGCGATTTGCGCACGTTTGCGATGAACCCCAAAGTGATCGAACAACTCGTGCCGAAAATTCCGGCGGGGAAGGTGATCGTGGCCGAAAGCGGTCTTCATGATGCGCAGGATTTGACGCGGCTGAAAGCGTTGAAGGTGCATGCGGTGTTGATCGGCGAGGCGTTGATGCTGGCGGGGAATCCAGCCACGAAGGTCAAAGAATTATTTGCCGAGGTCTGGTAGTGCGTGCCGTTTCGCCCTGGCGCAGCCGCTAGTTCTTGGGCGTTTTGAGCGGATTGTGTTTGTCGTGGGCCAGGATCGACCACGCCGTGTCTTGGATCGTCGGTGACTTGTAGTAACTGTAATTGTAGCCGGTTGACACGCCGTCATGGGACGCCGAGACTAAAGCGCCGGCCGCCGCGGGTTCCTCCTGCGCCGTATTAGATTGGTTGAGCTGCAGTTGCGTGAGCAGCGCCTTGTACAAGGCAGTCTGTTTGAGCTTGTTATAGACCACCGCCATCACGGCGGTGCCTTCAAACCACACGCCATCCTGATCCGGATTAAAATCAAACCCGTCGTAGCCAGCGTCGCTGGTTTTAAGTGACGTTTCCAACCACCCCAAACTCTTGGAACCGAGCCCAATTAGAATCGGATACGCGTTGGCATCCAGCGATTGCTGCAGTGGCTTGGTGTTGAGATCTTCGATGCCGTTGGTCCACGTCGTGCCGCTCCAATAGTGTTGGGTGGTGGCATCAAACAGACTGGGTTGCGTGATGAACGCGTAGGCGTGATCGGCTTGAGTTTTCCAGAAACTGTCCTTCGTGACGTGATAGAGCCAGCGCATCGCGACATACGTATCAATATTATGCTCCAGGGATTTGGCGTGGATCAACTGGACGTTGTTAGGATATGCCCAGTCGGTGATATAGCCCACCTCAAATCCTCCCAAGCCCTGCGTGTTTTTGTACTGCGCCACCAGAAACTGCCCCAGCGCGATCGCCGCCTCGCGATACGCGCCGTTTTTCGACGGTTTATCGCGGTAGAGCGCCACGAGCGCGTTGATCACCCATGCCAGATTGCCGCACGAGGATCCTGGTTCATAGATCGCGACACCGGCTCCGCCATTGGTAATGTCGGTGGCCCAGTACGCATCGCGAATGCGGCCGTCCGCGAAAGGATCATGCTGCTGCGCGTACACGAACGCATCTCCCAAGATTTTTGCGCGTGCGCGGTCTTCCGGTTTGTGGCGCTGCAACAGGGCCAGCATCACCAGCGCATTATCGTAGACTGATGCGCGGAACTTGGAATTCGGCGGGTAGGGCGTGCTGTGCGTTTCAAGCAGCCGAGGCGTGTCGCCGGTCTGATAGACGTCCATTTTCGCGTAGAGAAAAGCGAAAGCTTTCTTCAGATGGTCCTGCTTGGCGTTGGCTTCTGCAGCAGGATTCGCGAGGACAACCCCACAGACGACGGCGGTGACGCGTGCCATCCAGGGCGACAACCGAGATCTCATGTGTGTGCTTCCTAGATCGTGGAGTGTTGTGTGTTGGTCGTCGCGTGGGGTTCACAAAATGTCAACGCTTACATTCTAGCGTGCCTGAAAGGGTGGATGCTTGTCAAGGGGAAAACCGGCGCAAGGGGTGGCGCGGACGGGCGAGTTTGCGGTATACTGACCAATCATGACGACTTCGATTCGAACGGCTCGGTTCTGGGCCGACGTGATTGATCTGTGCATGGTGATCGGCCTGGGCGCGCTGTTTCACATCATCGGCTGGTTGGTCAGCGGCGCGTATTGGCTCTGCCGCGATGGCTTCTTTGAGGGCCAGAGCATCGGCAAGCGGCTGATGGGATTGAAAGTGGTGATCCAGCCGGACGCCGCGCGCTCTGCAGCTCGCGGCACTTCCTTGCCAGCGAGGATGGTTCCGGCTCGGTCGGCCGGCCGCTGCACGTGGAAAACCTCCTTCCTTCGGAATTTCCTCTGGGCCATCCCGATCGTGAATGTGTTGGCGGCGCTGACCGGCCTCTATTATTGGTGCAGCGATCCGCAAGGGCGGCACTGGGGCGATCGGCTGGCCAATACGGAAGTTGTGAAAGCCTAAACTCGGGAGAAAAATGGGGACGGTTCTCTGCTTTCCCGACGTTTGAAAAAGGAGAACCGTCCCCTGTTTTCGCTAACACGGAGGTGTGCATGTGGGTGATTCTCGTGGTCGTCGGCGCGTTGCTGGCGTGGGTAGTCGCGATCTACAACGGCCTGATGGGGCTTGGCGTGCGCGCCGATGGGGCGTGGTCGGACATCAGCGTCCAGCTCAAGCGGCGCTACGATCTCATTCCGAATCTCGTGGAGGCCGTCAAGGGCTACGCGGCGCATGAGAAAAACGTGTTTCTGCAAGTGACCCAGGCGCGCTCGCAGGCGATGCAGGCCACGGGTCCCAAAGATAAGGAAGCCGCCGAGGGAATGTTAAGCGGCGCGCTCAAGAGTCTCTTCGCCGTCGCGGAAAATTATCCGCAGCTGCGCGCGAATGAAAATTTCCTGAGCCTGCAGCAGTCGCTTTCGCAAATCGAAGAAGCCGTGCAGGGCGCGCGCCGCTACTACAACGCCGTTGTGCGCGATTTCAACACCAAACTCGTCGTATTTCCGGATCGTCTCGTGGCTCAGGCGCTGACCCTCAAGTCCAAAGAATTTTTCCAGCTCGATTCCGCCGAAGAAGCGCACGCGCCCAAAGTGTCCTTTTCGTGACACCACAGAACCACAGAATGGCCACAGAGTCACAGAGAAGACTAGGGCAGAAGTTCTCTGTGTTTCTGTGGCGTTTCTGTGTCATCAGTGGTGTGATCCTGGCATGTTCTCAGGTTGCGCAGGCGTGGCAAATTGACCGTTTCCAGACGCACCTCGCGCTCCATCCGGATTCCACCGCCACCGTGACGGAAACTATCGTCGCCGATTTCACCGGCGAATCCCGCCACGGCCTCGATCGCGATATCCCCATCCACTACGCCGACCGCGCGGGGCAGAATTTTGTGCTGCGGTTGCGCGTGCAGGCCGTGACCGATGAGCAGGGGCGGCCGCGCTACTACCGGCTGGAATCGCCAGGGCGGTATCTCCGGATTCGCATTGGCGATCCGAATCGCACCGTCACCGGCTTGCAAACGTATCAGCTTGTGTATGACGTCCAGCGTGGGGCCGTGCGGTTTTTTGCGGATCACGATGAGTGCTATTGGAATGCCACCGGTAATGAGTGGGCCGTGCCGATTCAGGCGGCGAGTGCCGTCATCGAATTTCCCCCTGCCATCGATCCGGCGCGCATGCCGCTGCAGACCGCGGCATTTACCGGCGGCTACGGGTCACGGGCGAGCGACGTCACCACCGACGTGGGTGCTGATCGGGTGACGTACATCGCGAGGCATTCCTTCAATCCCTATGAAGGGCTCACGATCGTGGCGGGGTGGCCTCACGGGTTGCTCCGGCAGCCGTCCGGATGGCGCGTCGTGATCTGGTGGCTCCAGGACAACTGGGTCTACGGGGTTCCGCTGCTAGTGCTTATTGGGATGCTGCTGCTGTGGAACACGAAGGGCCGCGATCCGAAGCTGCAACCGTCCCTCGTCGTCGAGTACGATCCCCCGCAAGGATTGACACCAGCCGAAGCCGGGACGTTGATCGATGAGCGTGCGGATGTGCGCGATGTGACCTCCACGATCATCGATCTGGCTGTGCGCGGCTATTTGCGGATTGAGCCGATCACGAGTGCGGGCCTGATGGGGACGCACGTGTCCGACTACCGGCTCGTGGAGCTGAAACCTTCGCGGCCATCCGGCTCCACTGTCAAACCGCACGAGCGCGAACTTCTCGATGGATTATTTGAAGGCGGAGCATCCTCGCGGCTAGTGTCAGACTTGAAGGACGTGTTTTACACCCATGTGCAGCAGATGCAGGACGAGGTGTATCAAACCTTGGTGGACGCCAAGTATTTCGACAGCCATCCGCAGCGCGTGCGCAAACGGTATCTGGGCACCGGGATCGCGGTGGCACTGCTGGCGGGCTGGTTGGGCTTCCGAGCGGAATTGCTCGGGGCTCCGACGGCGCTTGCCTTGATGCTCTCCGGCGCACTCATCGCGATCATCGGCCACTGGATGCCACGCCGCACGCTCAAGGGCGCGCAGGTGACGGATCAAATTCTCGGCTTCGTGGAATTCTTGCGTCGCGCCGATGCGGATCGGCTGCGGCGCATCAACGATCCGAGTCTCTTTGAGCGGGGATTGCCGTACGCGCTGGCTTTCGGCGTGGCGACGGCATGGGCGAAAGCGTTTGAAGGACTTGCGATGACGCCGCCGGCGTGGTATGGAGGAACGTGGGGCACATATTCACCGACGGACTTCAGCCATCAACTGAATCACACAATGGCGTCGATGAATCAAACGCTGACCTCGACGCCGCGCTCAAGCTCCAGTTTCGGCGGCAGCGGATTTGGCGGCGGGGGAGGATCAGGCGGCGGCGGTGGTGGCGGAGGCGGCGGCGGATGGTGACGCGGGGCGCGGGCGTTTTTGGCTTGTCTGGCGCTCGACAACGTGGTATGGCTTCGCTTAAGATGAGTGCGCGGAAGTTGGACACCTTGACCGTGCGCGATTTGCCGCCCAGCGAGCGGCCGCGCGAGCGATTGATCGCCGTTGGCCCGGAAGCGTTGTCCGAACAAGAACTGCTGTGCTGCATTCTCGGGCGCGGCATTGCCGGTGAGTCGGTGTTGGTGACCGCGCAGCGGTTGTTGCGCGCATTTGGCGATGTGCGCGGGATCGCCGGCGCCTCGGTGGAGCAGCTGGCCGGCGTGCGCGGGGTAGGACCGGCCAAGGCCGTGCAGTTAAAGGCTTCGGCGGAGTTCGCTCGCCGGATTGCGATCGCCCCGCGGCAGCGTCAGCGGACGCTTGAAACCGCGGAGGACGCCGCGGCGTACGTGCAGCCGCTGCTGGCGGATAAAAAGAAGGAACATTTTCTCGCGGTGCTGCTGGATACGCGCCATCGCGTGATTCGCGTGGCCCCGATTGCCGTAGGCAGTTTATCGGCCAGTCTGGTGCATCCGCGGGAACTCTTTAAGGAAGCCATTGCGGCGTCGGCGGCGGCCATGATTATCGCGCATAATCATCCCTCGGGGGATCCGACGCCTTCCGAGGATGATGGCCGGTTGACCAAGCGGTTGGTCGCATCCGGCCGGATGCTTGGAATTGAGGTCCTTGATCATTTGATTGTGGGGGCGGCGTCAACGGTGAGTCTCAAAGCGCTTGGATTGGTATGAACATGCATACACCACAGATGACACGGAAGCCACACAGAATCACGGAGAATTCTTCGATCCGCTTCCTCTGTGTTTCTGTGGATCTTCTGTGGTCTCCGTGGTGTCGTTAAGGAGGGCATACATGCGGCAAGGGTTCATCGGAACAGTGATGATTGGGACGGTGTTGTTGAGCCTCGTCGTCAGCACATCAGTGGCAGCCGAGGTGCCTCCGCCGCCCAGTCATTCGGAGTGGACGTGGGCGCCGCTGGAAAAATTTGGGCGGGGAGTCGGTAATGTCTTGTTCGGCTGGCTGGAAATTCCCGCCACGACCTACGAACGATGGGATGAGCGCGATACCATCAGCAGTTTTTTTGGCGGAGTGGCGATTGGAGTGGTCCGAGGGGTGGCGCGAACCGCAGTCGGCGCGTTTGAGATCGTGACGTTCCCACTGCCCGTGCCTGATGGGTATGCGCCGATCCTGCCGCCGCTGGCGTACGGCAATCGGTTTCATGGGGGCGGGTGGAAAGAGCCGCCGGGCCGCTAATCCGTCATCGTGAGACACCTGCTCATTGTTGGTCGTCCAGGCGTGGGCAGGACCACGTTGCTCAAACAGCTCCTCCAAGAGCTGCGCGGCTGCTCGGTTGATGGATTTGTGACCGAGGAGTTGCAGGAAGACGGGCAGCCGTTGGGAGTATGGCTCAGCTGCGTGGACGGTCGGCAAGCCCTCCTGGCTCACCGGGATCTGGATAGTCCGCATCGGGTGGGCGCCTATCATGTGAACGTCGAACTCTTAGATGAGTTGGCGGTCACCATCATCCGGCGAGCGATGGAACACGCCCGCCTCTTATTCCTCGATGAATTGGGCAAGGTGGAGCTGTGTTCGCTCGTGTTTCAAGAGGCGGTGGAGCAGGCGTTTCGCCACGGCCCGCGGATTGTGGCGACGGGTGACGTGGCCTCGCTGCCATTTCTCGACGGGGTGAAGCACCGCAAAGACGTCGAGCTGATTCCGCTCTCGAAGCACAATTGGTCGGCGGTGCAGGAAGAGTTGATGACTCGGTTGCGCATGCTCTGCGAGACCTCGGAGCCCGTGCACGCGTTGCAGGGACAGATGGATCGGATCAGCGCCATGATCGCCTCAGGCGCGGCCTCGTGCGTGGATATCGAGATTCAGCAAACCACGCTGCGCGAGCGTCTCCAGCAGGAGTTTCCAGATCAGCCCACACTCTATTACTTGTGGTGCGAGCAACGGTTTCGGCGCTTGTGGCAGCAATTTCGGCATGGATGAGGTGAAAAAGCGATGAGCGCGTTTTGGTGGGCGGTGCTGACGGCGTGTGTGTGGGGCATGGTCCCGCTGATTGAAAAAGTGGCCCTGCAGCACACCGATCCCTGGATCGGGTTGTGCGCCCGCAGTTGCGGGGTGTTGCTGGGGCTGGTGGTGTTTGGCCTGATCTGGTCGCCATGGAAGGCCATGAGCAGTTTGGCGCCCAGCACGTTTGCGCTGCTGGCCTTAGGAGGATTGTTGGCGAGTTTCATGGGCCAGTTCACGTTTTATCACGCGCTGAAGTCCGGGCAACTGACGCAAATCGTTCCGCTGGCGGGCACGTATCCGTTGGTGGCCGCGATCCTGGGTTGGCTGCTGATGCGCGAACCCTTGACGCTGCCGCGGGTGATCGGGGTCCTGTTGGTCGTGTCCGGCGTGTGGTTGTTGCGCGGGTAACGCATGGCATTGACGACGTTGTTGATCACGCAGCGCGACATTGACTGGTTGATCTCCATGAAGACGGCCGTGCGCGTGATTGAAGACGCCTTCAGGGCTCAGGGCCGCGGCCAGACGCTCATGCCGCCAAAGGTGTACCTGAATTTGCCGGGTGGCATCGGAGATTTTCGCGCGATGCCGGCGTTTCTAGGCACACCGCGGGCGGCGGGCTTGAAATGGGTCAATGTCCATCCGAAGAACCGCGCCAAAGGATTGCCGACGGTGATGGGCACAATCATCATCAATGATCCGGCCACCGGATTTCCGTTAGCGATCATGGATGGTCTGTCAGTGACGCGGCTGCGCACCGGGGCCGCGGCCGGCGTGGCGGCCAAATATTTGGCGCGTTCCGACGCCTCGCGAGTGGGGTTGGTGGGGTGCGGGGCCCAGGCGATTTGGCAACTGTCGGCGCTGGCGGAAGTGAGACGGCTGCGACATGTAGCGGTGTGGGGTTATCGGGCCGGGGAGGCGCGCGCGTTTTGCCGTCGGCATCAAGGGCAACTGGCGGCGACGCTCGTGCCGGTGTCGACGGTGCAGGCGTGTGTGCGAGACGCGCAGATCATTGTCACGGTGACCTCGGCCAGAGGTCCGCTGGTGAAGCGGCCCTGGATCGCGTCCGGCACCCATCTCAACGCCATCGGCGCGGATGCGCCCGGCAAACAGGAGCTGGATCCGGCGATCCTGCGCGACGCCCTGGTCATCGTCGATGAGCGCCAACAATCCATGCATGGCGGGGAACTGAACGTGCCCATTGCGAAGGGGCAGTATCGTGCCTCGCAGATTCACGCGGAATTGGGCGCTGTCGTGCTTGGCAAGGTTCGCGGCCGCACCCGCGCGACGCAGATCACCGTGTTTGATTCCACCGGCTTGGCGATTCACGACGTGGCGCTGGGTGCTGAAATCGTGCGTCAGGCCACGCGGCGCGGCGTCGGGCGCGCCATCCGGTTGTTTGATTGGCCGTAGATTCCCTGCGAGGTTCGGGCTGCGGAGCGGCTCTCGCCGCATCGCTCGGAAATCCCCGGCGGGGATTCCCTCGCTCGACGACGTTTCTCGCAGTTTAGAGCGGGGTGTAGATCCATGCGCGCTCGAAACGTCGACGTGCGGCTCAAGCCCTCCTCCGCCCTCACCATGCCAGATGACGGTTGCTAGGGAGCGGAGGAACTCATGAGCGGCACGTCGGATTTTGGAGCGGCCACGGTGCCCAAGTGTGAGCGAGGGCGAGCGAGAAAATCCCTCGAGCGCAGTCGCCACGGTGGGGCGGCCAAGCGATGCCGCGAGTGAGGTTCCGCAGCGACTAGATATTGTGCGGGGCAGCCCCCGAACCCGTAAGGGATATTCCTCGTCTCCGACGTTTGACCCTCCCTCCTGTTTGCGCTATCATAATTGTTTCTGCCCATGTCACTTATGCGCAAGACGTTCCCCTCAGCCACCGTCCCGGACCGCCGCGGCCATTTTGGGCCGTTCGGGGGCAAGTTTGTGCCCGAAACGCTCATGGCCGCACTGGAAGAATTAGAGCGCGAGTTTGAAACCGCCAAGCGGGATCGCGCATTTCAAGCGACGCTGCGAGACTACCTGCATCGCTATGCCGGGCGTCCGACGCCATTGTATCCGGCGCGTCGCCTGAGCAAGATTCTGGGACGCGGGCTCACCGTCTATCTCAAACGCGAAGACTTGCTGCATACCGGCGCGCACAAAATCAACAACGCGATTGGCCAAGGGTTGCTCGCCGTGCGCATGCGCAAGCCCCGGCTGATTGCCGAGACTGGCGCCGGGCAGCATGGCGTGGCCACGGCGACGGTGGCCGCCCTGTTTGGGTTGCGGTGCGAGGTCTTCATGGGTGAAACCGACATGAAGCGCCAGGCGCTGAATGTGTTCCGGATGCGATTGTTGGGCGCGACCGTCACGCCCGTGACCAGCGGCACGAAAACGCTCAAAGACGCCTGCAACGAAGCGATCCGCGACTGGGTCACGAATGTCCGCACGACCCACTATTGTTTGGGATCCGTCGTCGGGCCGCATCCGTATCCGATGCTGGTGCGCGAGTTTCAATCGGTCATCGGGATCGAAGCGCGCGCGCAGATTCTCAAGGCCGAGGGACGCCTGCCAAATTATCTCCTGGCGTGCGTCGGCGGCGGGTCCAATGCGATTGGGCTGTTTCATCCGTTTGAACGCGACCGTCGCGTGCGATTTCTCGGCGTGGAAGCCGGCGGCCGCTCCTTGAAGCCCGGCCACCACGCGGCGACGCTGGTGAAAGGCCGGCCTGGCGTGCTGCACGGCGCGCGTAGTCTCGTGCTGCAAGATCGCAACGGGCAGATTTTGGACACGCGCTCCATTTCCGCCGGGTTGGATTATCCCGGCGTCGGGCCGGAGCATGCGTATTACAAACTCATCGGCCGCGCCCAGTATGCGGCGGTCTCTGACCGCGAGGCGCTGCGCGGCTGCGAATTGTTGGCCACGACCGAAGGGATTATTCCCGCCCTTGAGCCCTCGCATGCGATCGGCTATTTGGCGAAGATCGCTTCGCGATTGCCCACACGCAGCCTCGTGATTCTCGGTTTGTCCGGCCGGGGCGACAAAGACATGGAGACGATTCTCCGATACCTCCCGCATGGATCAGCGAATTCGCACCGCGTTTGAATCGCTTCGGCACGCGCACCGCAAGGCCTTGATTCCGTTCGTCATGGGAGCCGATCCCGACGTGCGGACCACAGCCGGGCTCATCCGCGCGCTAGCGGACGCGGGTGCTGATCTCATTGAGGTCGGCATTCCGTTTTCCGATCCCGTGGCCGATGGGCCGATCATTCAGCGCGCCTCGGCTCGCGCGCTGAAGCGCGGCGCCACGCCGCCGAAGATTTTGGACATGATCCGGCGCGTGTCGCGCGAGGTCTCGACCCCGATTGTGCTGCTCTCCTACTGGAATCCCATCGTGCAATTTGGCAACGGGCGCGCCGCGGGAGCGGATCCGCGTCCGTTTGTGGAAGCAGCGGTGCGAGCCGGCGTGGCCGGTGTCATCGTGCCGGATCTGCCGCCGGAAGAAGCGGAAGGGTTTTGCGACGCGGCGCATCGCGGCGGACTCGCCACGATTTTTCTCGCCTCACCGACGAGCTCGCCGGCGCGTTTGCGGATCATCGCGCGCCGCTCGCAGGGATTTGTGTACTACGTATCGCTGACCGGCACGACCGGCGTCCGGAGCCAGTTGGCGTCGGAGTTGTGGCATCGCGTGCGGCAGCTCAAGCTCATCACCACTAAACCCATTTGCGTCGGATTCGGCATCTCAACGCCGGCGCAGGCCGCGGCGGTCGCGAAGATTGCGGATGGCGTCATCGTCGGCAGCGCGCTCATCCGCGCGATAGAGCCGTACGTCGGGAATCCTCGCACGATGGCGGCGGCGGCCGGGAAATTTCTGCGCGGCTTCCGCGCGGTAATGTGAGATGGCGGCGCGAACGCGGTTTGTGGTGATGGCCGGCGGCAGAGGCGAGCGCCTCTGGCCGTTGGTGCGACGCAATCGGCCGAAAGCGTGCGTGTCGTTTGAAGGGTCGTGTTCGTTGATCGAAACGACGTTGCGGCGTCTGAAACCGCTGACGAACCAACAGGCGGTGCAGATCATCACCGACCGCGCGCATGCCGCACCCATCCGCCGAGCATTAGGCCGGCGATTTCGCTACGAACTACTCAGCGAGCCGCAGCCCAAGAACACGGCTGCGTGTATTGCGTTAGCCGCGGTGCTCGCAGCCGCAGAGGATCCTTCGACGGTGTTGGTGGTGGTGCCGGCGGATCATTGGATCAAATCTGAGGCCGAGTTTCGCAAGAGTCTTTCGGCGGCCATTGCGGTCGCGCGCAGACAAGATGCCATTGCGATGGTCGGCCTCAAGCCGGCACGAGTCCACACCGGGATGGGGCATTTGTGTCTGGGGCCTCGCACGACCTCGGTGGGTGGATGTCGGGTCTCGGTGTTGCGGCGGTTCGTTGAGAAACCATCGGCTACGCTCGCGCAGCGGTTGATGCGCACACCGATGTTGTGGAACGCGGGGATCTTCGTGGGGCGAGCCGAGGTATTTGTGAACACGATTCAACGATGGCTGCCTGGACACATCAGACAGCTGGCACCCGTCGCTGCGCATGCGGGACGAGCCTCGTTGGCCTCTGCGCTGGTGAAGGCGTATCGGTTGCTGCCCACTATCTCGTTTGATCATGGCGTCATGGCGCATGAGCGCCGCGGGCACGTGGTCGAAGGCGCGTTTGCGTGGGACGATTTGGGCAGTTGGGAAAGCTGGGCGCGCCTGGCGCGCTCAAGCGCGACCATTCAGATTCACAGCCGCAACGTGCGGGTCCTCAGTGCCAACGGGCATTTGGTGGCGGTGGCCGGCGTTCGGGATTTGGTCGTCGTCCATACGCCGGATGCCACGCTCGTGTGTCATCCGTCCGCGAGCCAAGCCGTGCGCGAGATTGTCGCAACACTAGCACGTGACGCGCAGCTGAGCCGCTATCGATGATGCGCGTGTTGGGATTAGACGTGGGGGATCGCCGCATCGGCGTGGCCGTGAGTGATGCGTTGGGCATCACCGCCCAGCGGTTGGCGCTCGTCGAGCGCAGCGCCTCACTGTCCCAGGATGTGAATGTCATCGCGACACTCGCGGACCAACACCAAGCGCGCGCGATCGTCGTGGGACTGCCGCTGACGATGAAGGGGGAACAGGGCGAGCAGGCGCAGAAAGTCTTGACGTTTGTGGAGGCTTTGCGCGCACGCGTGCAGTGCCCGGTTGAGATGGCAGATGAACGTCTCACCACCGTCCAGGGCCAGCGCGCCTTGTTGGAAACTGACACCTCGCGCAAACAACGCAAGCAATTGATCGATCAAGTCGCCGCCCAACTGATTCTGCAAAGTTATTTGGATGCCCATGCCCAACGCTAAGGCGCTCTATCAACAGGAGACATTCTCCAACGGCCTCTCGGTTGTGCTGCGTCCCATGGCGCATGTTGAATCGGTGGCCGTGGGGGTGTGGGTGCGGGCGGGCGGGCGCTATGAGCGGTTGTCGCAGGGCGGCGTGTCGCACTTTGTGGAGCATTTGCTGTTTAAAGGCACGCGCACGCGCAGTTGCGAGCAACTCAAGCAGGCCATCGAAGGCGTGGGCGGCGGCTTCAACGGGTTCACCGCCGAGGAATTCACGTGCTACATGGCCAAGGTGCCGGCGCGCTACCAGATTCGCGCGATCAACGCGCTGGCCGATATGGTCTTGCATCCGACGATGCAGCTGGCGGATGTCGAGAAAGAACGCGAAGTGATTCTGGAAGAAATCCGCATGGCCGAAGACGCGCCGGGCCAGTACGTGCATGAACTCTTCAATCAGTTGTTGTGGCCCAATCATCCGCTGGGCAGTTTGTTGGCCGGGACGCTGGAGTCCGTGAAGGGGCTCACGCGGCAGGACATCGTCGCCTATTGGAGGCGGATGTATCATCCGCGCAATGTGCTGGTGGCCTGTGCCGGGGCGTTTGAGTCTGAGCGAGTGCTGCGGCAGCTGCGATCCGTGTTTCGGCGGGCCTCAACCGGCAGGCCGCAACGAGCCGTGCCGGCGCCGCGTCCATTAAAAGGCCCGCAGGTGAAAATCCTGCACAAGGACACCGAGCAGACGCACGTGTGTGTCGGAACGCCGGCGCTGTCGCGCATGCATCCGCTGCGATTTGCGGTCGAGCTGCTGCATGTGATTTTGGGAGCGAATATGTCCTCGCGGTTGTTTCGCGAAGTGCGCGAGAAGCGGGCGCTAGTCTATGAGATCGGCACCCACGTCAAACGCTATCGCGATACCGGGGCGTTTGTGATTTATGCCGGATGCGACGCCGCCAAGCTTGATACGACGCTGCGCATCGTGATGGCGGAGCTGGCACGGATCAAACGTGAGCCCGTGCCGGCGCGCGAGCTGCAGCGAGCCAAGGAGTTTTATCGCGGGCAGCTGCTGATGAGTTTGGAAGACACGATGGAGCAAATGTTGTGGATGGGTGAGCAGGCGACCACAGTGGGCCGCGTAGCCCGTCCGCAGGATTTGTTGGAGGCGTTGGACCGGGTGACGCCGAAGCACATCCGGCGCGCGGCGCAGCTGTTGTTTACGTCTCCGCGCCTGTTCTTAGCGGTTGTCGGACCCATTCCGACGTCCGAAACATCACGATTGCGAAGCGCATGCGAGGTCCGATGAAAACGATGATCGCGCCCAGTTTGCTGGCGTGTGATTTCACGCGCGTGGCCGAGGAAATCACATCCGTGGAGCAAGCCGGCGCGGATTGGCTGCACTTAGATGTGATGGACGGCCATTTCGTGCCGAATATCAGTTTCGGCCCGGTCATCGTGGAGGCGGCCAAGCGGGTGTGTCGTCTGCCGATCGATGTCCAGCTGATGATTGAGCATCCTGAGCGCTATCTGGACGCGTTTATCAAAGCCGGCGCCAATCACCTGACGGTGCATGTCGAGGCCGAAGGACTCAAAGACCCCAAGGTCCTACGCCAAGTGTTGCAAGATCTCCGACGGCGCAACGTGAAAGCCGGACTGTCGGTCAAACCAAACACACCGGTAGAAGCGCTGCGGCCGTATCTGCAGGAAATCGACGTGGTGTTGATCATGACGGTGGAGCCGGGTTTCGGCGGGCAGGCGTTTTTGCCGGAGACGCTGCCGAAAATTCGGCAGGGCCGCCAATGGTTTCAAGGCGATGTGGAGGTCGATGGCGGCATCAACGCCGAGACGGCCCGGCAGGCTCGCGAGGCCGGGGCCAATTGCTTGGTCGCCGGCACGTATGTGTTTCGACACACAGACTACCGCGCCGCGATCGATTCGCTGCGCTAACGACAAGTAGGAGTCGCACGGATGGCGATTAAATTTGGCACCGAAGGCTGGCGGGCCGTGATGGCCGAGGAATTTACCTTCGAGAACGTGCGCATCGTCGCGCAGGCCATCGCCGAGCATTATCTCGAAACTGCCGCGCCGCCGGTGTCGCTGGTGGTGGGGCATGACACGCGGTTTTTGTCGGATCGGTTTGCGCGCGCTGTTGCCGAGGTGTTGGCGGCCAACGGTGTTCGCGCGATTCTCGCGGATCGTTCGGTGCCCACGTGTGCCGTCAGCCGCTATGTGGTCGCGCACAAGTTAGCCGCAGGCGTGATGATCACCGCCAGCCATAATCCACCGGAATATAACGGCATCAAAGTCAAAGAATCCTTCGGCGGATCTGCGACCACCGAGACGGTGGCCTCGCTTGAGCGGCGGCTCGGCACGCACGCTCCGAAACGCGTGCCGCTTGAACAGGCAAAGACGCAGCACCTGGTACACGAGGCGAACTTGATGCCGGATTATCTCAAGGGTATTCGCTCGTTTATCAACCTGGCGGCGATTCGCAAGAGCCGGCTTAAAATTGTGGTGGATCCGATGCACGGCACCGGTGATCGGATTATCGAGCAGCTATTGAAAGGCGGCCGCTGTACCGTCCAGACACTTCACGCCGATCCGGATGCGCGGTTCGGCGGTCATGCGCCCGAACCCATCGCCAAACATTTAACCGAGCTCATCGCGACCCTCAAGCGCGGCCGCTGGGACATTGGCTTGGCCACCGACGGGGATGCGGATCGCATCGGCGTGATTGCGCCCAACGGAGCGTTCCTGAATCCGGGGCAAATCATGTGCATCCTCATCGAGCATCTGATGGCCACGCGCAAATGGAAGGGTGCGATCGTGAAAACCGTTTCCAATACGTCGATGTTGGACCGGCTGGCCTTAGCCCACGGGTTGAAGTTGTTGGAAGTGCCCGTCGGATTCAAACACGTCGCCAAACTCATGATGGAAGACAATGTCCTGATTGGAGGCGAAGAGTCCGGCGGGATTGGCGTGCGCGGGTATTTGCCGGAGCGCGATGGTGTCTTGAATGGGTTGCTGGTCCTCGAGGTTTTGGCGATGCAGGGCCAAGGGGTCCTCGCCTTGTTGCGCACGCTTGAGCAGCGCTTTGGCCGCTGGCATTATGCGCGCCGCGATCTGACCGTGCCCACGGAGCGGATTGACCGCGTCTTCGAGCGCCTGCGCCGCCAGCCGCCTGGAGCGATGGCCGGCGTGAACGTGGCGAAGGTGAACACGTTAGACGGCGTGAAGCTGATCGGCCGCGATGAGAGCTGGCTGCTGTTTCGGCGCTCCGGCACCGAGCCGATTGTGCGCGTCTATGCCGAAAGTCCCACCGGCAAACAGGTGACGTCATTGCTCAATTTTGGCGTGAAGTTATTTCGTCATTAATCGATTGCGTCAAGAGTTCCGAGGCCGCGGGTCCTGCCGCTGCGCCACCCTTCGTCTGTCCTCGCCCAGCGACTATCGTGCTGGTTCTGCGGGCGGACAAAGGGGACCCGGCTCCGCGTCACCCGCGGCCAACAAGTGTTCGTGTGGTCATGGCGGAGGAGTTCCGAAGCGGCACGTCGGATTTTGGAGC
>OBEQ010857934.1_pt1 | contig 20909 bp, 22 predicted proteins | sample 1670901 | NCBI WGS metagenome assembly OBEQ01 (sample SAMEA104232315, study PRJEB22302) | groundwater metagenome | biome: forest; feature: aquifer; material: groundwater | place: USA | collected 2011-08-07 | depth 5.4 m
AATAACTTTTATTATATTATCCTTAAACTATGGATTTGCTACAAATCGCCTTAATTTTTTTAATCATACTGTTGTCCATATTTTTAGCGATTACAGGATTTTATGTATTTTTAATTTTAAAAGACTTAAAGAAAGCCTTAGATAGATTAAATAAAGTTTTACAAACAACTGATGAAATTACCCAGGATATAGAAAAACCAGTTGCTGCTGCATCCAGCCTAATGGATTCTTTGTCCAGTGGGGTAAAGACTTTGAGTGGAATAGTTAAAAAAGAATCTAAACCCAAACTAAAAAGATTCTACAAACGGACCCTATAAACTAGATTCTAGATTTAAGGATTTTTTGATCTTAGATACTGCACATCTTCTTTTAACTGGTTAATCTGTTGCTGCTGTTCTTTGATGGCTTGTAACAAAATAGCTGTCATCTTGTCATAGGCTACAGATTTAGTCCCATTTTTTTCAGTAAAGACTAGTTCTGGATATTGGGTTTCTAATTCTTGAGCAATAAAACCTATTTGTTTCCCCTTACCAGGTACAGTATTTGTATCATTTACTAAGTCGTACCTTACTCCTCTTAAGTTTAAAATTGAATCTAAAGCGTTATTTAGGGTAGTAATATTCTTTTTAAACTTGGCATCTGAATTAGTTAACCAGTTATATCCTGATTGCACTCTTCCATTCCCGCCTACAATATCAAGTTTTTGTCCTGGACTTGATGTTCCAATACCGACGTCAGCCGTAGAGGTTATAGTTAGTCCAAGAGTTCCAGCATCTGTTTTAGTAGTAGTTCCTCCTACAAAAAAATCAATTCCTGTTGCTGCAACTCTTATCCTAGCGTTTGCTCCTCCTGTAAGTGCCGATAACCATATAAATCGACTGTTATCTGCTCCTTGTAACATTATGGCTGGGGTATATACAGGAGAAGGGACGCCGCCAAAGTTTAATATTGATTGCCCAGATGCTTTAATAGTGAGATTTCTGGCACTACTCTCTGCAGTCCCAGAAGTGCTTGTAGCTGGGATGTCAATAATAGGTCCAACAATGTTTTCGTTAGCAACGAGGATATGTAATATAGCAGAAGGATTAGTTCTCCCAATTCCTATTTTTCCAAGAAACATACCATCAGTGTTAAAAGTTTGATCAGCAGTCCAAGTATTAGAGTGATCCAAATTTAATTTGACAGAATAAGGACTATTTGTTGTACCAATACCAATCCTAGTTAGTGTTGAGTCTGCCACATCTAAAATCTCATTTCCAATAACTTCATCTGCTGCTAAAGTTTTCTGAGCGGTGGTAAAGGATATAGAGAATAACAAGGCTGTAAAAATAAGAAAGAAGAAATACTTTTTCAAACTAATCATTAAATTAAATAGTTAAAATCTATAATAACTGTATCTTTTGAATATTTTTTTGTCAAGGACTTTTTTGGAAATTATTTAGTATTCCCAGTAAACTGTCATCCTGAGCCCTTCGCTTCACTCGAAGAATAATTCCTTTATCAAATCCTTAACTATTACACAAAAAGATATTGTAAGTAAGTTATACGTACTGTATAATGTACAATGTATGTTACAAATAATTAATATCTCTCAAGCTAGAAATAATTTAGCAAAGGTTGTTAGAAAAGTTAAAGAAACAGGGGAGCCTGTAGTTATTGTTCAAAATAGTGACCCTGCAGTTATTTTATATCCGTATAATACTCTTTCTAAGAAAGATGGTATTAATACGGTTAATAAAATTGATTATGCAAAAGAGACTCTTAACCATAAAGGGTGATTGGTTTTCATTAAAAGAATTCAAAAAAAACAGGAAAGTGCTAAATAAAAGATTCTCCAAATCTATTTAATGAAAAAACTTTTAGTGGATTCTTCTATTTTTATAGACTTTTTAAGAGTTAAGGAAAAAGAAAAAACACCCTTTTTTAGGTTGGTAAAAAAGAATAATCAGTTTTATACATCAATTATTGTGCATACAGAAATTTACTCCGGAAAAAGTGTTTGGAAGGGTGAAGAAAGTTACTTAGAAGTAGAAAATCTTTTTTCTGGAATAAAAATATTACCAATAACAGAAGAGATCTCAAAAAAGGTCGGAGAGCTAAAAGCAAATTTCATGCCTGACATAGTGGATGCAGTTCTGGCTGCAACTGCTCTGCTGAATAAATTGACTCTTGTTACTTTGAATATTAAAGACTTTAACAAAATTGAAGAATTAAAACTCTATAAAATTTGATATACTTAATCAACAGTGAACAAACAAAAAGGCCTTGCCCCTTTATTAATAGTTATTCTAATACTTTGGCAGTTGGTGGATATTTAATTTATCAAAAACAGATTAGATCTGTTGTACCTCAACCAACTATTCAACCTTCACCTAGTCCAGTTGCTAGTTCCACATCGACTAATTCTGCAGAAACTGCTAATTGGAAAACATATACAAATAAGAAGTACAACTTTTCCTTTACATATCCAGCTATCTGGATATTACAAGAAGGTGGTAATTTTACTGAATATGGGAATGATGCTCGGTTTTATAAACAAGGAGAGAAGGTAGATCCCTCATATATGGCGAAGAGAGGTAATGAACAAATGACAATTGATGTAACGGATACCCAAAATTTTGATGATTTAAAACAACGATCCAAGTTAAAAGAAATTACAGTGGGAGGAAAAAGAGCACTGGAATTATCAAATGGGGTATACATATTAATTGATTCTAAAAATATTCTAAGAGTATTTAGATATCCTGATGAAGAAGGTTTTATGAAGGGAATCCTTTCCTCCTTTAAATTTCAGTAATGATTTTAAGGTAACTTCTCGCTTCGCTCGAAGAATAATATCTGTTAAAATGGCTTCATGGATTCAAAAGATATTAGAGAAAAATATATTAAGTTCTTTGTAAGTCGAGGACATAAAGAAATTCCTCCGGCAAAGCTGGTGCCGGAAAATGATCCGTCTACTCTTTTTACCTCATCTGGTATGCAACCGCTTATCCCTTATCTTTTAGGACAAGCACATCCTGAAGGAAAAAGACTAGTTGATTCTCAGCCTTCATTTAGAGCAGAAGATATTGAAGAAGTTGGTGATAACCGTCACACAACCTTTTTTGAAATGCTAGGTAATTGGTCTTTGGGGGACTATTTTAAGAAAGAACAATTACCCTGGTTTTGGGAGTTTCTAACAGCAGAATTAGAATTACCAAAAGAAAAGTTATATGTATCTGTGTTTGAAGGCAATAAAGAAGTTCCTAAAGACACAGAAAGCTTGGAAATATGGAGGAGTTTAGGAATTGATGAAGATCATATTTCCTTTTATGGAGTTGAGAAAAACTGGTGGTCTAGGTCTGGTCCTCCTGATAAGATGCCTGTTGGAGAAATTGGCGGACCAGATTCTGAAGTATTCTATGAATTTACTTCTGTTACACATGATAAAAAGTTTGGGGAAAAATGTCACCCTAATTGTAATTGCGGAAGATTTTTAGAAATAGGTAATTCTGTCTTTATCCAATACCAAAAAACTGATGACGGATTATTAAAAGAACTAGCTCAAAAAAATGTAGATTTTGGCGGAGGATTAGAAAGGTTAGTTGCTGCAGTAAATAACGAACCAGATATTTTTAAAAGTGATAGTTATTCAAATATTGTTTACGATATTACAGAAAAAACTAAAGAATCATACTCTGACGAGAATGTTAAAAAATCCATAAGAATAATAGCAGATCATATGAGGGCTGCTGTTCATTTTATAGCTGATGGAGTGGTGCCAGGAAATAAGCTACAGGGATATATTTTGCGGAGATTATTGCGCAGAGCTGCAGTTAAAATGAAACAACTTAATCCTGATATAGATTTGCAAGAAGTTATGACTGTCATGGTGTGGTCTACTGATATACATCTTAAAGATTCCGGTGACGACACGCTAGTTATGAGTGTAGAGCATGCAATAAACGAAGAAATGGTTAAGTTTGAAAAAACATTGAATAAAGGCTTAAGAGAAATTGAAAAAATAGATAAAATTGATGGAAAAAAGGCCTTTGATTTATATCAGACATTTGGTTTCCCTTATGAGGTAACAGAAGAATTATTTAGACAGAAAGGTCAGGAAATAAACAGAGAACAGTATAAAGCAGAATTTGACAAACATAGAGAATTATCCAGAACAGCTTCTGCTGGAATGTTTAAAGGAGGGTTGGCTGATCATTCCGAAGTAGTGACAAAATATCATACAGCCACCCATCTTTTACATCAGGCTTTAAGGGATGTGTTAGGTCCCCAGGTTTTTCAAAAAGGATCTAATATAACTTCTGAAAGGTTAAGGTTTGACTTTTCTTTTAATAGAAAGATGACTGATGAAGAGATTAAACAAACAGAAAAATTGATTAATCAAAAAATTGAAGAGGATTTGAAAGTAGATAATCTGATTATAGATTTGAGTAAGGCTAAAGAAATGAATGCTATTGGCTTATTCGGGGAAAAATATGCTGATAAAGTGTCTATTTACGGAATTGGTCCAAAATATCAACTGGATCCTAAAGCAAAAGACTTAAGAGATAGAGGCGGATATTATTCTTTAGAATTTTGCGGTGGTCCGCATGTAAAACACACAGGAATAATAGGAAAAATAAAGATTACTAAAGAAGAAGCAATTTCTGCCGGAGTGAGAAGAATTAGAGCAGAAATTGTGTTAAGATAATCTTACCCAAAATGAGCCTTCTAAGTCGTATAAGCACCATGATACCAGTTGGTCAAAAGAAACCAGCCTTAGAATACTTCTTTGCCTTGCAAATTACTCCAGAAAAGCTCAATTGTGCACTTTGGGCGATAGATGGCAAACAACTCAAGATTCTAGAATCAGCTTCGGAAGCATATTCTTCTTTAAATGATTTAACCACTGTGACTGATAAGTTATTGGATGCTGTTTTAGGAATAAGGGAGATTGAACCACAAAAAATTCTTTTTGGAGTGCCAAACTCCTGGCTTTTAGATGAAAACTTAAAAGATGAGTATATGAGGATTTTAAGGGATCTGGTTAAAAAACTGGAACTTACTCCAATGGCATATGTTGAAAATTCACATGCTTTAGTTCATTTTCTGGAAAAATCTGATGGAGTACCCTTAACATCAATTCTGGTTGGTTTTGAAACACACCATTTGGCAGTTACAGTAACCAGGGCAGGAAAGATTGATGGAACAAGAGTAATTTCCAAGAGGGAAAATGCCGGGGCAGATATAGAAAAAGCCTTGCTGTCATTTACTTCCATAGAAACCCTGCCTTCAAAGATTTTAATTTATGGTCATGACCTGGTCGGATTGAAAGATGAGCTCCTATCCTATTCCTGGATGTCCAAATTATCTTTTTTGCATTTCCCAAAAATAGAAACTCTACAAAATAACATTGGCATAAAAAGTATTTGTTATGCCGGAGCATCTGAAATAGATAGCAAAATCTCATATGTGGAACATGAAATTCATCAGCAGGAAAATCAGGTTAAATCATTCAAAGAGCCAATTGAATCAAAACAGTTAGAACCGGATATAAAAGAGGACTTAGGCTTTATGGTAGGTGATATCTCAGCAAAGATAGAAAAAAAGGATCAACAGGTTGATGAAAAATTTGAGCCTGAGGGAGAAGAGCTGATGGTGCCTGAGTCCAGCACTATTTCTGAAATTGAGGATTTTGACCAGGAATTATCTGTGTCAGAGAGATCAAACCCGGTTTTATCATCAAATTCATCACAACCCAAAAAAAGTTTCTTCTTAAAAAAGTTTATCCCTGGTAAATTTACCAATATAGCTTTTTTAGCAGGAGTAATTGGTATTTTTCTAATTGTTTTAGGTGCTTTCATTTTTCTACCAAAGGCTGAAGTTAAAATTTTTGTTGAGCCTAAAATTGTGGAAAATAATACTTCAGTTGTAGCTGATCCTAACCAAAAAACCGTTAATGAAGAAAACAAGATCATCCCAGGACAGGTGGTAGAAACCTCAATATCTGGTACAGCAAAGGAAATGGCTACAGGTAAAAAACAAATTGGAGATCCAGCCAAAGGAACAATCATTGTGAGAAACAAAACAGATGGAGGAATTAATATTCCAAAAGGAACAAACCTTAGTGCACTAAACGGTCTGAAATTTACTACGGATTTAACTGCTAGTGCGGCAGCGAGTTCTGTAAACGATGGAACATGGAGTAAAACGCCAATTCCTGTGATAGCAGTGTCTGTTGGTGCAGATGGCAACCTGCCATCGCAAACGGATTTAACTATTTCAGGATATTCAACGGATAAATTGATTGCTAAAGCTGAGGGTAATTTTTCCGGAGGAACTTCAAAGGAAGTGACGGTTGTCTCATCAGATGATCAAAAAAGATTGTTGGCTTCGCTGGCTTCTAATCTCAGACAACAAGCCCAGGGTAAACTTCAGGAGAAATTGCCTCAGAAAAAAATATTGGAAGAAGGTTTATCAGAAGATATTGTCAAAACAAGTTTTAATAAAAATATCAATGATCAGGCATCTGAATTTTCCCTGAATTTAACAGCTAATTACAGAGGTACTGCTTTTGAAGATAAAGATCTTAAGTTAATTGTAGGAAAACTGGTGACAACACAAGTTCCGGAAGGTTTTGAATTAAACTTAGAAGATACTGAGACACAAGCAGAGGTTTCTAAGCTGGAAAAAGATGGTAAATTAATCTTTCTGGCCCGCTTCAAAGCCAAACTTCTTCCCAAAATAGATACAGAAAAAATAAAATCTCAAATCAAGGGTAAAAGTGCCAATGAGGCAGCAAATATTATCAAAGGAATGGACAATGTTTTAGGTTCTGAAATAAAAATATCACCATCATTACCGGCATTTTTACAAAGATTGCCATTTTTACAAAAGAACATCAAAATTGAGGTAGGGCTCAAATAATGGTTACTAAAGTTATACCAATTGGATTACTATCCTTTGGTATTTTTTTGTTAATGCAGATAATTTTACCTGCTGTTTCATTTCAATTTTGGGAACTAGGACAAAAATATAGCAATAGTTCATTAGTTAGTCCTACATCTCCTAAAGATAACCAGGTATTGGGTATTTCTATAAAAAATAAAGATAATTTTTCCCTGATTGTCTCAACTCTTAGTCGGGAGAGTAAGGCCAATTATAGTAATTTTTATATATCAATTCCCCGTTTAAAAATGGAAAAAGTAAGTGTTTTAGTAGATAGTAATGAAATATCTCAAGGATTGGTTCACCTGCCAGGTTCAGCCTTACCCGGAGAAAAAGGAAATGTCTTTATTTCAGGACATTCAGCATTGAGTCAGCTTTTTAGTTTACGCAGTGTTCCATTTGCCAGATTACAGGAGCTAAAAATAGGTGATCAGATAATTCTGGATGCTGATAATTCCAGATATATATACCAAATAACTAACCTAAAAACTGTAGATCCATTAGATATTTCTGTTATAACTGCTCCAGATCCTTTAAACAGGTTTATTTCATTGATGACTTGTGTGCCACCAGGACTAAACTTTAAAAGATTGGTTGTTTCAGGTAAAATGCTTTGAAGGATGAGGTATTTAGGAATAGACTTTGGGTTAAAAAGAATAGGTTTGGCAACTTCAGAAGGAGACTTGGCTGCACCCTTTAAAATAATAAATGTTAAAGGATTTAAGGATGCGGTAGCAAAGATTATCCAAATTGCTGAAAATGAAAACTTTGATAAATTAATCATTGGCTTATCTGAAGGTAAAATGGGCGAGACTATCTCAGGGTTTGTAAATCAGCTTAAAAAACAGGGTTTGGATGTGCAAACTTCGGATGAAACCTTGTCTACCTACCAAGCAAAACTGCAGATGATTGAATCAAATATCCCCAAAAATAAGCGTCGGGAAAATGATGATACTGCAGCAGCCATAATCTTACAAAATTACCTGGATAATATATGAAGAAAATCCTAGCCTTAATTTTTATTTTGCTGGGATTATTTTTTTTGGTTCGTATCATTTGGGAAAGCATGCTGGGACCGGTTTCGCAGGACAAAGCTACTAAATCTTTTATCATTCAAAAAGGAGAGTCTGTCGGCAGTATTGCCCAGAGACTGGAGAAAGAAAAATTTATTAAATCTGATTTATTTTTCAAGATGGCTTTAAAGTTCCAACCAGCTTCATCACATATTGAAGCTGGTGATTTTAACCTTTCTCCCTCAATGTCTATATCAGAGGTTATCTCAAATCTTTCCCAAGGCTCACTAGATAGACGGATAACTCTTTTGGAAGGATGGAGAATGGAAGAAATGGCCCAGAAATTGAGTGATGAGTTGGGAGTTAATAATTCGGAGTTTTTGAAAATAGCAGAAGAAGGTTATATGTTTCCTGATACATATTTATTCAACAAAACTATCTCTGTTGCAGATATTGCGACTACTTTAAAAAACACTTTTAAACAAAAATACAGTGATGAGTTGCAGGCTAAAATTAAAGCAAAAGGCTTATCTGTAGAAGAAGGAGTGATCCTGGCTTCAATTGTGGAAAGAGAAGGAAGAACTGATAAAGTACGAACAGAAGTAGCCAGCATTTTGCTTAAAAGACTTAAAATTGGTATGGGACTAAACGCAGATGCTACTTTACAATATATTTTGGGTTATCAGAAAAATGAAAATAGCTGGTGGAAAAGGAGTTTAACGGAGCAAGATAAAGAAATAGATTCTCCTTATAATACTTATCTTCATGCTGGCTTACCACCTGGTCCAATCTGCAATCCTGGTTTATCTAGTCTGACTGCAGTTGCTAATGCTGATTCCTCAACTCCATATCTATATTACTATCATGATTCAAAAGGTAATTCACACCAGGCCAAGACTTTAGAGGAACATAATGCAAATATCATAAACTATCCATGAAATTTTGGGGGAAGGTAAGAAAACATAATCAAAGAGGGAGAAAATTAGGGTTTCCAACAGCTAATGTTGATTTATCAAAAAAAATTCCTGAAGGGATATATATTTCAAAAGTTAAGATAGAAGACAAAATATATCCTGCACTTACTTTTATTGGTAAAGCTGAGACTTTTAATGAAAAGAAGATTAAATCAGAAACATACATTTTGGATTTTAATAGAGATATTTATGGTAAATGGATTACGGTCAGTCTTCTAAAGAAAATTAGAGAAAATAAAAAGTTTGACTCTGCAAAAGAACTAGTTGTGCAAATGAAGAAAGATGAATCTATTGCCAGAAGGTATTTTTGCCACTTGACTAACTTATAATATTTGTGGTAAGTTTAGGTCAAGTTAAATACAAAATATTGAGGCGTACGTATGCGTATGCTTATTTTTGTTGATCCGGCACAAGCAGGGTAACTTTCTGTCCAATTAGGCCATCTACTAATGTCAGCAATAATAGCAGCTACTGAAAAAGAACGTAAATATTGGAGCAAAGCACCAGCTATAGTGCCACAGCTAAATTTAATCCAAATTCAATTGGATTCATACAATTGGTTTCTTAAAGAAGGAATTAAAGAAGTTTTAAAAGAAATCTCCCCTGTGGAAGATTTTACCGGAAAGAATTGGACCCTGGAACTGGGGTCCTTTTATTTTAGTAAACCCAAATATACTGCTGAACAAGCCAGAGACAAGGGTGTAACTTTTGATGCTTCTTTAAAAATAGAAGCCACTTTAATCAACAAACAAACCGGACAAAGGAGTAGGCAGGAAGTCTTTTTAGGTGATATTCCACAAATGACTGAGAAGGGCACCTTTATAGTAAACGGTGTAGAAAGAGTAATCATCAATCAACTGGTCCGTTCCCCAGGTGTATTTTTCTCTGCCACAGATGACCCGATTACCGGAAAAAGATTATATTCAGCAGAAATCCGTCCTTACAGAGGATCATGGTTAGAGTTTTCTATTTCCAGAACCGGGGTGTTAACAGCCAAGATTGACAGAAGAAGAAAATTCGCAGCCACTACCTTCCTTCGGGCAATTGGAATATCTGATACAGAAGCCATAATGGAGCAGTTTAAAGATGTTGATACTGGTGATGAAAAATTTGTGGAAGTAACTTTGGCTAAAGACCCAACTACTAATACAGATGAAGCATTGCTGGAAATTTTCCGCAAAATGAGACCCGGGGATCCGGTTGTTTTAGATAATGCCAGATCTTTGCTTGAAGGAATGTTTTTCAATTCCAGACGCTACAATTTAACCAATGTTGGCCGTTTTAAAATTAACAAGAGATTAAGCTTGGATTTACCAAATGCCGAAGAAAATTGTATCTTAACTAACACAGATATTATTGCAACTTTGAAATACTTAATTAAATTAAGCAAGGGAGAGGGTAAAGTTGATGATATAGATCACCTAGCCAATAGAAGAGTCAGATGTGCAGGAGAACTTGTCCAGCAAAATGCTTTTAGGATTGGGGTGTTAAGACTGGAAAGAATTATTAAAGAAAGAATGAGTTTAACAGCTGTTGATCAGGAGGTTACGCCAGGCGGGTTGATTAATGCCAAGCCGGTAATCGCCGCAATCAATGAATTTTTCCGTTCTTCACAACTATCTTCTATTTTGGATCAGGTTAATCCTTTATCTGAGCTGGATCATTTAAGAAGATTGTCTGTGATGGGAGTTGGAGGAATCACCCGTGACAGAGCTTCTTTTTCTGTTCGTGATATTAATCATTCGCAATACGGCAGAATTGATCCAATCAGATCTCCTGAGGGGCAAAATATTGGACTGGTGACTTACCTTGCTCTCTATGCCCGGATTAACCAGTATGGATTTTTAGAAACTCCTTATAGAAAAGTGGTACTGGAAAAGGGTAAACCTAAAGTTACTGATGATGTGGTTTACTTTTCTGCTGACGATGAGGAAGACTTTCATATTACTGAGGCAACTGTAGTAACTGATGACAAAGGCTTTATTTTGGAGGACCGGGTACCTTTGCGTTATAAAGGGAATTTTTATGAAGGAAAAGCACAAGAAGTGTCTTTGATTGATATATCTCCACAGCAAATTTTTGGAATATCCGCCTCTTTAATACCATTCCTGGCAAATGATGATGCTAACAGAGCTTTAATGGGTACTCAAATGCAATGTCAGGCAGTACCTTTGCTTATTCCAACAGCTCCTATTGTTGGTACAGGTATGGAAAAAGTTGTGTCAGATAATATGGGAAGAATAGTCAGGGCTCCTGAAGATGGAACAGTTGCTTTTGTTGATGGGAAAAAACTGGTTTTGAAATCATTAAAAAATGAATACAGATATGAAATCAAAAAATTCGTTCATTCTCCTCAGGGAACCTGTTATTCTCAGCGTCCAGTTGTTAATGTTGGCACCAGGGTTAAAAAAGGAGACCTATTAGTAGATGGTGCAGCAACTCAAAATGGAGAATTGGCTTTAGGTCAAAATTTGCTAATTGCTTACATGAGTTTTGAAGGATTAGGATACGAGGATGCGATAGTTATCTCTGACAGATTGGTTAAAGACGATCTGTTAACTTCTATTCACATTGAAGAATACGAAGTAGATATGGTAGAAACTAAGCTTGGTCCGGAAGAATTAACCCGGGATATCCCAAATGTGGCTGAGGGTGCACTAAAGAATTTAGATGAAAAAGGATTAATCAGGATTGGAGCAGAGGTTGGCCCAAATGATATTTTGGTTGGTAAAGTACAGCCAAAAGGTGAAACAGAGCTTACTGCTGAAGAAAGATTACTCCGAGCAATTTTTGGAGAGAAAGCTAAAGAAATCCGGGATACCTCTCTCCGTATTCCTCATGGAGAAAGAGGAACTGTTATTGGAATTCAAATTTTATCCAGAGATGAGGGAGATGAATTAGATACCGGAACTTTAATGAGAATTAAAGTTAAAGTGGCTCAGATTAGAAAAGTAACTGAAGGAGATAAATTAGCCGGAAGACATGGTAATAAAGGGGTAATTTCCAGAATCGTGCCTGTTGCTGATATGCCTCATTTGGAAGATGGAACCCCCATTGATATTATCATCTCTCCCTTGTCAGTGCTTTCTAGAATGAACCTGGGGCAGCTTTTAGAAACTCATTGGGGATTTGCCGCTTCTAGATTAGGTTATAAAGTAGCTGCTCCGGTATTTGAGAAGATTCCTGAAGATAAATTAATTGAAGAACTACAAAAAGCTAATATTCCGGTTGATGGAAAAGTCAGGTTAATTGATGGTAGAACTGGCCAGGCTTTTGATAGGTCAATTGTGGTTGGTAAAAACTACATTTTGAAGTTGATCCACATGGTAGAGGAAAAAATCCATGCCCGTTCCACAGGTCCTTACTCTTTAGTTACCCAACAGCCTTTGGGTGGAAAAGCTCAAATGGGAGGACAAAGACTGGGAGAAATGGAAGTTTGGGCTTTGGAAGCATATGGTGCTGCTCATATTTTGCAGGAAATGTTAACTATCAAATCAGATGATGTAGTAGGCAGGGCTAAAGCTTTTGAGGCTATAGTTAAAGGGATTGAAATACCTCAGGCCTTAATTCCAGAATCATTTAAGGTACTGGTAAAAGAACTTCAGGCCTTGGGATTGTCTGTAGACACAATTGGAGCTAAAATTATTCAAGCTCAGGAAGTTGAAGAAAAGGCCGGGGTAAAACAAGAAGTAGCTCAGTTGGAACAGGAACTGGAGATGAAATCAATTGCAAATGAAGAGGAACTCAAGAAAGAAGATAGTCCTTTTGAGGTAGTTGATGCTCAGTCTGAAGCAGAAAAAGAAAAGGAGCAAGAATAATATGAACGATTTACTAGATTTTGAGGCGTTAAAACTAACAGTAGCCAGTCCAGAACAAATCAGGTCCTGGTCTTTTGGCGAGGTTACCAAGCCAGAAACAATCAATTATCGAACATTAAAAGCAGAAAAAGACGGATTATTCTCAGAAAATATTTTTGGTCCAACCAAAGATTATGAATGTTATTGTGGAAAATATAAAAGAATCAGATTTAGAGGGGTTATTTGTGACAAATGTGGAGTTGAAGTAACCCAAAGTAAAGTCAGAAGAGAAAGAATGGGTCATATTAATTTGGCCTCTCCGGTTGCTCATTCCTGGTTTGTCAAAGGTGCTCCATCCAAGCTGTCTTTAATCTTGGATATTTCTCCTAAAAATTTGGAAGCAATAGTTTATTTTGCTTCTTATTTAGTAATTAATACCGATCCGGCTTTAAAAACAGCTGCTTTAGAAAAATTAGAAAAAGATTTAGCTCTCAAAATTGAGGAATCAAAAAAGACTTTGGAAAAAACAATTAAAGAAATGGAAACACAACTTAAAAAAGATTTAACAGAGACAAAAAAGAAGTTGGATAAAGAAAGATTTGAGTTGGATTCACAGGAGCAAGAATTAAAAAATAGGCACGAAATCCAGAAATTAAGAGACAATCAGGTAGTTGAATTGGGACAAATTGAAGGCATCTTTAAAGCTGTGGCTGATTTAGTAAAAAGTGTTGCCCAGCTGAAGTTATTATCAGAGGAAGAGTATTACAAACTGACAGAATACGGGGTATCTGATTTTGTTAGTTTAGGGATGGGAGCGGAGGCTCTTTTGGAAGTGCTGCAAAAACTGGAGCTGGATAAATTATCAGCAAATTTGCGGGAAGAAGTGAGAAAATCAACCGGGCAAAAACATATTAAAGCCACCAAAAGACTGAGGGTGGTTGAAGGAATGCGTTCTGCAGGAATCTCACCAGAGTGGTTAATTTTACGGGTTTTACCAGTCCTACCACCGGATTTGCGACCAATGGTGCAACTGCCTGGAGGGCGTTTTGCCACCTCTGATTTAAATGATTTATACAGAAGAGTTATCAACAGAAACAACCGTTTAAACAGACTAATCAATTTAGGGGCTCCGGAAATTATTTTAAGAAATGAAAAAAGAATGCTTCAGGAAGCTGTTGATTCGTTAATAGATTCTTCTTCCAAGACTTCCAGAAGAGGTGGTCCAGCTACAACCCACGTTTTAAGATCTTTATCAGACATGTTAAGAGGAAAACAAGGCAGATTTAGACAGAATCTCTTGGGTAAACGGGTTGATTACTCAGGAAGATCTGTCATTGTGGTTGGACCAAAACTCAAACTTGATCAAGTTGGTTTGCCAAAAGAAATGGCTCTGGAAATGTTTAAACCTTTTGTTTTACGGGAAATGATTGCCAGGGGTTTGGCATCCAATGTTAAAGGTGCTAAAAATGTTTTAGAAACCCGTTCTGCGGAAGTGTGGGATATCTTAGAAGAGATAATTGAAGGTCATCCAATTTTGATCAACCGGGCTCCTACATTGCACAGACTAGGTATTCAAGCATTCTTCCCCACCTTAGTTGACGGACATGCCATCCAAATTCATCCTTGTGTTTGTGCTGGATTTAATGCTGATTTTGATGGAGATCAAATGGCAATTCATGTGCCTTTATCTACCAAAAGCCAGGAAGAAGCAAAAACTCTGATGCTGGCTAGGGAGAATATTTTTGGTCCGGCAAATGCTCAGCCAATTACTGTGCCAAATAGAGAAATGGCTTTGGGTTGTTATTATATAACTGTACTGGCTGAGCCAGCAAACGGTGAAGAAATAAAGTTTTTTGTCAGCGAAGAAGATGCAATCCGTGCGTACCGTATGCAAAAAATTACTGTTCAACAAAAAATTAAAGTCAGGATTGGTAAAGAAGTATTGGAAACATCAGTTGGAAGAATTCTTTTTAATCAAGTATTACCTGAACATATGAGATTTTTAAACGCAACAGTTAAAGGAATTACCATTAGAGATATAATTTTGAAAGCCTGTGAAACTTTAGATAAAGTAGCTGTATCTAACCTGATTGATAATATTAAAACAATAGGTTTTTGGGGGGCAACCATTGCTGGTATTTCTATCTCAATATTCGATGCCAAAATTGTACCTGATAAGCAAAGATATCTGGATGAAGCAGAACTTGAGATTCAAAAAATAGAAGAAAATGTAGCCAAGGGTTTGATTACTCCACAAGAAAAATCACAATTACTGCAGATGGTGTGGATTAAAACAACAGAGGATTTAGCTGTTGCTACTTGGGATTATTTGGGTTTAGATAACCCCATCAGGATGATGGTTGAGGCAGGAGCTCGTGGATCAAAAGACCAGGCGAAACAACTTTCAGCCATGAGAGGTTTATCAACTGATCCAACAGGAAAAATTGTGGAGTTACCAACAAAATCAAATTACAGGCAAGGTTTGTCTGTTTTTGAATATTTTACCTCAGCCAGGGGTGCCAGAAAAGGTGTGGCAGACAAAGCTTTAAAAACAGCAGATGCTGGTTACTTGACTAGAAGGTTGGTGGATATTGCCCATGATGCCATAATTAGAATGGAAGATTGCGGAACTAAAGAGGGTTTAGAGCATACAGTCTCACTGAATAATTTCAATCAAGCCAGAGAAAAATTGTTAGGTAGAATGCTTCAAGGAGATGTTGTCCAACCCGGCAGCCGTAAGGTGTTGGTTAAAGCTGGTACTCTGTTGATTGAAGAGACTATTCAAAATATCCTCAAAGCTGCTGTGACTAAAGTATTGGCACGTTCTCCTTTAACTTGTGAAGCAAAGTATGGACTTTGCAAATTCTGTTATGGATTTGATCTAACCACCAGAAAACTGGTAAATATTGGCACTCCGGTTGGGGTAGTAGCTGCACAAGCAATTGGTGAACCAGGAACACAACTGACCATGAGAACTTTCCATACCGGAGGAATTGTGGGACTGGATATTACCCAGGGGTTGCCTAGAGTGGAAGAGTTATTTGAAGCCAGAACTCCTAAAATTGTCGCTCCATTGTCAGAGATTGCCGGTAAAGTTTCGATAGTTGAAACTGAACTTGGAATTAGGGTCAGGGTTAGAACAACTCAAAAACCTCATGAAGAAAGAGAATATGTTATCCCGGCCACCTCTACTTTAACTGTGGAAGAAGGACAATTAATTGATGCAGGAACAGTTTTGGCAACCGGGCATATTGATGTTAAAGAAACTCTCAGGATTCAGGGATTGCGGGCTGCTCAAAGATATATTGTAGATGAAGTAAGAACAGTTTATGAATCTCAGGGAGTGCCTATTAATGAAAAACATTTTGAAGTGATTGTTAGAAAAATGTCTGATAAAGTACGAGTTGAATCTCAAGGCGATACTAATTTGTTGCCAGGTGAGGTTATAGATAAAATAAGATTTGAAGAGGAGAACAGAAGAGTGTTGGCAGGCGGTGGAGAGCCATCAACTGCAGAGGTAATAGTGTTGGGTATTACAAGAGCTTCTTTACAAACAGAAAGCTTTTTGTCTGCTGCATCTTTTCAGGAAACCACCTCAGTTCTATCTGATGCAGCTATCTCTGGTAAGGTTGATAGATTAGTTGGGTTGAAAGAAAATGTTATAATAGGGCGCTTGATTCCAACAAGTATGGAGAGAGCAAAGATAGAAAACTAATGCCAACTATTAATCAACTAGTAAGATATGGTCGAAAAAAGATTACCAAAAAGATTAAAGCAACAGCGCTACGCCGTGGTTTTAATGCCAAAGATCGAAGATACACTCAAAATTTTAATCCTCAAAAAAGAGGGGTGGTTATTTTAGTAAAAACCATGACTCCTAAAAAACCAAACTCAGCTTTAAGAAAAGTGGCCAGGGTTAGATTATCAAATAGAACTGAAGTTACAGCCTATATTCAGGGGGAAGGACACAGTTTAGCAGAGCATGGGATAGTTTTAGTCAGAGGCGGTAGAGTTAAAGATTTGCCTGGTGTGAAATATCACTTAATCAGAGGTAAGCTTGATTTAGCAGGGGTTGTAGGCAGAAAACAAGCCAGGTCTATTTATGGTACAAAAGCAGGTGGGGCTGGACCAGCTCCAAGGTCTGCTGCTCCAAAAGTAGCACCTGCTGCAGCTCCAGCAGCATAATACTTATGAGATCAAAGAAAGCACCAAAAAAAATATTAGCCCCGGATCCAATTTATGGATCAAGGTTAGTTGCTAGATTTATCAATAAAATTATGTTTGATGGGAAAAAATCTATTGCTCAAAGTTTAGTTTATCAAGCCTTAGATATTATAAAAGAGCAAACCAAACAAGAACCAGTGGCTGTTTTTGAAAAAGCTATTCAAAATGTGTCCCCAAAAATGGAAGTTAGGCCAAGAAGAGTTGGGGGAGCTTCATATCAGGTTCCTGTGGAGGTAAGAGGAGATAGAAAAGAGGCTTTAGCAATTAGATGGGTCTTAGCTGGAGCAAAAACTAAACCCAATAAACAATTTCACTCCTTTGCCCAAAAATTGGCAGCAGAACTGCTGGATGCAGCCAACAATGCAGGTGTGGCTATTAAAAAGCGTGATGACACTCAAAAAACAGCCCAAGCCAATAGGGCTTTTTCGCATTTTAGATGGTAATATTTAAGATATGACCAGAATAGAACAGCCTGAGTTAAATCCAAAAAAACCAGAACCTATACAAAGAGTGGCAGCAAAATTAAGCATGCCTATATTAGATGTTCTTCATGCAATGGAAGGTTTACCTATCTCTACTCTAAGAGTACTTGCCGGTGTTGACAATCCCAAAATAGAAGGTTCTTCTATTAAACCAAATAATCCAGCTGTTGTATCTCCTAAGGTCTGAAAGGTATAATCCTTACACTAAATGAAATTTAGAATTGAAGATAAAATTATTGAAATCCACTATCAGTTAGAGGCAAAACTTTCATTTTAGTTACATCAAAAAAGAAAGTGTATAAATCAAGCGGTGCTGTTCTGGCTCTAGATCCCCACGTAGTTTCAAAAGCCTCTTCAGTTTAATTTCTTAAAAAGGAACCTCTCAGTCTGGTAAATGGTCCTTCTGGTCTAATTTCATTAAGCACAATATGACGCAATTGTTCTCTGGTCCCCACATAAACATGGTTATGGCCTTGGATTTTCTGAGCTATAGTAGGATCAAATTCCTCCGCTCAATCTACAATCTACTTTGTTATATTGACCTTACAATTTTCATATATTAAAGTGATAGTATATTATTATGACTAAGCAACTGACTATGACTCCAGCAGAACAATTAAAGAAAAAACTTTATAAAATAAAGTTTTCAGAGGATTTAAGAGAAACAAAAAAAGATTTTGACTCTGAAGAGTTTGTAAGAATGGCTAAAGAAGTGAGAAAAACATTTAAGGATGATGAGCGTATTCTACCCTCCAACTCTAATTTCTGAATTAACCCAGAAAGATCTTTTTGTAGATACAAACACTTTTATAGGTGCAATTTCTCATCCTAATATCTTTGATAATTTCTTTAAAGATTTGAAAGACTCTGGTTGTACTTTTTTAACTATTCCATCTGTTGTGTTCGAATTTACAAGAGGTACAGAATCAATTCAAGATTTTAATAAGCGCGCTAAATTTATTACTGATTTTTCATCTATATATCCAGTAGAGAAACACCTTGAGGACCTAGAAGATTTAACAGTAGTTCTGCAAAGAATTCAAGGTCGGATGAGCTACACAGATTTTCTTCTCATAGCTTGTTTGTATAAGTTTCCTAAATCATTTTTAATCAGTGCGAATCATAAGGATTGTCCTTTGGATATATTAGATCGTAAATATATAATTACTGTTGATACAGAGAAAGACATAAGGAATTATGGTATATATCAGTTTTCAATGGAAAAATTTAACAAAGCTGCAAGTAGGATATTAACAGGTTGATTAATATGGTGACTATTGTTTTTGAATCACATTCAACAAGCATTGAAAATATTGATAGAAGGTATATACTGTAACGTAGCATAATATGTTAAATTTTGTAGAACAATTGCGAATTGCAGAAAGACAAACGTCCCCACTTATTCAATCGCCACAAGGCGCAATGAGGCGTATTAACGCCTCCCGTACAATTCCAGAACCAAGTTGGTATCTATGAACGAGTTAATACGCGTTTATTCACTCGCCAACAAGATGTTCTAAAGATAGATCAGGCAATTGATATGCAAGGTCATATGGAAGCATTGCGGGATTATGTTAATCAGCGTATACCAGGAAAGGTGAACAAATGGCGATTAGTTAATGCTCATGGTGTTGCAACAGAATATACTACAAACGGAGAAATTTATCATTGGTATGAAGGGTATATGCCTGTTAGAGAAGTTGCAAGAGAAGACACAGCACAAAGGAGACGGATAGGACGGGAATATTTCTTTGTCGGTCGCTTTTCAGATCAGATACCAGAGTCAATAGCACAAGAGTTGCATATTCCTCGAAATCCACGGGTATTTGCAGGTCTTTCTCCAACAGACATTATAGTTACAAGTGGAATTAGTTGGGTTCAAGATGTGAAAGGATACTGTGAACCAACCATTGTAGGAAATGACTTCACCACAAATAACCCTGCTTTTCATAGAATCAAGATTCCAGATGGAGAAGCTATAGATACTCTATTAGGATTAAATCAAGCAAATGCTATTTTTGAAGCAGAACTTGCAGAACAAGCAGCAAAACAAATTACCAAATCTCCCTCACCAGTTAATGAACATTTGTTAGCACCAACTCCTTCATAGTTAATAAGCCACGTAATTGCAATACGCTATAAATTTACTTTGTTTTTTACAATACCAAGTATAATTATAATATGCTTTCTGCAATTACGTATAATGTTAACCATGGGAAAAAACTTTCTCAAATTAGCAAATGGCTATTACATCAGACAAATCAGTTTGATTTACTTTGTTTTCAAGAGTTTCCCCAAGAGAAGATTGATTGGTTTCTTGCTGCTTTCCCACGAACCTATAAATATACGTTTGCAAGTAATGTTTTGAGGAAGGGGCAGGAATATGGACAACTAACTATTTTTAACAATAAAAAAATAACCTATAAAGGTTATACAACAGTTTCTTTGGGGAACGGAAGCATTGTCGAGAGAAAAGTTTATAATGCGTTTGGAGAAAGAAGTGCACCGATAACTTATTTTACGTATGGAAAAAGAAATGTATATATAGTCAACGTCCATCTTATTTGGTTTGCACTTAATAGGAAACGAAGAGAACAGATAGAAATAATCATTGAAGCATTGAAGAAAATATCATTATCTCCAGAAGATTCTATTCTTATTGTGGGTGACTTTAATTACAGTTCGCTTACCCAGAAACAAGGGTTAACTCAATTCATGAACAAATATAGTTTTCACAATGCCTCCAATAACTTAAAGACCCATAAATTGCTTATGTTCAAATCTCTTCTTACTCATCAAATTGACTATATCTTTTATAAAAACTGTCAAATAAAAAACATTGAAGTAGTAAAAATACATTTCTCAGATCATTTCCCCGTCTGTTTTACTTTAAGCTTGAATAGATTGAAGACAAGTACCGTAAATTAATTTACATCTGCTTGGGAATACCTAATTCATATTCAATACGAGTTGCTGGACGGCCAAGTCTATGGACACGCCGTGTACTATCTAGGGTAAAACCTTCTTGTTCAAACATTCTTTGCCAATCCTCATCTTTTCTCGCCGGACCAATTCTAGATAAATGATGTTTTCTCTGAAACCTGCGGATATGCAACTCATAAGAAATTTTTTCCAATATATTTCTATATGTATCTTCTTGTACAATAACCTTATCTTTACTTACTCTCTTTGCCTCTCTTAAAATTCCTTCTGGATTGTCCGTATGATGAAGTACATAAAATATAGTAGATGCATTAAATGATTTATCTCCAAAAAGGAGTGAGTCTCCACTTGCTACAACAAACGGAACACTGCTACGATTATAATCTTCGATATCTGTACATACAACAGTTTGTGTGGGCTGACCACATAGGTAACACATTACTAAAGAAGTGTTTCTGAGCATACTCCAGTGGAGTATCATAATCAAGAGCTTCATGGGGTCTGTAGGAATTGTATTTAACAAGCCAGGTAGTTAAATCTAAATTTGCT
>OBEQ010937281.1_pt1 | contig 20907 bp, 17 predicted proteins | sample 1670901 | NCBI WGS metagenome assembly OBEQ01 (sample SAMEA104232315, study PRJEB22302) | groundwater metagenome | biome: forest; feature: aquifer; material: groundwater | place: USA | collected 2011-08-07 | depth 5.4 m
CTGAATATGTTTCGTCCAAAAATCCACTTCATCAAGCCACTGCCGAACTGGATAACCCAACATGGCCTCAGCATTATGGCTTACAAAGGTAAACCGACTAGCAGAGAGATTTGCCTTCCATACAATGACATTGAGTCCTTGAACAAGCTCCTGAAAATAAGTTTCTGTCTCTTGTGTACCATCATGAGACTTCTGTTGAACATGTGTTCGTCTGATCCCTGATAACAATGCAACTAAAAAGGTGGTTGCATTCAGAAGGACCATCTTTATCCAATTTTCATGAGTGTAATGCATGAATTGGCCATGCACAGAAAAATAATGGAGGGAATAAAGGAAAGTCATCCCAGCGCTGATAAGTCCCAAACATTGCCCCTTTATCAATGAAGTAAAGACAACGATACCCAAGAAAACAACTTCTGGGCTAGAAACACGATGAGCCGTAATAGAAAGCCATTCTACAAGGCTCAAAGTACCTAGAATCCCAAAAATCCAAGATAAGCTACTTATCGACATCCAGACATTTCGGGATTGGCTTTTCATGATGAGCTTACGATAAAGTTTTTCTTGTAATGAAAAACCTTTACCAGCTTTTATAAAGCTTTACGAGCCTTTGCAAACTAGAAACTCATCACAAACCTATGATGGCCATGTTGAGAGTGGCACAGAGTTTCTAGGTAGCTCCTCCAAAAACTTTCGTGGGAAGAATGCCATAACTTGTGAAGCCCCACGGACAAAATCCGTGGTATCCACCAGCAAAAACCAGCGATATCCGCTGTAGCATTAAAGCGCATTCACCACCCCTCGTGGGTGGTTCAAAATCAAAGAAGAAGTCTATTCGTTATTCTTTGGACTCAGTGGCTTTGACTTTCTTTTTTCCTTTATGCCCTTTGATGACACGAGTTGCTGTATTCGTCCCATCAGATTTCGCAAAATAAACTACTGCCACAACATCACCTTCCTTAAGGTCAGAAAAAGACATCTTAACTCCATCCACAAAAACTTTGCCCTTTTTAGAAAGCACAAACGACTTTCCACCTACAACAAGTGTTCCTGCCGTAACATCAATTTTTTCGATCTTACCTTTTTGGTCCAATGCATTAGGTGGTTGGTGTTTTGCTTTAACAGGAGCTTCAGCAGGAGGAGGCGGAGGTGAAACTGACTCAGCAGGGACAGAAGAAGGTGCCGGCGCCGTCTCCATTGTGTTCGGTGGGGAAGGAGATGTCGAAGAATCCGTCTGAGCCCATAGGGTTACTGTAGCTAGACTGAGTACCGTCGTGTAAAAAATAAAAGATTTCATATGCGTCGCCTGCATGGAACATCGTGCCATGGGAGTCAAGAATAAATCAAATAATTTTGTTTTCAAGGTGGGCGATGACCTCGTGAATTCGAGAAAGGTCAGGAAACACTGCATCCGGCTGATAGACTTGTAGTTGAGCCACGGAATATCGACCTGTAGCTACAGCCAACACTTTGCATCCTAATGCTCTTGCACAAGCCACGTCGCGTGGAGTGTCTCCAATGATCCACGTGGACTCGATGCGAAAATCTTTACTTAACTGAATGCGCGCACGTTCCAGAACCACCGGCCCCAACTGGTTACGATCCATGGAATCATCACCAAATGCACCGAACTCAAAAAAACTGTCCAATTTGTAATATTCCAGCTTTAGATAAGCACCCTTTTTCACATTTCCAGTTAAAAGCGCATTGTGAATTTCTGGATGTTCATGGGACCATGCAAGCAATTCACGGATTCCAGGACAAACGCGCCCTTTTTCCTGCAAGAGAACCTCAGGGAGATATTTTAAATAAGACTCTAACAATTCTGCTGTTTCACATCCATGATCTTTATATTTACGACAAAGATCGGCAATAATAGCCGTGTCTGTCCGTCCGGCAATTTCAACATCACTAAAATCGTCCAAGACCCCAAAACAATTCAGAAGTGCCTGACGTAGAGCTTCCTCCCCCGCGCCTCCCGAAACAATCAGGGTCCCATCAATATCCCAAAGTAAAAGAAGTGGATACATCAAGAATTAAGAATTGAGAATAAAGAATAAAAATGGTGTTGTCCCAATCCCGGATTCTGCTCAAACCAAAGTTTTAGTTTGTATTCTTAATTTTGAATTCTCAATTCTTAAAGTGCCTTCCGCCGCGTACCCATTATTTAGTTAACCCCCAACAATAGCATATATGAAACCTGCCTCCAAACAACTCGACTTGTTGCTGCGGGACATCTCCCAGGTAATCTCGATAGAAGAATTCCATCACAAAATCGCGCAAGGACGGCCACTCCTTGTCAAATTTGGCGCCGATCCAACTGCTCCTGATCTTCATCTTGGCCATAGCATCGTTTTACATAAACTCCGCCAATTCCAAGATCTCGGTCACAAAGCCGTATTGATTATCGGCGATTATACCGCACTCATTGGCGATCCTACAGGGCAAAATAAAACTCGCCCCATGCTCAGCGAACGCGAAATCGAAAAAAATGCTAAGACCTACGTTGACCAAGCCAGCAAAATCCTCGACCCAGCCTCTGAAAAGTTGGAAATTCGACATAATAGCGAATGGTTTGCCACTATGAGCTTCGCCGATGTTATCCGCCTTGCTAGCAAGATGACCGTTGCCCGAATGCTCGAACGCGATACCTTTGAAAAGAGATATAAGGGAGGCGATCCCATCCATCTCCACGAATTTCTATACCCTCTCATGCAAGGGTATGACTCCGTCGTGATTCAAGCCGACGTTGAACTCGGAGGCACCGACCAAACCTTCAATAATCTTATCGGTCGTGAATTACAGAAAGATGCTGATCAGGAACCTCAAGTCGTTATGATCTTGCCTATCCTCACTGGCCTCGATGGCACAGAAAAAATGTCCAAGAGTAAAGGCAACGATATCGCTCTTACAGATCCCCCTCAAGAAATCTTCGGTAAAACGATGTCCATTTCGGATAACTTGATGTGGCAATGGTATACCCTTCTACAACCACTCTTATTTGAAACCTCCAAAATCGACGTAGCATCGTTAAAATCGAATCATCCCATGGAAGCCAAAAAAATATTGGCCCAAGCGTTAGTCACACAATTTTATGGAAAAGATGCTGCTCAGAAAGCGCGTGAGGATTTCGAGCAAAAATTTTCCAAACGCGATACCACCAAAGCCGATCTTCCGGAATTCCACATCAATCCTTCTCAATCCTGGAATATCCTCGAACTTGTCATGGCCACAGGCGCCGTCACCAGCCGTAATGAGGCGCGCCGTCTCATCCAACAAGGAGGGATCGTACTCGACGGTTCAAAATTGAAAGACCCTTACACCTCCATATCTCTCAAACGTGGGATGGTACTCAAAATTGGAAAAAAGCATTTCTTCCGGCTCGTGACTTAGCCCGAATCATTCATGAACTTGAAATATTTTAACATGCCGAGCTTATTTTTATGATTTTTTGCTCCAAGAAACTGACAACCCCGACTAGATTAATCAGAAAAGTCCTGTACAGATTGCACGATCCTTTCCCCAATAATGGCACATCGGGTTAAAGTTTATCTTTAATTCACACCCTCTTACTTATGAAGGACAAGCTTTATTTTCAATCGGGAATATTGAGCATTTACCGTGACAATATTTTAACCACAACCGTGCTCCTTCCTGAGTCCATCGACCTCATCGTAACCTCGCCTCCCTATAACGTAGATATACCGTATCACGATTACGACGATCAAATCGCCTACCAAGAATATCTTTCATTCACCGAAAAATGGCTTAGAAAGTGTTATCTACTACTTCGAGAAGATGGACGTTTATGTCTCAACATCCCCCTCGATAAAAACAAAGGAGGACAGCAAAGCGTCAGCGCAGATATCACAACCTTAGCCAAACGGGTGGGTTGGAAATATCACTCCACTATTATCTGGAACGAACAAAACATCTCTCGGCGAACCGCGTGGGGTTCGTGGCTTTCCGCTTCGGCACCCTATGTGATTACCCCTGTGGAAGTCATCTTAATCCTCTATAAAAAAACCTGGAAGAAAACCACGGAAAAGCGAGAATCGGATATCACACGCAGAGACTTCATGGAATGGACCAACGGTATGTGGAATTTCCCCGGTGAAAGTAAAAAACGTGTAGGGCACCCTACCCCATTCCCTATTGAACTCCCTCGCCGCTGTATCAAGCTATTTAGCTTTGTGGATGACACTGTTCTTGATCCTTTCCTTGGCAGCGGCACGACATTGTTAGCCTGTAAAAAGACCGGACGGAAGGGGATTGGTATGGAAATCGATGAATCTTATTGCGAGCTAGCAACACAAAGACTTGGGCTTACCCGCCTTCGCTAGAAAGCCACCGCCTATGGCGGTGGATATCACCTATTACGATTTTGGAGGATGATCAGCTCCACCCTTATCCGAACTGTTCTCTTTTTTCTCAGACTGGCTAAGAGCGCTATTGGCTTTCTCGAGCGCTGCCTTATACTTCTCAAAGCAATCCACTACTTCCTTCTCAGTAAGCGGCTTATCATAAATCGTCAGCTCATCTATGGCCTGATCTCCCTCACATTTACCCCAAAGCCAACCGCCAACAAGGAACTCCTTTCCGATTGATTCTGGGATCAAAGGCCATTTAGCATGACCAGCCAGGGAGCCATTCACATAAATGGTTGCATCCCCCTTGTCCCAAACCGCACAAAAATGCTGCCATTCACCGTCTTTCCAACTATTTGAGTCCGCTGCTGCAAATGAATAATTGGTTTTTGTTCCCCCAAGAAACGATGTTTTCTTTTCGGGAATCTTATAAAGAAGAAGCCACCCATCAGTTTCGGTCTGGGCACAAACCAAAAAATGATAAAGCGCATCAGCACCATTCCATCCCATTGGCTTCACCAAAAGAGAAATACTTCCTTGGTTGATCGGTAAATTTCCAGTAACAGGATACGCAATATATGTCTCCTTCCCCACGACCACAGCTTTGCCTTTGACACCCTCCACGAATTTGGTATCCACACCCTTTTTGTTAAACCTAAATCCTCCTGTCACCAATTTCTCGGGATCAGCAGTACCGTCAAAAGGAGCATAAAAGATAATCTCTCCAAAGGAAACCTGGACAGTAAAAAGAAAAAAGGAAACCCAGAAAAGACCCGACTTTGAGTATTTCATACTTAGTTGATGCTCCATATAATCTCTCTCGTCAAGGAAAAATTCAATTTCTCCTTTTAAGTTTGGAAAACGATGTTATTAATGATTGCGAAATCGACCAACAAAACATCACATTCCTTTGAATCCGATTTCTTAAGGATTCCTTTTGACTTTTTTGATCCAACTTATAGCGTGGAAATCAAACCTTCCGGTTTTCAAAGGGGGCATAGCTCAGCTGGTAGAGCGTCTCGTTCGCAATGAGAAGGTCAGGGGTTCGAATCCCCTTGCCTCCACCATTCGACATTGCTCATGGCAGGCCCTATCTCTCAAGCGATGAGTCGAATATCCCGAGCAACGTCGAGGGGGCAGCCTTCTCAGATGGAAAATAGGGAGAATGAGGATAAAAATAAGAAAACTAAGAATAGTAAAATCATTCCCTGAAAGTTTTGTTCTCCCTCTTCTCAAATCGAAAGTAGAGCGCAGGTAGGAGGATTAAGGTGAGGAAGGTGGAAGTTAAAATTCCTCCAATAACGACGGTCGCCAGTGGGCGTTGAACTTCCGCACCAACCCCATGCGCAAAAGCCATAGGGACAAAGCCGAAACTTGCCACAAGAGCTGTCATGAGAACCGGCCTCAGGCGAGTCAAAGATCCTCCAATGACCGCATCTCGCAGGCTCTTTACTTCGGAACGTAACTGATTAAAGAAACTGATCAGCACAATGCCATTGAGAACTGCCACTCCGCTCAAGGCAATGAAACCTACGGCGGCCGATATGCTGAAAGGCAATCCTCGCAGTGCCAGGGAAAAAATTCCACCTGTCACCGCCAGTGGGATGCCGGTACAGATGAGTAAGGTTTGGCGCCAGCTTCCGAAAGCTGAGTAGATAAGAAAACAGATCAGACCCAGAGCCACTGGGATTACAATTTTAAGCCTTGATTGTGCCGATTGGAGATTTTTGAACTGGCCTCCGAACTCAATTGAATAACCTGATGGTAGCTTGATTTGCGCTTGGATCTGTTGCTGTGCATCTCGTACAAATCCTTCCAAATCACGATTTCTTAAATTTACCAGGACTGAAATGCGGCGGCGTCCAGAGTCCCTACGGATCTCATTCACTTTATCGCCAAAGGTGAGGTCAGCGATTTGATTCAATGGGATGAAACCTCCATCACCTAATCGAATGGGGACATTTTCCAATTCATCGATATTCTCTCGTATTGTTTCTGGGAATCTCAATATAATGTCTACGGGTCGATCTCCCTCTATCACTTCTCCCAGCTTAAGACCTCCCATTCCAACAGAGATCACTCGTCCGATATCGGCTGCCTGTAAATCGTACTTGTTTAGATTTTGGCGATTTGGAGTGATTTCCAGCACAGGTGTCTTGCCAAAAGACTCAAGCGTGATATCTGCAGCTCCGTGAATCTTCTGTAGGACCGTTTGAATTTGGTGACCCAGATTTTCCAAGATATCGAAGTTCTCACCGAAAACTTTGATCGACACGTCAGCGCGCGCCCCTTCAAGGAAATCATTAAAACGGTCTTCGATAGGCTGAGAAAAGGCCGCCGTTTCACCGGGTACGGTTTCTGAGAGTTTTCGACTCATAAGATCTGCCAGTTGATTTTTATCCACCCGCCGACCTTTAATCTTCCTCCAAGTACTAGGTGGGGTGAAGCCGAGATACGTATCCGCTCTATCCAACCCAACAGGGTCAACTGCCTTATCATCCGTACCAACGCGCGAGAAGGTTTGTTTGATTTCAGGAAATTCTCGGAGGAGAACCTTTTCGGTTTTCGATTGTATGGCCAGAGAGGCATCCAACCCAATACTCGGTGTGCGCTGAAACACCGCCAGATAAGATCCCTCGTCGAGGCTCGGTACAAACTCTGCACCGAGACGCATGAATATGAAAAACGCGATCAATACCAACACTCCACTGATACCAATCAGAAAACGATAATGATCCAGAGCCCATGACAAGAGGCGTCCATAAAAGCCCTCAAGAGTTTTCAAGAGCGGACTTTGATTCTCCTTCAATCTACCAGTCAGGCCATATGCGCAAAGGGTTGGAATTAATGCAAGAGCTACGATGAGGGCACCGACTAACGCCATCATAACCGTCGAAGCCATGGGTTTGAACATTTTGCCTTCGATTCCTGTCAGCGTAAGAATGGGCAAATAAACCAGAGTGATGATGCTGATACCAAAAATCATGGGACGATTGATCTCTTTGCAAGCAACTATAATCATGGGAAGTCTTTCGCTCAGGAGAAGGGAACGCCCCAACCGCTTTTGTTCCAGAGTGAGGTGACGCATGATGTTATCTGTCATCACGACGGCACCATCAACGATGAGCCCAAAATCGATAGCTCCTAGACTCATTAAGTTTCCAGCGAGACCGGTTTGGACCATCCCGGTGAGCGTAAAAAAGAGTGAGAGTGGAATAGCGAATGCGACAATAAGCGCGGCTCGCCAGTTACCTAGGAATGCGAAGAGTACCACAATGACCAAGATGGCTCCCAAGAATAGATTTTCCTCAACGGTATAAATAGTTGCATTCACAAGCTCGCCACGATCGTAAAGTGCATGAACCTCCAAGCCTTGCGGGAGTTTTTTCTGAATCGATTTTAACTTCTCGTTCAAACGTTGCGTCACGATTCTTGTATTTTCACCACGAAGCATAATCACTCCCCCGATCACAGTTTCCTCACCGTTCTTAAGCGCAGCCCCTGCGCGTGGAGAGGAACCGATTTCAACACTCGCCAGGTCTCTCACAAGAATCGGCTTTGTTCCTGCTGCAAATCGGATGGGGAGATTGAGAATCTCATCTGGGGTTTGCACACGTCCCATAGAACGGACGATGACTTGCTGGCCTGCACGCTGAAATACACTCCCTCCTGCGTTTTCAGTATTTTGTCGGACAACCGACGATAAATCGTCCAGGCTGATACCGAAGTTTCGCATCTTGTTCGGATCCGGCTGGATGATGATTTGCTTATCGAATCCACCTGAAGTGCTGACTTCAGCCACGCCAGAAACCTCTTTAAGCATTGGAGCAATCACCCAATCCTGGACACTCTTTAAATCCATGAGTTGCTGATGGCGATCTGTCGCTCTCTGAGCAGCGTTCTTGCTATAATCGACTTCGTAGTAGAAGATTTCACCAAGGCCAGAGCTGATTTGTGCGAGAATTGGTTGAGTTCCTAAGGGCAATTGGCCGAGAATCGATTGCATCCTCTCGTTGATAAGCTGACGCAATTGATAAAGATCGCGTTTGGCATCAACGATCAAAGTGATCTGTGAAAACCCGAATTTTGAAAGAGATCTCATTTCTTCGAGACCGGGCAGCCCCGTCATCGCTCGTTCCAGTGGAACAGAGATCTGTTTCTCAACTTCTTCCGGTGCTAAAGCGGACGCCGATGTATTAATTTGAATTTCCGGTGATGTGATATCTGGAAGGGCGTCCATGGGGAGATTCCTGGACGAATAAGCTCCAACGGCAATGACGCAGCAGGCCGTAAATAATGGGATGAAGCGATGTCGGAGACAGACGTTGATGAATCGATCAATCATTTGTCGGCGCTCCGAGTTGCTTGCAATTCCGTCAACCATAAGGTTTGAATTGGTTTGGTCACCACAATGTCTCCTTCATGTAAACCCTTGCGAATTTCTATGAGGCTATTAACTCGCGAACCAGTTTCTACAGGAGTGCGGCGTAAATATTTCCCGTTTTGTAGGTAAACAAAGGTACCCTCCGTTGCGTTTAAGATCGCGCTGCTAGGGACTGCCAGCCCTCGAGTAATGCTCTGGAGAGAAACGGATGCTTGGAGGAATGTTCCTAGGGTCAGTTGATTGCTCTTATCAGGTATGGATATCAAAACCTCGGCTTCGTTCTCAGTACTTCCCATCGCTCGATCTACGTGAAAAATTTTACCCGAAACTGGCTCAGTACCAAAACGCATGATCTGAATCGTTTGTCCAATGGTGAGATTCTGTGTCTCGTGGATTTGGAGAGTGCCACAAGCATACGCCAAACCCTCGCAGTATTGGGTGTGCCGGGGAGATTTTTCAGATGCCTCCCGAAAGACCTGAAATGTGAGAGTGCATTGATGAGGCAGCTCTCGAGTCTCTACGATCATGACCATGATACCAATCGACTTTCTTACGGAATCATTAAGTAAAAGCCCCTTGCCTTCGATATAAGAAACAGGAGGATGGGAAGATTCTGCTTCGGGTTTTTTATTAGACTCCTCGTGCTCTGGCTTACAAGCAGCTAATATTAAGCTGAGAAGGATACTCATCCAAAACTGTAAGGCGGATCTGGAGCAGGACATTTGAATTCCAGTTGCAAAGCTCATCATGGAGTACTCTTATGGCTTCGCAAGAGTAGTTCCTGGAGAGGTTAACGAAAGATGAGTCATAAGCTCGAGATCGAGCAAGACCCTCTCAGCATCCAATATGGTTTGTTGCTGGAGACGTGCCACATTAACCAGTTGGCGTTGAGCCTCAAAAAAGGTCTGCAAATTCACCGCTCCAAGCCGATAATGGCGATCAGCCAGATCGGCTGCTTCCTCCAAATGTTTAAGAATGTTAGATGGAATCTGCCTTATTTGCTGCTGCAATAGGGTATAGGTATTGAAAAGCCGTGTGATGGAGGCATCCGCTTCTTGGTTCGTCTGCCAAATGAGAGCTTCCACTTTGCTCTGTCGAGCTTTGCTGGCTTGAATCTCGCCTTCATTTTGGTTCCAAAAAGGTAACGGTAATGTAATAGCGAGACCAATTTTCTCGTCTCGCTCACCCGCTTTATCCAGACTGTAGAAAGGTCCTACGCTAAAGTCTGGCGCGGCAGCCAAACGACTTGCTTTGACCTGAGTCTTTGCTCGGTGAAGCTCCAGATCCCTAATTTTAAGCAAAAGATTCGTAGTTTTGTTGGCTACGATGAGCTCATCAAGCTGCAGCTTACACTCTAGACTGGGGCCTGTAAGTGCCAACTCGATCAGGTCCGAGGGCTTTTGACCACGAAGAAGATTTAGATCTGTAAGAATCGAAACCTTTTCTCGCTCAGCTTCTCTTGCAATCTGCTGGAGTTCTATGAGATTCCCCTCTAAACTACGACTGTCCAAAAGTGCTTGAATTCCCGCCCTGGGCCGTTTGCGTAAGAGTTCGATCAAAGTGCCACTCCTATCACTCACCTGTTCGGAAGTTTGCAGTTGAACACGATTGGCAGCATACCGATAAGCAAGCAGTTTAACCCTCCCTATCAATGCAGCCTGAAACTGTTTGAGACCTAGATCGGCTAATTCCAAATCCTGATCAGCAATTGCTTTTCGGAGAGAGGCCTTGCCTGGGAACTCGAAGACTTGAGTGAGAGTAGCTCCCTCAGTATAACCTTTAGCTAAATTTCCATCTGCAGAGGTGAGTCGCCGATCTCCATACTGTAAAGCAACATCTGGGTTTTTCCATGATCCCGCTTGTCTACGCTGCGCACGAGCGATGCTGACATCTGCTTCAAAAGAACGAAGCTCAGGATTATTCTCCATGACTTGTCCAAGAAGCTCTTCAAGTGTGAATTCAGTAGGCCCCCGAGCTACCTTTTGGAAAGAGTCGCTTGCAAAAACAGAAAGTACAAAGAGGATTGAGAGAATGATTCCTGAAAAAGAATTTCGCATCCGCCTGTTACAGACCGATAAATCTCGCTTTATAGGACAGGAAATCATGAAATACCTCGACAAATTCAAGGTGGTCGCGCCGATTTTGTAAAACAACTCAAACTCAAATTTGAAGAATTATAGGAGGAAAGTTCAAGTGAAAACCATCCTTTGTTTATTCGCCTTCGCCGATTCGCACAGGCAGGGACGCCTGTGCTACCGGACCTAAAAAAAATCTTTTGAAATAACTTCTAGAATTTTACGGTTGAATGATCGTTTACTCACAGTAAAACTGGCTTTGTGTCAACGCCACCCAAAATCCTCGCTTTTGCTGGTAGTACGCGCGCAGAATCTTACAATAAAAAGTTACTTAAAATCGCTATCGAAGGAGCTCGTTCTGCAGGCGCCCAAGTTACCTTTTTAAATCTACACGATTTGCCATTACCACTTTATGATAGTGATCTTGAAGCTCGCGAAGGCCTTCCACTCAATGCTCGCAAGTTGAAAGAGCTGATGCTTGAACATCATGGCTTTTTAATCTCGGCTCCTGAGTATAACAGCTCAATCACAGGGGTCCTTAAAAATACAATCGATTGGGCTTCGCGTCCTGCCCCCGGCGAAAAGGATTTGGCCTGTTTCATAAAAAAGGTCGCTGCAATTATGAGCGCTTCACCAGGAGCACTTGGAGGTCTTCGAGGATTAGTTCATGTACGAGCCATTCTAGAAAATATTCATGTGCTTGTCCTACCACAGCAAGTCTCAATCCCAAAAGCACATGAAGCCTTCGATGCCGAAGACAATCTTAAAGATCCAAAAAAACAAGCTGCGATCCAAACTTTGGGCGCTGATCTCGCTTCTGTGCTAGCCAAATTGATGGCATCATGATCCATGATCGTATCCATGAATATGGTTACACGTTGCACCCCATGAGCTTTCTCGCTTTGATTCACCGAGAGTGGAAGGCTTAGCAAACGCCTTCTGAAAGGTAGGAGGTAACCAACTTTCAAAAATTTGATAATCCGTGGGCAAGCGTGGACCACTAAATGTTTCTCCACCAATCGTGCTTTCTGTCCTTACTGTATAACTTGGACTATTATTTTCTGAATCAACCAAAAAGGTAATAGTTTGTTCAGCCGTACCAAGTCCTTGAAATGGATTCAGAAGTTTGTGGCCACGCCACTGTTTAAGACTGATTTCTCTAAATAGAGCAAAACGATCACGACCAAGCACAAATTGAACAGCAGAATATAACTGTTGTAAAATATAGCGTGCTTCGTCTGGAAAAGGCAAAACCATCAGGGTTACACTTGTTGGACTTGAAGCCTTGACACTCACCTTGCCTTTGATAGTTTGAATAATATCTTCTCGTAATTGCTGAAAAATCTCATCAAGCTTACCCTTTTCCTCATTCGTCAGTTCTAGTAATTCAATAATTTCAGGATGAACTTTAAAGTCGTCGCTTAGGATTTTTGCATCAATAATTTTTGTGGAAATGGTACCAACCACTCCTTGATTTTTAAGCCCCTCAATCTCGGCTAAAAGGCGAGCGTTCCTTTTTCGTAGTTCTAAAAGATCATTGAGAAGTTTCGCATCTGAAACCTGCGAGGATTGAGAAGATGCTTCTGCAAAAACACCCTTGATCTTAGCCAAGTGAAAGTTTTTGTGCAGAGAAGTTATGGGTAATTTCTGAGTCATTCTACCAACAAAATAACCAACGAAGAGCATTAGTATGGAAAAGAAAATAAAGAGGAAGGAGTTTAGCTTCATTTCTTTCCAAATTTTTTAAAAACCTAAAATCTCACTCGCACAGTAACATAGCAAGCTCTAAAGAATTTTATGCCGCAGATATTATTGAGAATTTGGAAAATAATGATCGCATAAATAACTTTCTTCTTCCCTCCCCATATTTGACGATTAAAAATGGAAACCCCTATCTGCCTACACGGAAGATCACAGGTGTGGCCCGCGGATGCTCGACCTTCGCAGCCCTGAAAGTTTTTCGAGGCTGCTTCGGCAAAATAGACAATGCGAGACCGCACGGACTCTACGTGAGACTCTATGGGATAGAATTCGCTGGCATGATTTTGATGCTTTCGATCCCAATCCGTTTCACCGGTTTACTTTTTTCGCCGTTCGGACCAACCTCAGTCGGTGTATCCCCAATCTTGCCAAGGACTTCATCTCCACGAATTAACTTTCCAAAAGCTGTGTAGCGGCGATCCAAAAACTTGGCATCCCCAAGACAAATAAAGAATTGGCTGCCTGCAGAATCAGGGTCTTGCGATCGTGCCATAGAAATCACTCCACGCTCATGAGGCTTATCGTTAAACTCGGCTTTGATGTGATAACCCGGTCCACCCGTTCCAACCCGAGTATCGTTCTTCTTACTCAAGGGATCTCCGCCTTGGATCATGAAACCTTGAACGATTCGGTGAAAAGCCGTGCCATCGTAAAAACCTTCTTTGGCAAGCTTTTTGAAATTTTCCACAGTCTTAGGTGCTACCTCGGGCCAAAAAGTAATCGTCATTTCCCCGAGGGTAGTTTTGATGATAGCGATTCCTTCGATATTAGTAACCATTGGAATAGTTCCCTTCTCCTGTTTCACATTATCCTTAGCAACAACGACCATGCCTAGATAAAAACTCACAAAACATACAAATAAAATAAATTTCATAATGGGAGACGATAACTTTAAGTCTTACCGGAATTATGTAAGGTTTGACAACAACTTCAATCATTAATAACGTTTTACAGATATTCATGAACCAAAAAGCGGACCTTCCAACTCGTAGTGTTGCGTTTTCCAATAGGTGGGATTCTATAATAACCAACTGGACCAAGTTTATTTCCTTTGGCACCTTTATTCGTGAACTCATTTCGAACCCACGTGCCGTTGGTGCTGCCTGCCCAAGTTCTCGCAAACTCGCTTTGCGAATGGCTTCGTTTATTCCCAATCATCTGGAAGGAATAATCGTGGAACTTGGAGCAGGCACAGGCGTTGTCACCTCTGCACTGCTCGATCGAGGAATCCCACCTCATCGGATCATTGCAATCGAACGTTCCTCCGATTTGACACTTTTATTAAAGCGTCGTTTTCCCCAAGTGACGATTATTCACGGCGACGCCCAATTCCTCGGCAAGATCTTAGCCCCTCATTTGAGCAAAAAAAACAAAGCCGTCGATGTCGTGGTTTCCAGTCTACCTCTGCGGTCGCTCCCAAAATCCGTGGTTCAAGCCATTGAAAAAGAGCTGACTCATTTACTTAGCAAAGAAGGACGTTTTATCCAATTTACCTATGATCTTCGCACCGAGGTTGCGGGCCCATTTCGGTGCTTTGTAAAGCGCGCTTCCAAAATCGTCTGGCGCAATCTACCTCCAGCACGTGTGGATGTGTTTCAACTACATCACTAATCCACCATCAACAGTGAGGACTTGACCCGTAATATAACTCGCACTAGAGCTCGCAAGAAAAAGAGCGCATGCAGCAACATCTTCTACTTTACCAAATTTGCCAAGGGGAACTTTTTCTAGGAGCTCCTGCCGTATTTCCTCATTAAGTTTCGAAGTCATCTCTGTCTCAATGAAACCAGGAGCGATCGCGTTGCAAGTAATGCCGCGCGAGGCCAATTCTCGAGCCACAGACTTCGTAAAACCAATCAATCCTGCCTTAGATGCAGCGTAATTTGCCTGACCAGCATTACCAATGAGTCCGATAATGGAGCTGATATTGATAATCCGACCAGAACGCTGTTTGATGAAGCTGCGGCTCAAAGCACGTGTAAAATAAAAGGCTCCACTCAAATTCGTGTTGATCACCGCATCCCAATCCTCTTCGGATAATCGCATAAGAAGGCCGTCTCGCGTGATCCCCGCATTATTTACCAACACATCCACCTTTCTAAAATCTGCGAGAATTTTTTCGGTAACCGCTTCTACCTCAGCAGATTTTGCTACATCCACAGTGTAAGCCTTTCCCTTTCGACCTAGGCCGCAGACTTCTTCAGCAACTTGTTGTGTATGAACTTCCGTCCGACTGACACAGGCAATATCAGCTCCGGCATATGCGAAAGCGAGGGCAATCGCACGACCAATTCCACGACCGGCTCCTGTTACAAGAACCACTTTTCCAGTAAAATCAAGGTTCATAAGAGAACAAAATTAAAGGCCTATTTGTTCCCAATTGCAGTAAGTTTTTCTTAGAGCGTGTCTAAATCCGCCGGTTTGCTCACACTTACTATTTGAACGTCACGATCCATTCGCTTCATCAACCCCGAAAGAACCTCTCTAGGCCCAAGTTCAATAAATCTACGAAACCCTTGTCCGATGAGATATCGCATCGATTCCTCCCAACGGACTGAGGAAGTTACCTGTTGTACAAGTCGCGAGGGAAGGATTTCCATCTTGTGCGGTTGAGCAGTAACATTAGAAATCACAGAAATCGGTGAAGATCGAAAATGGACGTTTGAAAGATATGATTGCAACTGTTGTGCAGCAGATTTCATCAAGCGCGAGTGGTAAGCACCAGCAACCGTGAGAGGAACCACACGTTTTGCACCACGTTCCTTGGCTAAAACAAGAGCCTTCTCAACCCTAGTCTTCTCACCCGAAATCACAATTTGGCCAGGAGCATTCAGATTAGCTAAATCCACTCCTGCTTCTGTACAAACAGCGCGCAAAGATTCAGCATCCATTCCTAAAACCGAGGCCATGGTCCCTTGGGTTTCCTCACACGCTTGCTGCATCAATTCGCCGCGCCGGTGTACTGTGCGAAGGCCCTCTTCAAAACTTAGCCATCCTGCTGCAGTAAGTGCTGTAAATTCACCTAAAGAAAGACCGGCTGCAGCCTGGAATTGTAACTTTGGCTTTAAAACTTGAAGCGCTGTAAACGCAGCCATGCTATGGACAAAAATCGCCGGTTGACACCAAGAAGTCTGGGTTAACGTAGCCTCTGGACCTTGAAAGCAAACTTCGGTAAGTGGAAGAGAAAGAACTTTATCAGCCCTTTCAAAAACTCGACGTGCAGCTTCACACTGTTCAAACAGTTCCTTGCCCATCCCTACAAATTGAGCGCCTTGCCCGGTAAAAAGTAAGGCAATACGTTCCATATAACATTCGAAAAGAGGGGAAAGTACCCTCTTACTTCTTAAATTCCAAGTCTAAGAAAGAAACTTTTTCCTTCCAAAACTTATACGTCATCGATAGGCCAGCTTGCTTTTGTCCCTTCCAGACGATAAACTGCATTTATGCTGGATTTGAAATATATCCGCGAAAACTTTGAAGCAGCAAAGACGGCCTTACGTCGAAGATCATCGGAGGAAGCAAAAGAGCTGAATCTCGTCCAAATATTGGACGAACAACGCCGAATTCTCCAGGGGAAAATCGATTCTTTAAAAAATCAACGCAATGTGGTGAGTAAAGACGTTGGGCAATTGAAGACAAAAGGCCAGGACGCCTCCGAAAAGGTTGTCGCCATGAAAGAAGTTGGGGGTCGCATTGCCGCACTGGATGCTGAGCTTCGACAAACCGAAACAGAACTTGAGCAAAAACTGCTTTTCCTTCCTAATCTCCCTCATCCCAGTGTCCCCATAGGAAGTACTCCTGCAGAAAATCGCGAGATCGCTCGCTATGGAAAACCGCTTGAATATTCATTCAAACCCAAACCCCATTGGGAAATTGGTCCTGCCTTGGGTATTCTAGATTTCGAACGCGCTACGAAAATTTCAGGATCGGGTTTTGTCTGTCACCGGGGTTTAGGCGCTCGCCTACAACGCGCCTTAATTAATTTCATGCTCGATCTTCATACTCAAAAGCATGGATATCAAGAAGTGTGGCCCCCTTACCTGGTCCTAGAAAAAGCGATGATAGGGACAGGTCAACTCCCAAAGTTTACCGAAGATATATACGCAATAAAAGACGACCCACTTTATCTTGCCCCTACTGCTGAGGTCCCCATCACCAATTTATATCGTGAAGAAATCCTGAAAATTGACCAACTACCTCTCAAACTCTGTGCTTACACTCCCTGTTTCCGACGAGAAGCTGGTGCTGCAGGTAAAGAAACGCGTGGTATGATCCGTGTGCATCAATTCGATAAAGTGGAATTAGTTAAAATTGTTAAACCCGAGGAATCTTATAGCGAATTAGAAGAATTATTGACCGATGCTGAAGCGGTGTTGAAAGCACTCGAGCTTCATTATCGCGTGATGCTTTTATGTACAGGCGATATGGGTTTTTGCGCAGCCAAGTGTTACGACATCGAAGTCTGGTGTCCTGGCATTGAAACATATCTCGAAGTTTCCTCTTGCTCGAATTTCGAATCCTTCCAAGCTCGTCGTATGAATCTTCGGTACAAAGATGCGACCGGCAAAAACCAATTTTGTCACACCCTCAATGGTTCAGGCACCGCCCTTGCGCGTCTTTACATTGCAATGCTTGAAACCCATCAACAAGCAGATGGAAGCATCCGGATCCCCACTGCACTTCAATCTTATGTAGGAGGAACAAAACAAATCCCGAATGACTCTTCACAACAATAACATAATCACACCATCAGTTTCAGCTCACGATCCTAAATCAATCGCCAAAACTAATTCCGAGAGCGCGTGCCGTTTGAACAATATCACCATCCATGGGTACGGTACGACGGTGCCCAATGGCATCGGCAATTTTAACAGCAACCGTATCTGGTGGGTGTAAGGCTACCATAAAACCATACTGTTGCTCTGCAATAAGTTGAACTGCCTTCACACCAAAGCGAGTACAGAGTAAACGATCAAAAGTAGTGGGCCCACCACCCCGTTGAAGATGACCTAGCACACAAACCCGTGTTTCCTTACCCGATCGTTTCTCAACTTCAGCCGCTACCACAGCCCCAATACCACCGAGACGTACCTCGCTATTCTCCTCCTTGACCATCTGGGTAACAAACTCGCCATCAACAGAACGAGCACCTTCTGCAACAACAACAAGCGTGAAGTGCTTATTCATCTTTTCACGTTCTGCAATCTTTTCACAAATTTGTTCGTAACGAAACGGGATTTCTGGAATGAGAATCACATCACCACCTCCAGCAATACCAGCATAAGTCGCGATCCACCCTGTATATCGTCCCATAACTTCTAAAACCATCACACGGTTATGACTCGAAGCCGTTGTGTGCAGTCGATCAAGAGCATCGGTGGCACAAGCCACAGCCGAATCGAATCCAAAAGTGAGTGCGGTAGCCTCTAAATCGTTATCGATTGTTTTAGGCACACCAACCACAGGCACACCATGTTCAAAAAGTTGCTGGGCAATGGTGAGGGAACCATCTCCACCCACACAAACCAATGCTCGTAAACCGATTTGGTTAACGTTGCTTCGAGCTTCCTCCAAAATTTCCGCAGGAATTTGCCTAACTATACCGTGACCGATCTTTGCCGTAAAACGACCTCGATTCGACGTTCCAAGGATCGTTCCTCCTGTAATCAACAAGCCATCCATCTTTTTGTAGTCTAAAGACATCGTGTGAACAGGATTTAAAAGGCCGTCAAACCCACCTAAAATACCTATAGTTTTCCAACCTCGATGAGTTGCCGATTTGACAACAGCACGAATGACAGCATTAAGACCCGGACAATCTCCACCACTCGTAAGAATACCAATTCGTATCGAGTTGTTATTCATGCTTATTTCTTCAGAAAAAACTCCTCATCAAGAAGTGGGATGATGCATTCTTGTCCTCTCTTCAAAGTAGGTTGTCTGCTCTTTTTGGAGATGCATCGTATCTTGCCAATTTAGAGACTGGGTTCCAGACTTCTCTAGTACCCATATTCCTGTATGACAAAAAGATGGCACAGCCCGGACGATCGCTGATCCTAAATGAATAGGCAAGGGATGGAATCCAATGGGTATAACCCGTTGGCAGATAAATAAACCATTGGTCGTAAGAAACTTTGTAAACGCTTTGTACGCGAACCCACGAACATGCGGCCCAATCATTCGGATGGTAACTGGTTGCCGCCCTAAAAGAAGAAGTAGACGATTATGAAGTGCCGCAAGATTTGGAACACTAATAATGGCATGACCACCCACTCTCAAAACTCGATGAATCTCAGATAGTGGAAGGTAAATTTGTTTCAAGTGTTCTAACACTTGATTGCAAACGACAACGTCAAAGGATTTATCATCAAAGGGAAATGTTTGGGTTTCGAGATCAATCTGGATTGCCTGAACCTTACGGCCCTTTGCCGTCGCAAGCATATCCTCAAAAAAATCTAATCCGGATACATTCTCGAAACGAGCATTGAGTGCCTTGGCGTAATCCACTGTAAACTCTCCATCCCAACACCCCACATCTAGCAGCTTCACCCCATCGTTCCGAAAGGAAACTAATAACCTCGAAATCTCCTGAGGTAACTGACGAAACAATTCCATTCGTCGGTTGTGAAGGTATTGTTTCCAACCAAATTTTCCATTCAAATCGTTCATAGAGTTGCTCACTTCTTTAAACTTTTGTCCGCATCATCAGAAAACACCATGTCTCTGTCAAACTTTCCCGATCATCATTGAATGGTTTGCTGGAGCTTTCTATTACCCACATCTTTCGCATCGAATAATTGTAGGCGGCCTCGTTGAGGCTGCTTCTTTCTGGATGAACGGGGTCGACGACCCCGTCTACAGCATGGAGGAAAAGATGTGGGTAATAGAAAGTTGCTGGAGATGTAATTTGAAGAGAATGAATATCCCAAAAACTCCACACCAAGGCCGCATCATCTTCTTCGCGAACAGCCTATTGCCTTTAGACACCACTCTTAGACTCAAACTTTTAAAGAACTCTCAAAACAGAGATGTGAAAAAACCTTTGATGGCGCTAAAAAAGTTCTTAAAGAAACCGCTCCAAGTCGATTTCACAGTCACTACTCGTACCACCTTGGAAGCAGTTACACCGTCGGCACCCGTAACCTCAAACGCAAGGATGTGGGTACCGGTTTTCAAGTTTAATGTCACAGCATAGGGAGGTTTTAGAAAAGTTTTCAAAAGCTTCTGCCCATCATAGAAACGCACTTCACGCACCTCAGCAATATTCGCCACCGTCACCTCAACAGGAATGGGCGTCTCCTCCGGATAACTCGCCCCACTCTTTGGACTGATAATGCTCATCGCTAGCGGCAGATGCGTTGATGTGTCCTCTTTGTCTTTGACCACCTGAGGTTGATGACCGGAAACTGACGGTACAGAACTTGGTACAGGACTGAATGCCAACCCATCATCTCCCGATGAAGAAAGTCCATCAAACTGGGATGGTCGATAAGGGAATTCTGTAGATGGCTTTACCTGAATTCCACTCGAAACTGTTCCCCCACTCGGACTCACTGCCAGAGAAGAAGGATGGTCGCTAGAAGAAGGAGAAGGGATCTTCGAAAAACTATCCACCGCCATCTTCAATGGAGAATAAGCGTTTCCCAAAGCAACCGAATCTTCACTATGCACTGGAACATTGGCGTAAAGACTACCTTGAGCTGTACCCACCATACCAACCGTTGGCGTTGAGGTTAAACCTTGAGTATTTCCAGTCGAACCTACTTGATCGGCCTGGGTACCAGGGTCCTCTAGTGAAGACCCCTTCTCTGATGGAGGCCCATTCTCTGGTGGAGGCCCTCTTGGAGGAGAAGATGCACCAGGTGGATTCACCGTGATGTGCACCACATCTGAAGTTGCCACCACCCCATTGTTATCCTTAGCTTTGACTGTGAAAGAGTATGTCCCTGTGAGCACATGATCCAAAGTATAAGCATAGGGGGTTGTCGTCACAATTCCCAGAAGTGTATCTCCCTCATAGAAACTTACTTCGGTAACACTTCCACTACTATCCGATGCATCAGCTGTGATATTAATTGTGGCCGGACCTGTATAACTCGTTCCATTCGCCGGACCAGTAATGCTTACCACAAGTGGAATATTCGCTTTTACTACCACATTAACCGTATCCGACGTCGTCACTGCTCCCTTATTGTCCGTAGCTTTAGCCGTTAAAATATAGGTCCCATCAGGAACATCATTCCATGTAAAACTGTAAGGCGCTGTTGTAGCGCTCCCCAAAAGTGTCCCGCCCTGATAAAAATCCACCTTCGCAACCGTC
>OBEQ012712250.1_pt1 | contig 20907 bp, 17 predicted proteins | sample 1670901 | NCBI WGS metagenome assembly OBEQ01 (sample SAMEA104232315, study PRJEB22302) | groundwater metagenome | biome: forest; feature: aquifer; material: groundwater | place: USA | collected 2011-08-07 | depth 5.4 m
TTCTCAATAAAGCGGCCATCGCGCGGCGCCTGAACGTCGGCCACTACGATACGGTAAAAGGGGCGTTTCTTGGTGCCGAAACGGGCAAGGCGAATTTTAAGCGACATCGTGATTCCCTAGTTGTTTAGTATGTTAGCGTTTGAAGCCCGGAAATCCGGGCGGTAATTTCGGCATGCCGCCATCCGTTAGTCCACCGCCTAATCCGCCCAGTCCCGGCGGCAAAGGCATGCCGCCCCCCATTCCGGTTAAGCCACCCAGGCCGCCCAGCAGACCTTTCATGCCTTTTTTGCCGACCTGTTTCATCATGTCGGCCATCTGGCGATGGGTTTTCAGCAGCTTGTTGACTTCGGGAACGGAGGTGCCGGAACCTGCGGCAATGCGGCGCTTGCGCGAGCCGTTGAGGATTTTCGGTTTGCGGCGTTCTAGCTGCGTCATGGAATGCACAATGGCTTCCTGGCGCTTGATCATTTTGTCATCGAGACCGGCGGCGGCGATCTGGTTTTTCATCTTGCCGACGCCGGGCAGCATGCCCATCAGCCCCTGCATGCCGCCCATTTTACGCATTTGCGCCAATTGTTCGGCCAGATCATCCAGATCAAACTCGCCCTTCTGCATTTTTTTGGCGAGCTTTTCGGCCTTTTCCACCTCGAAGCTTTCTGCGGCCTTTTCGACCAGGCTGACCACATCGCCCTGGCCCAGAATGCGCCCGGCAATGCGTTCGGGATGAAAATCTTCCAGCGCATCCAGCTTTTCGCCGGTGCCGATGGCCTTGATCGGTCAGCCGGTAACCGCGCGCATCGACAGCGCCGCACCGCCGCGCCCATCGCCATCCACGCGGGTCAGAATGATGCCCGTCAGCGGCGTGCGCGCATTGAAACTGCTGGCGACATTCACGGCGTCCTGGCCGGTCAGGCTATCGGCCACCAGCAGGGTTTCGTGCGGGTTGACGGCGGCGCGCACGGCGGCCACCTCCGCCATCAGGGCTTCATCCACATGGGTGCGTCCGGCGGTGTCCAGCATCACCACATCGAAGCCGCCCAGACGGCCTGCTTCCATGGCGCGCCTGGCGATATCAACCGGCATTTGCCCGGCGATAATCGGCAGGGGCGCAACCTTCGCCTGCTCGCCCAGCACCTTCAATTGCTGCTGTGCGGCAGGGCGCGCCACATCGAGCGAGGCCATCAATACTTTTTTACGGTCCCGTGTCTGCAGGCGCAGGGCCAGTTTCGCTGTAGTGGTGGTCTTACCCAAACCCTGCAGGCCAACCATCAGGATCGGCACCGGCGAGGGGGCGTTCAGATCAATGCCCTGGGACGTAGAACCCAGCATTTCAACCAGATTGTCATGCACAATCTTGATGACCATCTGGCCCGGCGTGATCGATTTGACCACTTCCTGCCCGATGGCGCGTTCGCGCACTTTGGCAATGAAATCGCGGGCCACCGGCAGCGCCACGTCGGCTTCCAGCAGCGCCCGGCGCACTTCGCGCATGGCCGCATCCACGTCAGACTCGCTCAATGACGCCTGCTTGCGTAAGCTGTCAAAGATGCCCGTCAACCGGTCAGAAAGCGTTTCAAACATAATGGGTTAGCCCAAATTCCAAAGTAGCGTACAAAGCAAAAAACACCAGTGGGCGAAACCTCGCTGACTGGTGGGACGACGTTTCCGATCAACACTGTGATGGATTGGGTGGGAAACTAGGCGCGGTTTGGGGTAAAGTCAAGCAAATGTAGGGATTCGCCGCCCCATCTCAGGAGAGGAAACCACCCATGAGCCATCCAGGGCTGGCCACTATATCTGGCGCCGCCGCAGCTTTGCTGATCGCCAACAGACAGACTGTTTCGGTAGCGGAATCTTCCTGTGGTGGATTGATTTCAGCGGCCCTGATAGCGGTGCCCGGCGCCTCGGCCTTTTATGTCGGTGGCGGCATTATCTATACTGCGCAGGGTGGCAAGGTGCTGTTGCCGGAACGCCCAAAAGGCATGAAATCCGCTACCCAGGATTTCGCACTGTTCGAGGCGCGCAGTATGCGCGAAAAGATGGGAACAACCTGGGGAATTGGCGAAACCGGGGCCAGCGGCCCCAGCGGCAATCCCTATGGCAACCCGCCAGGTCATGCCTGTGTCGCCGTCAGTGGCCCCATTGAGCGGGCAATCACCCTTGCAACCGGCAATTCAGACCGCGAAGCCAATATGTGGGCATTTGCCAAAGCCGCACTTGATCTTCTGGCCGCTGCAATAGAAGGCTGAATGTTATGGAAAAGCTGGAAACGCAGCTTCAATCTACGCTCACTTGTCCCGAATGCGGCCATAGCGACAGCCAGACCATGCCAACAGACGCCTGTCAGTTCTATTATGATTGCACCGGCTGCGGCGCTTTGCTACGCCCCAAAAAGGGTGATTGCTGCGTTTACTGTTCCTTTGGCACGGTACCCTGTCCGCCGATCCAGAATGCTCGATCCGGCGGCGGCCCTGCCGGTTGCTGCGAAAGCTGAAGGAAATAAGCTAACTATTGATTTTGTATGTGCGCAGGGTTAACGCTGTTTACTTATAATTAACTCTAATAATTAACTAATCGGCTTCAAGGATTAACCCTTGCCCCAATAAGCATAGCCGGGGCGCTAGAGCGGGACGACTTTACTTTGAATCGCACTTCTTCTTTTGTCATTGCAAGGAGCGTAAGCAACGCGGCAATAACCGCTACTCTGCGAAGCTGCCCGCGATGACCGTGCGATATATAATTCTGCTATGTTCTGTGCTGCTTGGCGCTTGCGGTAATCTTTCCCAGCCGAACTTTGATAAACAGGACCGTGGCGCCGGGCTGGACCGGCAGGATTATCGCGACGCCTTAAAACCGCGTGCGCCTGAAAATGACGGGGCATCCGCGCCGCCGCCAATTCCGCAGGCCGAATCTCTTGTGCCCATGCCGAACCTTGCGCTGCCTGCCAACGCCAGGTCGGTGACAATTTCCGTTAATGAAGATGTGCCAATACGCGAGGTTCTGGTCGAATTGGCGCAACAGGCCAATGTCGGGCTGGAACTGGATCCGCACATTTCCGGCAGCCTGATTTTTTCCGTGCGCCAGCGCCCCTTCGAAGAAGTGATCGAGCGCATCGCGGATATGGCCGATTTGCGCTACAATTTAGATGGCAATGTTCTGCGCATAGAACGCGATCTGCCCTATCTGCAAAGTTACCGCGTCGATTATCTGAATGTCATTCGTGATACTAAAAGCTCTGTTTCCACCACAGTTGATGTGGTGGGTGGCAAGGCGGTTGGGGGTGAAGGCAGTGGCGGCCAGGGCAACAGTTCTGCAAGCGAGGTCAGCAGCCAGTCAAAGAACAATTTCTGGGAAGAGCTGGAAACCAATATCGGCATGCTGATGAACCGTAGCGCGGAGCGTGAAAGCTTGTTGGGAACTGACGCCGCCGCGTCTTCCAGTAACGCCAATGTGATTTCCGGGGCGCCCAACCCCTTGCCGCTTACCCCTAGCGTGCCGCAAGCTTCGGCTGGCGTAGCCCAGCAGTTAAGCAATGTAACGGGTGCGGGATCGGCGCTTGCTGCCGCTGCCCAGGCAGCGGAAGCGGCCGGGGCGGCTGGTGCGACGGCGCCCGCGAATGGTGCAGTTCCACCAACTGAAACAGGGGCTGGCGCCGGTGCTGTTACGGCGGCAACGACTGACCCTAACGAGCGGCCCTATAGTATCAATCGGGTTGCCGGTCTGATCAATGTGTATGGCACGCAACGCCAACATAAAATGATTGAGGGCTATTTACACAAACTGCGGCACGCGCTTGCAGGCCAGGTGCTGATCGAAGCAAAAGTGCTGGAGGTGAAGCTATCGGATAATTTTGAAAGCGGCATCAATTGGGCGGGGGTATTGGGGGCCGCGACGGGCGCTGCGCGCTTTGGCGCAACTGTCGCCGTTCCACAATCCGGACCGTTCAATGATCTGAATTCGGCTACGTCGGGGGTCGTTACCCTGGCGCTGGATCGTGGCGACATTGATGCAGTAGCCAATCTGGCGCAGCAGTTTGGAACCGTGCGTACACTGTCCAGCCCGCGCCTGACCGTGCAGCACAATCAAAGTGCGGTGCTCAAGGTGGTTGAGAACCGGGTGTTTTTTGAATTGAAATTTGAACGCACAACGAATAACACCAGCAATACTGACCGGGTTACCGTAGATAGTAATATCCGCACGGTTCCCGAAGGGGTCATTATCACTGTGCAGCCATCAATCCATAGTGAGACAGACGAGATCACCATGACCTTGCGTCCGACCATTACGCGCATTACCGGAACGATCAATGATCCAGGCGTTTCCATTGCATCGAACAATACGGTGCAATCTCCGGTGCCGATAATTGCCGTACAGGAAATCGATAGCATGGTGACAGTGCGTTCCGGACGGGTGCTTGTAATGGGTGGTCTGATGCAGGATAGCGGAACCTCACTGGATACAGGCTTGCCTGGGGCTTCCAGCCTGCCGATAGTTGGAAATCTGTTCAAGGCCCGTAGTGATTCAAACAGGCAAACCGAACTGGTGATTTTCCTGCGTGCAACAATCATTGAAGATAGCGGCGCCAGCCCCGCAGATGCTGACCTGTACAAGACTTTCGGACGTGACCGCCGTCCACTGCCATTCTAGTGTAATGCGCCCGGATCAATTCAAGATCAGTGCAACATTATTAGGCTACATACTCATAACAGCTTTGCGCGACCGTTTGTTTCTGGCCTTGCCTGTCATGCTGGCGCTTGGCGCGGCGCTGGTGATTTTCCTTAGCGGCAGCGCGATCATCGAACAGCGCGAAATGGCGGCGGCGTTGTTTGGCGCAGGCAGCCGTGTACTGATCATCGCGGGGCTGGTTTTATTCGTTTGTTTTCATATCCGTCAGGCCATGACGGGCGGCGAGATTGCACTGATTTTATCGCGGCCAATTTCGCGCGGCGCATTCGTGCTGATTTATAGCGCAAGTCTTGTAATTGCCGGCTTCATTTGCGTGGCGGCCAGCATCCTGCTTGTATGGGTATGCGCCAGGCCGCCGCTTGATGGCCTGCTGATGTGGGGCCTTAGTCTGGCGCTGGAAACCATGCTGATGATCCTGACAGCCGTTTTCTTTGGCCTGATCCTCAACAGTGCCGTTGCATGTGTGCTGGCCTGTATGGGCTTTTATGTACTGGCCCGGATGAGTGGATTGCTGGGCGCCCTTGCCGGTAAAGCAGGCGAGACCGGGGGGATTGATCTGTTGCTGGGCTATGGTTTCAGGCTCATCTCGCTGATCATTCCCCGGCTGGACTTTTTTACCCGCAGTGAATGGTTGGTATACGGATGGAATGGCGGCGAGCCTGGTGTCGCCTGGGCCGTGCTGCAAAGCCTTGCATTCATGCCGCTGATCCTGGCCGCCGCAATAATTGATTTCAGCCGCAAGCGGTTATGAGATGGGCGGACAGGGTAAATTCAAACAGGTGCCGCGCCTTTATATGATGGCGCTACTCGCCGGGCTTGCCGGACAAACACTGTTCTGGTCGCAGACGCATGATATCCGCATACCCTGGAGCGGAGTCAGTATTGCACCGGCCCCTGCCGCTGCCAGAGCAATAGGGCTTGGCGATGCGCAGCTTTACTACCGCGCCGCCGGATTGGGTCTGCAAAATATGGGAGACTGGGCGGGTGAGCTTACCCCGCTCGTCCAATATGATTATGACCGGCTGACTGACTGGTTCACGCTTCTGTCGCATATGGATCCCAACAGCCAATATGCGCCTTCGCTCGCCGCATATTATTTTGGGCAAAGCCGCAATCCTGAACAGGTGCGCCAAATTATTGGATATTTACGGCAGCTTGGGGCGGACAATCCGCAACAGCATTGGCGCTGGCTGGCCTATGGCGTTTACCTTGCGCGCTACCGGGTTAAGGACCCGGTTCTGGGGCTTGAACTTGCAAAACAACTGGCAGCCCTGCCTGTGGATGATATGCCTATCTGGACACGCCAACTTCCAGCATTTGTGCTGGCGGATTCAGGCGAGCGAGAAGCCGCGCGCGACATACTTGAGGCTATATTGGCAAGCACCCCGAACCTGCACCCTACGGAGCAATTTTTTATTCGCAACTATATTGGCACGAGGCTCGGTTTTTCTGATGATGGCAAATAAATAGATGAATATCTCTCTCTCTCGAATCAGTGTAGCTTTACTGTTTATTAACTTAAATTGTGTTGTGATAGCTGTTACAGGTGCTGCGGATTTTGCTGACTTTGTAAAAAAGACTAGTTATTTGTACCTACCTTGCGTATCTGTGTGCCGCAAGAACTGTTTGGTAATTACAGGTCCGGCATAAAGTTCCAGTTTTTGAATGAAATGGAAACACCGCCATGAAGAAGCATAACAGTAACAAAATTTCAGTCAGGGACAATGATGGGCAGCCTGAAATGTCCTCGCAAAAGGGTTTCACCCTGGTGGAACTTTCAATCGTATTGGTCATTATAGGCCTGATCATTGGCGGCATTCTGAAAGGTCAGGAACTGATCGGCAATGCCCAGATCAAAAATGTGGTTTCTCAAACCCAAGCCTATCAGGCGGCAACTGTCGCCTTTAAGGATAAATACGGCGCGCTGCCAGGGGATGTGGTCGGAGCAAACAATGTGATACCCGGTTGCACTGTGGCGCCCTGTCTGCCGGGCAGCGGAACTGAGGGCGACGGTCTGGTTGGCGCCACCACATCTGCTACTTATAATACGAACGTCAGCGCCGCTGTGGAAAATGTTGCGTTCTGGCAGCAATTGGCGGCCACCCGGTTTATCGGCAATATTGAACTTGGCACCACAGGCACTGCAATATTTGGCAGCCGGTTTCCCAGCGCCAAGACAGGTGGTGGTTTTCATGTGCTCTATCAGGGTGCGACCGGCCGCCATGTTCTGAGGCTTTCCGCGTTACCGACTACCGTTACCTCTGCTCTTGGGGCTTTGCGGCCGGATCAGGCATTGCAGATTGACCGTGTGATTGATGACGGGCGGCCAAACACTGGTTCTGTGTTCACAAATACGACTTTATCCGCGGCCACCTGTTTTACGTCCGCTACAAATATTTATGTATCAGCTAACAATAACAGTACCTGCAATATCGTAATTGAGATCAATTGAGCAGGATTGTTCATCAGGTCTGAAGTGGAAAAAGGCTGGGTGATCCCGGCCTTTTGTCCTTGGGGACATAAGTATGCATCGAACTGGCAAGCCTTGGCTAAGCGTCGGCGTACGCGGCTTTACGCTGATTGAGCTGGCTATTGTTCTTGCCATACTCGGCCTGTTACTGGGCGGCGGCAGCATGCTGCTGCAACCCCTTCTGGACAATAACAGACGCAACGAAACCAAAGCCAGGCTTAAAGTCATTGAAGACGCGCTGGTGCTTTATGCAGCCACAAATTATGATTTGCCCTGTCCGTCAGACCCGGCATTAGGCCCCGGATCAGCGTCGAATGGAGTTGAGGCAACCCCCGGCAGCGCCTCCTGTAGCTCGACCATGGCGTCGGGGGGCGTTCCCTGGCGCACCCTTGGACTTTCTGAATCTGATGTCGTGGATGGCTGGGGCCGCCGCATCAGTTATGCCGTGACCGTCACACTTGCTGTAACCGGCGCGCCATCCATCACCTCTCCGCTAAATTGTCCCGCCAACGGGTTTGGCGGAATAACCCAGGGCAAACTGGAAAATCGAGGCGCGAATAATGCGGCCATTTTCGGCGCCCTTGGCACGGCCAATGCCGCAAAGGCCGCCTATGTTCTGGTCAGTCATGGTGAGAACAATAAGGGCGGATACATGCCCAGCGGGGCGCAAACATCCGCGACCGGCGCCTCCACCACTGAATTGTCAAATATAAAAGCCGCAGGTTCGGGCGGCTCAGGAACAGTCATCTTCTATTACGAAAAACTTGCTACCGGCGATACCATTGTGGGATTTGATGACATTGTACGTTCGCGCACCAGCGGGCAAATAGCCATAGCTTACGGATGCAACAAACCATGACAATCTGGCGGCGCCTGATCAGGTCAGAAAGCGGCTTCATACCCATGCTGCTGGCGCTGTTGATTGCGGCTGGGGCTATTATTGGTCTTGGCGTACTCATGCTGAAAGGTAGCAGTATCTCGCTGGAAAAAAGCAAATCGAATAGCGCGCAATTAATTGGATTGGAAAAAACCATTCGCGCCTATGTCTTTCTTACCCGCCGCCTGCCCTGTCCGGCCAATGGAGATGAGGATGGCATATCAAAGCCAAGCTGTGCGGGTAATAACAATGATGGGGTTGTTCCCTGGGCCACCTTAGGCTTACCGAAGGATGACGCCAAAGACCCGTTTGGCCATCTGATCAGTTACCATGTCGATCCCGACATTGTTGCGGGAAATATTTGCACTGGCGTCACCGCAAGCCCAGGGACAATCCGCCTTAATCCGTCTGCTGACACTAGTTTGTTTGTACTGATCAGTCATGGGCCTAACGGTTTGGGCGGCTGGCTGCCAACCGGACGGCAGTCAGTTATTCCCAGCAGTACTTTGGAGCGCGAAAATTGCTCCGACAGCGCGGCCAACCCAAATAATGTTACCTGCGCAAATCCCAATGCAAAGGATGTCACCCAGGGGCCCTATCAGGCAAACCCCGCCGCCGCCAATTATTTTGACGACACTGTCCTGGCCGCCAGGTCATCTGACTATGATAAAAACTGTCCAGTATCCACAGGTGGCGGTGGTGGTGATGGTAACGATCGAAATAATGATGATATTCCCGATCATTGCCAGGACGGTCGTGGCAATGACACTCATGCACCAGGCTGCAACTAACATTATTTGTAAGGACTGGTCCCATGGACGACAAACAAGCACAATTCGGAACACCGTCAGGTAAAACCGGCCTGATGCTGGATGATCGCCCGGCGGTTGGCGCTACAAAGCCGGGGGCTCCGGTTGAGGTAAATGCCGGAGCCGCACAAACCGCCGCGCCTGACCAGGAACAGGCAAAGGCCAAACCCAAAGCCCGTATGGGCGACAGATTGCTGGAACTTGGCGCGATCACCCGCGATCAGCTGGATGTGGCGTTGCGTGAAAAATCCCGTTCACCTGAAAAGATGGTCGGCAGCATTCTGGTGGAATTCGGGTTTATCACCGATGATATGCTGACCCGGCTGCTGGCGGAATCGACGGGTTTTGAATCCTTTAACATCCGCGAAGCGCTGATCGATCCGGAGGCCGTTAAGCTGGTGCCGCGCAATGTCGCCCTGCAACACCGGGTGCTGCCGATTTCCATCTCCGATGAAAAAGCCGTTGTGGCCATGGCGGATCCGTTCGATGTGCTGGCGATGGATCAGTTGCGGCGCTATTTGCCGCGCGGGGTTCAGATTGAACCGCGCGTCTGCATGGAGGATGATCTTGTCAACGCCATAGACCTCAATTTTGGCTATGAAATGTCTGTGTCCGGTATTCTGCGCGAACTGGAGACCGGTGAGTTTGACGTTAACGCCGCCACAGAGCGTGACGGCTATGCGCATCCGCTGGTGCGGCTTGTCGATGCCCTGATGCTGGACGCGGTAAAGCTTGGCGCCTCTGACATTCATTTTGAACCCGAAGAACTGTTCGTGCGGTTGCGTTACCGGCTGGATGGGCGGTTGCAACAGGTGCGGACCTTCCATAAGGAACACTGGTCCGCCATGTCGCACCGGTTGAAAATTATCTGCGGCATGAACATCGCAGACCGGCTGCATCCGCAAGATGGCCGGTTGAGCATGCGCTTTGGCAATCGTGAAATAGATTTTCGCGTGTCGGTCCTGCCGACAACGGGCGGGGAAAATATCGTGTTGCGCGTATTGGACAAGGCGAAAGCGGTGCTCACCCTGGACGATCTGGGCTTTTCCGGTGTTAACCGCCATGAAATTGAGCGCATTCTGAAGCGTCCCGAAGGCATCATTATCGTTACCGGCCCAACCGGCAGTGGCAAAACCACGACGCTTTACGCCATGCTGTCCGCTATCAGTAACCCCAAGGTAAACATCATGACCCTTGAGGATCCGGTGGAATATGAATTGCCCCTGATCCGGCAAACGCAAATCCGGGAAAACCAGGGTCTTACGTTTGGCGAGGGCATTCGCAATATTTTGCGCCAGGATCCGGATATCATTTTCATCGGCGAAGTCCGTGATAATGAAACCGCGCAAATGGCGCTGCGCGCCGCCATGACTGGTCATCAGGTATTTACCACGCTGCACACCAATGATGCGCTTGGCGCGTTGCCAAGACTGTATGACCTGGGGCTGGACCCCGGCATGATTTCAGGAAATATTACGGGTGTATTCGCCCAGCGCCTGGTTGGGCTGAATTGTAACGCCTGCAAGGCTGAACGGCGCGCAACCCCGGATGAATGCCGCCTGCTGGGCGCGGATGAAGACAAGCCGCTTATGTTGTGGGATGCGCCGGGCTGTGACGCCTGCCATCATACCGGCATCAAGGGCCGCACCACCATTGCCGAGATTATTTATGTCGATGATGGCCTGGATGAATTAATCGCCACACGCGCCACACGGACCGCCATGCGCAACTATCTGCGCGAACATGGACATAGAACGATTGCCGATGACGGAATTGAACGCGTAATGAGGGGGGATATATCGCTGTCCTCTCTGATGCGATCCGCCGATCTGACCGCGCGAATGTAATCAACATCATGCCCGACTATCGTTATCGCGCAATAAATCAGAATGGCAGGGTGGTTCGTGGCGCCGTTTTTGCGTCGAATGAGCAGGATTTGAATGGTCTGATTGAGTCCGCCGGGCTTGATCTGATCGAGTATAAAACAGTTTCCGAAAAGCGCCTTTCCAAGCTATTGCAGCAACGGGTTAAAGTGCGTGATCTTATCCAGATGAGCGTTCATCTGGAGCAGTTGCAGCGTGCCGGCGTGCCGCTGATGGAAAGCCTTGCCGAAGTTCGTGATTCAACCGGGACGCCACGGTTGCGTGACGCACTTTCCCAGATCACCCGCGAAGTCAATGATGGGGTTAGCCTGAGTACCGCGTTCGCATCCCATCCCAAGCTGTTTAGCAATGTCTTTCAGTCGCTTATCGCTGCTGGCGAACAGACCGGTCAGATGGCCGAAGCCTTTAGCCAGCTGGTTGCGCATTTGAAATGGACCGACGAGATGGCGGTCAAGGTAAAAAAGGCGACGCGATATCCCGCTATTCTGGCAGTTGTAGTGACCGCCGTCATTATGTTCATGATGAGCTTCGTGGTGCCGCAGATCACCGCGCTATTGAAGACAAATGGCGCCGAACTGCCCTTTATGACGCAGGCGCTGGTCAGCACTTCCGGCTTTATTCGCAATTACTGGTTCATGCTTCCGGTCCTTGCAATTGGCGGCGTGGCGGGAATGACCAGCGGGCGCAACATGTCGCAGGATTTCAGATATCAAACGGATTATTATTTGCTGCGTGTGCCAATTATAGGGATTGTTTTGCGAAAAATTGCCCTGGCGCGCTTTGCCTATATGTTTTCGACCATGTTCCGGGGCGGTATTGAGCTGTTGGCGTGTCTGGATGCATCCAAACGCCTGGTGAATAATCTGGCGCTTACGGAAGCATTGTCCGTTGTCCGCGAAGGCGTGCAATCCGGCCTTGGCCTGTCTGTGGCCATGCGTTCATCGGGCGAATTTCCACCCCTGGTGCTGCGGATGATTAAAGTCGGCGAAGATTCCGGTAACATGTCCGATGCACTGAATAATGTGGCCGAGATGTATAATCGCGACGTGGACGAATCAGTGCAAGGCATGATCTCGTTCATTGAACCGGCGCTAACCGTTGTCATGGGGGGGATCATGGCCTGGATCGCCATTGCCGTATTTGGCCCTATCTATGACAGTCTTGGCGCCATGAATTAGGATGCGAGTGTGGCCACATTGCCGGATATGGAAGGCATTGCGCAACGTCTGACGGCGCTGAAGCGCTTTGTTTTACTGATAGGAGACGCGGGCGCCCTGATCGCCCGGCTGTCCGGAAACAGCGTTGAATCGCATACATATATGTGCGGTGCGATTGAGGACAATATCCAACAGGCAAAGCTGGCCCTCGCTGAATTTCCCAGGCTGCCGGTTGTGATATTGTTTGATGTCCTGGGCCAGGCTTACCGGCGGGACCGGTTGCCGCCGGTGAACATGCTGGACCGCCCAAAAATTATGGCGCGAAAACTGGAAGCATTATTTCCGGGTACGGAATTAAAAGGCGGATTACGGCTTGGCGCATCGGAAGGTGAGGTGCGTGGATTTGATTATCTGTTTGCCGCTGTCACGGCCTCGCCCGAGGTTACGCCATGGCAAAAAATGCTGGAGCAGATAGAAAATCCCATCAGCGATGTCCGGCTGCTGCCAGTGGAATCCGTCAAGCTGTTACAGCGTCTGATAGGCAGGGCCAATGGCGGCGATAGCAAGCCTGGTCAGTGGAATATATTGATTTCGCAGCACCGGACTGGTGGTTTCCGGCAGATCGTCACCCGTGATCACCGGTTGGCGATTGCCCGTATGACATCGGGATTTGTCGATATTGACTCGGCCGGGGAAATAGGCAGCCTTCTGCAGCATGAAATCGGCGCCACCATCGATTATATTACCCGGCTGGGTTTTGACCGTGCCGAGGGTCTGAACGCCGTTTTTATCGGGCGCAGCGATATTGGCGCCGCACTGAAAACCGCGCAATTACAGGTACGCAAACTAACCGCATTTAGTCCCGCAGAAGCGGGGGAGACAGCGGGAATTTCAGGCGCCCGTGATGATAGCGGCCATTTTGCTGATCTGCTTCATGCGGCATGGGGGGGCAGCAGATTTCTGCCCGCCCTTTCCATCTGGCCGCTGCAGAAACGTCAGCAACGTATGCAGACAGTGGCGCAGACATGGGGAACCCGCGCGTTGGCCGCCGCTTCGCTTGCGGGTTTGGTTTATGGTGCAGCGCTGGCATGGGAAATCCGGGGCGCCGAGGCCGAATATCTTCAGGCGGAAGCCAGGCGCGGCGCGTTGCAGCAGGCTTACGACGCCGAAGTAAGCAAGCTGGACACAGGTCCAATCCCCATATCCCGGATGCGGGATATTATTTCCATTCACCGGCAGTTGGAAAACGGCGATGTCGATCTGCACCCTCTGTATACGGCGCTTGACACGAATATGTCCAAAAATGTGCGGCTGAGTTCAATCAAAGCAGAGATTATTACGCCACCGCCCGTGCTTGCACCTGCGCAATCGCCTGGCAGCCTGCCTAGCCCCGAACCCGAGGCTGCGCCTGTTGAAGGCAAGATCATCCTGACCCTTGATCTGTCGCCGTTTCGTGACGCAGAACAGGCCGTTGGTGAAGCTGACCGGCTCGCCGTGGCGTTACGAAAAGCCCTTCCCGATATGCAGATAACCATTATTCGCCAGCCGCTGCGTATTCTGCCTGCCGATACCTTTACGGTAAAACCCGGTGACAATGTGCTTGCTTTTACCGGGGAAAGCCGTGTGGCGGAGATAGAGTTGACCGGGAGGCTGAAATGACAGACCGCATGGCCGCCCAATCATCCTTGATGCAGGGTTTCGTTGCGGCGCTGGTTGTCTTTATACTGATCATGGGGGCATGTTTTGGCTACTTACAGCCGGAGCTGACCAGCTACCAGCAGATGACGGCCGCCGCTCTTGATGCGGCCGTCAGCGTAAATGCGCAGATGAATGATATTGCAGCACGCCGGGCGCGTGACGATGCGGATCGCAGACAATTTGAAATGCTTGAAAAAGATGGTTTTCTGGGCGGGCAAAGCCGGCTGAATGCCGCACGGATACTGGAAATATTGCGTGTGAAACACAGAATTTCGGGTCTGGAATATCAGATAGAACCCGTGCAAATACTTTCTGTCCCCGGACAGGACGAAAACAAAGGGGTGGCGATGAGCAGCTCCAAAATATCTCTTAGCATGCGCGGTTTTCTTGACAATGACCTGCGCGATTTTACGGCCGCGGTGAAGCGCAGCCTGCCAGGACATGTCACGGTGACGGCAATAGAGATGGTTAAACTTACGCCCCTTAGCAATGAATTGCTCGCGAATATAAGCCGCGGCGGCGGAGGCGAACTTGTCAGCGGCACAGTGGAATTGCAATGGCAGGTAGTGCATCCCACCAAAGAATCTGCCGGGTTATAAGACAGAATGATTATATCCCGGAAAATAGTTTTTGCTGTCATGGCCCTTATGCTCTTTGGCCTGACTAATAGTGCCGGTCTGGCGCAGGGAACGGATGGCGGTAGTGCGGGATCCCTGCTGTTTTCCGCGGCTGAAAAGCGGGCGATTGAATCGGCATTGGCGCTACGCCCCTTTGAAAGCGCACATACGCCCGATGGCGGCCCGGCTGAACAGTTACAAGTCCCGGAAAACAAGCCTGTCTGGCAAATTGAACGGCTGCATTTGTCGGCCCTGATTTATATTGATCCGCAGAAATGGACTTTGTGGTTTGGAAACCGGCAGGTGCAGCAAAAAACAGTGCCGCCCTATCTGACGGATCTTCGGGTCACAGCAAATTACGTGGATCTCGGCGTGATACCCCGGCCGGGGGCAAACCCCGTTCCTGTGCGGCTGCGTCCCAATCAGACATTCCTGATTGGGAAACTTCGTATTGCCGAAGGCAGCCAGACTAAAAATTGGCCAGAGAACGGAGAATAGTTTGGTAGCGCCTTTGGTAATAAGCGGTCTGAGCGTCGCGCACGATAAGAAAATTATATTTGAAAAACTGTCCCTGGATGTTGCGCCCGGTGAAATATTTGGTCTGATTGGTGTGAATGGGGCCGGCAAGACCTCGCTCATGAAAGCGGCATTAAGCCTGCTGGAGCCGGAAGAGGGAGACGTGAGGTTTTTTGGCGTATCCAGCCTGGCGCCAGAAAGCCGGAGGCAGGTTGCCTATCTGCCGGAAAAATTTCGCCCCCCCCCGGCCATGAAGGGTGCGCAGTTTTTACGCCTGGTGCTGGGCTTTCACAATTTAAGCTTTGACCGCCATCACGCCGACAGTTTGGCCAGGGCCATTGATCTTGATCCCGCGGCAATAGACCGGCGGATCGCCACATTATCCAAAGGGATGGCACAGAAGATTGGGCTGCTGGTGACGTTTTTAACAGGCTGCCCGCTGCTTATTCTGGATGAACCGATGAGCGGGCTTGATCCCCGTGCACGGATCATGCTCAAGGCACAAATGCAGGCCTATCGCGCCCAGGGTAAGGCCATCTTTTTAAGCTCCCATATCCTGACGGATCTGGAGGAGCTATGTGACCGTATCTCGGTATTGCATGAAGGCGCGTTACGTTTCACCGGCACACCGGACGCATTGTTACAGCGTCACGCCAGCGCCAGCCTGGAAAAGGCCTTCCTTACCCTGATTGCGGAACAGCAGCAATAGAGGTTGCAAAATCCGCAATGTTGGGACATAAGATGCATCCGCCGGTCATTCTGGCGGAACGCGAGCGGGCGTAGCTCAGGGGTAGAGCATAACCTTGCCAAGGTTAGGGTCGTGAGTTCGAATCTCATCGCCCGCTCCAGATTTTCTCAATGAATTCAATGTGTTAAATATAACCCGCCGGGGCCGTTTTTGCTTAGAGAGACCTCTTTATGGCATATTCTGAGCAAATTCTATGCATCTGGCAGAAAGCCGCCGGATACGATGTCGCGGTTTAGCGCGTACATCACAGCGGCAGCCATCGGCGATCGTACATCCTGCTGTCCAGAGAAGGATTGCACATGAACCACAAGAAACTGCGGCGTCTTATCGTCGTCGCCCTAAAGTAATGATATTACGGAAACAGATCGCCCTAATGTTGTACGGGCAATTTCCACCAAATGCTGGTGATGGGTAAAGAAGAGGACTTGGGTTTTCTGCGCCAGATGACCCAGTATCTCGAACCCGGCAGCCGCGCGCCCATCATCAAAGTTGATGAACAAATCGTCGGCCACGAACGGCAACGGGGACGCGCGCTCAAGATAGTCCTCGACAGAGGCCGTCCGCAACGCGAGGTAGAGCTGATCAGCAGTGCCATCGCTCATGGCGCCCACGCCAAGCTTTGTCCCATCCGGGCGAAGTCCAGCCAAACGGGCGTGATCCTGCTCGTCAAACTCAAGTTGCAGTGAGCTGAACGATCCGCTGGTAAGGGTCGCGAAGAGTTGACCGGCGCGTTTGAGAAGCGGGCCTTGTTTTTCCCGCCGGTAGCGATCAATGGCCCACTGAAGCAGTGTCGCCGCCGAGCGGGCACGCACATACTGCCCGGCGATTTCTTTTATTTCCGCATGGGCGGCCTGGCGGTCCGCCGCAGCGCTTGCGGCAGCGCCATCCCCTCCAATCTCTTCAAAAGCCTGGCGTGCTTCGGTGCGCTGGTCCCACGATTCCATCAGGCGCGCGCGCAGATCTATTAGCTCTTGATCAAGCGTTTCTCCGCGTGCAGCAATCTGGTCAAGATCGGCGGCGTCACACTCTCGCTGTAACTCCGCCGCTGATAGACCATCGCCTTCATCGGCAAGGGTTTCAGTTACCTGCGATAGTTCCGTCTCCAAATCCCGCAAGCTGTCCGACTTTTCGATGACGGCCCTGAGTTCATTGATATTATCGACTTCGGCAGCTTCCTGGAAATGGCGGATGATTGCACGGGCATCAGTCCGCGAAACGTCGTGTTCCTCAATCTTCTCTTTTAGGGAAGCGATGGCCTCATCCTTTCCCGTTTGGAGGTCGCGTATCCGCTTTGCTTCTGCCAGGCGGCGTTCCAGTTCGAGGGCTGCGTCCTCAGACTCGGCTTTGGCAAGATCAGTGGCGACAGCACCGACGATTCCTGCGACATCGTGGTCGAAGGCGGCTACGTCGCGCTCGATCTTGGCGATACGCTCATGTCGAAGATCATTGAGCTTTACCTCGACCAACCGCATTTGGTCGATGGCGCCGACCTGAACCTGAACCGCTTCGGGTTCCTTAGCAGTGCTCAATCCCGCTGCTGATAGTGCTTTGCTCCATTGGTCTTGCCATACAGACCATGCGCTCTCGGTCGTTTTGACAGCCTTGCGTTTGCGCTCCTCATCGGCACTCGCCTTGCGCAACTCTTTCTCCAGCCGGTTACGCTCCTCAGCTTTCTTTTCATGCCGGCGCTGCACATCTTCAGCAGCCTTCAGGACGACCCGGATCGGTTGCGCCTCCAACCCATCCGCCACTTCCCCTAGCGCCTGAAGCTGCATCAGAAGGCTGTCCTTCGCAGCCGATTCCTCTTGGCGCAGGGCAGTAAGCTGGCGTTCCGCTGTAGTCCGGCGCTTGATATAATCCAGCACCTCGGTTCGTGTACCCATCCACTCCAGCATGGCATCCGGAGACAGAGGTGAAAACGGCATATCTGCCCACATTGCCTGCCAGGCTGAATTCAGCGCCTCAGCTTCTGCCGCGAATAATACCTCCTCTCCCTGCAGGCTCTCCAGCTGGTCTTCCTGTTCTGCGATCTGGCGGGAGATCACGGCAAGGCGGGCGGCAGCCTCTGCCTTATCGAACCGCCGGTCGGCCGTTTCATCGGCGCCTTGCACAGCAGCTTCATACGCGGCGGGAAGATCATCCTCTGTTTTCGTGAAACCCTGGACGTCTTCTTCACTGATCGAATCGCCTCCCACGAACCGGCGCCGGATAAGGGACCAGCCCGCATCACGGTGTTTTCGCACGCGTGCAATCTCTTCAGGAGGTACGGCATGCTCGTCGCGGGCAACCCGGTCTTGCGCTTTTTTATGCCGGACCAGTTCCTGTTCTGCGGCTCGGATGCGCGCCCGGCACTCCGCAACGTGCTGCTCCAGTTTCCGGCGATCATCACGATGGGTCTGTACCGTATCCTTCGGTGGCACCAACATCGAAGTTAAAGCCGTTTCATCCAACACCTCTGGTTTGAGCGATTGCAGGCTCTGCACTATTGCCGCCTGCGCCGTTTGCCGTTCGCCCTCTGCTATGCTGATGCGCGAAGCGATGTCGCTGCTTTCACTGGTAGCCTTGATAACCGCAGCCAATGTTGACACGTCCACCAGCGCGTCCATCTGCTTAAGTTCTTGCTCTATTTTTGCCAGCATTTCCTCAGACTCTACCAGCGCGGCCTGTGTACCATCTTTTTCTGAAAACAGTTTTCCCCGCTTTGTCATAAGCGTGCGCACCTCCGCGATCTTGGCGCTTGGAGGAATGCGGGCCACCAACTGGCCGATGTCTGCCGCTTCCCACTCAAGCTCGCCCGCGAGGCGCCTTAAATCCCCCTCGGCGCTAGAAAGCTCAGCGCGGCGTCTGGGAAGATCTGCTTTTCCAGCGCGCACCTGGATGCGCCGTTCATGGAGCTGTTGAATGTCATCAGCGCGCTGAAGAAGCGCTGCGTCATAGGTCAGCGCCAGGCGTTCTTTCCGGGCAGTTTCAAGTTGTTGGTTCAGAGTCTCTATGCGGGCCGCAGCTATTGCATCATCCTGTGCGGCTGCTTCCAACTTCTGCCGCACATCCTCAGCAAGTGGCGTCACTTGGCCCAGCGCTGCAATTTCTATCTCAATCTCAGCGCTTCTGCGAACATTTCGGTAGACGCGCCGGATGCGGCTCAGCTTCTTTTGTTCGGCAGACTTGTCTGCGATCTCCTGCTCAAGAACCTTGTAGGCTTCATCAGCACTCTCAAAAGCCTTCTGGATCTCCTGCCATTTTTTGGCGGTGACCGTGTGTTCGCGCAGCGCACTATCTGCGGCCTTCAGGCGGTCCTCCGCCTGATAATAAGCCCTGTGGCCAGCGCGCCGCAAAGCCCAGAGCGCGTCCGCTTCATTCTCCAATTCCTTCAGGCGATCCCGCAGACCCGATATGCCCGCGCCGGCGGAAAACAGCATCTGGCCCACTTCATCCTTAGCCTCCAGGATTTCACGGCCGCCCTGGCGCAGGCGCCAATGATCCAGACTGAACATCCGCTCAAAAAAGCTGCGGTCAGCGCCCGCGAGAAATCGCGCCATTGCCGCGTCTCCAGCGGGGATTGGTATCTCACCGGGCGTGAGCAGCGTGTCCTTGTTGCCCTTACGGCGGCGGATATCGAGAGTTTCACCATTACTTTGCAGGACTGCGCCAACCCGCATGCTGCCATAGTCGTGCAGGAAATTGCGTGGGGAGTTATGCGGAATGCCGAACAGAAAATCTTCAAGTGCCGCTAATGATGTGGACTTCCCGGCCTCATTTGGTCCAAACACGATGTGAATATCCGGGGTGTGCGCTGGCAGATCAAGCGACACGTCAGTGAAGCAGCCATACCGGAGCAGATCAAGACGTTGGATGCGCATTACCTATTGCCCTTCCGCCGTGATCCGCGCCATGAGATAGCCGCTCACCGCGTCAATCAAGCCCGTATAGTCGTTGTTGATCGCAGCCTTTAGAACTGCGTCCTCGGTATCGGCACGAACCTCGTGCGGCAGTTTCCCGGCGAGTTCACCAATGTTTGCCCGTAATTGGTCTAACAGTGTTGCGTCTTCGCTGGCGCTGCCCAACATGCGCTGGAGTTCCCCCAGTGCATCTTCACGCGCCAGGAGTGCCGCTGGGTCAAGAGTGGACTGCGTGGCGACGACAACCTGCTCAATCCAGGCCACCTCATCGCCGAGCCCGAGGGCTGCGGCGCGCGCTTCGGCAAGAAGGTGTTCCAGGGATGCAAGCAACTGGCCGTGAATATCCGTCCGGCCCTTGATCTCAATGCGGCAGGCGAGCAACCGGCCATCGGCCTCATTGGAAACCGCGTCTTCGATGGCGCGGCGAACGCGATCCACAACATCCGCAGTCCGGCCGCAGCCGTCCACGGTGACGGGAACAAGCGCCCAGCGCACGGCATCGGCATGTAACGGCGCCACCTCTATCACCGCACCGTCATCGACGGTGATCAGGCAGGCGCCTTTGGGGCCGGTCTCCCGAATATGCCGCCCCTGGAGATTGCCGGGAAACACCACATGAGGCCGCTCATGAAGAACGCCGCCCGCGTGCACATGACCAAGCGCCCAGTAGTCGTAGCCTTTGTGCACAAGATCATCGAGTGTGCAGGGCGCGTAATTGGCGTGGCCCCCCATGCCGCCGAGACCTGTATGCAAAACGCCGATGTTGAATGCGTTCGCAACCGGCCCCGGGTACGCGGGCACAAGGTTATCCGTAATGTCGCGTTGCCGGAAGCTCTGACCGTGCAGGGCGACCCCAAGTTGCTTGAGCTCGAAGGTCTCTGGCTTTCGCGAGGAGAATGCCTTTACATTGCCGGGTAGTACCAGGCTGCGTGTGATCTGGCTATCGGCATCATGATTGCCATACAGCACAAATGCGGGAATCCCGGCCTTCGCCAGACGGCCCATCTGCCCAACGAAGAATAACCCCGTCTGATAGTCGCGCCAGTCCCCATCATAGAGATCGCCGGCGATGATAAAGAAGGACACTTCTTCGTCAATCGCCAGCCCAACGAGAGTCTCAAATGCGTCCCGCGTCGCCATCCTGATCCGCGCCGCAGCGCCGCCCTGATAACCGGCAAGCCCCCTGAGCGGGCTGTCGAGGTGAATGTCGGCGGTGTGGATGAAGCGAAATTCCATCATTCCACCGCGAATACTTTCATCACCTCGTCGCCGAGGTGATTGATGACCTTTACCGCGATGCGTCCCGATGACGGTTTCGGGAATGGGCGCGAGGTGTCCGAATAAAGGCTATCCCATGCGTCCTGGTCGATCTCGGCCTTCAGCGTGGTTTTCAGCGCCTTGTACGGATCATTCGCGCCAAGGAAATAGGCGTGGCGGACGAAAAAACTTTCCTCGTTATAGTCGGTGTCGAGCATCCACAGCGCGATGCCGCCGGTGCCTTCGGACACCACTTCGCCGGTCTGCGGCTTGAATATATCGACGCCAAA
>OBEQ010502527.1_pt1 | contig 20904 bp, 18 predicted proteins | sample 1670901 | NCBI WGS metagenome assembly OBEQ01 (sample SAMEA104232315, study PRJEB22302) | groundwater metagenome | biome: forest; feature: aquifer; material: groundwater | place: USA | collected 2011-08-07 | depth 5.4 m
CCAACTGGGCGCGCAGGTTCAAATCATCGATTCACTCCTTCCGGAAGGCGGCGGAAATTTATTCAACATTTCCGGCATTGAACACCGACTCGATGTTCAAATCGCCGATGTCCGGAACGAAGCTGAAATCCGCTCTTTGGTCGAAGGAAAAGATTTTTTATTCAACCTGGTAGCACAGACAAGCCATTCGGATTCCATGAGAGATCCGTATGGGGATTTGGAACTGAACGGCCGGGCACAGCTCGCCATTTTGGAAGCTTGTAAAAATTCAAACCTCGCGCCGAAAATTATTTTTACAAGCACGCGGCAAGTTTACGGAAAAACAACTGCGCTACCGGTTTCTGAACATCATCCGATTTGTCCGTTGGATATTAATGGAATTCATAAATATTCTGCCGAGCGGTATCACCAAATTTATAACCAAGTTCATGGCCTGCGGGTTTCCATTCTCCGTTTGACCAATACCTACGGCCCGCGCATGCGGATTCAGGATTCACGCCAAACTTTTCTGGGGCACTGGATCCATGAAATCCTAACGGGAAATGAATTTGAAATTTTTGGAAATGGCAGGCAGCTCCGCGATTTTACCTTTGTGGACGACGCAGTCGATGCGCTTTTGCTTGCCGCCGAACGGCCCGAAGCGGACGGGCAAGTATTCAACGTTGGAACCGAAATGCCTTCTTCCCTTGAGAGCACAGCGAAGATTCTCATCGACTTAAACGGAAGAGGTTCTTACCGGTTTGTGCCGTTTCCGAAAGCTCTGGAAGCGATTGATATCGGAAGCTATTACTCGGATATTTCAAAAATCAGGTCTCTTCTCGGCTGGCAGCCAAAAATTGCGTTAAAGGACGGACTCAAAAAAACGCTTCAATTTTTCAGCAACCACTTTTCGTACTATCAAACGGAGCAAAAAATTAATGCAGTCTCATGAATACGAGAGAATGCATCAATATGAAGACCGGTATTGGTGGTACGCCGGATTCCGGCGTATTCTTGCGTTCATGTTTCAGCGATTTGTCCCGCGCATTGAAACAGTTTTAGATGCCGGGTGCGGAACCGGCGGCAATTTAACTTATCTCGCCAAAATTCTCAGCCCTGCCAAAACATTCGCCATCGATATTAACGAGCAAGCGCTGCAGTTAACGGAGACCCGGAAAACAGGGGTGGTTCTCGCGCAGGCTTCGGTCAGTCAGATTCCCTTTCAAGAAAATGCTTTTGATGTCATCACCTGTTTGGATGTTATTTGCACGCGCGGCGTCAATGATCTTGAAACGCTCGGTGAATTCCACCGCGTTTTAAAACCCGGCGGATTTCTATTTATTAATTTGCCCGCATTTAAAAATCTCGCCGGCGCACATGATCATGCGGTTCAAATCGCACACCGTTACGACTCGGCTGAAGTGAGTGATAAATTAAAATCGATTGGGTTTGAAATTAAACGCCTGACTTACTGGAATGCTTTACTCTTTCCCTTTCTCTTTGTTTGGAGAAAGTGGACGGGGTTGAATCAACATCCCGGCATGAACCGCTCGGATTTCAGAACTCTGCCGGTCTGGATTAATGAGGGGTTAAAATTCCTTCTCAGAATAGAACAAGTGCTGATTTCCAGTTTCAACCTTCCGTTTGGAAGTTCAATTTTTGCGGTTGCTCAAAAACCGCTGTCTTAGCTAACTCCTTTTCCGCGCTTGACATAAAGGGCCTAAATTAAGATAATAAGGCTTAATTTCAACGTTTTTTTCAATCTGTAACCTCAGATGTTACAACAACTTCTGTAGATTTCTCGCGAAGTTAATTATTTAAAATAATTGAAAAAAGACGAAAAAAATTACCCCATAGCTAGAAACCTCGGGATCGCAATTACTATCCCCATGGTGTTCATAGCCGGTCCGATCATCGGTTTCTTTGCAGGAAATTGGATTGATCACAAATGGCATACGGCTCCCTGGGGAATGATTACGTTGATTCTGTTGGGCTTCGTCGCCAGCGTAAAGCAAGTAATCAACTTCATTAAACAAGCAACTGATTCGAATAATTCCGAAAAAGACAAAAAATAATTATGGTAGATCCAAACGCCCATGAAGTTGTCAAACACGCCGCGCAAACAGCGGCGCATGGAGCTTCCGAAGAGGGCCTTAAAGAACTCGCCAATTTCATTACCCTGCTGAATGATTATTTCCATGACGTTCCTTTCGTTCATTTCCTTCATCAATGGGAAAATGTCGTCTTCTCTTTGCTCGCAGGTTTGTTTTTGATCACCGTTAGTTTTTTTGCCGTCCGGAAAAAAACCTTAATTCCGGGACCGCTTCAAAACGCGCTTGAATATGCGGTAGAAGCGCTTGAAAATTTGGTTGTCGGAATTATCGGAGCACGCGGACGCACATATGTTCCCTTCATCGGAACTCTTTTTCTTTATATCCTGACGCAAAATTTTATGGGGCTCGTTCCCGGCCTGAAAGCGCCCACTTCGAGTTTGAATACGACGGTTGCTCTTGCTGTCTGCGTATTTTTTTATGTGCAAGGAATCGGAATCACGCAAAACGGAATTCTCGGCTATATTGATCACTTGATGGGAAGCCCCAGAGATGTGGTGGGTTGGATTATGGTGCCGCTCAATTTACCGCTTCATGTGCTGGAAGAATTCATTAAGCCCATGAGTTTGTCGCTCCGGTTGTTCGGCAATATTTTGGGCGAAGACTCTCTGATTGCGGCGTTTACCGGACTTGGAATTCTTGCCTTGTCTTTTATTCACAGCCCGATCGGACTTCCGCTCCAGTTCCCGTTTTTCTTGCTCTCAATGCTTTTAGGAACGATCCAAGCTCTTGTCTTTTCACTCTTGACCACAATTTATATTTCGTTGATGTTACCGCATCATGAAGAACATGCCGAGCATGGCTCAGAACATGCGCACGCATAAATTAAACAGAACATAATTGAACAGCACGTCATCCGAAAACCGGATGATTTAACGGAGGAGAAATAAATGGAATTTTCAACAGCACTATCTTGGACATTACCGATTTCGGTCGCAATTGCTGCCTTCGGTTCAGCGCTCGGACTTTCGCGCGCAATCGGCGAAGCCATGCAAGCCATCGGCCGTCAGCCGGAAGCTTCAAATAAAATTCAAACCGCGATGATCATCGGCTGCGCCTTTATCGAAGCCTTGACGATTTACGCGCTTTTGACGGTTCTTATTTTCCAGGGAAAAATCGGGGGAGCTTAAACCGCCTCGGACTTAAATCATGAATTTGTCCATTCAAGAAATATTAACTCAAGCCGGCGCCTTTATTCTGCTCGTGTTCGTTTTGAAGAAGATGGCTTGGAAGCCGCTTCTTCAAATGCTGGATGAGCGCCGGAATAAAATCAAATCCGGTTTGGAAGATATTGAACACACCAAATCAGAAGTGGAGAAGCTGAAACGCGATTATGAAAATTCGCGTGCACGAATCGAAGAAGAGGCGCGGCAGAAACTCCAGCAAGCCATTGATGAGGGCCGGAAAGTTTCCAAAGAGCTCCAGGAAACCGCGCGTAAAGAATCGCGCCAGATCCTTGAAAAAACCAAAGAAGACATTCAGCTCGAAGTCGCCAAAGCGAAAGTGACGCTGAGGAACGAGATCGCGGATCTGACGCTTGCCGCAACGGAACGGATCCTGAACGAAAAGCTGGATGCAACGAAAGACAAAGAGCTCGTTTTGGATTTCATCGAGAACCTTGAGAAGCTCAAATGATTCCGCTTCAAATTGTGGACCGCTACAGCCGTTCGATTCTGCAACTTTCAGAAGAGACAAACCAACGAGACGCCGTTCTTCAAGAACTGCTGACGGTGCGCGGAGCGATGGAAAACCGGCCTGACCTGCTTAATTTGCTTCAAAGCCCTTTAATCAGCCGGGAAGAAAAACATTCTTTGCTCGAAGGAGTCCTGGGCCCTAAGGCAAGCAAGCTTTCCAAACAGTTTATGAATTTGCTCGTGGATAAAAGCAGAACCGATTTATTTCCTTTTATTGTAAGCCGGCTCCGGGACGCGATCCGGACAAAAATGGGGATTCAAGAAGCCGTCATTGTCACTGCCCGGGAACTTCATTCCAGCATTATTCAGCTGTTAGAAAAAGCTCTGGAAAAATCGACCGGCAAAGAAATTACGATTCAATCGGAAGTGGACCCGTCGATTCTGGGCGGCATTCAAATCCGGATTGGAAATCAAATGATTGATGGCTCTATTCGCACAAAATTGAATACGCTCCAGACACAACTGAGAAATGTAAAGGTGGTATAGGAAATGCTAAAACCAGAAGAAGTAACATCCGCAATAAAAATAGAAATTCAAAAGTACGAAACCAAACTCAGGATGGAGTCTGTCGGATACGTCCTCCAAGTCGGAGACGGTATCGCGCGCGTATACGGCCTGGAAGATGTCATGGCCGGCGAACTGGTCCAATTCTCAGACAATACGATCGGAATGGCGCTTAATCTGGAAACCAATAATGTCGGCGTCGTCATTATGGGTTCGGATACCAACATTAAAGAAGGCGGTTTAGTTAAACGAACGGAAAAAATTGCCCAAGTTCCGACCGGAAAAGCATTGCTTGGCCGGATCGTCAATCCTTTGGGCCATCCAATCGACGGCAAAGGCCCCATTACAACCAAATCCGTCCGGCCTGTTGAATGTATTCCGCCGAACGTGCTGAAAAGACAACCCGTTAAAGAACCGCTTCAAACGGGAATTAAAGCCGTCGACGGCATGATTCCGATCGGACGCGGCCAGCGCGAACTGATCATCGGCGACCGTCAAACCGGAAAGACTTCGATTGCACTCGATGCCATCGTGAATCAAAAAGGCCAGGACGTTTATTGTTTTTATGTGGCCATCGGGCAAAAATTATCCAGCGTTGTCCAAGTCGCAAAAACTTTGGAAGAACAAGGCGCTATGGAATACACGACCATCATCGCCGCTTCTTCGGAAGATCCCGCTCCGCTTCAATATTTGGCGCCTTATTCAGGCTGCGCAATGGCGGAAGAATTTTTATACAGCGGAAAACATGCACTCATTATTTACGATGACCTTTCAAAACATGCGCAAGCGTACCGGCAGCTTTCCCTGCTGCTTCAAAGACCGCCGGGACGCGAAGCTTATCCCGGAGACGTGTTCTATCTTCATTCCCGGCTTTTGGAACGCGCCGCAAAACTTCGCGACGATTTGGGCGCAGGTTCTCTGACAGCACTTCCGATTATTGAAACTCAAGCCGGCGATATTTCCGCTTACATTCCAACGAACGTAATCTCGATCACAGACGGACAAATTTATTTGGAAGGCGATTTGTTCTATGCCGGCATCCGTCCCGCAATTAACGTGGGACTTTCGGTTTCCCGTGTCGGCGGAAACGCTCAAACCAAAGCGATGAAACAAGTCGCCGGTATGCTGCGTCTGTCTTTGGCCCAGCACCGGGAATTGGCCGCATTTGCTCAACTTTCTACGGATTTAGACAAGGCAACGAAAGATCAGCTCACGCACGGAGACCGGATGGTGGAAATTCTGAAACAAAATGTTCTTTCCCCCATGGTGCTTTCCAAGCAAGTGCTGATTATTTTCGCCGGCAACGAAGGATTTCTCGATGATATTCGCCTTGAGCTTGTAAAAAAATTCGAGACGGAGCTTTTGGATTACATTGAAAAGAAACATACCGCCATCGAGCACGAAATCCATACGAAAAAAGTGCTGACCGATGAAAATCAAAAACGGTTAAAAGACGCGATTGCGGCATTTAAAAAAGAATTCATAGCAAAATATCAGAGCAAATAATGCTTTCACTACGCCAAATCAGACGCAGAATTAAAAGCGTTGAAAACACCAAGAAAATCACGCGTGCCATGGAAATGGTGGCTGCTTCCAAACTGAAAAAACTTCAGGACTTGTTGAAGCAGTCTGACCGCTACATCGGCGAACTGAAACGGATTCTGGGCACTTTGGTCCGCGAAAAACCGCTGGCCCATCCCCTGCTTGAGAAACGCAATGAAGTTAAATCTGTTTTGGCTTTTTTGATTGCCTCTGACGCAGGGCTTTGCGGATCGTACAACACAAACATTTTTGAATTGGCAAACCAATTTTTACAATCGGAAGGAACAAAACAGCCCGTTCGTTTCGTAACAATCGGAAGACAGGCTGCGGCTTTTTTGAAGCGGAAAAAACAAAATGTGGTTAAGGAATTGGGTATTCCGAAGCCCGCTGAAATTGAACAAACAGTTCATGATGTCACTCAAACCGCAACCGGTGAATTTCAATCCGCCAAAGCCGATCAAGTTATTTTCATTTATACCAAAGTCTTATCACTCGGCTCGATGAAACCGGCGCTCGGGCAACTTTTCCCAATCGTATCGGAAGAAAAAGTTTCCGATACCGTTAAAACGGTGGATTACATTATTGAGCCAGCGCTTCAAGAAATTTTGGACGCCGTGCTTCCTGAATTTATCGAAGCTGAAGTTTCTCAGTTCATCAAAAACGCAATGGTTGCCGAACAAGCCGCCCGCATGATGGCGATGCGCCAGGCAACCGACAATGCGGAAGAAATGATTGATTCACTTACGCTTGCACGCAATAAAGCCCGGCAAGCATCCATTACAAAAGAATTAATTGAAGTGGTTTCCGGTTCCCGGGCCCTTCAAATGAAATAATAATCAGGAGGAATTCATGGAAGTAGGATTAGTTGTTCAAGTCATCGGACCCAGCGTCGACATTCGTTTTGAATCGGAAAAACTTCCGCGGCTGCTGAATGCGATTAAAATAGAAGAACCCGAAAAAGGAATTCATCTGACGCTCGAAGTCGCCCAGCATTTAGGGGACAACGTCGTTCGTTGTATTGCACTCGCTTCAACCGAGGGCTTAGTCCGCGGTATGAAGGCCGCCGACACAGGCGCACCGATTTCCGTTCCGGTGGGTGATCAAACACTCGGACGGATTTTTAATTTGCTCGGTGAGCCCGTCGATGAAAAAGGTGCGGTAAAAGACCCAAAAAAGCGCTACCCCATTCACCGTCCCGCTCCGGCTTTTGAAGATTTGCTTCCCGTCACCACCGTTTTCGAAACCGGAATCAAAGTCATCGATTTGCTTGCCCCCTATCCAAAAGGCGGAAAAGTCGGACTGTTCGGCGGCGCCGGCGTCGGGAAAACCGTCATCATCCAAGAACTTATTCACAATTTGGCCACCGAACACGGCGGCGTGTCCGTATTTTGCGGCGTCGGTGAACGAACCCGCGAAGGAAACGATCTTTGGCTGGAACTCAATCAATCAGGCGTCATCAGCAAAACCGCACTCGTATTCGGCCAAATGAATGAACCGCCGGGAGCGCGTTTGCGCGTCGCCCTGACGGGATTGGCAATGGCGGAATATTTCCGCGACGAAGCCCATCAGGATGTTTTGTTGTTCGTCGATAACATTTTCCGTTTTGTTCAAGCCGGTTCTGAAGTTTCAGCATTGCTCGGAAGAATGCCTTCAGCCGTTGGTTATCAGCCAACACTTGGCACCGAAATGGCGCAGCTTCAGGAACGGATTGCATCCACAAAATCCGGTTCGATCACATCGATTCAAGCCATTTACGTTCCGGCGGACGATTTAACGGACCCTGCTCCGGCCACAACCTTCGCGCATTTAGACGGCGTCACCGTTCTTTCACGTCAAATTGCCGAACTTGGCATTTATCCGGCCGTGGATCCTTTAGATTCCACGTCTCGCATGTTAGATCCCCGGATTGTGGGAGAAGAACATTACAATGTCGCCCGCCAAGTGCAAAAGGTCCTTCAGCGCTACAAAGACTTGCGCGACATTATTGCGATCTTAGGAATTAATGAACTCTCTCCCGAAGACAAAGCAATTGTTATGCGCGCCCGAAAAATTGAAAAATTCCTGTCTCAGCCGTTTTTCGTTGCTGAACAATTCACCGGCCGCAAAGGCAAGTACATCAAACGCGAAGAAACGATCCGGAGTTTTAAGAAACTAGTCGAAGGCGAATACGATCATATTGGGGAACAGCACTTCTATATGAAAGGCTCTATTGATGAAGTTGTCGAAGAAGCCGAAAAGGTTGGCGTGTAATTTTGGCTACATTTCAATTTGAAATCATTACTCCTGAACGCGTATTTTACAGCGCCCAAGTTTCCAGTTTGGTGGCGCCCGGAACAGAAGGTTCCTTCGGCGTACTGGCCCATCACGCACCGCTTCTTGCCCGATCAAACGGCGGAAAATTGAAAGTCAGACAAGCGGACAATCAGGAACAGTTCTTTGAGGTGGGACCAGGACTTGTGGAAGTTCTTCCTGCTCGATTGCGCCAAGAACAATCGGACAGAGTTGTATTTTTTACGAAACACGCACAACCAGCTGCGGCCGAAACAAAATAATTAAGATCGCCACGCTGATTAAAAACATGATCCCTCCGAATACCTTCGTACGTTTGATTTCCTCGGCATAGTCAATCGGATGAACGTCCCAATTAAAAACGTGCATTAGAAATTGGTACAGTTCGATCGAATGATCCGGATAAAGAAATGAGATGGCGCCCAGAAAGATTCCGGCCATAGCGGCAACACCCACAAGAACTTCGATCAGGCCGAAGAACAAAAGCTGACTCATAGATTGACGACTCCGCAATTAACCTTCTCAATCATCATCGGCCATTTCATCAGTTAATTAACGCCGGTAATTTCCGCTTTATTTTTAACTGCCCATTGGCTATACTGAGCACTTAATTATCGGAACCGAAAGCAGATGAACCACTTAGGACAATTTTGGTTTTACCTCTTCTCCGCCGTAGCCATCGGTAGTTCACTCATTGTCGTCACCAATCGCCGGCCGGCTTATTCCGTCCTGGCTTTAACGTTAACCATGGTGGCTTTGTCTGCGCTATTTGTGCTCTTAGAGGCCTATTTCGTCGCGGTAATTCAAGTCTTGATCTACGCCGGCGCCATATTAGTTCTTTTCCTCTTTGTCATCATGCTGCTGGGCATTGAAGGCGCGGAACGCCAGCCCAGCCGTGAAAAATCCATTTGGAACATCGTCCGGCCGGCGGCTAAATTCATTTTGGCTGCGGTTCTTCTCGCCGAATTTTTGTTTGCAATCGCTCAAATCAAATTTCAGCCGGAAGGTTTTCTGCATTTGGCCGGCAATGTTGAAGCAATCGGGGAAGTTCTGTTCACTCATTACCTTCTTCCGTTTGAACTTGTTTCCGGAATTCTTCTCATCGGAATTTTTGGCGTTGTGAATCTAGCTCAACCGGAAAAAAAGAGACCTCGATGATTCCCGACCATCATTTTCTCATTGTCAGCGCCATTTTATTTGCCATCGGCGCCTTTGGCGTCATCACGCGACGAAACATCATTACGATTCTTCTTTCCATTGAACTCATGCTGAATGCGGCCAATCTTTCCTTCATTACGTTTTCACACGTCTGGAATAATTTAGGCGGACAAGTCATCACTCTTTTTGTGATCGCGATTGCGGCCAGTGAAGTCGCGATTGGCTTGGCAATCGCCGTGTTGCTATTTCGAAACCGGGGAACGCTCGACCCCAATCAAGCCAATCTCATGAAGTGGTAGTCCGATGAGCCAAAGCGCACTCCTGATTCTTTTTCTTCCGTTCTTCTCATTTTTGATTATCCCGTTCATTCCGGAAAAAAACCGGATTTGGGCCGGGTGGTTGGCGTTTGCGGCAATTTTTGCTTCTTTTCTGCTGAGTTTGAAATTGTTTTGGGCAATTTCCCAGGACCCTTCCTTTGAAGGTTTTCAAAGCGCAATTTCATGGATTTCCCTTCCCCAGCTTCAATTAGAGCTGGGCGTCATGATTGACCGCTTATCGGTGCTGATGCTTCTTGTCGTAACCAGCGTCGGCAGCGGCGTTTTCTTTTATTCCCTTGAATACATGCAAGACGATGAAGGCTTTAAGCGTTATTTTGCCGGGTTGTCTTTATTTGCGTTTTCAATGATCGGGATTGTCATTTCCAATAATTTGCTTGAGCTGTTTATTTTTTGGGAACTGGTCGGATTGAGTTCTTATTTGCTAATCGGCCACTGGTATCACAAACCGGAAGCAGCAGACGCCGGGAAAAAAGCGTTTCTCACAAACCGGGTAGGCGATTTTGGATTTCTGCTCGGAATTCTTTTACTTTGGACGTTCTCGGCAACATCCGGAGGAAGAACGCTTAATTTAACAGCTCTGACCAATTTTCTTCCGGCATTCGCCCAGATGTCTCTTTCGAATCAGACTCTTCTGACGGCCGCATTGCTTCTTATTTTTACAGGGGTGATGGGAAAATCGGCCCAATTTCCGCTGCACGTGTGGCTTCCGGATGCTATGGAAGGCCCGACCCCGGTTAGTGCTTTAATTCATGCCGCAACGATGGTAGCGGCCGGCGTTTACTTGCTGGCCAGGCTCTTTCCCCTATTCATGCTTTCACCGGATGCGCTGCGTATAATCGCTTATTTAGGCGGTTTTACGGCCCTTTTTGCAGCAACCCACGCCGTTGTTCAAAAGGATATTAAGCGCATTCTGGCCTATTCCACATTAAGCCAATTGGGCTACATGGTCATGGCCATTGGCCTTGGAAATGCATCGGTGGGTATGTACCATTTAACCACGCACGCATTTTTTAAGGCGCTGCTTTTTCTCGGCGCCGGAAGCATTATCCATGCAACGCACGAACAAGATATTTTTAAAATGGGCGGTCTGCTCAAAAAGTTACCGGTAACTTCCATTTGCTTCTTCATCGGCACGTACGCCTTAATCGGCTTTTGGCCCGCAAGCGGTTTCTTCAGTAAAGACGAAGTTTTGGCGCTTGCGCTCAGCCAAAATCAAATTTTATTTGCAACTTCGGCGTTGACTGTTTTCTTAACTGCACTTTATATGGGCCGGTTAATCATGGTCGCCTTCTTAGGCAGTTCTAAGAGCCGGAAGAAATTGCATGAAAGCGGCCCGAAAATGATTCTTCCGCTAATTGTATTAGCGGTTTTATCTCTGGTCAGCGGCTTTCTCGGCCTTGACCATTTTCTTCACAATCTTCCCCATGTGCATGAAGCGCAGAGCAGCGAACTCGTTATTCTCATCGCCACTTCTTTGGGAATCTTAGGCGTTCTGAGCTCATTTTTGTTCTATCAATTCGGCGAAAAACAAAGAAAATCATTTTCCGATTTTTTTTCGCCGGTCTATACACTTCTGGAACGGAAATATTTTATCGATGACTTATACAACTGGCTGATTTCGAATGTTCAGCAGCCATTTGCCCGGTTTTTATCCTGGTTTGAGAAAAAAATCGTGGTGGAAGGACTTGTTAACAACACTGCTTTGGCGGCTGCAACCGCCGGAGAATATTCCAGAAAACTTCAAACCGGAAAAGTTCAGACTTATTTGACAGTCTTCTTGGCCGGAGTTATTGCACTTATTTATTTTTTTGCAATCAGGCACATAGGATAATCATGCTGAATTGGCTTGTTCCTGCTTTAAGTTTGCTTCCGCTGATTGCGATCGGAATTATTTTGCTAATGCCGCCGGTGCGACAAAATGAAATCCGGGTCGTTGTCATCGGAACCACCTTTCTGACGCTTGTTTTTTCTGTAATCTTAATTCTGAATTTTCATCCGGCAGGAAATACGTTCCAGTTCGAAACACATGTTCCTTGGATCCCGAGTCTTGGAATTTCATTTCATATGGGCCTGGACGGCATGGGCGTGGTCATGGTCCTGCTTCACGGCATTCTTTCCTTCTCGGGAGCACTGGTTTCGCGGTCTATTAGCCAGAACGTCAAATTGTATTCCATTTTTTATCTGCTGCTCGTTTCGAGCATCTTCGGCGTGTTTACCTCACTGGATCTTTTCTTCCTTTATTTGTTTTACGAAATGTCGGTCATTCCGCTTTATCCGCTGATCGGAATTTGGGGAAGTCAAAACCGGGAATATGCCTCGATGAAACTGACGCTTTATATCTCACTCGGCGCCGTTTTGGCTTTGGTCGGCGTTCTGGCGCTTTACCTGATGTCAGGCCTCAAAACCTTTGATCTGATTGCGCTCCAAGGCGTTTCATTTCCGGCCCCTTTTCAACTGTGGGTTGCTCCGCTCATGATTTTTGGTTTTGGCGTTATTGCTTCTCTGTGGCCGCTCCATAGCTGGTCACCAATTGGTTATGCGGCAGCTCCTACGGCGGTCAGCATGCTCCATGCAGGCGTGCTTAAAAAATTGGGAATTTTTCTGACCATCAGGATTGTCTTAACACTTCTGCCTGAAGGCGCTAAGTTTTGGTTTCCCATTGTTGTCATTCTGTGCGTCGTCAACATTCTGTACGGCGCCTGGGCGGCCATGGCGCAAACCGATATGAAATTTGTCATTGGATTTGCAAGCGTCAGCCACATGGGTTATGCGTTTTTAGGCCTGTCCTCTTTAAATGAATTAGGATTGACCGGAACTATTTTTTTTATGTTCGCGCACGGAATTATGGCGGCTTTATGTTTTGCCCTCATCGGATTTATTTATGATCAAACGCATACGCGCATGATTCCGGACTTAGGCGGTCTGGCCAAGCAAATTCCGTTTATTGCCGTCTGCTTTGTCATGGCCGCATTTGCTTCCAGCGGCCTGCCTGGATTTGCAAACTTTGTTTCGGAACTTCTCATTTTCTTCAGCGCTTGGGAAAAATACCGCTGGCCGACCATTTTAGCTATTCTTGGCATTGTCATCACCGCTACCTATATGCTCCGCATGATTCGGAATGTTTTTTTTGGAGAAATGAAACCGGAATGGACAAAACTTGAAGATGCGCGCGGATTTTGGGGAAAGCTTCCTTATAGTCTTTTGGTTGCTGTTCTTTTGCTGTTCGGTTTGTGGCCTTCCCTTCTTCTTAATCTCATCCGGCCTTCAGCCGCTCAAATGATCGGCGGCATTTCATGAACACTCAAAGCTGGATGATGTTTGCCCCGGAACTGGGCGTTTTGGCGACGCTTCTGCTTCATTTCTTCTTTGATCTCTTCGACACCATCAATCCGAAGCGGTTTATCCGAAGTCTTACGATCGGCCTTTTGTTCGTGCTGGGAATTATTTTCTTGATGCCTGCTTATTCCGGTGAAACCATTTACGGTATGTTCGCTTTGAATTCCTTTGCCATCTTATTCAAAGGGATTTTTACGCTGGCAACGATCGGCGTTTTATTCATGACGGGTGAATTTCTCGAACCGCTCGGCAAGCGCGCAAATGATTTTTGCCTCATCTTGGTCACTTCTTTGCTCGGCTCTTATTTTTTGGCCTCGTCCAACGACTTAATTACCTTATTCATCACGATCGAATGGATTACCATTTCGCTTTACGTTCTAACAACTTTTTTGAGGAATGATTCCTACTCGCTGGAAGCAGGGACAAAATATTTAATCATCGGTGCATTTTCCTCGGCCCTTTTTCTGTACGGAATTAGCTTTGTTTACGGCGCGGTCGGTTCTTTGTTTTTTGCCGATGTGAAGCAATATGTAGCCGCTGGTCACAGTGCTTTTTTTATTGCCGGAATTTTCCTCATTTTGGCCGGGATTGGTTTTAAAGTTGGCATGTTCCCGTTTCAGCTGTGGGTCCCCGACGTTTATGAAGGATCTCCGACGCCGGTAACAGCATTCTTGTCCGTCGCCTCAAAAACGGCCGGTTTTGTTGCGCTCCTGAAACTTTTTTTCTTGGCGCTCGGGCCGCAGTTCATGAATTGGACCGTTTTATTCTTTATTTTATCCCTCGTAACCCTGACCTACGGAAATTTAGCGGCGCTGCGCCAATCCAACATCAAACGGCTGTTTGCTTATTCGAGTCTGGGCCATGTCGGTTATCTGTTAATGGGAATCGCAACAGCCGGGCCTTCCGGAGTTGAAGCAACGGTTTATTATTTAATTGTTTATGCCTGTTCCAATTTGGCGGCATTTTTGGTGATCGTCATTGCAAACCGGGAACTTGGAAGCGGAGAAATTACGGCTTACCGGGGCCTTGCAAAAAAATCGCCTTTTTTAAGCGGTATTTTTTTTATTGCGCTTCTGTCACTTGCCGGAATCCCGCCGCTCGGTGGTTTTTTTGCAAAATTTTTAATTTTGAATGCGGTGATCACAGAGGGTTATTTGTGGCCGGCCCTCATCGGCGCCGTGAACGTCATTATTGCGCTCTACTATTATTTATCAATCGTGAAGGAAATGTACTTCAAACAACCGGCCTCAAAAGACGAAATTCATCTGTCGCAAGCAGCCCGAATTTTTCTGTTGTGTTTGACGGCCGGAATTATTTTGGCAGGAGTCGTTCAGGAACCCATTCTTCAGCTGGTCCGCTACGGCATTTCCGCTTTATTCAGCTAATCCATAAAAAAGAGCCGGCTTTTAGTTTGGGAGGGGAACCCTAAAAGCCGACTCTCTAATTGTCCGCGGACTTACTTTGCTTCTGTACTATTTACTTCCTTGGATTAACCAAACAGATAAATAAAGGATGCTTGAACAGTATCCTGACTGTTGGCACTTCCTGTATCAAAAGCTGTTGCTGATTTTGCTTGATCACGACGATACTCTAAGCGTGTGAGAAGATTCTGATAGACCTTAATATCGGCCGTATAAGTCATTTCCCACAAATCGTTGATAACAGCAGATCCGGTACGTGCGCCTTCATCATCCCAGAACTGTTCCCAACGAGTACCGAACGTTAGCCAGTCATTGTAAGCATATCTGGCATAAACCGCATAACCTTGCCAATCAGCGGGACCGCGCTCAGCAGCGCCGAGTCTCTGTTCATTGCCGAAATCATAGCTGCCCATTAAAGATAATTTTGGAAGGTCCTGCGGCAGCGGAACCCAGGTTGCAACCGTATCAAACAAATACCGGTCATCGGCACGGTCATCGGAAATTTGAGACCCACCGATAAAATTCTGTGCGATGTTGAAGTTTTCAGTCGGTATCCATTTCACTTGGGCTTCGATATCTTTTACCTTGTTATTGTCGATCGCCAAATCCCAACCGTTTACAACACCGAGAGCGGTTGTGACTTTTCCGTCAAACCAACTGTACATGGCGCGGGCACCCGTATGAGTGGCCGGTTCCGCGAGCCAGAAAAGAAGACCGCGGGAAGAATTCCAATTTAGATGATTTTCGATCACTTCAGCGCCGATTAAAGTTGAAAATTTACCAATCCAAACGGTCAATCCTGTACCGATCGGAACTTTGATTTCAGCGTAAGCTTCCTGAATGGAGAATTCATCAGTACCGCCTAAAAATCCGCCCGACTCAACATTTTGAGCGTCCGTTCCATACATAAATTCGGTACGGAAACCAACACCGCCGGTTTCAGCAGCTGGACGATACATATTGAGCTGAATATTGTTCACGTCAAAAGTATCAGACGGCTGGTCAAACGCTCGGAGCGTGGAATTTCCGACTGCATTATTACCGCCCGCTGTAGCACCTGGGGTTGCAAAATTCCAATTAAACGAGGAATCGATGAAGCCATCCATGTGGATGTCTCCGCCTTTCGTGCGCAGAACCCCGTCGGTGCCTTCACCTGTTACGGGAGAACCGGCTACTGAAACGGAAGGTGTCCGTTCGGCCTTTGCAAGCCGGCCTTCTAAATCATCAACCTTATTGGTGAGATTTGAGACCACCTTGCGAAGCTCATCGTTTGATTTAGCCAGGTCTTCCATTGTCATGGGAGCAGCTGCCCAAGCCACGGACGAGGAAAACAAAAATAAAGTTAGTACAGCGATAAAGTTCTTAATTTTGACCATAGATTCCCCCCTGTTAAGAGTTAAAAAGCCAGTGTTACAACGATTATTGTCAGAGAATATATCAAAGGACGTGCCAATCCACAAACAAAAAAAACGGTCACTAAGTAAAAAATTTTAACTTGCGGTTTTATTCGTTCGAAAACCACAAAAAATTACAATTTTGTACAAAAGACTTCGGAAATGTACATTAAAAATATATCAAGATCTACAAATTGGTTGTTTCTTGGTTTTAGACGACCGGAGCCGGTTCAGACGACAGATTCGGTTTGGTTGCCGCATCGGAAGGATACTGTTGAAGACACTGCTCCAGTGCGTTCAATTCATTTTGAAGAACCGGTTGCAAATTATGACGAGTGCCGTCATGTAAAATCACAGTGTACGGTTCCCCGCTCATTTTAGAACCGCTTGTAACCTCTGAAACAAATTGTTGCGCTGTTGTAATTTTAGAACCTTTACCGCGCCAACGATTGAGTTTCCACCTAATAAACTTTGCGGCAGAATCACTGTCGTATTCCACTTTATTTCGAATAAACGTCAATTTTGAATTTTTAATTCGATCAAACAAATAATCAATTTTTCCTTCTTCTGTTGTCAAATCCCGTTCATTAGAAAATTTTTTGACTGCGGCAGGAATGTTGTCCCGGCTATTCAGATAAATCGGAGACCCTTCTAAACTCTGGCCGGACAAAAGAGCTGGTTGCCGCGAAGCGCAGCCGCTTAAAATGAGCACGGAAAGCAAAATCAAATATCTAAGCTTCACGGATTTGCTGCTTTTGATTTAACAAGCATGATCGCAATTTCAGCAGCTTCCCGCACAATGGGCGTTTTGGCATTTGTCGTATTTTCCAGCGCCGGGAAAAATTTGGTTAAATTGAGTTCCACAATCATAAATAAAGCACAGACAATCAGCCAGCGGTCATTGGATTCAAAAAACACTTCGATGATCTCATCCAATTTCTTTTTCTGAGTTTCTTCCCACTGGTTCTCGTCCAAAACTGGATAAAGAATGAGATATAGTTCCGGATCCACCACGTTCTGAAGAAGTTCAATCGCATTGGCGCGTAAATGTTTGTCTGTATCGACTTCGGTCAGCCGGTCATAAATAACATGAATGACGTCGTTTTCATAAATCAAACTGAGCATCCGAAACACGCGTTCAAAACTTTCTTCTTCAATTGCCTTCAAAGTGGCCAGAAGGTAATCATCTTCAACTTTTTCGATGTGTTTTCGTTTTTTATATTCCTCCAGCGCGGTTTTGATCACTTGGTAACCTTTGATTTCATTCATGATTTCTTTTTTAATTACCCACTTGCTAATGTTATGTCTGCCGCCCTTATTGCGAATGCGGTTCAAAGCACCGATTAAATTGTATCGGAGCGAACGGTCCTGAATGACTGCGATATTATTGAGCAAAATATCAACAGCGCCCTGTGTGCCCAAAGCAGTCAAAACCAGAATCGCTTTCCGTTTGGCGGTAATATCTTCGTGGGCATCGCTTAGGCACTCGGAAACTTTCAGCAATATTTCTTCTTCTTTTTCATGAAGTACGGCCATCAATTCCCGATCCGGGTCTTTCTTGGCGTGTAAAATTTCCGCCAAATACCGGTCAAACACGCTAGTGGCCTGATTCAGTTCTTCTTTAAAGATGTGGTCAATCTCAACGCCCTTTAAGTCAAAAGCTTCATAACGGACCATTTCCTCTACCATTTTTTTGACCCGGCTCATATCTCTGGCGCTGGAATAAAACGCCAAACAAGCAGCAGCCGATAGTTTTCGGGTAATCGATGACTTGTGAGCAAAAAATTCTTTTAACGTTTCGAAGGACTTTTCCCCTTCTAAATTGGCCAAAAGGTTGGTGACTTGCTGAACGGAACTTCCGTGGGTCTTGTCTGCAGTTCGGGAATGAGACAGCAATTTTTTAATGGACTGCATATATTCATCGCGGACACCCCAGACCGCCAAGATCCAAAGCGGAGCAAGCAGCAACACCAAAATACCCAATTTTTCATCGGCGATTCCCAATAGCGGTGTTGCGATAATAATTAAAAAACCCGCCAGAGTTTTTGAAATCCGGTAGGCCAGCATGTCGATTAAAGGTTTTACGCGGTAGCGGATCTTGCCCGGAATCGGCAAGTAGAGAATTTCCTTGCTTAATTGATTGATGGAATAATTTAAACTCCCATCATAAATTTTAGTTCCGGCCGCAAACGCCAAGATCGGGAAAAAAATAGTTCCGATTGCGCCAACGGCCAAACCTATCGGAAGCAGCAGAAGCGATACGCCGATCCCTAAATATCTGAGCGCATAACTAGAAAGAATCAATTGAAGAAAAAACGAAATGCCGTTTAAAATTGCAAGGAACCCGCCGAAAAACGCGGTCCGCGCATTTTTTTCCAGAATTGTGCTTTCCACAACGGCGTTAAATTGATTGTCTACAATCGTGGAAGAAATTTTGGTGATCATCACAAGTGCGGCAATTAAAAGAAGGTAGCGCGAACTTAAAAATATGCTCCAGGTTGATTTTTCGCCGAGAAAAACCGCGGTGGAGGCAGGCTGATCTTTGCTGCCTGTTTTTTCGATTTGATCGATCCGCTCATGCTTTAAAATCGCCCGAACGAAATATAAACAAAAACCGAGCAAGACCGCACCCAGTAAAAGCAAATTGGCCGTTCCGATTTTTTCCGCAAATTGGTTGGTAACAACGCCTCCGAGAATGCCGCCCAAACTGGCTCCGCTTACAATAAATCCAAAAAGCCGCTTGGCTTCTTGAGGATTGAAAATGTCGTTGGCGAGCGCCCAGCATTGAGTCACAATCGTAATGGAATAAGCAGCCACCCAAACATAGAAAAAATAAGAGAGCCACTCAACATAACCGGCTTTAAATAAAGCCCAAAAAGCCACGATGGAGAAAATAAAAAATCCGATGGTGACCGTAAACAGAGTGCTTTTTTTCTTAAGCCACCTGGAAAGCTTGATGTAAAGAGAAGTAATAAAGATGAGGAAGATGCCTTCGCCGACATAGGCATAACGCAGATTTTCAGAACCGTGAATGCTTAAAAATAAAGAACTGCGGACGGGCTTTAGAATGTACAGAGTAGCAATGGAGAAGGCAAAGCAGAGAAACATGAGAATGGTTTTATGCCATTCTTCACGTCTTATTTTAACTATGGGTTGGAGGAGCCGGATTACAAATTCAATCATTAATCAGTCATAAATCCGGACTGATCATATCAAGTCCCATGGTCAATTTCAACGACCGAAAATGTGGGTTCATTCTGGGTTTTGCCCAGAACAATCCGAAGCGGTGGCTCGCTCCAATGGTCCTCAGAGCCGTACTTGGCTTGTACCCAAATCGTTGCCCGGACCACGTCCGGGGAAGGCACTTGAAATGAAAATGACTCTGACTTAAATGTTTGGTGGTCAATTTCTGTTTTTTTGCCGTCGGCCGCCAAAAACTCAAGTTTGAATCGGTAAGACGGTTCATCTTGGGCAACGAAATGATATTTGACATTGAGATCTTCAAATTTTATTTGATACGTTTGGCTGTCAAGATTGGAAAGCGCGATTTTATCCAAAGGAGTTACGCGCGAGAACCAATATTTCCCGATGACGTCCCGGCGAACGGTCAAAATGCTGGTCATTGTTTTGGCGTCTTCGGGATCTGAAAAATGAGCGCTGTCCACAACGGCCTCAATGTCTTCGGATGAGAAAGCCATGATAATTTTAGCGGCCCAAAACGCATCCGCAGCGCCGAGACGCGTAAATACCTCATAAGGCAATTGGGTTTTCCAGGAGCCCGGATCAAATTGTGCGTTATCAAAATATCCAATGGCAGGAAAAGCGATCTGCCGTTTCAGTGCATCCCAGTGCCGTTCCCAAGACTTCTCAACAACTTTTAAAGTAGGAGTGGTTTTACCGACTTCAAACCAATCGACGATATGCTCATGTCCGGCAACGGGAACTTTTGGTTGATACGAAGCGCTTCCTAAAGTGGCCCCAAAATCAATTAAATAGTGTTTCACAAAAGCGTTTCCATTTTCTTCTTCGATCACATCGAGCGTGTTGCCTTCCCTTAAATCATAATGATTGAGCCAGGAACCAAAAACCCTCAGGGCGCGGATCGAGCGTCTGTCTTCATGCGGAATTAAATCACCCGGATCTTCTTTTCTTCGCCCCTCAAAAGACATGTGTCCTTGAACGTTTTTTAATAACTTGCTTGCCGAAGCCCGGACAATTCCGCCTTTCATCTTCGGTATCCGTTCTAGAAAAGCGTCCAACGCATCTTGGGTTAACGGTTTTTTGAAACCGTCATCATTGTAATAAGTGGCTTTGGGGTCGATTTTCAGGATGTCGGGCTTGAATTCCACCAAATAATATTCGGGCACATGATAGCCAATCGCATAAAAAAATTTCTGGGAAATGGCCTCCGCCGAAGTCATCATTTCCGGATAGTCTTTCGGATCAAACTTCAGGATATATTTGTCTCCTTTGGAATCCTGGATAAACAAACCAATGCTTACGCCTTCCATTTTTCCCTTAATGATGGTCCAAGGATCTGCCGGATCAGGGCCTGAACTTTTCTCGCCGCCGCGGAGGAGGTCTGATTTCGAAAGCGGCTGCTTGCCCTGCCGATTGGCAAAAAAATTGGAATCAGGAATTTCGTCAAAAATATTGACATCCAAAGCCGGCGGCGTTTTGACTTCTTCTGTCAACTGGTCAAAGCGAAGAAATTTAACAAATTGTTTGTAAAAAACATTCTCAAAAAATTCGCGGTAAAAGGTGGTGTCACTATTTTTGATTTTGTGGTCTAATTCTTCAATGGTCATTGAAAAACCAGCGGCTGAACCAGCCAAGCATGATATTGCCACCGCACATGAAATAATAAGAATTGATTTACTGTTGTATTTCATTCTTTTTCCTTTTTTTTAAAAAGAAGTATGCGTGTGGACACGAGCAGCCCATCCTTCATTCCCGCGCGCCAAAGAGAAAAATAATATAGTGTGTCTTTTATATTTCAAGTTCAGTCCGCCACCGTATGAAAACTTAAGTTCGTCGAACCCAAAATCATGAATTTCCTCAAAAACTTCGCCAATGTCAAATAAAGCAATTGCATCACCAGCAAAATTTCCATATTCGTAAATATTATATCGATATTC
>OBEQ010239889.1_pt1 | contig 20902 bp, 18 predicted proteins | sample 1670901 | NCBI WGS metagenome assembly OBEQ01 (sample SAMEA104232315, study PRJEB22302) | groundwater metagenome | biome: forest; feature: aquifer; material: groundwater | place: USA | collected 2011-08-07 | depth 5.4 m
CTTGTCGCTTCAGTGAAAAGCGAATTAGATTCTACGCCAAGCCTTTTAGTTTATTTGAAAAAGAATCATGAAATGCTTTCGCGCCAGGATGACGACTTTTATTTATTTAAAATTAGCCACAAACATTAATTCAAATCTTTCGATTTAGAATTCCCATTATGAAAAACTATGACTTTGTTATTGTTGGAGCCGGTATTGTTGGATTGACCATCGCTAGAGCTTTAGCAGAGCGTCACTTAGGTTCCATTTTAATTTTAGAAAAGGAATCTGAATTAGGTCGCCACGCAAGCGGGAGAAATAGCGGCGTCCTTCATACCGGGATTTATTATGGGACTGACACCCTTAAAGCCAAAGTTTGTGCTGAAGGGGCTCGCTTGCTTCGCGAATATGCAGCGAAGCACCGAATTTCATTTTTTAAGAACGGGAAAGTGATTGTGGCGACAGAACCAAATGCTGTCGGAACAATTGATGAACTTTACCATCGAGGCTTGGCAAATGGCGCACGTGTTGAGAAAATTACATCGGCCGAGCTTCATGAGCTTGAACCTGAAGCTCATACGTATGGCGCTGCACTTTTTTCACCGGACACATCCGTTATTGATACGCACGGTGTCTTGGCTGCTTTAAAAAATGAAATTGAATCCTTTGGAGTAGACCTGAAAAAGAATTCTCCTTTGCTTGGTATCGATGGACACAGTCAAATTGCAAAAATAAAAAATGAACAATTTGGTTACAGGCATTTAATTAATGCGGCTGGGCTTCACGCAGATCGTATCGCTCATTGGATGGGAGTGGGCGAACGATATCACATTTTGCCATTCAAAGGAATTTATCGAAAACTTACGCCAAGCGCCGCTCAACGCTTTCGAGGTTCTATTTATCCAACGCCAGACCTTACAATGCCTTTTCTGGGGGTCCATCTAACTAAAACAATTCATGACGAAGTGCTCGTGGGTCCGACAGCGATTCCAGCGCTCGGCCGTGAAAATTACAAACTGTTTGACGACTTAAATGTTCATGATTTGCCGATTATTGTTAGCGATTTATTTGTTATGGTTATGAAGAATCAAGACGGCATTCGAAAATTGATCAAAGAAGAAACAACAAAATTTCTAGGCTCCGGTCTTTTGAAACGGGTCCAAAAGCTAGCCCCATCGATTAAACAGGAAGATATACTGCCCCAGGAAGCTGAGGTAGGCATAAGAGCTCAGCTTGTTGATCGCTCTACTAAGAAATTAATGATGGACTTTGTTCTTGAGGAAGGGAAGCACTCAACGCACGTTTTAAACGCTATTTCACCAGCCTTCACAGCAAGTTTCGCCTTCGCTGAAATCGTTGTGAATCAAATCCTTACCCGAAAAAATTAGCTCCAAAACACACAAAAACAGCTTATAATGATATCTATTGACTAGTGGTGACTACTAGTGATATGATTGACTCCTTATAAGGTAAGCAAAAAAACTTCAAGGGTCAACCTTTTAAAAGGATTGGTATTATGGAAATCAAAGAAACAGAAGTATACACCCCGCAAGAAACGCAAGTGCTTTTAAAGATAAGTTCAAGCACCGTAACGCGCATGATTAAGAAAGGACTGCTCCGAACAGCAAAGGTTGGGAAGCAGTATCGCATTATGGGCAAGGAACTCTTGCGAATTTTATCGCCAGAACTAGAAGATAAAGTGGGAAAAGCCTATAACAAAGCACGCCAATGGGCTCATCGAGATGTTTGATGAATAAGCCATATGCTATCGTACAGGCGAGAATGGATTCAAAGCGCTTACCCGGAAAAGTGCTTCGCGAAGCGAAAGGTAAGCCTTTATTGGAATATGTGATCGAAAGGCTTGCACAAAGCAAAAATTTGGAAGGGACCATCGTTGCTACTTCTATCGAGAAAACAGATGATCCGATTTTTCAATATTGCACTCAGAAAAAAATTAAATGTTATCGAGGTTCTTTAGACAACGTCGCAAGCAGATTTTTTGATCTCTTAAACGAATTTCGAATTAGCGTTTTTGTACGCATTAGCGCAGACAGCCCTTTAATTGATTCCAGGCTAGTAGATCAAGCCATTGAAATTTTTAAAGAGGGCGATTTTGATCTTGTAACCAATGTCCTGAAACGAACTTTTCCAAAAGGGCAAAGCGTTGAAGTTGTAAGCGCTAAAAGGTTTACAGAATCTTTTTCAGAAATGGCTAGCGCAGAAGAATTGGAACATGTGACTAAATATTTTTATACTCACCCCACTTCATTTAAAATTTCTAACTTCACTGCAGGCAACCAAGATTATTCCAAAATAAATTTCTGCGTAGACACCCAAGATGATTTCAACCAATTTCTTCTTATTTTAGAACGAATGACAAAACCTTATCTTCAATACAGTTGGTTGGAACTAGTGAATATTTTTAAGAATTTGAAAAGCGAATCCCCAGTATGTCTAAATTAGAAGTAAGAAAATTGAAAGTGGGGATTATTGGGCTTGGGGTAGGCGAGGTCCATATCGCAGGCTACAACTCACATCGGGATTGCGCAGTTTCAATGCTTTGCGATATTTCTAAGAGCAAACTAACAGAGGTGGCCAAGAAATATCCAAACCTTAAAACGACTGAAAATCCAAACGAAATTTTAAATGATCCTGAAATTGATGTTGTTTCTATTGCGTCTTATGACAACTGTCACTACGAACAAATTGTTCAAGCGATTCAGAATGGAAAACACGTTTTTGTCGAAAAACCGCTCTGTCTTTATTTTGAAGAAGCAAAAGAAATTCGCAGCCTCTTAGAAAACAAGCCCAACCTAAAACTTTCGTCTAATTTAATCCTTCGAAAATCTCCTCGTTTCATAAAGCTTAAAGAAATGGTTTCAGCCGGCCAATTCGGCAAAATGTTTTACGCCGAAGGCGATTATCATTATGGACGTCTTGAGAAAATTACGGAAGGGTGGCGAGGGCAGTTACCTTTTTATTCAGTTGTTTATGGCGGAAGCGTTCATCTGATAGACCTGATGCTTTGGCTCACGACTGACATGATTGAAGAAGTAGCTGCATACGGAAATCAAATCGTTTCAAAAGGTTCTCAGTTTCACTTTAATGATTGCGTGGTTTCGATTCTGAAATTTAAAAGCGGAATGGTTGCAAAAGTAACGGCTGATTTTGGAGGTGTCAGGCCGCACTTTCACGATCTTTCTATTTACGGAACTAAAGCGACTTTTGTGAATGACTTTCCAAACGCTAAGCTTTTTTTATCGCGAGATCCAAAACAGCAACCTCAGAAAATTACAGAGCCATATCCCGGTGTGCAAAAGGGAGATTTAATTTATAACTTTATAGATTCGATCGCGAATGGTGTTAAACCTGAAATCTCGGCCGAGGATGTGTTCAAAGCAATGTCTGTGTGTTTTGCTATTGAAGAATCTGTAAAACAGGGTAAGCCGGTCCGAGTAAATTATCTTTAGGAGCTCAACATGGAAACGACGATTCGAACGATACCGTTTGGGAAACCGATAATTGGTGAAGAAGAAAAAAATGCTGTACAGGAAGTCTTGAATGGCACCGTCCTTGTGCATGGCCCGCGCGCTAAAGAATTTGAAGCATCCTTTTCAAAATTCACGGGAACAAATCACGCTGTATCTGTTGCTTCTTGCACGGCAGCCTTGCACCTGTGTTACTTTTACTTAGGCCTTAAAGCAGGAGATGAAGTGCTTGTTCCCGCACAAACCCATGTTGCAACCGCTCATGCCATAGAATTCTGCAATGCAAAACCTATTTTTGTAGATTCCGAAAAAGAAACTGGAAATATAGATATCAATCAAATCGAACCTCTTATCAATTCCCGCACACGTGCAATATCGGTCGTTCACTTTCTTGGAATGCCGGTCAATATGGACCGGATTAATCAAATTGCAAAGAAACATAACCTTTTTGTTCTTGAGGATTGCGCCTTGGCAATCGGAAGTTACTTCAAAGGTGTCCATGCCGGATTGCTTGGCGACGCAGGTTGTTTTTCTTTTTATCCGGTGAAGCACATGACAACCGCAGAAGGCGGAATGTTCATTACTAAACATGAGGAAATTGCAAATAAGATTACACGCCAAAAAGCCTTTGGAGTTGATCGTCATGTAGGAGAGCGCACCGTGCCCGGAATTTATGATGTAACCATGCTTGGATTCAACTATCGGCTTAGCGAAATGCAAGCTGCTCTCGGAATCGAACAACTCAAGCGAATGAGCCAGTTTTTAAAACAGCGTAAAGAAAATTTTGAAGTATTAAGTGAAGGCCTTAAGGCGCTGGGAGAGCTTACGCAGCTAAAGTCAAGCCACGGCGATTATCAGAGCAGTTATTACTGCCTTTCAATCTTGTTGAATAAAGCTTTAAGTTCGAAACGTTTTGAACTGGTGGATTATCTTAAAAAAAATGGTATTGGAACCAGCGTTTATTATCCGAAGCCCGTTCCTCATATGAGTTATTACAAAATGAAATATAATTTTAACGAGCAAAGCTATCCTGTTGCCGCATGGATCAGCAACTCGTCAATTGCGTTACCTGTCGGCCCTCATTTAAATGGAGAAGACATGGAATATATAGTTAAAACAGTTAAAGAGGCACTTCAAGCAGTTAAGTCGAAATAAAGGAGCAAAGCATGAATTCATGGGATAAAAAGCGAGTTGTTCTAATCGGTGGAGCAGGATTTATCGGTCATCATTTAGCGTTAGCTTTGGTCGAGAAAGGTGCGCACGTTGAAGTCATCGATAGCTTACAGATCAATAATCTGCTTACCTTTGCTTCGGGTGGGATTAATTCTCCTAACCGAGACCTTTATTATCATTTCACTAACAGCCGTTTAGACTTATTACATGAAGCGGGAATTCCCGTTCATGTTCAGGATGCGCGCGAATATCACAGCTTGTCGCATCTACTTGTACGGATTAAACCGCAAGTGGTGATTCATTTGGCTGCCATAGCTCACGCAGGGAATTCCAACAAAGACCCTTACAGCACTTTTGATCACAGCCTTCGGACTCTAGAAAATACTTTGGACTATTCGCGTAATTTGGTCGAACATTTTATTTATTTTTCCTCAAGCATGGTTTATGGGCATTTTAACTCTGAAGCCGTAACCGAGGATACTCATTGCGAGCCTCTTGGAATTTATGGAGCATTAAAGTTTGCGGGAGAAAAAATGGTAATCGCCTACAATCAAGTTTTCAATCTTCCATATACGATTGTCCGACCCTCTGCATTGTACGGAGAACGGTGTGTAAGCAGGCGAGTAGGACAAATTTTTATTGAAAACGCTATCCAAGGAAAAGAAATTTCCATTTCCGGGGACGGTGAGGATCGTTTGGATTTTACCTACATAGCAGATCTGGTTGATGGAATCACAAAAATTGTTGAAAATAAAAATTCACTCAATCAAATTTTTAACCTTACCTATGGAGAATCTTGTTCTATTGCGGATATGGCGAGAATTCTTGCAGAACATTTTCCGAACGTGAAAATTAAGTACTTACCAAAAGATAAATTAATGCCTGACCGAGGCACGCTTTGCATTGATAAGGCGAAGCAGCTTTTGAACTATCATCCTCAGTTTCCTCTAGATAAGGGGTTCGTTCGATACATTGAATGGTATAAGTCGCTCGATCAATTTCAACAAGGGTCTCCGCTGGTAGGGGTTAAAAACTGAAAATGGCCACAGCGCTCCACAATCAAAAAGAAATCGTTCATGACAGCTGGCTTTCTGAAATTTTTGGCAGGGAAGTCTATAAAATTACCGCCAACGAACTCTTGTCCCGAAAAGCCAGCATACATGATTCGTTTAAAGAATTGCAAGGAAAACCCGTCTTCCTTTATTCAAAAGTTTCAACCACTGATGTTTCAACAGCTAAATTTCTTGAGTCGTTAGGCTTCGGCGTCGTTGATACGCAAATTGTTCTGGAAAAACAGATAGATCCAAAAAACTCACCAAAAAGTGACTTTACCATTCGTTTTGCAAAGCCGGAAGATGAACAACAGACCGCTGAGCTGGCAAAAAAAAATAGCACAACTTCAAGATTTCATCTGGATCCATTGATCCCGAAAGAAATCGCCGATCGAGCAAAGCAAGAATGGGCACGAAATTACTTTTTAGGACGACGTGGTGATCAAATGGTTATTGCCGCTGATGGCCAAAAAATTGTAGGTTTTTCACAGCTTTTACATGACAAAAAAGAAGCTGTTATTATTGATCTCATTGCTACAGATAAAACGTACCGAAGAAAAGGAATCGCAACTAGCCTCATTGCTTTTACCGAAGTAAATACTAGAGGTTTCCAAGTCCTTCGCGTAGGAACACAAGTTTCGAATATTGCTTCGCTTAAACTTTATGAAAAGCTTGGGTTTAGAACCTGTTCTTCGCATTACGTTTTTCATTACTACAACTGAGGATTCTGAATGAAAATTGGCACTTTAGATTTAGAGAATGAAATTCTTTTGGTTGCCGAAATCGGCAATAATCATGAAGGAAACTATGAGCTCGCTGAAAAACTCATTCAAGCGGCGGCTAAGGCAGGTGCTAATGCCATCAAGTTTCAGACAATCGTCCCGGAACGTTTGGTGTCGCCCAAAGAAGGCGATCGCATTAAGCAGCTTGAGCGTTTCAAATTGTCTTACGAGCAATTTGAAAAGTTAAGCCGGGTGGCCAAAAATGAAAATGTCATTTTTCTTTCCACTCCCTTTGACATAGAAAGTGTTCAGTTTTTGAACACTTTAGTGCCTGCGTTCAAAATCGCCTCTGGCGATAACAATTTTTTTCCGATGATCCGCGCTATCGCAGAAACCGGAAAACCCATTATTTTATCTACCGGATTGGCTGACTTTTCCCAAATTAAAAAAACAAAAGAGTTTATAGAGGAATTATGGCATCAAAAAGGTATTCATCAGAATCTGGCCGTTCTTCATTGCGTGGTAAGTTATCCAACGCCACCGTCAGAAGCAAATCTTTTAGCCATCAGAGAACTTCAAAAACTGAATCTGACCGTAGGTTACTCGGACCACACTATCGGAATTGAGGCCGCAATCTTAGCCGTTGCGTTGGGAGCGCGGATTATCGAAAAACATTTTACGCTTGATAAAAATTATTCGGACTTTCATGACCACAAAATTTCAATTAACCCTATTGAATTTGCACAATTATCGAAAAAAATAAAAGAAACAACCAATCTTCTGGGAGATGGCGTTAAGCGCTTACAAGATGCCGAAAAAAAACTGGTAGAAAAAGCACGCCGTTCTATTGTGACGAAACATGATCTTGCACAAGGCTCTATCGTCCGGTGGGAAGATTTAAATTGGGTTCGTCCTGCGGTTGGACTGCTGCCAGGCGAAGAAGAAAAAGTTGTCGGAAAAAAACTTAAACGGCGCTTATCTGTCGGGGAACCTATATTGCTTTCAGATGTTGAATGATTTATTTTAAGAAGGGCAGACAATAATTTAAAACTATGTGCGGAATCGCTGGTTATTTCGGAACAAAAACAATTAACTCTTCCCGTGTTGAGGCCTGCTTAAGGCTGATGGGCAGGAGAGGTCCGGATAACGCTACGTTTAAACATTGGGTAAATCCTGCGCAACGGAATGTTTATCTGTTACATACACGACTTAATATTATCGATCTTGATAGCCGGGCCAATCAGCCTTTTAATTGCGGCAGCCAGTGGATGATTTACAATGGGGAACTCTATAATTACCTGGAACTTAAAGAAGACTTAAAAAAGAGAGGCTACTCATTTACCACTACTTCTGACACAGAAATATTGCTTCAAACGATAAATGAGTTTGATTGGTCTAAAGGGCTTGATCTTTGTGAAGGAATGTGGGCTTTTGGAATTTACAACGAGAAAGAAGGAACTTTACTCCTTAGTCGAGACCGATTTGGAGAAAAACCACTGTATTTATACCGGGATGAAACCGGCCTTTATTTCGGATCAGAGGTGAAATTTATTGTTGAACTTCTGGGGCAAAAACTGAAAGTTAATCATGATCATCTCTATCGCTATTTAGTGAACGGCTACAAAGCTTTATACAAAGCACCGCGTACTTTTTTCAATGGCTTAAGCGAACTGCAGCCTGCTTCAGTCCTTCATCTTACAAAGGAAGGGAAAGAAGAGGAGCATCGGTATTGGCAGCCTAGTTTTTCTCAAATTGAAAATATGTCTTATTCCGATGCCCGGGAAGGGGCAAAGGAAAAGTTAATTCAATCCGTCAAGTTACGGCTGCGTTCAGACGTACCGCTTGCTTTTTGCATGAGCGGCGGCGTCGATTCAAATTCTCTCATCAGTATTGCAAAAAATATTTTTAACTATGATGTTCATGGATTCACCATTGTTAATTCGGACTCTCGTTACGAGGAACAAGATATGGTGAACTATGCTGTCAAGGAACTTGGAATTCGCCACACGTCAATTTCGGTAAATACCAAACAATTTCTTGAAAAGTTGAGAACTTTGGTGCGCCAGCATGATGCGCCGGTTTATACGATTGCCTATTATGCTCATTGGCTTCTACAGGAAAGTATCGCACAACATGGGTACCGAATTTCAATCAGCGGAACGGGTTCAGATGAATTATTTACAGGCTACTATGATCACCATTTGGCTTATCTTTATGAAGTAAGGGAGGAACCGGTTTTGCATGCAGCTTCTTCGCAAGCATGGACGGAGCATATACAACCCATCGTTCGCAATCCCTTTTTAAGTAACCCTAATGCCTTTATCGAAAACCCAAATTTGCGCGATCATATTTATTTAAATGCCGAGGAATTTGCAGGCTACCTTAAAGAGGGCTGGTTCGAACAGTTTACTGAAGAACGGTACACCGAAAGCCTCCTCCGAAACCGCATGCTGAATGAAATGTTTCATGAAAGCGTTCCCGTAATTCTTCATGAAGACGATCTAAATGCGATGTACTTTTCAATTGAAAATCGCTCCCCTTATTTAGACCGTTCTTTATTCGAATTTTGCAACACCATTCCTTCGCGTCATTTGATTCAAGAGGGACGGGCAAAAGCAATTCTCCGCGACGCAATGAAAGGGATTGTGCCGGACCGAATTTTAACCAACCGACGAAAAGTCGGATTCAACGCCCCTATTTTTTCCTTTCTAAATGTAGCGGACCCAGATGTTAAAAATTATTTACTAAACGACAGCCCTATTTTCGATCATATTGATCGAGATAAAATTGAAGCTTTAATTAAGAAATCAAACTTGCCGAATAGCGAAAGCAAATTCCTTTTTTATTTCCTTTCCAGCAAAATGTTTCTTGAGGAATTTGATTCATGAAGTATTGCCGAAACTGCATCACACCAGACACGAGACCGAATATCGAGTTTGACAAAACAGGGATTTGTAACGCCTGTGCTTCTCATGCGATGAAACGTGAAATCGATTGGGAGGCGAGGGAAAAATTATTTCAAGAAGTTGTTCAACGCACAAAATCAAAAAGCAGAGGCTATGATTGTGTCATCGGAGTAAGCGGGGGGAAAGACAGCACTTGGCAGCTTGTTAAATGTTTGGAGTACGGTTTGAATCCGCTTGCGGTAACTTGGAAAACTCCGGCGCGTACTGAAATTGGTACCAAAAACCTAGAGAACCTGATCCGTTTGGGGGTAGATCATATTGACTATCAAGTGAACCCACAGGTTGAAAAAAAATTTATGTATGATGCTTTGGTTCGTGATGGGTCTACAGCCATTCCAATGCATATGGCGATTTACAACATTCCTCATAGAATTGCTTCAAAATTTGATATTCCACTTGTTGTCTGGGGTGAAAACGGAGCCTTTGAGTATGGGTGTTCAGATAAGGAACGAAAAGGTTTTGTGATGGACCAACAATGGCTTAAAAAACATGGCGTTACTCACGGAGCTACGCTGCACGATTATATTTCAGAACATTTGACGGAACGGGAACTTACGCCCTACGTTGGTCCGGACGATAAAGAATTGAAGAAAAAAGGAATTCTTTCTATTTTTTTAGGATACTATTTCCAATGGGATCCCGCCTCAGTTCTTCAAGTCGCCTTAAAGAATGGTTTTCAACCTTCCGACAAAGGGCCTAAAACAGGCTATTATAATTTTGCTGACATTGACGATGACTTTATTTCAATTCACCACTTTCTCAAGTGGTACAAGTTTGGATTCACAAGACTTTTTGATAATCTTTCGCTTGAAATTCGAAATGGCCGTCTTAGCCGTGAACAAGCCATTCAAATCGTGCGTGAAACGGGCGATCAAACTCCTCATGAAGATATTGAAAAATTTTGTAAATTTGTAGGCATCACAAAGCAACATTTTTTTGAAATTATTGAAAAATTTAGAAACTTAACAATTTGGACGAAGCAAGACGGAAAATGGGTGATCAAAAATTTCTTGATTCCAGACTGGAGTTATGAAGCTCAAGCTAAATAACCCGCCAAGGGTTTTCACCGTTGGGCGAAATGAAAAGTTTGATGTGAAAGACTGCGCTCACATTGAACTTGACGCAAATGATCAGGTCACTTTTGTGACAGAATCAGGTTCTGAATACGACGTGACACGTAAAGAATGGGGATTTTATGCAACCCCTTCCTTGAACAGCCGGCTACCAAATTTTAATCTACGCGCTGTTTTGATTAAAAATATACCTTCTAAAAAATACTATCTTATTCTTGTAGAGCGAGGGAAAGAGAAAGAATTTAAAAGTTACATGAAAGTCCATGAGTATATTGTGGTGTGCTGGCTGGACAGCGATGCAGAGCTTGAAAAATTGGAACAAAAGCTGAAAGAGGCAAAGGAATGAAAGTTCAAACAGCGCCTTTAGTTTGTCTGTGTGGGAATAAGCGTTTTAAAGAGATCTTTTCTTACACCGTTCCGCCAAAACTTGAAATCAAATTTCAGTTTAGTTCTAACGAACCTTATCGACGCAAAATTCAGCAATGTGATGCGTGCGGCCATTTTCGTTCAGTTCATACGATGGATACCAGTAAACTTTATAGCGAAGATTACGTCAGTTCAACTTATGGCGATGAAAAGGGACTACTTAAGACTTTCAATCGAATCATTTCACTTGAACCGTCTAAATCGGATAACTTGAGACGGGTTGCCCGAATCAATGAATTTGCATCGAAACATTTTTCGAGTCGCTTACCGAACCATCAACAACTTTCGGTCTTGGATGTGGGCTCGGGCCTTTGTGTCTTTCTATATGCAATGAAAAAAGAAGGATGGGATTGCACTGCGCTTGATCCTGACGCGCGATCCGTAAAACATGCGGCCGATGTTGTTGGGGTCAAAACAGTCCAAGGTGACTTTATGATCTTGACCGATCTAGGACGTTTCGATCTTGTCACGTTTAATAAAGTCTTAGAACATGTTGAGGATCCTGTGGCAATGCTTGGAAAAAGTAAACACTCCCTAAATAAAAATGGGTTTGTTTATGTTGAAGTACCGGACGGAGAAGCTGCTTCAGCTGAGGGTCCGGATCGAGAAGAATTTGCGATTGACCACATCCATATTTTTAGCCCAACTTCGTTGTCACTTCTTGCTACTCAAGCAGGATTTAAAGTTCTTACAATAGAACGCCTTCAGGAGCCTAGCACCAAATACACGCTCCGCGCCTTTTTAGCGCCAAACTGAGAAAGAATATATGTTGGAAACAGAACAAAAACCGAAAGCAACAACAAAAAAAGATTCAGCAATGTATCGCCTTTTGTGTGAACTTTATCCTTTGCACCGAACTGTCAATTCCGATGATTTCGAGAAATCTTTGAGAATAATTGGTTCGTTTATCGGAAACGGCTTCAAAATCAATTCCTACGAACCAGGGACCTCCGCTTTTACATGGACCGTGCCTTACCGTTACTATGTGGACGAAGCTTATATAGAGCATAACGGTAAAAAATATGCCAATTTTGCGGACAACAATCTATCTATCGTCAGCTATTCCATCTCTGTTGATAAAACACTTTCATACGATGAGCTTAAAAGCCATGTGCACACCAATGAAATTTTGCCCAACGAAATTCCTTGGATGTTCAAATACTACGAAAAAAATTGGGGATTTTGTATGAGGCACAATGAGTGGAAGACGTTCGACAAAAACGGAACTTTTCGGGCAATCATAAAAAGCCGTTTTGAGAAAAAACCATTTCTAATCGGTGAATATGTTATTCGCGGAAAGAGTAAAGAGGAAATTTTATGGGTGAGTGATATTTGTCACCCAAATCAAGTCAACGATTCAATTTCAGGCGCTGTTGTGGCTGCTCAATTGGCAAAAGAGCTTAGTAAAAATTACACAGGGCAATATTCGATTCGTTTTCTGTTTTTAGCCGAAACGATCGGATCTATTGTTTGGTTTTCACGAAATGAAAATGAAATTAAAAAAATTAAACACGGTATTTTTTCTGAAATGGTTGGCAACCGGAATCGGTTCCTCCTGAAATTGTCTCGAGAAGGAGATAATTCGATCGATTATGCAATGACCCATGTTCTGCAACGTTACGAACGATGCGGAAAAGCGGAAGTGATCCCATTTAAAAACATTGTTCCTGGTAACGACGAAAAGGTGATGGATAGTGTTGGAATCGACATTCCAAGTATTTCGCTGACACGCTGGCCTTATCCTGAATATCACACGACAGCGGATAATCCGTCGATTATCGACCCTGAAAATTTAGAGGAAGCGAAAAATGTTTTTGCAGATGCTATTCACATTTTAAATACCAATTTATATCCTACTTATCTCTCAAAAGGTCCTGTTTTTCTTTCCCGGTTTGGTCTATGGGTAGAGTACAAAGAAAATCCAAAACTTAATGGCGCTATTCAGCTCATCCTTTTTCTCTTGGACGGCAAGCACTCTGTTTTTGATATCGCTCAAGAAGTGGAATTGGATTATAAAACGGTGTACTCCTACTTAAAAAAGTTTGAAAAACAAAAATTAATTCGGTGGAGCACCCAACCGAAATGACTCAACAACAGACTCAAGCATTAACTCTAGATGACCTCGTTCAAGGGTTTCACGATTTAGGACTTTCAAGAGGGGACATAGTCCTCACTCAAAATTCCTACAAGTCATTCGGCGCAGTCCGCGGAGGTCCGAAGACAGTCATTGAAGCATTGCTTCAAGTTTTAACACCTGACGGAACGCTCGTCATGCCGACTTTTAATTGGAATGACTTTGGCGAAAAGAAACTATACAGCAAGCGTCATACAAAGCCTCAAACAGGCATTCTTTCCGAGATGCTGATGGATTGGAAAGACGCTTACAGGGTTTATCATCCGATTCATGGTTTTTCGTTGGTAGGGAAGCTGGCAAAATCGCTTTCTGAAAAAGTACACAATAAAAGTTCGTTTGAATCTTCATCGCTCTTTGGCGAACTGTACCGAATGAACGCAAAACTTATGTTATTGGGAGTCAATTACGGAAAAGGTCTCACATTTTTTCATTATGTTGAAGAGATGGTCGGAGTTCCTTATCGAAAATTTATTCCATTACGCGGAAAGGCAGAAGAACTGGACGGCAGCATCCATGAAATTGAAATTCCGTATTATGGCCGTGCGTCTATGGATATGCACTACAATCTCGATAAGATTGAACCTTTTCTAGAAAATCCACAAAATTCAGTTGTCACTGTCAGAAAAATAGGAATGAGCACAGTGAAACTTATGAATGCGCGTGATGTCTACGACCGAATTGCTGAAACCTTGCGAAAATATCCAAATCTTGTTCTTACATCACAACCATCTCATTAATAAATAGAAAGGAATTAAAAAAATGGGTTCTGAAAAAGTAATAAAGCAAACCTGGGAAGACGCTTTTGGAGAAGCCATTAACCAGCAGGCATTTAATACAGCTCCGGTCGAAGCTCTCGTGCGGACAATTTCTTATTATTTAAGAAGCCGTTACAGCGCAGAGGAGTTAAAAAAACTCCACTTCCTAGAAATGGGTTGCGGTGCCGGGCCTAACTTACTTTGGCTTGCACAAAAAGGAATTACCGTAAGCGGTGTTGACATTGCTCCGACTGTTCTTGCTTTGGGTCGGCGGGTATTAGAAAACGCCGGTTTTAGGGATCGGATTGGTAGCCTTGTCGAATCCTCAGTAACGAAAGTGCCATTTGAAGATGAGTCCTTTGACGGTGTAATTGAGGCTTGTGTTTTCCAGCACTTGGATAAGACAGACCGAAAGAAAACATTCGATGAAGTAAAACGTATCCTTAAGCCTGGCGGTGTTTTTGTTGGGTACATGCTGGATGTGGGCCATACTGTATATCAGAACAAACAGCGTGAGGAACTGAAAGATGATCCGGGAACTTTGTTTCTATCGGCGGGAACTTCAAAGCTCTATCTTACCAATATCGGAGTAAGCCACTTCTATAAAAAAGAAGAACTCGTTCGCCTCCTAGACGGATTCTCAACAGTAGATCCTTGTTTAACGACCTACTACTTGCCACGTGACGAGGCCGAAAAAAGAGGCTACAAAGAGTATTTGCAAAGCATGTGGACGGTTTACGCCGTAAAATAACTTGCCTGCCCCCGCCACTCTCAAAAAAATGGAATCTTCCATGTCACGAATTGCTGGAATTGTTTCACGTCAAAACAATTCCAAACACGGTTCGCTTTTGCAGGCGATGTTGAATCGGGAACGCCTTGGCGACGATTGGGCTGTTGAGTTCGAAACATTTAACGAAGGAGCTCTTGGCCAATGTGGAAAAGGAAGAACGACTTTTGCTAAAAACGAGGGTTTGGTTGTTGTTTTAGATGGATCAATTTATAACCAGGCTAAACTAGGAGCTTTCAAATCAGGAGCAGAGCTGCTATGCCGTCTCTATGCTCAGCATGGCTTTGAGAAGACTATCGAAAAATTAAACGGTGATTTTTCAATTGCTCTCTACGATCTCAATTCGCATACGCTGTGGCTCGCGCGGGACCGTTTTGGCATTAAACCGCTTTACTATCTATCAAAGCCTGAGTTTTTTGCCTTTGCTTCTCGTCCCTCCGCTTTACTAACACTTCCGGGCGTTCAGAAGGATGTAAATAAGCAATACGTAGCTCTTTTTGCCGCTTCTCACTATCGGTATTTTGATCATCAGCCAGAGCGTTCTCCTTACACCGAAATTTCTCAACTGCCCGCAGCTCATATTTTGTGCTTTCAAAACGGCAAGATAAAAAAAACGGCCTATTGGTCTTTGCGTAATCTGCCTGATTTTTCAGAATCCGAAGACACTTTGGCTGAACGTTATCGCGATTTAATTCTAGATGCTGTTTCCTTGCGGTTGAAATCAACCAATCGACCTGCTTTCACTTTGTCGGGAGGTTTGGATTCGTCTTCTGTTTTAGCATCGGCGGTTAAAATGTCCGGCCAGAAACAGCATATTTTTTCAACCGTCTACAGCGACAAAACCTATGATGAAACAGAAGAAATCAGGTCGATGCTGGATACAACAGCTCAGAAATGGTACACCGTTAAAGTAGACAAGCCGGATGTTTTTAAACTTGTTGACGAAATGATCGGGTTGCATGATCAACCGGTTGCTACCGCCACTTGGCTTGCACATTATGTTTTGTGTCAGGAAGTAAAAAAAGCAGGATTTGACGGGCTCTTCGGCGGGCTTGGCGGCGATGAGTTAAATGCCGGAGAATATGAATACTATTTTTTTTACTTTGCCGATTTGCGCCGGGAAGGCAAGGAAGATGAGCTCAAGAGGGAAGTAGAACTTTGGGCAAAATACCACAACCACCCCATCTATCAGAAAAATTTTCAAGTCATGGAAAGTGGTTTGAAAGAAATGGTGGATCTTAACGTGCCCGGCAAGTGCTTGGCGTATGAAAAACGCATGAAGAAGTATTCTGCATCCCTTAATCGAGATTATTATGATCTCAATCAATTTATCCCGGTAATGGAGGGCCCTTTTTCGAGTTACTTAAAAAATAGAGCCTATCACGATCTCACCCGAGAAACCGCGCCGGCCTGTTTGCGCGCCGAGGATCGGCAATCCCTTGCTTTTGGAATTACACACGTTCTTCCTTTTTTTGACCATCGATTAGCGGAATTCATGTTTCGCGTTCCAGGCCAACTTAAAATCAAGGACGGGATTACCAAGCATTTATTGAGAAAAGCGATGATAGGCATTCTCCCGGAAGAAACCCGAACAAGAATTAAAAAGACAGGGTGGAATGCTCCGGCTCATTTGTGGTTTTCAAAAGACAGTCGTGATCAGCTGTTTGATCTCATCCATTCTGATAAATTTCGCCAAAGAAGTATTTATAACGTTTCTGAAGTGAAACGTCTCCTTAAAGAGCATTGCGACATTGTAAATTCAGGCAGGAATGAAGAAAATCATATGATGTTTCTTTGGCAGCTGGTTAATTTGGAGCTCTGGTTTAGAAAATGTATCGATTAACTACGAACCGGCAAGTTATATGAAAAAAGTTTTGATTTTAGAGGGTAAGATAGAACAAAAAGTCTTAGGTTACGATCACACCTTTTCTTTCTGCTCAAATCTGGCTGATTCCTTTCCTCAAGATTACGCGACAGAAACCGAGATCGAGGCTACTTACGACCAAGAATTTGAATTGATGGTTCATTATTTACGTCATCCCGAAACGAAAGAAGCTTTTTCTTATCGCGATGTTGATTTGCTGTGGTGTTTTAAGAAAACAGTAATTGAATTTTCTTTTTACATCCGATGGCGTTACGACATCTTGAAAAAGATAATGGCAAAATTTCCTACCGCGCAGTTTTATTTGGAAAAAAGCGACGAAATTTCTCAGTACCCATCACTTGAAAAAGTCATTCAATCGAGCCCTCTCAAAGGAAATCCAAATATTTATACCTTTGAAAAGCAAAAAGTTCGTTTTGAAAATACTCTTGCAAAACAGATTTTCGTTCATCAGAGCCCTTTTCCGAATGTTGTAAAAATAGGGAAGTTGAATGCTTCGAAAATCTGCATTTTCTCAGATTATGAGAAATCTAAAAGCATCTTAAGAAAAACAAAATCAGAAGGTTGCGTTCTTTTCTCCAATGCTAAATCTCCCAAAACTTTGCTTAGAGCTATTGTCAACCAAACAGCCTTCTATCAATCTGCTTACGATCCAAAAAAAAGGGGGGGAATATATCAAGAGAAAACAGAAGCATTTGTTGGCAGCTTAGACAAATCTAAACTGTTTTCTAACTTCGCAATGGGTGAACTGAGGGGCGAAGAACTTCTGAAGGCTGAAGTAGTCCGTTTATTTAAATCCACGTTACCCCGCTTACTTTTTGAAATTGACCATATGCATCGCTTTTTTTCAGAAGCGACATCATTACGTTCTGTTCTTCTTGATGAAGATGTGTCCGCAAGCAAAAGCGCATTCTGCCAAGCGGCTCGTCGATATGGGATTCTTTCAGCCGTTGAATGTCATGGCGCGTTGGCGCGTAAGAATGGAATCTTGCCTCTCACCGCCGATCTCGTATTTGTATGGGGAAGAGCGCAGAAAAATAAACTTATCAGCTGGGGTTGTCCTGAAGAACAAATTATGGTGTCGGGATGCAGCCGATACAATCAATATCAAAAGATGGACACACAACATGTGCGAAATAAAATCGCTAAGCAATTCGGTTTTGATCCAAACGGGAAAATCGTTCTTCTGGCATTTCCCTCCACTACAATTAACCGTGGGCGATGGTTTTGGGAAGACCAAATCAACAAAAATATTTTTGCCACACTCAAAGCGCTTGCCGAATCATTAAGCGAAATAGACTCAATGCAGCTATTGATCAAAGTCCATCCTGGCGACGAAAGACTCGCACACTATAAGGAATGGGTAGTAAAGCAGAGAGAAAGTTTTAAGAATCGGGTCAATATCGCTTATCAATTTGATCCGTTACTCCTGGCAAAAGCAGCGAATTTTCTAATTGTTTATATGTCGACTTATGCGGTGGAAGGTTTCGCATTGGATAAACCTGTTATCTATCTCTTTTCTGACGAAGACCGTATGCTAAATGAAATTCGGTGCTTGGATGTTTTCTTTTATCCTCGCAACGATGGAGAACTGAAAGCAACCATTCGTCAATTGATACAAAACAGCGCGATAAAGCCAGGTCAATGGGAAGAAGCAAAAAAAGAATATTTAAATGAAGGTTGCGATCAAGCGGAGGACATTATTGCGCCCTATTTACTGGACGGTAGGAGATCGGTTCCGCAAAAGCAGGTGATGAATGTCTAAACGCAAGGAAATCATGGGGCAAGCGGGAATTTATGCATTCAGCGCGCAGCTCACCCAACTCATTACATTGGTAGCCGCGGTTCTCTCGCGGCGGTTTCTCGGTCCTGCGCAAGTCGGTGTTTGGGTTACACTTCAAGTCATCGTTGAATATTCCAAATATTCCACCCTAGGAACTCTTTATTCCGTTGCAAGAGAAATTCCATATCTAGTTGGAAAAGGGCAGAGTAAACTTGCAGACGAAATTAAAAACGTGGTATTCACCGTTGTCTTAAGTGGCTCGTTTTTGATTGCAGCCGGAATTATTCTCTTCGCAATCTTTACTAAAGGAAGATTTGCGCCGGAAATGACGTATGGACTGTTCTTTGTTGCGGGCATCATTATTCTCCAGCGTCTTAATGACCTTATGATCAGCCTCCTTCGATGTTATAAAAAATTCACATTGGCATCCTCACAAATGATTTGGTCCGCCATTGTCAACGCTTTCCTGGTAGCTTTCCTAACCTATTTTTTCAAAATCTATGGTTTCATTTGGGCTATGGGATTTAGTTTTATCTTCAATGTTGTTTATATCTATTGGCACCACAATTTCCATTTCAGGCTCCAATTTGACTTTAAACGATTCAAAGCCCTTACATTATTTGGACTTCCACTCATGTTGATCGGAATCATGACAACGGTTCTGCGCAGCATAGATAAAATTGTTATCGCTAAATTTCTAGGTTTTGAAGCACTTGGCTTTTACAGCATCGCTTTTATGGTCTTAAGTTATATTGGAAACTTTTCGAACTCTGTGGCTATTGTGTTAGTTCCGCACCTTCAAGAAAAATTTGCGGCGAATGATAACCCGCGGGATCTGAGCGGTTTTCTATATAAAGCGGGTCATGCCTTTGCTCTTACAACCCCAGCCATGATCGGGGCCGCATGGACCATTGCTCCTTATTTCATCTCACTCCTTCTTCCGAAATTTATTCCAGGTATTCAAGCAATGAAAATTTTGAGCTTGAGTGTATTTTTCTTTTCCTTGACGCAACCTTACAGCGATTTCTTAATTACGATCAAAAAGCATTTCTTTCTTTTCCCTTTATTAGGTTTATCAGCTGTAGTGGCGGTACTCTTAAACTACACCCTAGTTCGCGCAGGATTTGGCATTACCGGTGTTGCCTATGCAACTAGTTTTGCCGCCTTTTTCAACTTTTCAACCACTTATTTTCTTGCTGCCCGTTATCTTGACAATACTGGGGTTGCTTTGCGCAAATATGCGGTTCTGATGAGTAGCGCAGTTTATCTGATCGCAATACTCTTTTTGATTAATTTATGGATTCACCCAAGCAATCACCCTTTTCAAAAGATGGCGCTTCAGTCGTTTCTTTTCTTTCTGCTGTATGGTCCGCTTCTTTTTATCTTGAACCGCCGCTTTGGTCTTGTCGCATTTTTCAAGGAAAAATTGAATCGAAAAGAAGCGCAACTACAAAATCCTTTAACAATTGACGAAGTGTGAAATGAAAAATTCTTCCTTCTTCCAGCGCTTTACGCCGATTCTCATTTTTGGAGGCATGCTGTTGCTTTTTTTTCCAAATATTTTCTTTAATGGTAAGGTCCTTATCCCCAGGCTGGGAGACCTCCACATGGTCAACTACAGTTGGGTTTATTTTTTTAAGGATTCGATGAGACAAGGTATTTTCCCTTTGTGGAACCCTCTATCCTTTTGCGGTTATCCTTACGGAACAGATGCCGTTAGCAGCGTAAGCATTGTTAATATTCTAGCTTTACTTTTAAACAACGTAAACTGGGCCTGGAATATCATTACGATCGGAAGCGTTTTGTTAGCGGCTTGTTTTACCTATCTTTACCTACGACATTTTAAATATAGCCGTTTTAGCGGGATTGTAGCGGGAATTATTTTTGCTTTCGCTCCTTCGAGTGGTTGTTACGTCGACAGTTGGGGTTTTTTTCTTCCGCTTGTTATATGGCTTGCCGAAATTTATGCAAAGTCTAAAAAACCCTGGATGACAGTTGTAACATTTCTTTCGTTCGCATTGCTCATACTAAACGCTTTACCTCAATATTCATTTTACATTGGAGGATTTTTTACTTTATACGTTTGGTTTCGCTTCAGGTCGCTATGGGGCTTTTGGGTCGTCATCTTTTCGCTTGGAGCTTCCTCTTTTTATACATTTCGGTTATTTGAATTATTAACCTTGTCTCCGCGGGGACAGCTGTGGTTTCTTAACGTTTTGCTCCCAACTCACCTCATTCAAATGATTTTTCCTTTCTTTTTCGAGTCACCCTTCCGCCCAGAAACGGATTTTTTCTTCAGCAAAGGATTTTATCATTTATGCCGTGTTTTATTTCACACCGATAAAATCCAATATTTAATTCCGCCTTACATTACTGTTTTAGGGATTTCAGCAGTTCTATATTCATTTAAAAAAGAGAGGATCAGTCAATTCTATTGGAGATTCTTGTTTGCTATCTTATTCTATTTAATGACGTTTCCCATTTTGGCCCCGGTTTATAAACATATTCCTTTTCTCGCACAATTACCGCGGTTGGAACGGTTGGGAACGGTCTTCACATTTGTCTTAGCGGTTCTGAGCGGAATCGGTATCCACAGAATAGAGAAAATGGAAGTCAGGACAAAAAGGGTTGAAAGGTTCTATTTAGCTCTTATTTGCGGGGCATTAACTATGCTTCTCGCAA
>OBEQ012936083.1_pt1 | contig 20900 bp, 19 predicted proteins | sample 1670901 | NCBI WGS metagenome assembly OBEQ01 (sample SAMEA104232315, study PRJEB22302) | groundwater metagenome | biome: forest; feature: aquifer; material: groundwater | place: USA | collected 2011-08-07 | depth 5.4 m
AGTATATATCCTTGATTATGATGCGCTTGTCTCACGGTACGGTAGGGCAGCCTGGCATGACGAGCTCAAGTGGGTAGCTATGCGCATGCCCATAGCTGCGGATCACCTGATACATCTTGCTCATGAATGGTTACGCTTTATCCATCCCCTGACAGGGAAGGTTTGCAAGGTTCTCGTTACGGATCTCGACAATACGCTCTGGGGTGGTGTCATCGGTGAAGATGGATTCAACGGGATTAAAATTGGTGCTGATTATCCCGGAGCCGCCTATCAGGCCCTCCAGCGGGTCATGCTTGACTTGCATCGGCGGGGCATTCTTTTGGCAATTTGCAGCAAAAACAATCTTTCCGATGCCATGGAAGTTCTTGAGCGCCATCCGGGAATGTTGCTCAGACCTCATCATTTTTCCGCCATGAGGATAAACTGGAAAGACAAGGTCGGGAACTTAGCAGAGATCGCCGCCGAGCTGAATATCGGTACCGATGCCCTGGCCTTTCTTGACGATAACCCCGCTGAATGCCGCCAAGTCAGGACCATGATGCCCGAAGTTACCGTGATAGAACTTCCCGATAATGCTATGGTATTTGCCCAGATTCTTCTCGATTCACCGGTGTTCGAGCGGCTTGCCTTGTCGGAGGAGGACCAAAGACGGGGACGTATTTATGCTGAGCAGCACCTGCGTGAGGAACTGCAACAGCGTGCAGAGTCCCTTGAAGATTTCTACCAGTCTCTGCGCATGGAAACTGAAATTGTAATGGTTGCACCGGAAACCATGACGAGGGTAGCGCAGCTCACGCAAAAGACAAATCAGTTTAATCTGACAACCAGGCGATATAGTGAACAGCAAATTGCGGAGATGTCCGCATTGCAGGACTGGAGAGTCTATTTGATAGGGGTCAAGGACCGATTCGGTGACAACGGACTTGTTGGAGTGGCGATCACCCATTACCGGGGCGATACGTGCGAGATTGATACTTTCTTGTTGAGCTGTCGTGTAATAGGCCGTACCGTGGAGACGGCATTGCTCGCTTTCATCGCCGAACGGGCAAGGGATGAAGGCGCGAGGAAACTGTCAGGATGGTTTGTGCCGACCCTGAAAAATGCTCCGGCAAGGAATTTTTATTCTTCACACGGGTTTATCTGTGTCCTGGAACAAGATGGTAAGTCGCAGTGGGAGTTTGACCTTTCCACTGGTAGAAGGATAGCAACGCCGCCTTGGATAAAATCGAAGCTTTTGAATTAGATTAAAAGGATTAATCATGAACGAATCAACTCTTGATCGGGTAAAGAATATTATTGCGGACCTGTTTCTTGTACCGGCAGACGAAATCGGCCCCGAATCATCACCCAACACGATCGAGAGGTGGGATTCCCTGCAGCACCTGAATCTTGTTCTGGCCGTGGAGCAGACTTTTGGCCTGCAGTTATCACTTGAAGACATTGAACGGATGACAGATGTAGGTGCTGTCGCCGAACTGGTGAAAGAAAAACTCTCGGAGTGAATAATCCTAAGAGATAGGGAACTGAGATGGCACTGATATCTATTTTGATACCGGTCTTAAATGAAGAGGAAAATCTTCCCCTTTTCTACCAGCGGCTGCATGATTTTGCGGGAAAATCAACTGATCGCTATGAGTTCATATTTATCGACGACGGATCCTCGGACCGATCATTTCATATTATTAAGGCCTTGTCTGAAAAAGATTCTCGGATAAAGGTTATAAAACTGTCGAGGAATTTCGGTAGCCATGCGGCATGTCTTGCCGGTCTTATATTATCTCACGGAGATGCGTGCGTCTCTTTGCCGGCTGATCTGCAGGACCCGCCTGAATTAATCCAGAGAATGACAGAAGAGTGGAAAAGAGGACATGAAATTGTATTCAGTGTTAGGGATGGAGATGGGAGTTCCCCAAGACTCCTGCAAAGACTATATTACAGGATGGTACGAAGATTGGCATTGCGAAATATGCCCGAAACCGGAGTGGAAATCTTTCTTCTTGACAGAAAGGTGGTCAATGTCATCGCCTCGATACAGGAGAAAAACACCTCCATCCTTGGCCTTATATTGTGGATTGGTTTTAGTCAGAAATCGATTACGTATAAGAAAGGGGGGAGATACAAGGGTATATCTAAATGGACTCTCGGCAAAAAGATTAAACTCTTCATAGATACCTTTGTGTCATTCTCGTATTTCCCGATACGAACGATATCGGTTGTGGGAATACTATTTGCGATCCTCGGCTTTTTATATGCATCTATCATTGTTGCCAACAGACTCCTCTTCGCCGCTCCCATAGAAGGGTGGTCCTCATTGATGGTCATAATTCTTGTCGTCTCGGGTATTCAGATGATGATGCTGGGCATCCTGGGCGAATATCTCTGGCGAAATTTTGACGAATCCAGGAAAAGACCGAATTTCATAATCGCGGAAAAAATCGGCTTCGATGAGGATAATATTTAATTAGGTTAAATTAAAGGGACTTTTTTCTAGCAAGCCTATTGCCATCTAATCTAAGGCCTTAAATAGTAGCGCAGCAGGCCTGTTTTCAAATTTGATAAGACTACTTAAGCGGTATCCTATTTCTTTTGCAGAGTCGGGAGATTGGGCGAGATTGAACCACACGTTGTCTTTATATGGAGCATATTTAAGGCCAACTATCAGAATATAATTTGGCTTGAGGGTGCGGCTGATGACTTTGAAAGTTGCAACGTCGAACGGAAGCCAGATTGTTCTGCGGTTTGCATACCAGCTTACTTCCCACGGGATATCCGTAAGGACGATATCCTTTTTCTCCGTCAGCTCGGCGATCTGTTTCCCGATTGCGGGAAATGGATTTGCCGGCTTAGCGCTTTTCCAGTATGGAACTGATGTGTAGAGGAGGACAGCCAATACGCAGAGAAGCACGGCAGAGGAGTATTGCTTCAGGTATTCCTTCGCATTTATTAATGCAAGAGAGATCATAAGCGGGAAAAAGAAAATATAATAATACGCCACAGGGCCGACCGGAAGAAGCACTATGGTCTGTATAATGAACCCCGCCACGATCATGAGTTTCACGGATTTTAATCTTGGATTATGAAGGGGTGTAAAGAAACCGACTCCGATGAGCAGCAGGAACAAGGGGTTATAAACAGCGATGAAATCATTGATCAGAAAAAAGAAAAAATTGTATGATTTTTCAATCATTTCTGCAGGATGGGAAAGGATGTATGCAGATGGATCCACATTAGGGATTATTGTCCAGATCGTATATAGAGGAAAACTATTCGTCATAAGTAGAAAACTGTATGAATAGAGTGAAAAAAAAAGCTTCCCGATGACCATATAATTCCTGATCATGTAAGGGACAAGACCGAGGGCAAAGCCGGTGGTCAGCATTAAAGGTGTGCTGAACCTATCTTTCCAGCTCTTTCCACCGATAAACAACACGAGACAAAAAGCGACAAAAACAAAAAGGGCATTTGCCCTTATAAGGTAAAGAATCGCAAGAGCAATGCCATGAAGAAATATCCTGCGGGGGAACTTGAGGTAGAAATAGATGAAAATAAGAAACATAGCAGAATAGAAGATGTTAGGCTCCGCAGTAATAGTATCCCTGAAGAATGCTTGCATGGAGGCGGTCATCAGGGCGGCCATGAGGCTTATTGGGATATTCCGAGATAATTCAAAAGCAACCAAAAAAGTCAGGACAACCAAGGCGACAAAAAAAAGACTATTAAATATGACAATAGTTATATCATTCGGCCCAAGAATATGGAAGAACAATGATAAAAAATATGGGTAGATCGGCATTCTCATGACTTCAGGCTGGGGCAGTGTAGGAAAAAATTTATATGCCATCGGCCTCAACACGGATGTGGAATATCCATTCCCCTCATAAAAATTCCGCGCGATCTCGCAATATTCGTGGTTATCGTTCCGGACAAAGCCGTTAAAATGCAATTTGTAATTAGCCAGTGATATCGTTGCCGCCAGCAACGAAAGGACTATTACACAGACAATAATAGATCTTCGAGAGACTTCGGTTTGCGGAGACGATCGCGGGTTGTTATTTGAATCAGTTACCATCTGCTTTAGGTTGTCACATTATTTAATACGAAAGTGGAGAATTCGGTATGGTATGCTATGACGCGTTTGAACATACCAACAAGTTTACAGAATTTTATGCAGATAAGGCAATTATGGATTTATTTGTGGAACAATAATTATAATGGTAAAAATAATTCACGCCAAGGAGAACTAGGGGGAGTGATATTCTGCGGGAAATGAAAATCGAATTTTTCAGGCATAACATAGAAGAAGCGGATATAAAACGAGTGGCGGAAGTTCTTAACTCCATATTCCTTACTACGGGGAAATTAGTTGAGGAGTTTGAGAAGTCCTTCGCGGCGTACCTTTCCGCTGAAAACGCCATAGGGCTCACCAGTTGTACCGCTGCCCTCCACCTGAGCCTCATTGCGCTCGGCATCGGCCCGGGGGACGAGGTGATCACCACCCCCATGAGCTTTTGCGCGACTTCCAATGCAATTATGCATGCAGGAGCCAGGCCTGTATTCGTGGATGTGGAAGAGGAGACGGGAAACCTGAATGCGGAGCTGATTGAATCGGCCATTACCGAAAAGACCAGGGCCATCATCCCGGTGCACCTGTACGGCCAGATGTGCGACATGATCCGGATCAGGAAGCTTGCGGACAAGCACAATCTTAAAATCATCGAAGATGCCGCACATGCCATCGAGGCCTCAAGGGATGGAATCAAGGTGGGGCAATTATCGGACACGGCATGTTTCAGTTTTTATGCCACAAAAAATATAACATCCGGCGAAGGCGGCGCGGTGAGTACGAACAATCTGCGGCTCGCCGAGGACCTGCGGATGTTGAGGCTCCACGGGATAGACAAGGGGGCCGCCGACAGGTATACGAAGAAATATCATCACTGGGACATGCCGCTGTTGGGATGGAAATACAACATGGACAATATCCAGGCAGCGCTCCTGATAGGGCAGCTTGCACGCATTGAAGCTCTGTGGGAGAAAAGAGATGTCCTGTGGAGGTTGTATGAGAAAGAATTGCAAGGATCGAGAAACGTCAGGATATTAAGCACGGTCCCGGGGGTACGGCATGCAAGGCACCTATTTACGGTTCTGGTACCGCCGGAGATGAGAGACCCGCTCCTCTGGAGGGTCCAGAATCGCGGCATCGGGATTGCGGTGAATTACCGGCCGATTCATCTGCTCGCCTATTACAGGAAGACGTTCGGATATAAGGATGGCGACTTCCCTGTGGCGGAGGAGATCGGGGGAAGCACCTTGTCACTGCCGCTGTATCCGTCTTTGCTCGAAAGTGATCTCAAATATGTCGTACAAGTTTTCAGGGAAGAACTAAATAATTCTTAGGGAGGTACAATGAGAACCATTCTGGTGACCGGCGGGGCCGGCTTTATCGGCAGCAATTTCATAGGACACATTTTTTATAAGTATCCTGAATATAAGATTGCTGTTCTTGACGCACTGACTTACGCCGGAAATCTCGAGAATGTCCCTGCCGAGATCCGCGATTCGAACAGGTTCGAATTCTGGTACGGTAATCTGAATAATCTTGATCTGGTCGATGACCTTGTTGAAAGGTCGGAGATCATCGTCCATTTTGCGGCCGAGACGCACGTAGCCCGCTCTCTTTATTTGAATAGAGTGTTTTTTATTACGGATGTCCTGGGGACTCAGGCGATTGCGAATTCAATATTAAGGCATTCTGATAAGGTCGAAAGGTTTGTCCATGTATCGACTTCCGAAGTGTACGGCACCGCACTTCGGGAACCCATGGATGAGGAACATCCGATTAATCCTACAACGCCTTACGCAGCGGCGAAGGCGGGAGCGGACAGGCTGGTCTCCTCTTATGTGGAGTCCTATGACATTCCGGCAGTTATAGTAAGGCCGTTCAATAATTATGGACCCCGTCAGCATCTGGAGAAGGCGGTCCCCCGTTTTATCACGAGTGCGATTTTGGGAGAGCCGCTTACGATTCACGGCGACGGCTCTGCTGCACGGGATTGGCTCTTTGTCGAAGACACTGCCGACGCCCTTGACAGGGTTGTGCACGCGCCCCTCGGCGACGTTAAGGGAGAAGTGCTTAACCTCGGGACAGGGATCAGCATAAGTGTCCTGGATATCGCGAGGAAAATTATCGAAATATTCGGTCTTGATGACGGCCATCTGACTTATATCGATGAGAGATTCGGCCAGGTCCAGAACCACATCTCTTCTACGGAAAAGGCCGAAAGGATAGTTGGGTTCAGGGCGCATACCGCGTTTGACGAGGGTCTGCTGAGGACCGTCGAGTGGTATAAGAACAATAAGGGATCATGGGAAAAACAGATGGCCATGAGAAAAGTACCTGTGAAGAAAAAGTCAGGAGAAATCGTCTGGTATTGAACGCATCCTAACCTGATCTTGCCCCATACGTACCTTGGCTCCGGGCTGCTGTGTTAAAATATTTAGATGTCCGGCAAAGAATTGATTATCGAAGGTGCGAGGCAGAACAACCTCAAAAACATTACCCTCAGTCTTCCTCACAACAAGGTCATTGCGGTCACGGGAGTTTCCGGTTCCGGCAAGTCATCACTTGCATTTGATACCATATTCGCGGAAGGCCAATGGCGTTTTATAGAGTCCCTTTCGACCTATGCGCGGCTTTTCCTCGAAAAACTCGACAGACCTGACGTAGACGCTATCCACAATATCAGGCCGGCCATCGCCCTCGAACAGAAAAACCCTGTGCGCGGTTCGCGCTCCACGGTCGGCACGCTTACGGAGGTCTACGAGCTTTTCAGGCTCCTCTATGCGAAGGTCTCGACTCCCTATTGTCCGAACTGCGGCAAAGAAATAAGGAGATGGGACACTGCACAGATAGTATCTGAGCTTTTAGAGAAATACAGCGGTGAGAAGGCGATCATCATTTTCAATACTGAAGATTCCCTGGAGGGGCTGAGAAGGAGGGGGTTTCTCAGGGTCTGGGTCGACGGCGGGATAAAGGACATTGAAGAACTGAAGGGCGGGGCGTCGCCCACTACTTACAGCGTGGTCCTCGACAGGCTCGTGATTCTCGACGAGCCAAGGCTTGCCGATTCGATTGAGATGGCCTGGAAAGAAGGGAAGGGCATGCTGAAAGTGGTCATAGTCAGCCGGCAATCAGCAGCGGCCGGTAATCACCCCTCGCCCCTCGCCCCTCATCTTATTCTGTCGTTTTCCGCTGAAAACGCCTGCGAAGAGTGCGGCATAGAGCTGCCTCTTCCGACGGCCATCCTTTTTTCCTTTAATCATCCGGTGGGAGCTTGCAAGGTATGCAAGGGCTTCGGCAATACGCTTCTTTACGATGAAGAACTGATCATCCCGGACAAGACGCTCTCCTTGGCAGACGGGGCAGTGGACCCCTGGAATAAACCAGCCTACAGATGGTGGAAGAAACAGCTTCTTGATAAGGGTAAGAAATCAGGGCTCGATATACGCAAGCCCTACGGAGATTTTTCGCCCGAAGAAAAGAGTCTCCTCTTCAAGGGGGCAAGCGGTTTTTACGGCATCGACGACTTCTTTGAAGATATGGAGGGGCGCAGGTACAAACTCCACGTGAGGGTCTTCCTGAGCCGGTACAGGAGGGGATTTACCTGCCCCGAATGTAAGGGGAAGAGGCTCAAAAAAGAAGCGCTTGCCTATAAGGTCTCAGGTCTCGATATCGCCGAACTCTGCCGGATGTCCATTTCGGAAGCAGTGAAGTTCTTTGCCGATCTGGACTTGTCTCCGTTTAAGAGAAATATAGCAAAGGAACTCTTGAGGCAGATAGCGATGAAGCTCCAGTTCCTCGAAAAGGTCGGTCTCGATTATCTTACCCTCGACCGTTACGGCAAGACCCTCTCAGGCGGAGAATATCAGAGGATCAATCTTTCAAACCAACTCGCCTCTTTATTGACTGGGACTCTGTACGTCCTTGATGAGCCCACCGTAGGACTCCATGCCAGGGACACGCAGAGGATCGCCGCGATAATGGACCAGCTTTCCGGCCTCGGGAATACGGTCATTGTCGTTGAACACGACAGGGGGATTATAAGTGCGGCTGAATGGATTGTCGAACTCGGCCCGGGCGGCGGACAGAAGGGAGGAGAAGTCGTTTTTTCGGGACCTGTCAGAAATTTTCTCAAGGCCGACACGCTCACCTCCCGGTATATGAGAGGAATTGAGAAGGTAGGGATCCCAGTCAGGTCGGGAAGGGTTTCCAGTTCGACCCTGTCGGTTTTGGACGCCCGGGGGAATAACCTGAAAGGGGTTGATTTCAGGGTGCCGTTGAATAGTCTGACCGCCGTCACTGGAGTGTCGGGTTCCGGCAAGAGCAGTCTCGTTGTCGAGACTCTCTACAGGGCCCTTTCAAAGAAGTTCAAGTCCGAGAACGAGCCTCCGCTTCCCTACGGGAAAATGGAGGGCGATATTTACCTGAAGGGCGTTAAATTGATCGACCAATCTCCAATAGGGAGAAGTCCCCGATCGAACCCTGTCACCTACCTCAAGATCTTCGATCAGATAAGAAAACTCTTTTCCGAGCTGCGTGAATCAAGGGCCTACGGCTACAGTCCGGGCTTTTTCTCCTTTAACGTCAGGGGCGGGAGATGTGAGACCTGCAAAGGGGAAGGATACGAGCTTATGGAGATGTACTTTTTCGAGGACCTTTATATACGATGCGAAAAGTGCGACGGGAAAAGATATGGACCCGAGGCCTTGAGGATAAAATACAGAAACAAGAATATAAGCGATGTCTTGAATATGACCGTCGATGAGGCATATACGTTCTTCGCAGATCAGCCGAAGATCAGGCCGCAGCTTCAACTGCTGGTCGATACCGGCCTTGGCTATCTGAGGCTCGGGCAGCCCGCAACAACGCTCTCCGGCGGCGAGGCCCAGAGGCTCAAGATATGCGCCGAGATGGGTGCGACAGGAACCCGGGGCCTGCTTTATATCCTGGACGAACCGACGGTCGGACTCCACTTCGCCGATGTCCAGGCCCTCCTTGATGTCCTCAACAGGCTTGTCGAATCGGGCAATACGGTACTGGTAATAGAGCACAACCTCGATGTGGTTAGGGCGGCGGACTGGATAATAGACCTCGGCCCCGAAGGTGGGGACAAGGGCGGCAGGGTCATCTTCGAGGGCACGCCCGCACAGATCCTCAAATCAAAAAAGTCATTCACAGGGGAGTATCTCAGGCATTACAAGTGAGACACTCTACGCTGAATTGAAAAATCAGGATAATTGCAGTATTCTTAACAAAATATGAAGAAGATTTTTTTCTTTCTTTTCTTCCTGATCATCATGGCCCCTGCCTGTAAAGGCAAGTCCGAGAATGCGGCGCAGGAATCGCCGGTCAGGACAGTTGGTGAGCCTGCTTCCGGAGATGCCCTAATCGAAGGAAACATAGCGGAACCGACTATCCTTGTCTCTATGCTTGTCGGAGACAACGCCTCGCACGAGGTGGCGGGGATGATGTTTAACGGTCTTGTTAAATATGATACCGACCTGAGCGTGATCGGCGATCTCGCAGAGTCTTGGGACGTCTCCAAAGACGGCCTAGTAATCACCTTTCATCTGAGGAAAGGCGTCAGGTGGATCGACGGGGTTGAATTCACGGCCGAAGACGTCAAGTTCGGCTTCGATACCATCACAGACAAAAAAACTCCGACCGCATACAGCGAAGATTTCCTCCAGGTGAAGAAGGCGGAGGCGCTCGATAAGTATACGTTCAAAGTTACCTACGATAAACCGTTTGCGCCCGCCCTTACTTCATGGGGAGGACTCGTCATTCTCCCGAAACACCTGCTCGAAGGCAAGGATATCACCAAGACCGATTTCGGCAGGAACCCGGTCGGTCTCGGACCTTACAAACTCACAAAATGGGTCACGGGGCAGGAACTTCTATTAGATTCTAACCGTGACTACTTCGAAGGCAGGCCGTACATAGACCGGTTTATTTATAGAATTATCCCGGATCAAGCAACCATGTTCCTCGAACTCCAGACAGGCGGAGTAGACAAAATGGGCCTCACGCCGATACAGTATACCAAGCAGACCGAGAGCGATTTTTTCAGAAATAACTTTCAGAAATTCCGTTATCCCCAGTTCGTATATACCTATATGGGGTTCAACCTCAAGCACCCGTTCTTCAAAGACAAGCGCGTAAGGCAGGCGATAGCCTATGCCATTGATAAGAGTGAAATCGTCGATGTCGTGCTCTTCGGGCTGGGCAGCCCTGCTACAGGCCCATATGTGCCAAATACCTGGCCCTATAACCCGAACGTAAAAGAATACAAGTATGGGCCGGAGAAGGCTAAGCAGCTCTTGAAAGAGGCGGGATGGGTACCAAACAGTAAAGGTATCCTGGAGAAGGACGGCAAACCTTTCGAATTCACAATACGTACAAATATGGGGAATACGCTTCGCATGAATACGGCGACCATTATACAGTGGAGGCTTGCCAAGGTCGGCATCAAAGTCAAGATTGAAGCCATTGAGTGGTCTACGTTCGTAAACGAGTTTATCGACAAGAGACGGTTCGAGGCTGTGATCCTCGGATGGTCCATCGGCCTCGATCCCGATCAGTACGATATCTGGTATTCGGGAAAGACGAAGGAGAAGGAGTTTAACTTCGTCGGCTACGGCAATCCCGAGGTGGACGCGCTGCTCGAAAAAGGGCGGAGGACGTACGATATCGCGGAGAGGAAGAAGGCTTATAACCGTATCCAGGAGATACTCGCCGATGAACTTCCATATATCTTCCTATATGTCCCTGACGCAACGCAGATTGTACACGCCCGGTTCAAGGGTATTAAACCTTCCCCAATAGGCATCGAGTATAATCTACCTAAGTGGTATGTGCCTATGCAGCTTCAAAGGCACCATCTGGAGCCCTGATGCCGACCTATCTGATCAAGCGACTGTTTGAGATCATCCCGACACTGTTCGGTGTCACCCTGATCTCTTTCTTTATCATCCATCTTGCCCCGGGCAAGCCGACCGACATATTTACCGAGCTGAATCCGAAGATCACGCCTGAGGCGAGAGAGAAGCTCGAAAAATATTACGGCCTCGATAAGCCTATCATGGTCCAGTACGGGCTATGGTTAAAGAGGATCGCTAGGTTCGATTTCGGCGAGTCTTTTTCTTCTGACCACAGGCCCGTGATCGAAAAAATCTGGAACGGCAAGAAGCCCCTCATCGAGCGGAGGCTCTTTGTCACGTTTATGATCAATCTGCTTTCGATGGTCGTTATCCTCCTGATCGCCTTGCCGCTCGGCATTTTCTCGGCGACGCACCAGAATACCATATACGACAAGGTCGCAACGACAACTGTATTTATCGGGTTTGCGATGCCGACATTTTGGCTCGCCCTGCTTCTGATGATCCTATTTGGCGTCGAGCTCAGATGGCTGCCTATATCCCAGCTTAAGTCGATGAATTACGATTCACTCTCCTTTGCCGGAAAGGCATGGGATCTGGGCAAACACCTTATCCTGCCGATCTTCGTATCCGCCTTCACCGGGCTTGCGGGTGATTCGCGGTTTATGCGGTCGAGCATGCTTGAGGTGATCAGGCAGGATTACGTGACGGTGGCGAGGGCCAAGGGCCTGCCGGAAAGGACGGTCATCTACCGGCATGCCTTTAGAAATGCCCTCCTGCCTATCATCACGCTTATGGGTCTCAGTGTCGGCGGCCTGATCGGCGGGAGCGTCATCTTCGAAAATATCTTCGGGATACCCGGCATGGGTCAGCTTTTTTATATGAGCGTGATGACGAGGGACTACCCGACTGTCATGGGTATATTGACGATCGGGGCCTTCCTGACTCTCATGGGAAACCTCCTGGCGGACATAGGGTATATGCTTGCTGACCCGAGGATCAGGGCCAGGTGAATGGAATATAGGGCCTTGCGAAATCTTTTCTGGAGTCGGTTTAAAAGGAACGGCCTTGCGCTCGGCGGGGCGGTAATCGTGTGTTCGTTATTTTTCGTCGCCGCGTTCGCCCCTCTTTTATCGCCTTATGACCCCGACGCCATCGACAGGCACCATGTCCTTATGTCCCCTGATATTCATCACCCCCTGGGGACAGACGACCTCGGAAGGGACGTCCTGAGCCGGATGATATATGGGGCACGTATCTCGCTGGCTGTCGGTTTTGTAGCTGTCGGCATCGCGACCGTTATCGGGATGCTACTCGGTGCGGTATCCGGGTATTACTCCGGCTGGACGGACCGGGTAATCATGAGGTTCATCGACATTATGCTCTCGATCCCGACCTTTTTTCTCATCCTGGCAGTCATAGCTTTTATCGGGTCGAGTATATGGAATATCATGATCGTGATCGGACTCACCTCCTGGATGAGTGTAGCCAGGCTTGTGCGCGCCGAGTTCCTGTCTTTAAAAGAGCGTGAGTTTGTTCTGGCTGCGCGGGCCATAGGCGCAAGCGACCTAAGGATAATCTTTAGACACGTTATGATAAATAGTATGGCCCCGGTGCTTGTCTCGGCAGTCCTCGGCGTGGCGGGCGCGGTGCTTGTCGAATCTGCACTCAGTTTTCTCGGCATTGGGGTGCAGCCCCCGACGCCGAGTTGGGGCAACATCCTCAGTCTCGGCAAGGACTATATAGAGCTGGCCTGGTGGCTCTCGGTCTTCCCCGGGCTTGCAATATTGATAACGGTGCTCGGCTACAATCTCCTGGGTGAAGGCATACGGGATTCGATAGACCCGAGGCTTTGGGAATCAGAGAGAAGGTAACTCTTTACCTGCCTTATTTGTCATGCAGATCTGTCCGCAAAACGCCGGGAATCGTGTATCATGATAGTTGATGAAAGAGGAGTTGCTGAGGGATGCTGCATATGCCACCCCGGACCCTGACCGGGCGCTGAACAACCTTTCGACCTTCATCTCTGAAAACCCTGCCAGGGCAGAAGAACTCGATGCGAATCTCAGGAACATTTCCCTGCTCTTCAGCTTCAGCCAGTTCCTGGCGAATTACTCCATTTCGAACCCTGACGTTCTGTTCGATATCCTGAAGGACCTGGATCTGCCCCAGGACAAAGAGGCGCTGAAGTCATCTTTAAAAGGGTCTCTGGGAGAAATAGGCGGAGCAGCGCCCCGCTCCTACAGGTCGTTACTGCTGCCGTCTCTGGACATTCAGATGGATGTGGTCCGCGAATTCAAGATGAGGGAGACCCTGAGGATAACGCTCAGGGACATACTGAAGAAGACCGACCTCGTAGACGTCATGTATGAGCTGAGTGCGCTTGCCGACGTGGTCGTAGAAAATTCCCTTGAAATCGTGAGAGACTCGATGCGGGAAACATACGGCGCACCTCCCGACGATGCCTTTTCGGTCATTGCGCTGGGCAAGCTCGGGGGAGAAGAATTGAACTTCAGCTCAGACATAGACCTGATCTATGTATACGGCGCCGAACCGGGGGAGACGGGCGGGGTGCTGACGGGCCAGGGGATGAAGGTCAACAGGATCAGCAGCCACGAGTATTACTGCAAGGTCGGAGAGACGCTCACGCGCTTCCTGTCGCTAAATACCCGCGAGGGTTTTGCCTATAGGGTAGACCTGAGACTGAGGCCCGAGGGACAGAGAGGTGCTATCGCTCTTGCCTTGCGGGGGTACGAGATATACTACGAATCATGGGGAAGGGCATGGGAGAGGGCGATGCTGATAAGGGCGAGGCCGGCCGCAGGCGACGCGGAACTCGGCAGCGGCTTCATGGAGATGATAAGACCTTTCGTCTACAGGAAATACCTGGACTACGGCGCTATAGACGAGATAAGGAGTCTGAAGACGAGGATCGATTCGACCTTCAAAAAAGGGGACATCAAAAGGGGATATGGCGGCATACGCGAGATCGAATTTTTCGCGCAGGCCCTTCAGCTGATCTACGGGGGGCGGGAGCCTCTTTTGAGGGAGAGGAGTACGCTTAAGGTTTTGCATATGCTCCTGCAGAAGGCGCTTATGGGGCAGGAAGATTACTTTGTCCTCTCGGATAATTACCGGTACCTGAGGACGCTCGAGCACAGACTTCAGCAGTTGAATAACCTGCAGACACATGCGGTGCCTTCGGGCGGGACCGAACTGGAAGTTCTCGGAAGAAAAATGGGATTTACGGACGCGGCGACCTTTGTCTCAGACCTTGAGGGCAGGAGGTCCATGGTCAGAAACATATACAACTCACTCTTCTCAGGCAAAAAAGAAGAGCAGACCGTGAGCGGGGCCTTCTTTGACGAGGAACTGTCGGATGCCGAACTCAGGGAGTATCTTTCAGCCGCAGGGATCAGGGAGATCGACAAGGCGGTCCGTAATATCCAGTCGATAAAAGACAGCACCTTCACATTCCAGACGCTGAGGGGCAGAAGGCTGCTCGGAGAGATACTTCCGATGTTCGTCGATTCCGCGCTTAAGAGCGGTGCGCCGGATGTGGTCCTGAATTACCTTCAGGCTTTTGCAGGCCTCCTGGGCACGAACGAGTCATATATCGAGATATTCGGCAGGGAGAGGCGGCTGATAGATATGCTTACCTATGTCTTTTCGCAGTCTGAATATCTCTCGAAGATGCTGATCGGCAGACCTCAGTATCTTGAGATGATCGGATGGCAGGAGAGGCACGGAAAGACCTTGAGGCTATTGGAGGAAGAAATAAGCAACAGCGTATCAGAGGGAAGGTCGGTAAACGACGCGGTGAGACTCGTGAAGCAGACCGAAGAGATCAGGCTGGGGATGCTTTTCCTGCAGAAAAAGGCCGGGGTGATTGAGGTGGGCAGGGGCCTCTCCAGGACGGCCGAGGCGATATTGTCCGCCTGCATGAAAAGCCTCAGTGCAGGGGCCGAGGGCCTGGCGGTCATAGGCTTAGGCAAACTCGGCGGACGGGAGATAACCTTCGGTTCCGACCTGGACGTTATATTCGTCTCCCCGGAAGAACCGGATCAGGAGGCGACCAGGGCCGCAGAAAAACTGCTCAGGATGCTCATCTCCTATACTAAAGAGGGTGTCGCATACCGCATCGATACAAGGCTCAGACCGGAGGGGGAAAAAGGTGTTCTTGTCTCATCCCTCGGGAGCTTCGAAAAATATTATGCGAAGGCCGCTGCTTTCTGGGAGTTCCAGGCACTTCTGAAGGCGAGGCCGGTTGCCGGGAATATGAAAACAGGTTTGTCTTTTATCGCCGCCGCAAGGGAGACCCTGTTATCCAGGGGACGGGAGATATCGGCGTCCGACATCAGGCAGATGAGAGACAGGATAGTGAGAGAACTTTCGAAAGAGGCCCAGGGGTATGATATCAAACTAGGTCCCGGCGGTATCGAGGACATCGAATTCACTGCTCAATATCTCCAACTCGCCCATTGCAGGGGCGAAGAAAAACTTCTCGTGCAGGGCACGGTAAAGGCGCTGGACAGGCTCCGAAGGGCAGGGTACATTCAGCGGGAAGAAGCGGAATCCTTAAGGGACGCATATATTTTTTACCGCACCCTTGAGAGTTTTCTCAGGCTCAGGGGGGAAAACGTCCTCAAGAGGGAAAATGAGAAGCTGAAATATGCTGCTGCGTTTTTGGGGTTCGAACATGACGGGGCCTTTGTGGACGCCCTTGAGAAAAAAAGAGAGGGGGTAAAAAACTTCAGGGACAAATACCTTACCGGTTCTTAGCCCTATAGAGCGCCATCACCTCTTCCCGCGTGACGACCGCCTCGACCGTATGCCCGAGGGCCTCGATATTTTCCCTGCCCCCTTCCTGTCTGTCGACGAGGGCTATTACCTTAACAACGCCTAGACCGGCATCCTTCGCCTTGTTGATGGCCTCGATGGTCGACTTGCCGGTTGTGATGACGTCGTCGACGATCACGATCCTATCGCCGCCCGTTATGTTGCCCTCTATCCACTGCATTGTCCCGTGGGACTTTGCGGACTTCCGGACGACAAATGCCTCAAAGGGTCTGCCCTTCAGGAAAGAAGTATAGGCGACCGCATCAGCAATAGGGTCGGCCCCCAGGGTGAGCCCGCCGATCCCCTTCGCACCCGAATTTTTAATCATCTCGAAGATAATGTTCCCGATGAGGTGCATGCCTTCGGGATGGAGGGTGACAGCCTTACAGTTGAAATAATAATTGCTCATCCTTCCCGATACGAGCTTGAAGACAGGTTCTTCGCTGTATTTAAACGCCTTTTCCAGCACCAGTTCGATGAGACGCTCTTTCATCTTCTCATTTTCCTTTCAGAGGGGATTCGGGTAATTATTATAAACGAAATAGGGAGATAATTTACGGGAAAAGTGCGGGTAGTGATGGCCATCACTACCAAAGTGCGGGACGAGGAAGGGCGGGCTCATACCCGCCCTTCGGTTGGCTACATCTCTCTGACTTCGATACACTTATCGGGGCAAACCTCGACGCAGCTCATGCAGCCGACGCATTCCCCTGCCTGATAGGGGTCGGTCTTGTCGTTGGCTCCCATTTGGTATACACCTACCGGGCAGATGTTTACACATTCACCGCAGCCGGTGCAGCAGTCAAGGTTTACATTGACCAGATACATTCGTTACCTCTGTTTGTTGAAATTAATCTATTCCCGGCGGTCCCGCCGGATTTGTATGTCCTGTCCTGAAAAAGCCAAGACGGCTCTGTTGTATTTTATTGGGCTGAATGCCGATGGCTGAAGGCTTTTAGCTGATTCAATCTACCGGCGTCACCACGGCCATCACCACAAACCTGCTTCCCTTGTCTGCCTTGAAGCCGTGCTGAACAAGCGGGTCGCAGAGTACGCATGTTTTTTCGTCTGCCTCTATCTCCTCTTCCCCGATCTTGACGGTCCCTTTCCCCTCGACGACATACATGAGAAGACGAAGGGGGGCCTTGTGAGGGGTGAGCTCCTGGCCGGGCTCAAGACACATAAGGGCGATCCTCATCTCCGGTTTATCGGAGAGCATCTCCCTGCCTATCTTGTCGGGGTAGAACTTTATCAAATTTTTCAGATCAAGAATTTCCATATCAGTACCTCCTTTATTATAACTAATTATCCTATGGGTGCCGGTAAAATACTATGACGGGGGTCATACGATTAGGCGGAAGTTCGAAGTAAGGAAAATGGGAGCAATGCATGAAATGGGGGCAGTAAGATCGGTCTTCCGCTCTTTCCCGCGTACGTGCTATCTTAGGATATGTTTTTTCTAAAAACAGCCCTATTCCATGATCCTGTGTCGATCGAAAAGTATAAGGGAAAGACGACGGCTGAGATATGCAAGATGGTGGAAGAAACGGTTTTGAGCCCTCTGCAAAAAGAATATAAGAAAACTTAGCAGGTGAGGTGAAAGGCGCCGATGACCTTTTTGTCATCCGGCTGGGAATTGAAAAGTTTGACCGCCTCTGCTGTCCTCTCGGCATATGTTTCTATGCCCCTCGATCCGAGGAAGTCTAATGTCTCCTTCGGGACCTTCATTACGCCCCAATTCCCTGTGCCGATGATGACGATATCGGGGCCGGCCTTCACAATATCGTCGAGGTCTCCCTTCTCGAGGTAATGTCCTTCCTTCCTCCACCACGAAGCGTCTACTTTGTCCGGATAGACAATGACGTCAGAGGTATAGGTTTTACCTCCGATGACAATCTTTCCAAAGCTGTAATCGTCGATATGCATGGTGCCGGTCCTTTAATAAGATAGTAGCACAAATGTCGACCGGTGCTAACTCACCTGCCTTAATTTCCTCTTTCTCCTCTTTGTCTGATCCTGTTGTTTATGGTATCCTATACCGTCAGTGTGAGATTTGGAGGGATTATGTATCTTTTTTTTGACACCGAAACAACCGGATTACCGAGAAACTGGAACGCGCCGGTCTCAGACCTGGGGAATTGGCCGAGGTTGGTCCAGATCGCATGGCTGCTCTACGATGCCGACGGCAGTAAGGTCCTGGGGCAGGACTACATTATAAAACCACAGGGATTCACTATCCCGCGGGACGCGGCAAGGATCCACGGAATTACAACAGAAAGAGCTGAAAAAAATGGAGTCTCTCTAAGGTCTGTCCTCGAAGATTTTTCCGGATCAATAGGGCGGGCAACTCATCTGGTGGCACACAATGTGCGATTCGATGAGAAAATAGTCGGCGCCGAGTTCCTGAGAGAGGGCTTTACAGACAAACTCTGCCAAACCAAGAAAATCTGCACCATGACGGCGACAACAAACTTTTGTAGACTCCCCGGCAATTACGGCGACTATAAATGGCCGAAGCTGTCGGAACTTCACTTCAACCTGTTTAACGAGGAATTCGCAGAGGCACATAACGCTGTAGTCGATATCGAGGCGTGCGCAAAATGTTTCTGGGAGTTGAGGCGAAGAGGGATTTTATAAATAGGGCCCCGAAAAAATCGGCCCCGCCGCCGCCCTTCCTCCCTTTTCTACGGGGCCCTGTTCATGGTATCCTAATACGCAAAATTTGATGACCGTATGAAGAAATCTGACTATATCACATGGATCGGCATGGCAGCAGCGGCAGGGACCGCGATAGGACTGCTTGCGGGGCGTGGGCATTCCGTCAAAGGAGGGCTGCTGGGAGCCGCCGCCGGCGTTATTGCCGGATCAGTTGCAGCCGGTGTCTATGAATATGCCACGCGAGAGGAGATCCCTTATTATTCGAGTTTGTCCCCTCAGTACGAAGAGGCCGAAGTCGCCTAACCCTCACAGACCGGCTTTTCGAAGATCGGTTCCCATCGGTCTTTAAAGACGCCGAAGCCGCCCTCTTCAATCGCCGCGCGCATCTTCCTGAAAAAGTTGAGGTAGAAGTAGAGATTGTGATAAGTGTTGAGCCTCATAGAGAGTATCTCCCTCGATAGGAAGAGATGTCTCAAATAACCCCTCGAAAAATGCCTGCACGTATAACAGCCGCAGTTGGGATCGAGCGGGCCGCCGTCGTATCTAAACTCTTCCCTTTTGATGCTGATCCTGCCTACGCTCGTAAAGAGCGTGCCGTTCCTTGCGTTACGGGTGGGCATGACGCAATCGAACATGTCGAAACCTGCAGCGACAGCTTTGAGCATGTCTCCCAGGTCTCCTATGCCCATCAGATACCTTGGTCTGTCCGCAGGAAGAAGGGGCGCGCTGTAGTTAATGATCTCGTGCATCTCTTCCTTCGTTTCCCCTACGCTCACCCCGCCTATTGCATATCCGTCGAACCCGGTGCCGATGATCTCTTCAGCGCTCTTATGCCTGAGGTCTCTGAACATGCCTCCCTGTACAATGCCGAACAATGCCTGGCCCTCATTCTGATGTTCCTTGCACTTTTTTGCCCATTGAGTGGTAAGCTCAACCGATTTAAGCGCGTACTCGTAAGTGGACGGATAGGGTATGCATTCATCGAAGGTCATCGCGATGTCGGAGCCGAGGAGACCCTGTATCTTCATCGCCTCTTTCGGGCCTATGAAGTGGGGCGAGCCGTCGATATGGGACCTGAACTGCACACCTTTTTCTTCTATCTTTCTAAGCGTCGAAAGGCTGAAGACCTGGAACCCGCCGCTGTCGGTGAGGACCGGCTTGTCCCAGTTCATAAAACTGTGGAGCCCGCCCAGCTTTGCTATGACGTCTGTCCCCGGTCTCAGATAAAGGTGGTAGGTGTTCCCAAGAATGATCTCCGCGCCGATCTCCTTCATCTCGTCCGGCGACATCGCCTTTACCGTCCCGATCGTGCCGACAGGCATGAACGCGGGGGTGTTGATAACGCCCCTCGTTGTTTCGATGACGCCTCTTCGTACAGGTCCGTCTGTCTTCAGGATTCTAAAATTCATCTTCAGTCTTCCTCATCGGTCATCAAAAACTCAGGCCTTTATTATACGACAAAACATTCCTGGAACATGATGAAGGAAGTCAACTGACTTCAAATCCGTTGTTTCTTATGAGTTGTGTGAAAGTGCATTTTTCGCAATTGTTGTAAAGATCGAATGGTTGAAAAGTTTCGCCACGGAAAGGAGGTTATTAACTCATCATTTTACTGCAAAAAGTCGTGGCAATATTTACAGAGACCCGAAGCGTTCGGGGCATTAAACCGGAAGAGTTTTCCCCAGTCTGAGGAGTGTGGGACATGGCAGCTTATGCACCCAAAAGGCCTCCCCTTCCTGACTGGATCGCTAGGGCCTTCGAGTGCGTGACCCTGCCGGGCTGTTGCCGGGTGACGCTTTTTTTCGATTTCCTCATGGCATTGCCTGCAGAGCGCATTGCCCTTTGCCTTGAGGAGTGATTCGTATGGGCCTGAGTGTGGAGTGTGACAGATCAGGCACTTGCTGGCCGAAATAGGGGCATGCTGTACTTTTTTCGTGAATGCTCCCTTGGCATGACACTGAAAACAAAGGCCAGGTGACTCAGCGGAAAGGCCAAGTCTTCCCGCGAACTTGTGAGGAATAGCTGATGCGTCAACGCCGGTGTGGCAGTTCTCGCAGCCCATCTGCACCGCCGCATGCACGACGCTGCCCGCGGTCAGCTTCTTGTGACACTGCTGGCAATCCACCTGCTCGGCCCATGCAGGATGAACAAGCAGGAACATTACCACCAACATGGCCGGCATAAGGTGTGACCTGGCTTTCATTGCTCTCAGAACCATTAAGATTATTTTATACCATACCATTATTTCCTATCACCTCCAAGTTTATCTCAAAAGTGTGTAAATTAATTTTCGATTATTGAATCCCGAAAAGCAAATCTATCAATTTCTTCCCACTATACGTAACATAACCTGCTTTTTCTTATGTTATCAATTAGTTAAGACTATTAATCGTTAGCCCTCTTTTACCCGATTCAAAGACATTTTCGCTTTTTGGCAGAGTTCTCTGCAAAACAACATTGATGGC
>OBEQ010876000.1_pt1 | contig 20899 bp, 16 predicted proteins | sample 1670901 | NCBI WGS metagenome assembly OBEQ01 (sample SAMEA104232315, study PRJEB22302) | groundwater metagenome | biome: forest; feature: aquifer; material: groundwater | place: USA | collected 2011-08-07 | depth 5.4 m
GGCCCTTCGGGAAAGCCCCGTTTGCGGCGATTTCTTCGTTGCTCGTCCTCGACGTGTCCAACGACACGCCTTCGTCCTCGCGCCTCGAACTCACCACAAACGAGATTTTCCAAATGGATCACTTATTGTTTCACAGAGCCTTAGGGTTAAGAGCGAGGGGAGATAATATCACCGCACGTCAATAGGTGTCAATAAGCGCCACAAGCCTTCATTTACAACTTGAAGAAATAAAAATCGTCACTATCTTTGGATAGTTTCTGATAGTTTTTCTGAAGGTGCTTAAGCAGCAAAGGCTGGGACTCAAGATCTTTTTTATTCGCAGTCACCAAATAAGAGGCCCCCTGCCCCTTCAAGAAGTTAAACCAACTCACGGCGTCTTTCATGGCCGCCTCCAGCCCCTCCAACTCCCGGGGATTGACCCGGCTCCGTTTGGCATGATCTCGAAACAGCAGGAGGGACTTCCCGATTTCCTGGAATTCAAGTGTCCATCCCGGACGACCGGCATAATAGAACAAACTCGTGGGATCATTGCCCGCGACAATAAGACGCGCTTCCGCGGGCGTACTCTTCCGAACCCTCTCCCCAATCGGGACAATTCTTGAGTCTTCCTTCGGATATTTATAAATCGGATGGAGGAAATAGCGGGTCGATATCCCGAGATAAAGTAAAAGAAAAAAAACCAGAACACCCGGGGTTTTTAATTTTGGAAACCGTTCAAAGACCTCATGGATTCCAAAAGCGGCCAGCAAAACGGCAAACGGAAATGCCCCATAAAGATAAAAATCCTGTTCCCACACCTTTTGGGGCCAAAGCACCGTGACCGCCGATCCAAGCAAAAAACCGCCCAAACAGATCCAAAAGGTCCGGCCCTTCTTTTCCATAAGAATCCATCCCAGGGGAAGGAATGGGAAAAGGAGCGGCGTCAGCAGGTTTTGAGAAAACAGATCAAGAATTTTCTTCCAATATTCCGCGCTTTTTAGGAAACTTCCATCCAGGAATTTCCAGTAGCCGCTTTGCAGTGAAACACTGGTCATCACGTGGCTGGAACTCTTGCTCACAAAATAGGCAAAGCCATACCAAAGGCACGGCAGAAGCAGCATTGTCGAAGTGAATGAAACTATTTTCAAAACTCTGCGGGCATGGCCGCACAATAGGAAGTGAAAGAAAAAAATGGGGTAAAAGGCAAGAAAATGAATTCTTCCCGTGAGCGCCACGGAAAAAGCAACCCCGGAAGCGGCTGCGGCGTGCACGTCAAGCTGCATTCGCCCTGATTTGAGCATCCCATGAAAGGCGAGCAGCAGGAAAAAAAGCGCCATGGCCTCAGACATAAAGCACTGCCCATAAATCAGGGAAAAGGGGGAGAGCGCATAAACGGCCGCCGCGATCCACGCAACCTGAATATTAAATAACTGCTCCGCGATGAGCGCGATAAGAAGGATTGTGAAAAAATTAAACACCACCGCCTGAAAACGTCCCCAAAATTCCAGCGTGCCGCCGAGATACCGCGTCCCGAGCGCGGCGATCAGGGACGGGAAGGGGTACTGATTTAAATGCAAAGACCGTTCACCCCCGATGACCAAATCGGTCTTTGGCAGAAGAATTTGCGAGAAATTCTCGCGCAGCATATTCCGGGATATGGCGGCCATCACCGTCCCCTGATAACTGGCAAAATGTCCAAGATAAGGCCGCGCGATACTGCTCAACTGAATGCCCAGCACCGCGGCCGTGAGCCCTACCGCCAACAGCCATTGTTTTTTGGATAATGAGGTCATGGGAGTTACAATTCTTTTCTTACGACAAAAATATACTGGGCGGCTAAAATCCCCCGTAAGATACCGAAGGTCACCCGGTCAATCCATCTGGATCCTCTGAGGGACAAAATAAAATCATGTTTTTCCACAACCAGCCCCGCTTCGCTGAGAAGCCGCTCAAAACTCTTCCTGGTAAAAAAGCGCAAATGGGTGCGGTCAAGAATCCCGCTGTCTTGATAGCGCCATTCATCCAGAAAAAGCAAATCCGCAACCACAGAAATGTGGCGCACATTCGGAACGCTGATGATCATGACCCCTTTCGGCTTGAGATACTGCGCATAAGTTTTAAGCACTTGCAACGGCTCACGAAGATGTTCAAGTACATCCGCGAAAACAATGCAGTCAAAGGGGCCTTCCGGAAACGCACTGCCGGGAAATTCCACATCCACACAAAGGACGCGGTCCAGTTTTTTTTCAGCGGCCCGCGCAGCCTCAGGGGAAAACTCGATGCCGGTCACGGAAGAACCGTGCCGGCTCTTTAAAAGAGCGCCGAAATTCCCGCCGCTGCAGCCCACATCCAGGACTTTTTGATAATCCCGGGAGAAGTATTTGAGCAGTTCTCTCCGGTCTCCCGTATAAATATTTTCGGTCATGTTTTTCCTATCACACCTTATCTAGGGGACAGACACAAGAAACCAAATCGTGTCTTTCCCCTAAAATACTTACTTTTTGATGGCATAGAGCTTGTAATGGGTTTCTAGCCCGTCCAAATCCCTGAAATCGTAAGCGTAGACCTGTTTTAAGTGAGACAGGAATTCCGGCCGCCGCCCCGCGATCATCCGGGGAATTCTCAACGCCCCAGGTAAAAAACCATCCGCTCGCGCGTTTGACTCCGTGAAGAGGATATGCGTAAAACCATCGCTTCGCAATTTTGCCACAATGGCTTCCGGCGAAGCGTTCTGATCATAGCGGGTATCCTGCGCGTAATGAATATCGCGGATCACCACCGGGTTAAAATAAAATAAGTGTGTTTCATCCGCAAACAAAATCTTTGAACCTGAAGAGAGATTCTTGTTCGCAAATTGAGCCCCCTCATAGGTTCTTTCCACACGCAGCAAATAATGGTCCGGCGATTCCATGCCTAAAGCCACGGGATAGGAATTCCGGTAATGATACACGGCGACACCGGCATGAAGCAAAAAAATAAGCACTAAGAGGCCTTTGAGGATAAACTCGTAAAATCTCCCCCGGACACGCGAGAGGCCCGCGCCGATTAAAATGGCCAACGGCGGCAAAGCAAAAAAAATAAATCTCAGAATTTGTCCCAGAAAAAACCAGCTCATGACGTAAAAAAAACTTGAGAAAAGAAGCCATCCGCTAAAGGGAACGCTCAGGGGTCCCAGCAAAATAGCGGGTAAAAAAGCAAGATAGGCCGGACCGATCTGATCGCCATAGCCCTCGAAAACCTTCGGGTGCATCGTCATCGTCCAGGGAAGCTTTAGAAATGCCGCGGCACTCTTTTTGACTCCAACGTGATCATAATAATGATGGATGTCCGGGTCTCCAATTTTGAACATGGAATGAAAATAAGGATAAACCGGGTTCCCGAAGTGAAACGCATTTCTCAAATACCAATACCCTGAAAATAACACCGCAACGCTGAAAAAAATCACCATCCCCTTCATTCGTTTTCCCCGTTCCCCCCGCCCGCGGACAAACCCGAAAAAAAGAATCAAAGACAGGCTCATCATCGGGATCGCCCCCAAATATTTGATGCTCAGGCAGCACCCCGCCAGAGCCCCCGCCAATGCGAGCCACGCGCGATGCTGTGTCTCCAGCCAGCGAAGCACGGCAATCAAAGCCAGCGTCGCATAGCAGGCGAGACCCACTTCAACATAAGTCGTTCCCATTTCACTGGTGATCCCGGGGGTCGTAAGAAACAAAAGCGCCGCAATCCAGGCAAATTGAATTTTCACATACCGCCTTAAATAAATGAGGATCGCGCCCGCCGTCAAAAGACCCGTAAAGAAATGAAATGATTTTGCCAGAGCGGCCCCCTGCAGGGCCAGCCCGAGCGTATACAGCATTTCCATAAAAATCGGATGTACGGTGTTGATCTTATAAGGGAGGATGCCAATGGAGTGGTCTTGAAGAAAAACTTTAGGAAGATTCAGATGATAGCAAAGAGAATCATTGGCCGTCTCAGGTGCCAAGACCCCCAGGATCACAGCACCCAGTGTGATCAGGCTGAAAAGGGTTACGGCGGCAAAGCTCCCGGAGAAAGGAAAAAACCAGTGCCTCAAGCCCGCTTTCAAGACAGCCGTGTCTTGATGAAATCCCGCGGAAGCCGCCGCAAAAAGGGCCAGAAGGCCCCAAAGAGCCCCTGGCGTCAAAAAATGGGCAAGGCCAAGCAGCAGAACTCCATAGGCGAGAAAACTTAATCCCAGCGCAGCCCCAAAAACAATCAACTCATCCTGATTCACGGGTAAATTTAAAAACTCGAGGACCCTGCGTCCGCAGGCAAAACAAAGATAAAAGATCAACAGACCGAGAAGCAATCCCATCAATGGATTTTCAGCACAGCGGCGGCAATCTTATCGACCCACATGAAGTAGAGGGCAAAAGCAATAATGGCGGTGGACCACATTAGAAAAAGGATCTGGCGCATGCCTCAGTATATGCCACTCACCAGTTTTGGTCAAATTCCGACGGCGATTCTGCTATTGACGATTCACTAATCCATGGTCAGTCGCTTCAGGAAAAATAAATCGTGGCATTTTCTTTTTCATTCCCGCCACGCCGGCGGGTAAAAAAGAGTAATGCCCGCAGCCCATAAACAAGAAAGGGAATCCCCGCCGCGATCAAAGTGCCGCCAATCAATGCGCGGAGAAGTTCGGGGAAAAAGAGAACGGTCAAACCAAGTCCCACCAGAAAAATGCCGGCAGTCAGTGCCACCTTGGCACCGCCCGTTTGAAAAAAGTCCAAAAAGAAAAATGGTTTCATTTGTCACTCCTTTTTCTCGTTTAGAAAAATAAAAATATTTTTCGCGCACCGTACGCAATCCGCCGCGGTACTAAAATCTGTTCAGCAAACGCTTAGGCTCTGCGAAATAGAGCCTTAAGCGCGCGGACCACCGAATAATCGAAATCGAGTGTAAACCGTCCCGCCTTGTTTAAAAAAACAGCCTGGAAAAGACCGTAGGCTTTTAGGCTTAGGACTTCCCGGCCGTCCACACGGACACGCCATCCAGGATAAAATGTCTGCATCAAGATAAAAAAACAAGGCCCGCGGGTTTCCACCACGTAATGGTTTTCCGGCAAACGGCTTTCCGGCAGGAGGACCCGTCCCGAAGAAAGCGGCTGCACAAAAGTTTCCGCATCGTACGGAGCTTTGAGATCCACCCTGGCCAAAAGCAGAACTTCGCGGGGATTAAAGTGTTCTTCCAACAACCGTTCTTTAACTCCCCGCCAGTCTTTCGGTATCTCAACCCGTCTTGCGAAAAAGAACCGCGCTTGCCTGAGTTTGTTGCGGTAAAGACGGGTGTCCGTTTCGGGACTTCTGCCCATCGGCTCCAGCCGCGCATCCTCCAGCGGGACCGTTGACAAAATATGCGAAACATCCAGCGCTCCCAGCAGCTCCAGCCGTTTCAAAACAAAATCTACGGAAGGCGCCATCAATTGGTTGGCGTCATTGATATTGCCGAATTGTCCGATGGACTCATAATAGCGGCCGAGCACCAGCGGTGAATAAACTCCGATATCTTCAATGCCATAAAGCATGTTAACGCTCGGCACCAATTCCAAAGTCTGGTCAGGCTCACGGAACCCGTAAATCCGACCCAGGGTATTTTGCTTGCGTGCCTCAAGCAATTTGGCGGTCAGCGCCGGGACTTGATCCATGGCCGCGTAGGGCTGAAAATCGGTCCGCAGATCCGCGAACGAAAAAACATAAAGATCGACAACAAGCAAAACAAATCCTGTCCAGATCCACCAGCGGCTATCCCGCCCGGCAAACCGCAAAAGGAAAGCCCATACGCCATAAATAACAATCAGGCCGGCCATCCAGCGGCTCCAAAAAAAACGGAGGGACAGGAGGTTTTCCGCAAACGCCAGTAACAATCGAAGTTTTTCGCGGTAGATCTCCAAACTATGCGAATGCCCGGCCCGGCCATAGATCATTTTGCGCACAAACCACTCTCCCGCCGACTCCAGCCAGGGCCTAAAAAAGTGAAATAGCGGTTTTCCCAGAACAAGCCCAAGAAACAACCCCGCGCAAATCACGATAAAAATCCGTGCCGTTTTCAGCGGTAAAGACCGGCCCCGCGGAGTCCGGGCGGCGGTTTGCAGCCGTTCAAAACCCGCGGCAGCGATCATGGCAAAGCTGAAATTGAAAAAAATTAAAAATTTTGACGGCGTGCGAAAAGCGTAAAAGTGAGTCAGCTTTACAAACAATACATACACAGGGCTCCAGGAACCCAGCGCGAATAACAAAGCCACAAGACCCATGACCTCCCAAAGGCGGAAAAAAAAGTGGTTTTTTTTCCCCGGGGCCTTGCCGCCAGCCAGCGCGCAGAACAATGCAAAGAGGCCGGCATAAAGGCAATTCCCGCGGAAAAGTCCCTGGAGGTGCGGCAGGGCCACCGTCAGTAAAGCCAGCGGCGACATCGATCCAACATAAGCATAGCCTTCGGCCGCGACAGCACGGTTCGACTGCACTGCCAGCTGAAAAGTCAGCACAATCTGAGGAAGCGCCAAAAACAATCCAAGGCCCGAAAATAGAATCGCCGGCAGGACAATGGCCTTAAGCCGGGCCCAGGAGAAGGCGGGAGGTGAACAAACCTGCTTCACCCGGAGCGCCGCGTAAATTCCAAAGATGAAAAGACACAATGCCGCCACCTGCATATAGCCCGCCACAAGGGCTTGGGCCCCCGCCACCGCGGCCAAGGCTAAATAGCGCTTTTTCTTTACCTTCATCCAGCGTTCCCAAAGCCATAACAAAACCGGGAACCATGCCACGGTTTTAAGCGAGGTGATGTTGTAATAAGCCCCGCCGTATGATGTTCCAAAAACGAAAAGAAAAGCCGCAAAGAAAGCTGCCGGCCGGGTGAGCCGCATGACCCGGCAGTACAGATAGGTCGCCCATCCGGAAATAAAAAAATGCACAATAAGCGTGTACGAATACGCCCAATGAAGCGGCAAAATGAAAAATAAAATCAGGTTGGGTAAATAAAAAATGCCAATCTGACTCTCCGCCGCGATCGGAAAACCGCAATGAATCAAGGACGTCCAGACCGGAAAAACACCGCGATGCAATGCCTGACTGAGCGTGAAAGCCCAGGGGTAGTGCTGTTCCCAGTGATCCGCAACCAGCGGCCCCGATTTGGCTAAAAAAAGTTCCGGATAAAAGATGCCCATGGCGAGCAGAAGCAGGAAGGCCCAAAAGACGTCGCGCCGCATGAGGTTTTGAATACGGGATTGGCTCAAAACGCCCCCTGTTTGTCATTTCCATTTTTGGATAATTCATAAACTTCGATCGCTTGGCCGTTGCGTTCACGGTTCCGGATTTCGGCCCATGTGAATGGACCCCCGGTCATCGTCACCTCATCATAAGGTTTCATGCGCGCCTTGTCCTTGTATGGAGAAAATTCAGCGATCCGTTTCCCCCGGCGGGCAACATCGCCGTAAAAAGATCCGGTAAACTTATGCTTCTCTCCGCTGAGCAAAAAGACGTAATCCACACCCGCTTTTTCAAGCGCGCTGAGGTTGTAAGGAAACACCGGTTTCGCATAGAGAAAACGTTCCTGGGTCGCAGGATGAGCGACCAAAAAGTAGAGTTCATAAGCCCGGGCACCGCGAACGTGATTTAAAAGAGACTCTATCCGTCTTTGCTGTGCTGAATGAAAAAAAACTTGTGCCGTCAGATCTTTCTGTTTTGACAAAAGCTGCTCCCGTGAAAAAGAGAGCCTCGGCATATAAAAGTCCCGATCCAATGCCACCTTGGCACCCGAAGGCAAATGCCCTTCCGCCCATTCTTTGGCCAAATCACGGACATCCGGCGCCGCCATAAGCCGATCCCAATAAAGAGATTTCACAAACGACGGCGCTGCCAAAAGTAGTATCCCCAGGCAAAACACCCCGCGGTTCCACCGGGGAAAACGAACTGCCACCAAAAAAAGAAAGTCGGCAGCGAAAAAAATGAATCCCGGAAGGAGCGGCAGAACATAACGGGCATAAGGCTGACCCGCCGCGGCTAAAACAAGATAGTACCCTCCAACAAAACTCACAAGGAGGATCCTTTTAAAACACCGGCCTGAGATTTCTTTATTTCGATTTCCAGACTTTAAAACCGCCGTTATGCCCAGCATCGCGGCGCCCAAAATCGGCCAGCCAAGCGCCCCCGGAAGAGAATAAACAAAGTGGTGGAGGAGTCCCACCCCGGCATGGGAGCGCGCCTGCGTCTGAAGTTCGCGAATAAAAAAGGAACCATCAAGAATCCAGAACGGATTAAAGAGCGTAAAGAGGGTCAAAGCTGCGGCACCGGCCACCGCGAAAAAAAACACGGTCCGCCAGGGCCGGCCCGTTCCCGTCTTCCAAAGTACGACGGCATAGGGAAAAAAGAGAAAGACCCCGTTATATTTAAAAGCCGCGGCAAGGCCGATCCAGCCTCCAGCGGCTAAATGCCCGCCAAGGCTCACCGGCTGTTTTTCTGCCAAGGTTAAAAAATAATCCAGCGCGGAAACAATCACAAGCAAAAGCGGAATATCGGCATACACATAATGGGAATCACTCACATGTAAAAAACAAACCGCCAGAAAGAAAGAAGCCGCGAGCGCCCGTCCCGCATCAAAATGACGGCGAACCATCCGGTAAAAAAAATAAACGGTCAGGGTTCCCGCAACGGCGCCCAAAAGAAAGCGTGCCGCAAAATAAAAAGACGAAGGGTTGCTGTAGAAAAGTCTCTCAAAATCTGCCGGGCCTGAGAAATGACCGGCGAAATGTCCGGCAAGATAATAGAGGGCGTAAATACCGCACAGCACATAGCTGGCAAGCGGCGGGATTTTAAAAAAATGCGGGTTGAAGTCCCCCGAACCAAAAGCCAGGGCGTGGTTGACAACGATCGGCTCGTCTGCGTGATAGAGCGCGGGCAGGCCAAACCCGAGACCCCAGACACGCAGGCCAAAAGCCAGCGCGAGAATACTCAGGAGGAAAACCTTCTCAACGCGGGGCTTTTCAATCATTCCGGTGCAACCAGCGAATCTTCAGCAGATCATAAAACATGTGGAACGGATCTCGCAGTAAACGGACCCGGCTTTGAACCGAGTTTCTCCAGGTCACCGGAGTTTCCAGCAGCCGGTACCCCCGGCTTTGGGACAGAAAAACGATTTCCGCGTCAAAACTGAAACCCCTCAACTTCTGCCGGCGAAAAAGATCTTCGGCAGCTTTGGCGGTGAAAGCTTTGAAACCACATTGGGAATCCTGAATTCCCCGGATGGCCAAAAGCTGTGCGAAAGCATTAAAAATCCTTCCCATCGTTTCACGCATTCTGTTTTGGGAAACCACGACATTCGAGCCGGAAAGTGCTCTCGATCCGATCACCACTTCATAGCCCTCATCGAGATATTTCAGAAAACGATCGGTTTCTTCGATCGGTGTCGAGAGATCGGCGTCCGAAAAAAGCCGGTACTTCCCTTTGGCCGCCAGCATGCCCCGCTGAACGGCACTGCCTTTGCCCTGATTGACGGGCGCCTCAAGGACCTGATGCCTTATCCCCCGCAGTTTTTCCCGTGCCAAAGCGGCACTGCGATCACGGCTGCCGTCATCGGCAACAATCACTTCCGAGACAAATGGTTTTTTTGCAAGAAAGGCCGTGATCTGTTCCAGAGTGCTGCCCAGCCTTTTTTCTTCGTTGTAGGCCGGAATAATCACCGAAAGTTTGATCTCTTGCTCCATATTCAAATCCTGCTATTTGACCGTTTGTCACTTGCGACGGGTGACGTGCGACGTGCGACTTTCACCTTCTCCCGCTGCTCTTGAAAAATATCCTCGATCGCTGCGGTAACAGAGTATTTCGCCCGCCATCCCAGTTCTTTTAACTTTCCCGCGTTCGCACAAATCCTTCTTGGATCGCTCAACCGGAACCGTTTGCTCCGGGGCTCAATGCGAACCGGCCGGCGGGCCCGGCCCGCCAAAAACCGGACATAGGTTTCCAGAAGCTGAGCCCTGCCCGAGGCCACATTATAGACATTTCCCCGAAGGCCTTGATTCATGATCCTCAGGATTGCATCGACCGTATCGCGTACATGCAGAAAATCCCGCCAGACTTTCAGATTCCCCACTTCAAGAACCGGGGATTTTATTCCGGCTTCAATTTCTGCCACCTGCCGGCACCAATCAGGGAAAACCAGATCCCCGGACTGCCCCCGGCCTAACGTATTGGCGAACCGGGCAATCACGGTGTTTAAGCCAAAACGCCGGGTATAATCCACAACCGCAAATTCTCCGAGCACTTTGCTCGCCGCATACGGGGACTCCGGCCAAAGTAAATCCTCTTCTGCAGCGGCTTTTTTATCCCGGAAAGTCCTGCCGTAGACCTGAATGGTTGAGGCGAAAAAAAGGCGTGCTTTCGGTACATACCGGCGTATCGCTTCCAGGATATTGAGAGTTCCCCGCACATTCAACTCGAATGTCCCCGCGATATTTTTCCAGGATAAACGGGGAACGGTCTGCGCGGCCAAATGAAAAATCCGGTCAGGACAGACACGGCGAATGAGCGCCGTCACATCACGGGGTTTCAGAATATTCAGGGGGGAAAAACGAAAGTTTTTGTTTGAAAATTCGGGCGGCTTGCCAAAATACGTCCCAACAACGGTGTTCCCCCGCTCACAAAGTTCACGAACAAGGTGCCGCCCCAAAAACCCGGCCGCACCAGTCACGAGGACCTTTTTTTTCACGTCCCGGCCTTGCGCGCGGAGTGCCGGGACGGCCCGAATTTCCCATCAGCATGCTGATGGGAAATTCGGGCCAGATCAGCGTCTACCATCATTTCAACAAGCCCTTGAAAATTCACCACAGGCTTCCACCCCAGCTCGCGCCGTGCGGGGCCTGCGTCGCCGCAAAGCACATGCACTTCCGCGGGACGGAAAAAATGAGGGTCCACCACAACGTGCTTTTTCCAGTCAAGCCCGGCATAGCGAAAGGCCCGCCGAACAAAGTCTCTGACGGTATGGGTCTCACCGGTTGCGATGACATAGTCTTTCGGTTTCTTTTGCTGCAGCATAAGCCACATTGCCCGGGCATAGTCGCCGGCAAAACCCCAATCGCGTTTGGCATCCAGATTCCCCAGATGAAGCTTGGAAGCCGTCCCAAGTTTAATCCGGGCCACCGCATCCGTAATTTTACGGGTCACGAATTCAAGACCGCGGCGCGGCGATTCATGATTAAAAAGAATGCCGGAGACCGCAAATAAATGATAACTTTCGCGGTAGTTGATCGTAATCCAGTGTCCGTAAAGCTTGGCCACGCCGTAAGGACTGCGGGGATGAAAGGGCGTGTTCCTATGCTGCGGTGTGATCGGCGCGTGCCCAAACATTTCACTCGAAGAAGCCTGGTAAAAACGGATTTTGCGGTCCACCAAACGGATCGCATCCAAAGTTCTCGTGACACCGAGCGCCGTGAACTCCCCGGTAAGGACCGGCTCTTCAAATGACGTCGGGACAAATGATTGCGCCGCGAGATTATAGACCTCCGCCGGACGAATCCGCTTGAGCATGTGAATGAGCGACACCTGGTCAAGAAGGTCTGCCTGCACGAGCTCGATCTTGCCCATGAGATGCTCAATACGCTCAAAGGTTTCCGTGCTGGAACGGCGTACCATCCCGTAGACCTGATACCCTTTCTCCAGCAAAAAATCCGCAAGATAAGATCCATCTTGCCCCGTCACTCCGGTAATGACTGCTTTCTTTTTCTTCATAAATTCTCCCTAAGATAAGTGGCGCGTGACTCGTGACACGTGATACGGGGCACGTGTCACACGTTCTTAATGTTTTCCTTAAAATAGGTAATGGTCTTGCCCAAGCCTTCCCGCAAACTCACCCGGGGTTCCCAGCCTAAACGGGTCTTGGCCAAAGTAATGTCCGGCTGGCGCACTTTAGGATCATCTTCCGGCAGAGGCCGCTGATCAATCGTGCTGCTGCTCGCTGTCATTTCAATAATGGTCGCTGCCAGCTGGCGGATGGTCATTTCATTCGGATTGCCGAGATTCACCGGCTGATTCAAATCCGACATCAGGACTTTTTCTATCCCGCGGACAAGATCGGAAACGTAACAAAAACTGCGGGTCTGGCTGCCGTCGCCAAAAACCGTAATGGGCTTACCGGTTAACGCCTGGCAAAGAAAGGCCGGAATCGCGCGGCCATCCGCTAAACGCATTCTCTCTCCGTAAGTATTAAAAATCCGGATGATTTTCGCATTCACACCATGATAGCGGTGATAAGCCATCGTGATCGCTTCGGCAAAACGTTTCGCTTCGTCATAAACTCCCCGGGGACCAATCGGATTGACATTCCCCCAATAGTTTTCCTTTTGCGGATGGACTAGCGGATCGCCATACACTTCTGAAGTCGAAGCCAAAAGGAATACCGCTTTTTTATCTTTGGCCAGCCCTAATGCGTTATGCGTGCCCAGGGCACCTACCTTGAGTGTGGGAATTGGAAAATTCAGATAATCCACCGGGCTCGCGGGCGACGCGAAATGCAAGATGTAATGAACACTATCCGGAAATTCAATCCGTTTGCTGACATCCTGGCGGATCAGAGTAAAACGGGACTCACCTGCGAGATGGGCAATATTTTTTTCACTGCCCGTCAGAAAATTATCTGCCGCCACCACGCGAAACCCTTTCGCCAAAAAAAGGTCGCAGAGATGGGAGCCTAAAAATCCGGCACCGCCGGTAATGAGGATTCTGGGTTCCGGCATCAGGCTTTCCTGTCCTTCAAAAACCAGGCCACCGTCTTTTCAAGTCCCGGATAAAATGCCGTCTGCCTTTTAAAACCAAGCTTCTGACGGGCCTTGGCAACATTGGCGTACGTCCTTCGAACATCCCCTGCGCGTTTCGGTTTAAAAACAGGCTTAACGCCTTTAATATTCATAATTTTTTTAAGCGCATTGAAAATGTCTAAAACGGAATATTCTTCCTGGCAGGCGATATTAAAAACTTCGCCCGCAACACCGCGCGCTTTCATGGCCAGAAGATTCCCATGGACCACGTTATCCACATAGGTGAAATCGCGGGATTGTTTCCCGTCCCAATGAATTTCAGGCGGACGGCGCTTCAGAAGACAATCGATAAAAATGGGGATGACAGCCGAGTAAATGGATTCGGGATTCTGCCGCGGGCCGAAAACATTAAAATAACGCAGACTCACGGTTTCAAGCCCGTAAAGATACGTGAAAAGATAACAGTAATACTCCCCCATGATTTTCGATGCGGCGTAAGGGGATTGCGGACGCGGCCGCTCATCTTCTTTAAGAGGATACGTCTTGGCATCCCCATAAATGGACGAAGACGAAGTGGAAATAACGCGTTTCACTTTAGCCGCGCGGGCCGCCGTAAGAATATTCAGCGTTCCCGTCACATTCACGGCGTTGGTTTCTTCAGGATTATCCACTGACCTTAAAACCGCCCGGTTCGCCGCCAGGTGAAAAACATAGCGCGCACCCCGCGTGACTTTTTTGCAATCCGCCGTGTTCCGGAGATCCCCTTTTTTAAAATCCAAATCGCCTTTTAACCCTTCAAGATTGCTGATTTTCCCGGTTGAAAGATTGTCTAAAACACGCACCGGATATCCACGCTGCAGCAGGGCCTCAGCAACATGCGAACCGATAAAACCCGCGCCGCCGGTGACAAGACAAAGATCTTTTTCCCCGGAATGACCCGTCATTTAAAGCCTCACAATATTCTTTGACGAAAATCCGTGAAAAAAATTACGCGTATCGTAAATCAGACGACTATGCTTCACAATCCGCTGCCGGTTAAAAGAGCTGTGGTTTGTCGTTAGGATCACGAGATCCTGCCGTTTTAAAAAAGTTTCTGTTAAAGCAGCGGACTTCATGGTCAACGCACCTTCGACAAGCTTCGGAACAAACGGATCATGGTAGCTCAGACGCGCCCCCAATCCTTTTAACTCCTGCAGGATATCCAGAGCAGGCGATTCCCGGACATCCGGCACATCTTTCTTATAGCTGACACCCAGGATCAATATTCTGGAACGGCTCACGGCCTTACCTAGTTTTTGATTGAGCGCGTAAACTGCTTGGGCCACAATATAGCGTGGCATTTCAGCATTCATACGCCGGGCAAGCTCAATAAAATGCAACTCTTCACCCTGCTGCCGCGCTTTCCATGAAAGGTAAAGGGGATCAATGCCAATGCAATGGCCCCCGATACCCGGTCCCGGATAAAACGGCATGTATCCAAAGGGTTTTGTCTTGGCCGCTTCGACGGCTTCCCAAATATTGACTTTAAGACTGTCCGCAGCGCGCGCCAGTTCATTAATCAACCCGATATTCACAATGCGGAAAGTATTTTCAAGGAGTTTGGTCATTTCAGCCGTACGCGACGAACTGACCGGAAATACCTCGCAGATAATTTGCTCGTAGAGCGCCCTGCCAACTTCGGTACATCCGGAAGTAATACCGCCCACGACCTTGGGAATATCACGCGTTTTAAAGCGCGGGTTCCCCGGATCCACGCGCTCCGGTGAAAAACAAAGAAAAAAATCACGCCCGCAGGAGAGTCCGGATTTTGACAGCGCCGGCAAAATGACCTCTTCGGTGGTTCCGGGATAAGTCGTGCTTTCCAAAACCACAAGCTGCCCCGGCCGGATCCTTCTTTCAATTTGTTCCGTCACGGCAAGAATAAAAGAGATATCAGGATCTTTGGAGCGGTTCAACGGGGTGGGAACGCAAATGATAATGGCATCGGCATCCGACAAAAAATCAAAATTGGTATCCGCTTTCAGATTCCCGGATCGTACCAGTTTGGCAAGCCAAGGGGAGGAAACATCGGCGATATAGGATTTCCCCTTTCTAATCGAAATGACTTTCTCCCGGTCCACATCCAGTCCCGTCACCGAAAATCCTTTGGCGGCAAATTCACACACCAGGGGAAGCCCGACATAGCCCAGACCAACAATGGCTATTTTAGCTTTTCGAGTTTTGATTTTTTTTAGCAGTGTTTTTTTCATAAAAGATACTTTAAACTAGTTTTGAGTCGTGAGGGACGAGTCTTGAGTAAAGAAATAAATACTAAATGTTTGAAACCCGCTTTTTGATCATTGAGTCAATTAAGAATTTTTCATGGATATGCTTTTTCTCAAGACTCACGACTCATTCCTCAAGACTTCTCTCTCTCAAGACTTTTTTATACTCACCGATGAAATCTTTCAATGCTTCCTGCCAGGGCCTCAACTGAATCCCAAGTATCTGCCAGGCCTTTTGAAGCGACAGCACTGCATGCCGCGGGCGTTCGGCACACTCGGCGGCACCTTTCCATTCCTCAAATTTGATGCGCGTCACCGTATGATTTTGAAAGCCGGCATCCTTCAAGATTTCCTCGGCAAAATCGGCCCAGTTTGTTATCCCCTCATTGGCTAGATGAAAAATTTGGCCGCTAAGCCGGTGAAAAATTCCGGGTTCTTTCTTCAGCAGTCCCGCCAAGGCCTTGCTCACATCACGCGTATAAGTCGGCCGGCCGTAATGGTCCCCGACAACTTTGAGTTCCTTTTGCTTAGCGGCAATGCCCAGGATGGAGCGCGGGAAAGAATGTCCGCGTAATCCATAGAGCCAGCATAGCCGGAACACCACGAACAAACTGCCGCTTTCCCTCAAAATTTCTTCGGCATCCGCTTTAGTCTGCCCGTAATAACTTAAAGGGTTCGGTTTGTCTTCTTCGAAATATTCGCGCGAATCTTTACCGTCAAAAACAAAATCAGTGCTAAAAAAAACGACCGGCGCATTGTGCTTCTTGCTTGCGTTGGCTACAAATTCGACGGCTTGTGTATTCGCTCGGGAAACGAAGGCCTTATCTTTCTCGCATTCATCAACATTCGTGAATGCCGCCGAATGAAAAACAAGGTCCGGTTTTGATTTGTCCCAAAATTTTCCAACCAATGGCTGACGGGTTAGATCCAATGCTTCATAGGGAATATCTAACCCGGAATTAGCCCCGAGCCCAACACCTTCGAGCTCAAAACCACCAGGCTTAAGCGCATCGACCAAATCGCGCCCAAGCATCCCCGCGGCCCCTGTAATCAGAATTTTCACTTCAGACTCTGCGAAAAGCCATCTTTTTACGCGCCGTCAGGACATTCGCCCGGAAGAGCGATTCAAACGTCCCTGCATCGGTCCAATAGCCCCTCAGCATGTCAAACTCAAGCCGGTTGCTGCGCAGATAAGCATTATTGACATCCGTAATTTCAAGTTCGCCCCTCTTGGACGGCTTCAAAGTACGGATAATATCAAAGACCTTTTCGTCGTACATATAAAATCCGGTCACAGCATAAGGGCTCTTTGGCTTTGATGGTTTTTCTTCAATGCTCACAATTTTTTTACCCCGGAATGCCGCTACGCCAAAACGCTGGGGATTGGGCACTTTTTTAAGCAAGATCCGCGCGCCCTCTTTCTGCTTTTGAAAGCGCCGTACATAGGGCGCAATATCATCTTCGATGATGTTATCACCGAGGACAACCACGATTCTGTCATCCTCCGTTACAAATCGCTCCGCCAGCGACAGCGCAGCGGCAATGCCCCCTTCGCCCTCCTGATAAACGTAATGAATATAATCCAGCCCCACATCCCGACCATTGCCGAGAAGCCGCAAAAAATCCCCTGCTGAATTGCCCCCCGTCACCAAAATCAAATCCCGAATACCCGCCCTCACAAGTGTCTGAATCGGGTAGTAAATCATGGGGCGGTCATAAATGGGCAGAAGATGTTTGTTGGTAATTTTCGTCAAGGGGTGAAGGCGGGTGCCAAGTCCGCCCGCCAGAATAATGCCTTTCATGCCTTGCCTTTCGTCAGGCCGCGGCCAATCCCGTGATATTCAAATCCCTGGCGTTTCAGATCAACGGGATGATACATGTTCCGGCCGTCAAAAATAACCGGCTTATTCATTAACTTTTTGATCTTGACGAAATCAAGCGCCAGAAATTCGCTCCATTCCGTCAGGACAAGAAGCGCATCCGCCCCTTTCACAGCTTGATAGGGGTCTTTGACAAAACGAACGCCTTTCAGCACGTGCTGTGCCCTCTCCATCCCCTGCGGATCATACGCCTGAATTCTGACTTCCTCTTTCTGAAGTGCCTCGATAATATCAATCGCAGGCGCAAAGCGCATGTCATCCGTGTCCGGCTTAAACGTTAAACCCAAAACCCCAAAAGTTTTTCCGCGCAAATTCCAAATGGCGGATTCGATTTTGCGGACAAAATAAAGTTTTTGCGTTTCGTTAATATTAAGGACCTCTTTTAAAAGGCTGAACCGCATCCCGAGTCTCTCGGACATGCTGAGAAAAGCCGAGAGGTCTTTAGGAAAACAAAACCCGCCGAATCCAATACCCGCTTTGAGGAAACTTGATCCGATGCGCGGGTCAAGCCCCATGCCGCGCGCCACCTGTTCAATGTCGGCTCCCGCGACATCACAAATGCGAGCCAGCATATTCGCAAAGGATATTTTAGTCGCTAAAAAAGAATTAGACGCGTGTTTGATAATTTCGGCACTCGCCAGATTGGTCACCACCATCGGGGCTTTAAACGGATCATAGAGTCTGCGTAAAATCTTTTCCGCTTTTTTACTTGAGACCCCCAGGATGATCCGGTCCGGTTTTAGAAAATCATGCACCGCGGAACCCTCACGTAAAAACTCGGGATTGGAGGCCACATCAAAAAGCGAGGGTTTGACACGATGAGACCGTATGGTTTTTTGAATCCATTCGCCGGTTTGGACAGGCACCGTGCTTTTTTCAATAATCAACCGGTAGCTTTTTAAATTTTTGGCGATTTCCTGCGCAACATTTTCAACATAAGACAAATTCGCTTCGCCGTTTTCTTTGGGGGGCGTATTAACACAGATAAAAAGAAGTTCCGCCTCGCGGACGGCTTCTGCGATCAAGTGTGAAAAACGAAGGCGCCTTTCACGCACATTCTCATGAATCATTTCTTCAAGCCCCGGTTCATAAATCGGGGATTTTCCTTTGCGTAAAGCTTCGATTTTCTTGAGATCATTATCCACGCAAATGACGCGGTGCCCCAGATGAGCAAAGCAGGTGCCCGTCACAAGACCGACATATCCAGAACCAATGACAGCAATATTCATTGCGGTTCATTCCTCATTTTTTAAATAACCCGGAGGCTCAATAGAAGCTGAAAGATTCGGCTGAAGTTTCCCCGCCATGCTGATTGGAACCTGCCACGGTTTCACCAATGCGGGGTTCCGCAAAAGAAGCTTTGGAACCATTCCTCAGAACATATTGAGGGAAACCTTTCATCCGGAGATCAAAGAAAAACTCTTTATTGGAACTGCTGATGGCAGAACTGCGGACATTGTAACCAAAATCTAGAAGCCATAGACAGCCTAAATCCCGCGTCGCGCTGATCTGCCATTCCTCCAAGTTCGTCTTATTGGCATCGAACCGGATATAACCGCCGATTTTCCAGATTTTGTTCAACTGATAACCCAGCTCGAAAAGAACCAGGTTGCTGGTGTTAATCAGGTTTGCGCTTGAAACTTTCGAGGGGTCTTTCACATAGCGGTGGCCAAACAAAAATTTAGCTCTGGCAATGCGGATGAGCAGGTCCTGGTTAAAAACCTGCAGTTCCCCATTATGAACATCATAATTCGCACGAGTTTCATATTGCAGCCATTGATAAGGGCGCAACACCAATTCCGGCGTAAAGGATGCGAACCCACTGGGCTGATTATTAAGTTCCGAGGTATTGGTATCGTAATTGAGGAATGTGTTCAGGCTGACAATATCCACGCGCTGCATTTTGCCGTTGATCATCCGCTTGGTTTGAAGCCGGTTCTCAAGTCCCAGCGTCACAATATCCTGACTGTCGATTTTATCAATGGGGTCGAATTGCGTCACGGCATCCCCGCTAATCGTAGGATGGGTTGAGTTCAACTGAACGCTGGGCTCCAGCACATGCCGCAGATTATTAATTTCAATCCCCAGCTTGTCGGAAGTCACCGGGATGGTCCTGTAATATTGCGTTCGCAGGTCTGCCCCAAAACCCGCCACCAAACGCGCCACATCATCAGGGCTGTACCCCTTACGGCTGTAATACGTCCCGCGGGCATTGACATAAGGGGTGAATTTAAGCTGCTGCCAATCGATTTTCATGGGTGCGGACCACTCGTGAAAAGTATCAAAACGGTTGGCATGCGAGTGTGACGGCGAATTGGTGTAGCGGTTATCCAGGTTGGCGAAACTCGCTTGGGATTGATAAAAAAGGCCCGGCCTCAGAAAAGGCTGATTGCGCCAATCCGCTCGAAGTTCGGGCAACCTTTCAACCTCAGATTCAAACTTATTCATGCGTTTCTGCGCATCAAACAATAGTCCGTAATGCTCTGTGTTGTGCGTGGCCGCGATAAAGGAATGTTGTTCATTTTCCAGATGGTCTTCCTTACGAAAGAAATCTTGTAAAATACGCGCGTCTGACGCGCGATGATACTTTGCGATTATATGCGTGTTCTCATCAAAATCGCTCCGGTGCTTCCAGGTCAAACGCCCCCGGGTCCGATCCTCCGTCACGCTGTAGGGATTCTCCGCACTAGGGGTGGGGGCCCGCTTATCCTGGGTCAAATACCCTACTAATTGGCCCTGCGCAAGCGGCCCGTAGTCATAACCCAGAACCGCCCCGCCACCGACCCCGTGTTTGGAACGCCAATCCGCAAGGATCTTCCCGCCGAGATGACGGTTAATCGAGTATCCCACAGAACTTAAAATATAGGCCCCATCCCGGGAGCTATACCCGGGCGTGACATTGATGGGCGCGTTCTTGTTATTCAGGGGAATCACAATGTAAGGCAGCCAAAAAACGGGTTTCTCCAGAATGTAGATCGTGACATTCCGGGCAATCATTTTATCGCCGGTATAAATGGTGACACTCTTAGCACGAATCTTATAATTCGGAACTTCCTCATAGCAGCTTGTTACGCAGCCCTCTTCGACCTTTAACACACCCTTAGCCACCTGATCCACTTTAGTTCCTTTGGCATACCAGGGCTCGGTTAAAACGCGGGCATCGGGAAAACGCCCGGTATTGTTTGCAAAATCATAGTAAACCTGCTCCCCTTTGGTGGCTAATTGATCCCCACGGAAGATAAACACGTGCCCGCGGGCATAGGCCTGTTTGGCCGTCGTATCCACTTCTGCATAATCGGATGTGATTTTAACATTTTGGTAGGTAATCACCGCGTTGCCCTGGGCAATCATCATTTTCTTGGTGCGGGAGTACTCAAGCTGGTCGGCAACAACCTCGACCTGGGAATCTTTCTTATCGTAAATGGTTTGTGCGAGAAGGTTGTTTTTGGAAGACTCGGATTGCGCAGGCTTGGAAGAAGTCACACCTGGCTGGGGTTTGGGATCAGCTGCAAAAGCAACCCTGGCCTGTCCGATCCCCCAGAGAAGCAAAAAAACTAGAAATCTTTTCTTCATACACCCTTGGCCGACAAATCCCGATATTGAAAAATCCGGTTGCGCCCTTCTTCTTTTGCGCGGTAAAGGGCTTTATCCGCATGCCGGATCAGGTCAAATGCTAAATCGTCGTAAAAGGATACCGGCCCTTCCTTAAAGACATCGTCTGGGAAGGTCGAAATACCGATACTGACCGTCACCTTGGTCTGGCTGTCATAGATTCTAAAATCGTACCGGGCTATGTTTGAGCGAATACGCTCAGCCACTTCATGGGCCGTGGAAGCGAGCGATTCCGGCAAAACAACGACAAATTCTTCCCCGCCATAGCGGGCCACAATATCCACTTTTCTGAGGTTACTTCGAATCAATGCCGCGACTTTTTTCAGTGTTTCGTCACCGGCAAGGTGTCCAAATTGGTCATTATATCTTTTGAAATGATCGATGTCTAACATTAATAC
>OBEQ011586216.1_pt1 | contig 20893 bp, 18 predicted proteins | sample 1670901 | NCBI WGS metagenome assembly OBEQ01 (sample SAMEA104232315, study PRJEB22302) | groundwater metagenome | biome: forest; feature: aquifer; material: groundwater | place: USA | collected 2011-08-07 | depth 5.4 m
CGGCGGCGGATAGATCACCGGCGGGACACCCTCGGCCACCGACCAAAAATCGTCCGGACCCCGCTTGCGTTGCAACTTCTTACCCCACCCCACCGGAGTCGTCGGCGCCTTCGTGACACCAGCCGCATTGCCATTGTTCGACACAGTGAACGTCGAACCATTCGCCGTGGTGTGCACCTCCCCCCCACCAGCAGCCGCCGCCGGGCGCGGACCAACCAACCCACCCGGCGGGGCAACCCGCATCCCCTTGTACATCTGCGGCTGCTGCGGGCGGGGCACACCCCCGATCGGTGCACCGAAACCCGCCCCCGGCAGCGGCGAACCGCCCGCACCACGCACCGGATCGACAACACCGCTACCCGGCCGCTGCCCGGGCACCGTCGGCTTGGTCGGCGGTTCGGGTGGCGGCAGGCCGATCACCGCACCGTGCCGCAACGCCCGCCCAGCCGGGGTGTCAACAAACAACGCCCCAAGCCCCCGCGGCGCACCCCCCAGATCGGCTGTGGTGGGCAGCGTGGCATCGACCGGGCCCGGCGTCGGAGCTACCCCACCGGCCAACACTGCCAACGCCTGCGCCGCAGCCGGTGTCGCCAGCGCGCCGTGCGGCAGGTCCGGCACCCAACGACGAAGGGGCTCCGCGCCAGGGTCGCGACCAGTGGGTGGTCCGTCGTCACCTCCAGCCGGCGACCAGGCGGCGGGTACCTGGTACCGGATCGGTGGGGTCAGCTTCTGGCCGGCGTCGACCACAGTGTCGGCGTGCGCCATCAGCACCTGCTGCGCCTGCTTCACGATCTGAGTGCGCTGCGAACCCGCCAACACCTGCGCGGCCAGATCAGGGGCGGCACTCACACTCGCCTCCCACTGGCGGTTCAGCTCGTCCAACTGCCGCTGGGTGTCCTGCAAGCTGTACGCGGCCACACTCGCCTGACGCTCATTCGCTGACGCAGCCTCAGCCGACTGATTCAACGAAACAATCTGGCGATCCATCTCGGCCAGGAACACGTCGGCCGCCTCACCCTGCCAGGCCAACGCGAGTGCCTCCCGGTAAAGCACCAGCGTGCGACGTTGGTCCTCGGCCAGGTCGTACGCCATCCGCCACGCAGCCACCTCGTCCCACAACCCGGCCAGGTTCTCACCATGCGCCAGCGCCTGGGCCTGGGGCGGCAGGAGAAGCAGATAGTTCCAGCGCAGAGTCATCACCTCACGACCCATCGAAGATCATCGGTCGGCATCAGCGACGTCACGTCGGCCAACCTGGCAGAGCTGTACACATCATTGTCGTGATACCGGGCACTGATCTGAGCAGCGAGCTGCGCAAGACGGGAGGCGGCAAGAACATGCTCGCGCAGCCCTGTCAGGGTCTCGTTGAGATGGCAACGCAGCGCCGCCCTGGCCGCGCGCACGTCCTCCACCGCAACAACCTCGACGCTCACCGCCTGATCGATCTTTTCTTTGATCACCTGCACGGGACCCGTCTGGCTACGGTCCAGATCAGCCTGGAGCCCGTCGGCGACCTCCCGGAGGCTGAGCGTGTCGACCGTCAACCCGGGCGCGCCCGAGGCCGGGCGCGCCACCTGCAGCCAATGCGGCGCCAACTCGTCCGTCACAGCACCCTCCCCACTCGACCCGTGCGGCAGAGCCGAGATTAACTGATCGAAGGCAGACTGCGACATCCTCCGATGCGTCCTGTGGACAACTGCGCCCCCGAAAGCCGACCGCCGGACGATCGGAGCGTTGAAGATCTCCGACTGGGGCAGAGTCGACCGAATCCGGCCAGCTCGCCCATGGCCCGATACCGCGATCTCCGTGACCGGGAGTCCGGGAGTCCGGGAGCCCGGCCGACAAGTAAGTACTTGCGCGTGGCCTGCACCGATACGCTGACCGCGCTGCACACCGGTGCGTTTCACCGGTCGATGCGACAGGAGCACGGCTCGCTTTGGTCTATCCGGCCGGGCTGCGGCGCAGCCAGACCGTCACAGAACGTGGGGCCAAACCGCCCACCCGTCCCCGCCGGGGTCAACTCGCGGTCCTGTCAACGGTCACCGTCCGACTCGACCCCTATCGATGCAGCTGCGACATGAGTTCGCACAACAGCCATCGGACGCCTCGTCGATACGCGCATCACCGCGTCAGCACAGCGGTTGTCACAACTGAGGCAGTCCTGCAGCACCCACCCACAATGTCAACCGCCGGACGATCGCCTTCATCTCGGCGGTCTCCCGAACTACGAAGTGGTGTTGGGTGACCTCACCCGTCTCCACCTCGGCCAACTCCAACTCGACGTCCCTGACCCGCCACACCGCAATGCGGCCGCCGCGTGTTCCTTTGAACAGGTCCAACCACGCAACCGGGTCACTGCCTGCGCTGTCGGGAGACTCGTCGAAGCTAACTTCGACACCCTGGGCCTCCAGAGGGCTGCGGTTATCGCCAATCCACAGGCGAAGCACCTGCGCAAGGTCCGGCCCCGTCATTTTGTCGACAACCATTCGATATTCAGTGCTGGCGGAAATTGCGCACGGGTCTTCCCTTCGCTGCCATCCGTTGCGACAACCAGTGGTTGGGCCCACGGATTTGTGCCCAGCCAGACTCACCGCCAGGACTCAGCGATGACCGAGAAACGTCAAACTCAACGTAACGCGAGTCCGGCATCGCCTGTCGCGCATACGCCGCAGGATCGGCCGGGTGAGCGACGTAGGTCGTACCGCCAGCACCTTCCTGGACCATTCCGGTATTCACCATCGCATCATGCTCCGCCGGGCTCATCCAACGCCCGACGCGCGTCGTGTCGCCGCCACCTCCGGGAGTCTTCGCCGCAGGAACCGCGCCGGGCTGGCGCCCGCCGCTGCGGTGGCGGGAAAATTGGGCGTCCGTCCCGGTTTGACGCCGGCTGATACTTGGTGCCCAACTGTAGCCCGTGCCCGCAGGATGGCGCTGGGACCCCCTTGCCGCAGGAGCGGTGGACTGTTGCTTCGAGCACGTGATGGAGATTCTTGACATCTTTTTGGTCCCCCGGGGCGGACACCCCTGGATCCCGCGACCGGAAGGACCGACCACAATGGACGTTCTCCACGACCGCGCCGCCGCCCTGGATGTCGGCAAACGTGACCTGAAGGCGTGTGTACGCACCCCGCACCCGAGCCGGCGAAACGCCCGCCAATCCGAGGTGCGTACCTTCGCCACCACCACGAACGCCCTGCTGGAACTGCGCGACTGGCTGGTCGCCGAACAGGTCACGATCGTGGTGATGGAGGCGACCGGGGACTACTGGCGCCCACCGTTCTACGCGTTGGAAGACGTGCTCAACGTGATCCTGGTCAACGCCGCGCACGCGAAGAAACCTGCCAGGCCGCAAGTCCGACGTTGCCGACGCGGTGTGGCTGGCCCAGTTGGCCGAATGTGGGCTGCTGCGGGCCTCGTTCGTGCCACCCGAACGGATCCGCCAACTCCGTGACCTCACCAGGTATCGGACCACCCTGCTGCAGGAGCGGTCCCGGGAGGCCAAGCGGCTGGAGAAGGAGTTGGAAGACGCCGGCATCAAGCTGTCCAGCGTGGCCACCGACATCCTCGGCGTGTCCAGCAGGCTCATGCTCCAAGCCCTGATAGGCGGGGAACGTGACCCGGCGGCGCTGGCCGACATGGCCAAGGCCCGGATGCGCCGCCGCATCGGCGACCTGACCGAAGCCCTGATCGGGAACTTCGCCGAGCATCACGCGTTCCTGTGCCGGCTGCACCTGCAACGCATCGACCAGATCACCGCCACCATCACCGAACTCTCCACCCGGATCAGCGAGGCAATGGCACCCTCTCGCGACCAACTGACCCTCCTCGACGGCGTGCCCGGCATCGGAGCAGGCGTCGCGGAGATCATCATCGCCGAGACCGGCGGGGACATGACCCGCTTCCCCACCGCCGGGCACCTCGCCTCCTGGGCCGGGGTGTGCCCCGGCATGAACGAATCCGCCGGTAAGAACAATGTCCGGGCGTACCCGCCACGGCAACCGGTGGCTCGCCGGCGCCCTGGGCACCGCAGCCATGGCCGCTGCGAGAACCAAGGACACCACCTTCATCGGCGCCCGCTACCGGCGCCTATCCGGCCGCATCGGACGGCTGGCGGGACGCTGGATTTCACCAAGCCACGCTCGCGCGCGTATGGCTTCCGTCGACCCGGGGCGCGCCCCGACCGGGTTCCGTTGCGCGTCATATCCCGAGCCACGCCCAGAATGTACGCCGCTTGGATGCACGCGCTAAGGAACCGGGGCGTTCCGATCACCCTTACGGACGACGGAACGCCCCGGTCGGGGAGGGCGTCTACTCTTCGGGCGGGGATGCGGGAAGACGGTTCAGGATCTCGGCCATGGTCTGGCTGATCTCGGTGAGCTTGCCGTCGTGCTCTTCCAGCTTGCCAAGGATCGCCTGCGTGTCCGTGTGCACCAGGGACAGCCCGTACGCCTGGGCCTGCAAGCCGGCCTGGACTTGAAGGTCCCGACGTTGGTCCTCCAGGCTCTCCAGGCGTGCGAGGCGAGTCTCTAGCTCCTCCAGCGTGGCCATGGACATCACGGTACCTCTCGATCGTCGGGTTGGGGAGAACGGTCAGTTCGAGTCGTGCCGCTCGATGTACAGACCGGCAAGCGCCGGTTCGAACGCATCGAGATGGCGCTGCCAGTTGTCGTCCATGGCCGCGCGTGCCGTGGCGTCCTTGCCCTTGAGTAGCAAGAAGTGCCGGATCGCGTGTAGCAGTACATCGATGTGGCGGGGTCCCGGCGATTTCGTGGCTCCGTGGGTCGGTGGTCGCCCGACCGCATCGGCCATGGCTGGGATGACCGGCAGGGCGGTAGGCCAGCGGTCCCGAACGTGGCTGCCTTCGGGGCACTTGACGATGACCGCGTACGTGAGGAGGGTCCGGCCTCCGTCGCGCCATGAGGTCGAGTGGGGCGGTGCACGGCAGCGCGGCCAAGCTTCCTCGGTCGATCGTGATGAAGGGCTGATGATGCACGCGGGGGAGTGGCGCCCCCTCTGAACTGGGAAAACATGACTGCCTTACAAGCGGGGGGTCGTTGTTTCGAACCCAACCGTGCCCACCATCGATGATCAGGTTCGGCGCCTGTTCACGGCATGGCCTCGCCGATCTTCAATATCGGTGATCGTCACCGTTGATACGAGTTCTACCGGGCTGAGGCCGAACGCGAAGGCACGTGGGACCAGGTCGCCGACCTCGACGACGCCTACCGCTCCGGGCAGGCGTAGCAGGCACGCGCCTGATCGGGACCGAGTGGGGCAACGGCACCGACAGCCGCGACACGAACCCGTATCGGGCCGCGGCCGGCCGGCTCAAGACCGGCCGCGCGAGGGCCGCAGTCCTTTGGCTCAAGAGGTCCAGGTGCTCTCGGCTGGTCCCCGTTGTGCTGCTGATACCCACGATGTTGGTCACCGCGGTTCGCCGGCGGTCCACCGGATCCCTTCGAGCGCACCCTCCAGGGCCCGTCGGGCGTGCGTGCAGTCGCGCAGCCCCGCGGCGTCCAGTCGTTCTGCGGCAACGGTTGCGCCGACTTCCCGCAGTGTTTCCGCGTCAGGAATGCCGACCGCGCGCAGGTCTGCTGCCAGCTTCGGCCCGATGTTCACCAGGGTCTCGAGTTCAGTCGCCACGGTGACCGCCCCATCCGATTGCAGGTCCGTCCGGGCCGGGTGCCCTGGCAAAGGTTGGGCGACACCGGTACCCCATCGAGAATCTGAATGATTCGCGACGCTAGCAGCGAGGTCTGACAGGACCGCCGACCCGGCGGTGCCGGCTCTGGATCTCCGACCGCAGGGGAGGCTGGCGCTGCGGCGGCCTGACCTGCGAAGATGCCCTAACCACCCCTCTGAACGCCGCTGCACGTCGCGCAACAGAGGGATTCCGCCATGTTCTCCGAGTCAGCCAACCAGACCCAACGGGCGTTTCCGAACCTGCCCGACCCGCGGCGCAACCCCGACGGTGACACGGACGGTGACCGCGACCCGCCGCCCTCGTCCAGAGATCGTTTCGATCTCTTCACCGAGGAGGAGTGGGACGAGACCGTCGCGCCGCTCGTGGTGTTCGGCCCCTCGATGGAGAGCCTGCTGCGCAGCCTGCTCGACGAGGCGAAGGTACAGACCCATTTCGTCGGGCACCGGATCAAGCGCCGAAGCAGTGCGATCCGGAAGATCGAGAACAAGTCCCGCTCCAACTATGCACTGGGCAGCCTGACCGACCTGCTGGGGCTGCGCATCATCACGTACTTCGATCAGGAGGTCGATACTGTCGCGTCGATCATCGAGGACGAGTTCTCGGTCGATCGGGTCAACTCGGTGGACAAGCGCGCGACTCTGGATCCGGACCGGTTCGGGTACATCTCACTGCACTACGTGGTACGGCTCAACCCGGGTCGGCGCAACCTCACGGAGTACCGCAACTTCGGCGACATCAGGTTCGAGATCCAGGTGCGCTCGGTACTGCAGCATGCCTGGGCCGAGATCGAGCACGACCTGGGGTACAAGTCGAAAGTCGCGATGCCGTTCCCGGTGCGGCGCCGGTTCTCCCGCCTCGCCGGCCTGCTGGAACTCGCCGACATCGAGTTCACCAACATCCGCCGGGACCTGCTGAACTACGAACAGCGGGTCGAGTCGGCGGTACGCGAGAACCGGCTCGACGTCGCGATCAACCGGGAGTCGGTGACGGCCTACATCCGCGAGTCCGCGGTGCTCGGACGCCTGGAGCAGAGCCTGTGCGACGCGGTGGGACGTTTCCGCAGACCGGCGAAGAGCGAGTCGATGTACGCGGCGTGGCGGGTCAACGAGTTGAGCCTGCTCGGCTTCACCCAACTTGACCAGTTGGACAGCATTCTGGAGGCGCAGGGGGAGGTGCTGTGGCGCTTCGCGCGCAACCTGCTGACGGCACCGGGCTCCCCGACGCTGACGAAGGACTACGTGGTGGCGGGCGTCCTCCTCTACTACCTGGCGATCGCCGAGATGACCCGGCGCGCGCCGAAGGAGGCCGAGTCGCTGGCCCGCGAGGCTGGCATCGGCATGTGGTCGCTGCAGGAGATCACGGCCGCGCGTACCCGCGCCGAGGAGGAACGGGACGCGTCCCATCCGGGGCTCCGCTGACGTCGCCGTTGACGTCGCCGTCAGCGGCGGGCTACCCCACGCGTACCGGCGCCGGGTCGGCAAGCTGGGCTCGGTGCGCGAAGAGCACCTGCTCGACGAGGGTCACCAGCACAGCCTTGACCGAGGTCCGCAACCGCGCGTCGCACTCGACGATGGGCACCCGGTCCTCGACGCCCAGCGCCTCGCGTACCTCCTCGATGTCGAAGCGTTGCGCGTTGTCGAAGCGGTTGACCGCGAGCAGGAACGGCATTTTGCGTTCCTCGAAGAAGTCCACCGCCGGGTAGCAGTCGTCGATGCGCCGGGTGTCGATGAGCACCACCGCCCCAAGTGCGCCCTCAACGAGGTCGTCCCAGAGGAACGCGAAACGGTCCTGCCCGGGGGTACCGAACAGGTACATGATGAGCGCGTCGTCGAGGGTGATCCGGCCGAAGTCCAGCGCGACCGTGGTGGTCGTCTTCTCCTGCAGCCCGGTCAGGTCGTCCACGCCGAGGGAGACCTCGGTCATGCCGGCCTCGGTCACCAGGGGCTCGATTTCGGAGATCGCGCCGACGAAGGTGGTCTTGCCGACACCGAACCCGCCGCTGATCACGATCTTCACCGCGGATACCTGGCCCGCAGTGCCGTGGGTGTCCCGCTCAGAGTGCCCGTACACGGTCAAGGATCCTTTCGATCAGGCTGATCGGGGTGTCGGCCGGCTTCTGGTACGTCACCTGGCCGGCGGTGATGAGGTCGGCGACGAGTACCCGGGCGACCCCGAGCGGCATCCCGAGGGCGGAAGCGATCTCGGCGACCGAGCGCGGCGCCTGACACATCTCGACGATGCGTTTACGTTCGAAGTGCAGCGGTGCAGAGAGCGCCGCCGGCACGGACCGGATCAGGGTTTCCACCCGCAGTCCGTCCTGCAGCGGCTCGGTCCGGCCGCCGGTCACGATGAACGGTCGGATGAACGCGTCGCCCGCGGCGTCCGCCGCCATCCGCGCCTCGCGCGACGTGCGACCGCCGCCGTGCGGCGGTTCGTCGCTGTCCTGCCGTGGGTGCGCAGCCCACCGCGGAATCATCCGCGGGTCGGGCAGCCACGGGCCGACATCGCTCATCGCGGCAGGTGTCGCCGGGACTCGGCGATCAGTGAGGGGGTGAGCAGGGCGCCGACCCGGTCGACGAGCACCGCGATCTCGTAGCCGACAAGGCCGAGGTCGCAGTGGACATCGGCGAGGACCCCGAGGCAGCCCGCGTCCGCGATGGTGGACACCAGCAGGAAGCCGCGCCGCATCTCGATCATGACCAGTTTGAGTCCCTCGAAGTCGTACCGGCGCGACGCGCTGCGGCCGAGGCTGGCCAGCCCGGAGACCAGCGCCGCCAGGTGGTCGGCCGAGGGCCGGTCCAGCCCGTCGGACGCGGCGACCAGCAGGCCGTCGGACGAGACAGCCACGGCGTCGCGTACCCCGTCGGTGTCCCGGACGAAGTTGGCGAGCAGCCAGTTCAGCGTGTTCCGTGCGGTGTTTACCTCAACGGTCACGAGTCTCCCCTTCGTGGTCGTGGTGTGCGGCGTTCGCCGTACCTGGAGTCGGCAGGAGCGCCGACGGATCGTCGGGGACGAACGTCTCGCCCCGCCGGTGTCCGGCCCGAAAACTCGACAACATCGTTCGTACGTCCTCAGGGGCGCGCTCGGCGACAACGCTGTCGCGATCGGCGCGCGGGTGCCCGTAGGGCGGGTGCTGGGCCAGCCTGCTGCGCGGTACCCGCTTCACCAGGCCGTTGCGCGTGTGTTCCGCGGCGGCATGGGCTTCTGGATCGCGCGCCGCGGGCACGGTGGGAGTGGAGAGCGGCCAACTGGGCGGCATCGGGCTGGGCGGCACCGGGCCGGGCTGCACCGGGCTGGGCGGCACCGGGCCGGGCTGCACCGGGTTGGGCAGCACCGGGCCGGGCGAAGCCGCTGCCCTGGGCGAGGGCGCCCGCACGGGCGACGGCGCATCGGCGGCCGCGGCGTCGGTCCACGGCGCGGTCATCCACGAGGTACCCGAGTCGCTGCGCCGCCCGAACGACGGCCCGTACGCAGCGCCGGTCGGCGGCACCGGCGCCTTGCCCGTTGCCCCGTTCGCCCCGCCGTCGAGTGGCCAGACGCCGCGGTCGTTCAGCCAGGCGGAGCCAGGGGTTGCCGGAGTTGGGCGGTCGTTCGGCCCCGTGCCGTTGCCGGAGGCCGGGTCCGTGGCGTTGCGGGGCAACGGAGCCGTGGCGTTGGTGGGCAACGGCGTCTGGCGGTGCGGCGACGGGAACGGGCGGTGCGGGGCCGGGCGGTGCGGGGCCGGATCCGGGCGGTGGCTGGGCGATACCGGGTCGGTCTGCGGCGCGGCCGAATGGTCTGCCGCAGACCAGGCAGCTGTCGCGCTGATCTCGGCGACCGCTTCCCGCGGAGCCGGTTCGGCCAGCGTCGACGGCGTCGCCCCGGTCTGGCTGTGCGCCAGCAGTGCGTTGGGCAGCAGCAGTCGCGCGGTGATGCCGGTGACCGGCGACTCGCTGAGCTGCACCTCGACCGAGAGCCGCTCGGCCAGCCGGCCGACGACGTAGTGCCCGAGGAACCGGGTCGGCGCGACGAGGAAGCTCTCGCTGCCCCGTAGCCGGGCGTTGGAGCGGGTGAGATCCTCCGGGGTCATCCCGACGCCCTGGTCCACGACAGCGATCAGGTACCGCGAGCCGGCCCAGCGGCCGAAGATCTCCACATCGGCGTCCGGCGGCGAGAACGCCAATCCGTTCTCGACCAACTCCGCGATCATGTGAGCGACGTCGGACACCACCCCGCCAGCCACGTACGCCTCGTCGATGCGGCGCAGGACCACCCGGCGGTACTCCTCCACCTCGGAGATCGAGGCCCGGATCACATCGGTCACGGGTAGCGGGGTACTCCACACCCGGGGGCTCTCCTCACCCACGAGGACCAGCAGGCTCTCCGCGTTGCGTCGCATCCGGGTGGCCAGGTGGTCCAGCTCGAACAGGTTCGACAACGCGGTGGCGTCGGCCTCCTCGCGCTCCAGCCGGCTGATGAAACCGAGCTGGCGGCGCAGCAGGTTCTGGGTACGCCGACCGAGGTTGGCCAGCGACTCGGTGGTGTTGCGGCGCAGCACGACCTGCTCGACCGCGAGCCGGTGGGCCGACTGCTGGACCTCGTCGAGCGCCTCGGCCACGGAGCGGATCTCGGTGGCCGCCCGGGCCGGCAGGCTCACCGGCTCGGGCGGCTCCGGTTCGGCGTCGGAGGACAGGATCCTGGCGACCGCGTCCGGTAGCCGGCGGGTGGCGACCTCGTTGGCTTCGGCGACGAGCTGGGCCAGCGGGCGGGTGATCGCCCGGGAGCCGGCCGTGGCGAGCGCCAGCTGCAGCGTGACGGCCAACCCCACGACCAGGGCGGCCTCCAACAGGTGCCGGGTTGCGTCGTCGCGCAGCGTGCCCGCGCGGGCCTCGATGTCCGATCCCACGGCCGTCTGGACGGTCCGCAGATCGTCGATGAGCGTGGTCATCGCCGACCACCACAGGTGCGCCTCGACCCCCAGCGGCCGCCCGTCGGCCCCCCCGAGTGCGGCGGCCTCGTTGGCCGCGGCCTTCGTGGCTGCCGGTGAACCCAGTACCGCGTCGGCTTCGGCCCGCCGCTGCGCGCTCGCGTGCTGGTCGAACTCGTCCAACGCCGCCCGCTTGGTTGCCCGGATATCGGCGAACTGGGCGTACTCGTCGCGGGTGAAGTGGTTGGTGGCGAAGATGCCGTTGAGGAACCCGCGTTCCTGGGCGGCTGCCTCCTTGGCGTCACCGAGCGCGCGTAGCGCCGTCAGCTGCTCCCGCAGGGTCTGGTCCTGGGCCTGGCTCAGGCCGGCATCGACGCTGTTCAGTGCGTCGATGGCGTCGGAGTAGTAGGTGAAGACGGTGGCGCGTACCGCCCGGCCGGCGTCCACGCTGCCGCGGATCTCGGTGAGTCCGGCAAGGCGTTGCAGGGTCGACGTGACGTTCGCGTCGGCCGCCAACCCGCCGCCGGCTGCGAGCCGTTCCAGCGCCACCCGCGAGCCGTCGACCTTGCCGCGCTGGGTCACCGCCTCCGGCCGGAACCGCTCGTCGCCGGCCAGCAGACCGTTGGTGAGGCCACGTTCCCGTTGCAGCTCGTGCACGAGATCCTGAATGGACAGGGTGAGCTTGACCGCCTCGACGGTATCGCCGGCGGCCTGGTAGTTGCGGACTTCGCTGGCGACGATGATCCCGAGGAGGACCAGCACGGTCACCAGGAACATGGCGAGTACCCGGGCGAGCTTGCCGCCGATCGTGCCGGGGCGCAGCAGGGACCGCCACACCGCGGGCCGCGGCACCAGCGCCTTGCCGGCCGTACCGCCAGCGGACGCGGCGATCACCGTGGTGGACGCGTGTGCGCCGGTGCTGCCCCAGGACGCGCTGGCTGCCCGGGACCTGCGTCCGTCTGCGTTTCCACCGTTACCCACCACTGTGTTCCTCTCCGGTTGCCAGATCTCGGCGGCGGCCCCTCTACCCCGGCGGGCAGTCCGGGAAACCCCGTTCGGCGCGTTGCCCGACGTGCTGGCGCGGCGCGCCGGACTCTGCGGCGGGGTGGACGGGTCTTCGCCGGACACGCCATCAGGCATTGACGCTGGCCAAGATTGACGCATCTGCAGTAACGACTTCGTCGCACAACGTGTCCGATGGGCGGGTGCCGGATTTCGGCGCGGGTAGCTCCTTCGGGGGGTCGACCAGCAACGGGCAGGCCATTAGCGTGAGTGCGTGTGTGCAGGTTTCTCGCAAAGGTGAATTCCGGCGGCAGCTGATCCGTCGTACGTCACCTTCGGGACATTTAGTCGTTTAAGTCAGTTGGCGCAGCTGGTTCGCGGCACGCGGACGGCGGCGGGAGGAGCGGCTCAGAAGCGGGTATCGCACACCATGTGCGACGCCACTCCAACGGGTGACAGTTGAACAGCTGACAGCGACACGTACGGGGCCGGCAGGTCCGACCGCGGGGACCACGTACCAGCGGTGGGGCCAGTGGAGGGACGAGACGTGGAGGAGTTGCCCATCGGTCGGCGGGTCGCCTACTGGCGCGGCCGTCGCAAGATGTCCCAGCAGGTCTTCGCGGACCGGCTCGGCAAGTCCAAGAGCTGGGTCGACAAGGTCGAGCGCGGGGTACGCCGGCTCGACAAGTTCTCCGTGGTCTACGAGATCGCCGACGTGCTGCAGATGGACGTTCAGCTCCTGCTGGGCAAGGACCCGGAACGCCGAGCGGACAGCTTCAACTGCATCGACCAGATCGAGGTTGCCGCGATCCGCTCGGCGCTGGAGCGCTACGACCAGATGACCGCCTTCTTCGTCCCCACGCCTGAGCCGCCGCCACTGCCGGAGATGCGCAAGGCGGTCAGCCACGCCTGGCAGACGTACCAGCACGCCAAGTACGGGGTGCTCACCCGGGCACTGCCCAAGTTGCTGCACGACACGCAGGCCGCCGACGCCGCGTACGCCAACACCGAGAGTGGGCGGGATACGGCGCATCTGCTCGGACAGGTGTACCAGATCGCCTCGTCCGCACTGCGCAAGCTCGGCGAGTGTGAGCTGTCCTGGCTCGCCGCCGACCGGGCCATCACCGCCTCGCAGCGGGCCGGCGATCCGCTGCTCGCCGGAGTCGCCACCACCCGGGTGGCGCTGGCGCTGCTCGCCCTCGGCCGCCCGCGCCCCGCGCTCGAGGTCAACGTCAACATCGCCAACCGGATCGCCCCGGGCAACGAGGGTGAGCGGATCACCCCGGAGCGGCTGTCGGTCTACGGGATGCTGCTGCTGCAGGCTGCCATGGCGGCCGCCCGACTCGGCGACAGCGCCACCGTGCGGGACCTGCTCTCCGGTGCCGACGAGGCGGCGAAGGCGATCGGCTCCGACGAGAACCACTACTGGACCTCCTTCGGCCCGACCAATGTGCTGCTGCACCGGGCGGCCGCCTCGGTGGAGCTGGGTGAGGGGCGCGCCGCGGTGCTGACCCACGAGGCGATCAACCCGGACTCCTTCGCCACCCTGCTGCCGGAGCGGCGGGCGCACCACTACCTGGACATCGCCCGGGCGCACGCCCTCGTCGGGGACGTCGAGCACGCCAGCGACATGCTGCTGGAAGGAGACCGGCTGGCACCGTCGGAGATCCGCTGCCGGCCGATCGCCCGCGAGGTGATGAGCGACGTGCTGCGGCGTACCCGGGGCACTCCGCCCGCCCCGATCGCGGAGCTGGCCGAGAACATGGGGGTCGGTGTGTGAGAAAGATGCCGGTGTGACCTCGGCGCGTGTCCTGTACATCATCGTCTGTGGTTCTCCAGCCGCCCGATACGTCGGGCGGCTGGTCACGCTGGCCCAACAGGACGGCTGGGACGTGTGCTTGGTGTCCACACCGGACGGACTGAAGTTCATCGACCTCCCCGGGTTGGCGGTACAGACCGGGCACCCGGTGCGCTGGCGGTACAAGTACCCGGGGGATCCGGATGTCCTTCCGGCGGCGGACGCGATGGTGATCGCCCCGGCAACGGTCAACAGCATCAGCAAGTGGGTTGCCGGGATCGCCGACACCCTGGCCCTCGGGTTGCTGACCGAGGCGCTCGGGATGGGGCTGCCGATCGTCGCGATGCCGTTCACCAACTCGGCGATGGCCGCGCACCCGGCGTTCCTGGAGAGCATCGCCAAGCTCCGCTCCTGGGGGGTGGAGGTCCTCTTCGGCGACCAGGTGCTGCGGCTGCACCCACCGGGGATGGGGGAGGCCAACCTCGACACGTTCCCGTGGCACCTGACGATCGAGGCGCTACGCAGTGCCTGCGGTGGGGTAGCCTCGCCGCCGTGAGCGTCTTCGTCGCGGATCTGATCGCCCTGCTGGAACGGCACTATCCGCCGGCCTGGGCGCAGGAGTGGGACCGCGTCGGTCTGGTGCTCGGCGAGCCGGATGCGCCGGTACGGCGGGTGCTGTGTGTGGTCGACTGCGTGCCGCAGACCGTGGACGAGGCAGTCGCGGTGGACGCCCAGCTCATCGTGGCGCACCACCCACTGCTGCTGCGCGGCGTGACGTCGGTGGCGCCGACGACGTACAAAGGGCGCATCGTGCACCGGCTGATCCAGTCCGGCATCGCCCTGTACACCGCGCACACCAATGCCGACACCGCCCACCCGGGGGTCTCCGACGCGTTGGCGGACCGGCTGGGCCTGGTTGCGCTGCGTCCGCTGTGCCCGGCGACCGGGGCCGCGGCGGGCCAGGGGCGCGGGATCGGCCGGATCGGCCGGCTGCCGGCCCCACTGACCCTGGCGGAACTGGCGGAACTGGCGGCCCGCGTCCTGCCGGGCACCGTGTGGGGGGTACGGGTCGCGGGTGCGCCCAGCCGTGCGGTACAGACCGTGGCGGTCTGCGGCGGGGCCGGTGACGGGTTCCTCGCCGACGCGGCGGCGGCCGGCGTTGACGCGTACCTCACCGCAGACCTGCGCCACCACGCGGCGAGCGAGTACCTTGCCGAGGGTGGGCCGGCGTTGTTGGACGCCGCGCACTGGGCGACGGAACGCCCATGGCTCGACGTACTCGCCACGCTGCTGCGTACGCAGGCGCCGGTGGAGGCCGTCGTGTCCGACCTGGACACCGACCCCTGGACGGGGCACGTCCCGTCACCGCATGTCCCGTCAGCTAAGGAGCCGCGCCCGTGAAGGCCGACCCGCAAGCCCAGCGCCGCCTGCTCGACCTGCAGGCCACCGACACGGCACTGGCGCAGCTGGCGCACCGGCGCCGTACCCTGCCGGAGCACGCGGAGCTGGACCGGCTGGCCCGGGAGCTCTCCGCACTGCAGGACGAACGGGTCCGCGACCAGGTGGCGGTGGATGACCTCGACCGCGACATCGCCCGGCTGGAGTCCGATGTGGAGCAGGTGCGCGCCCGGGCGGTCAAGGACCAGGCCCGGCTCACCCTGGGTACCGGCCCGGCCCGCGAACTGGAGGCGTTGCAGCACGAACTGGCCACCCTGGCCCGGCGGCAGGGCGAGTTGGAGGACGCCGAGCTGGAGCTGATGGAGCAGCGGGAGCAGGCTCAGGGCGCACTCGACGAGGTCGAGCGGCGGCTGGTGGCGGCGCGAGAGCAGCGGCTGGAGGTCGAGCGCCGACGTGACGAGACGCTGCACAGCATCGGCAAGGACGAGGAGTTCCGCGGCTCGGCCCGTACCCCGCTCGCCGCCGACCTGTCCACGGAGCTGATCGGGCTCTACGAGAAGATCCGCGAGCAGAGCGGCGGGATGGGTGCCGCGCTGCTGCGCGCCGGGCGCTGCGAGGGCTGCCGCCTGGAGCTGTCCGGCGGTGAGCGGGCCCGGGTGAGGGCCGCCCCGGCCGACGAGGTGGTGCGCTGCGAGGAGTGCCGACGGATCCTCGTGCGCACCGAAGAATCCGGCCTGTGAGCGGGCTGCACGTCATCGTCGAGGCCGACGGTGGTTCGCGCGGCAACCCCGGACCGTCCGGGTACGGCGCGGTGGTGCTGGACTCCACCACGGGTGCGGTGCTCGCCGAGCGGAACGCCGCGATCGGCGTGACCACGAACAACGTCGCGGAGTACTCGGGGCTGATCGCCGGGCTCGCCGCCGCTGCCGAGCTCGGCGCCGTCGAGGTGGACGTACGGATGGACTCCAAGCTGGTCGTCGAGCAGATGGCTGGCCGGTGGAAGATCAAACACCCCGGGTTACGGCCGCTGGCCGCGCAGGCCGCCACGCTGGTACGCCGGTTTGACGCGGTGCGCTTCGCCTGGATTCCGCGCGAGCGCAACAAGCGCGCCGATGCACTGGCCAACGCCGCGATGGACGCTGCGGGTCCGGCGCCTGAGGAGCCTGCGCCAGCCGGGCGGCTCTCACCGCCGCTGGTCGTCGATCCGCCTGCGGCGCCTTCGCCGGCGCGTTCGCCGGCGCGTTCACCGGCGCCGTCGCCGGTGGCGCGGTCGTGGGATCCGCCAGCGGTCGCGCCGACCCGGCTGATCCTGGTGCGGCACGGGGAGACCGCGTTGACCGCGCAGCGCCGGTACTCCGGACGCAGTGACGTACCACTGTCGGAGCGCGGGCGGGCCCAGGCGCACGCGGCCGCGTCCCGGGTCGCTGGGCTGTTGTCCGGCCAGCCCGCCGTGCCGTCGGCGCCTGCTGCGGTGCTGCTCTCGTCGCCGTTGGCCCGCTGCCGGGGTACCGCCGACATGGTGTCCGCGGCCATTGGCGACCCGCAGGTCCGGATCGAGTCGGACCTGATCGAGTGCGATTTTGGTGCGTGGGACGGGCTCACCTATGCCGAAGTGCGTTCACGCTGGCCGGCTGAGCTGGCCGCGTGGATGGAGTCGCCGGCCGTCGCCCCGCCCGGCGGCGAGTCGTTCGGGGTGGTCGCCACCCGGATCCGTCGGCTGGTCAAGGCGATCCTGGACGGCTATCCCGGCCGGCGGGTGGTGGTGGTCAGCCACGTCGGGCCGATCAAGCTGATCCTGCGCGACGCGTTGGCCGCCGGTGACGCGTTCCTGCACCGCTGTTACCTCGACCCGGCCGGAATCTCCCTTGTGGACACCTGGCCGGACGGTGGGGTGGCGGTGCGCGCCGTCAACGACACCGCGCACCTGGCCGGAGTCGGCTGAGCCGCGCCCGTCTGCCATCGCGGTCAGTGGGCCATCGCGGTCAGTGGGCCATCGCGGTCAGTGGGCCATCGCGGTCAGTGGGCCATCGTGGTCAGCGGCCATCGCGGTCAGCGGCCATCGGGCCGCCCGCCGCACTGCTGTTCGGGTCCTATGGAGCTGCTGTCGCAGATGGAGCAGCGCCAGAAGCTGCTGTCCTGGATGGAGCAGCCTCATAGGACCAGGAGTAGGGCACCTGGGCGCAGACGTCCTGAACGCCCGGCGGGTGTCTGCAGCGGGCCTGGCGCAGCTGGAGCAGACAGCGCGGCGCAGGGAGCCGGGCGCATGGCGCGGTCAGCGCAGCGCGCGGAGCAGCAGCAGCACCCCGGCCACCGTCGCGAACGCGACGATCAGACCGCGCAAGATGCGCGCCGGCAACCGTCGCGCGAGCCGCGCCCCGCAGTACCCGCCGAGAACCGTTGCCGGGGCGAGCACCGCGACGGTCGGCCAGTCGACCGGGCCGACAAGAGCGAACGCCAGCAACGCGACCAGCCCGCACACGGCCGAGACGGCGTTCTTCAGCGCGATCAGCCGGGGCAGGGTGGTGTCGAGCACGAGGCTGAGCGCGGCGACCAGCATCACCCCGAGCGCCGCGCCGAAGTATCCGCCGTAAACCGAGCCGAACCCCACCGTGGCGTGCAGGGCCAGGGCACGCCGCCGCGGGGACAGCCGATGCGGGCGGCCGACGAGGCTCTTGAGCCGTTCGGAGAAGGCCAGCACTGCGGCGGCACCGAGCACCAGGAACGGGACGACCACCTCGAACGGCCGTGGTGGGGCGGCCAGCAACAACGCGCAGCCCAGCACGGTACCGGCGACCGTGGTGGGCAGCAGCGCCAACAGTGTGCGCCGGCCGTGTTCAGCGGCCAGGGCGTCGAGGTCGGTGCGGCTCCCGGCGACGCTGCCGACGTACCCGGGAAAGACCGCCACCGAGTTCGTGACGTTGGCCGGCACCGGAGCAAGTCCGGTCGCCAGCAGCGTCGGGAAGGTCAGCAGCGAGCCACCGCCGGCAACCGCGTTGACGGCGCCGGCGGCGAGGCCCGCGCCGGTCAGCAGCGCCAGGTGAGGCAGGTCCATGGTGCGGATCACGCTACCGGCTGGACGTACCATGGACCGCGCGACGGACGAGTCGACCGGGCGGTCGCGTCGGTGCTGCCCCTGGGTGGCGCCGCCGAGGAACGTCCGGGCTCCACAGGGCAGGGTGGTTGTTAACGGCAACCCGGGGTGACCCGCGGGACAGTGCCACAGAAAACAAACCGCCGCGCGGCTTCGGTCGCGCGGTAAGGGTGAAACGGTGGGGTAAGAGCCCACCAGCATCCCGGGTGACCGGGATGGCTTGGTAAACCCCACCCGGAGCAAGGCCAAGAGGGTCGCCGCCTTCGGGGGGCGACCTGCGCAGGCGCTTGAGGACGGCCCGTCCGATGCCTGCGGGTAGGCCGCTGGAGCCTGTCGGCGACGACAGGTCGAGATGGATGGCCGCCAGCCCGCTTCGGCCGGCTACAGAACCCGGCGTACAGGTCGACTCGTCCGTCCCAACAAGATCAATATGGCCTGTCAACTGGGAAAATAGACAGTCATTTGTGATCTTATGCTCACAGCCTTGCTCACAGAGATCCGTTAGTTTGTGGGCTCACCTGTCAGTTCTGTGAGCACGGAGATCAACATGGCGGTCAGGTACGACGGCACGCGCAAGACCTGGTTATTCGTTTTCGACCTGCCTGCGGGCGCGGACGGTGACCGACGGCAGATGTACCGCAGCGGCTACGACACTGAGCGGGAGGCCCGTGCGGCTGAGAAGACCGCACGCCGGCAGTTCGCCACAGCGGACCTGAGCGCCGACGGAACCGTCGCGGCGGAGTTGGCCCGCTGGCTGGATGAGCGCGAGCTGGACATGTCGATCACCGGGCTCGCCAGCTACCGCGACTACATCCGCGCTTACATCAACCCGCACATCGGCGCTCGCCAGATCTTCTCGCTGGACAAGGATGCCATCCACGACCTCTACAAGATTCTCCTCAAGCGCGGCGGACGCCGCGGCCAGGCCCTGTCGCCCGCCACGGTTCGGACCGTGCACCGCATTCTCGCCAAGGCTCTCGGCGATCTGGGCGTGAAGATCACGGGAGTGCGCCAGCCGCGCAAGCCGAAGAAGCTCGACAAGGGCCGCAAGGGCGTCTGGACCGCCGATCAGGCTGTCGTTTTCCTCATAGCCGTGCGCGACGATCGGCTGTACGCCGCCTGGGCATTGGCGGCGATTTGCGGTATGCGCAGGGGCGAGTTGGCGGGGCTGCGTTGGTCGAAGGTTGACCTCGAACGAGGGATTGTCCAGGCCGACTGGCAGCGCACCACGGCGACCGGTGAGGGCGAGGGCGGGGTTGTCGAGAAGGAGACCAAGGGCAGCAGTGCGCGGAAGATCGCCATTTGGGCAGCCTTGATCCAGATCTTGCGTGAGCACCGCGAACGGCAGGACGAGGAACGCAAACGCTTCGGCGTCCTGTACCACAACGAGGACCGCGTCTTTTGCAAGGAGGACGGCACCGCGTACCGGCCGGCGTCCTTCACCGGCCGCTTCGCGACCCTGTGCCGCAGGGCAGGCGTCCCGCAGATCGTGCTCCACGACGCCCGGCACACCTCGGCGACGGTCGGTGCAGACCACGGTGTGCCCCAGCACGCCATGCAGGACCGGCTTGGCCATGCCGACTCCCGGGTGACCGCCGAGATCTACACGCACGTAATGCCGGAGGCCCAGCGCAAGGCCGCAGAGATCATGGAACGCGTGATGCTGCCCGGCCGTGAGCCCGAAACGGATCGGCTCGGACACGCCGACTCCCAGGTAACGGCCGACACCTACACGCATGGGTCCCATGCCGCGTAGGGCCTACACCAAGATCGGCACGGTCTGCCGCTCCTCGTGATTGCCAGGAGCACCGACCCGTTGGGCGTCGGGCATAGACGCGTGACACGGGCGTGGCCGAGAACGTGCGTCTTGGACGCAACTAACGCGTCGTACCAACAGGAGTACCTACATGGACGGCCGAAGGTCGGTACGTCGGGTCGCCGGGCCCGTTTGGTGGCGCGCCTGTCGTCCCGCCGGCAGGATCGGATTGCCGGGCACGGCTGTGTCCAGGCGGGCCAGTTGTGCCGGGGTCAACGGCTTGGATGACGCGGCGGGTGCGGCGGGCGCCTCGACCGTGTTGGGGGGTGTGGTCCGGGGGCCGGCGTGGGCGAGCGCGCGGCGCAGCGCTGGTAGGGGTTCGTCGTCGGTGTGTGCTGGGCGCCATCGGCCGAGGGCGTGGTACAGCGCAGTTCCTGTGGTCTTGACCAGCTGGGTTGGGCCGGTGGTGAAGAGTTCTCCGCGGTCGGTGGCGGCGAGGGTGGCCAGGCGTAGGGTCACGGCCAGGTTCGGCAGGTGCGCGGCGATCGGGGCGAGTTCGCGGCGGCCGGTCAGGTCGTTGGGGTCGCGGTTGCGGACCCATCGGGTCAGCTCGTCGAGGTCGGCCACGACCTCGGTGGCTGGGCCGGTGGCGGGGGTGCCGTGCAGGCTCTGGGCGGCGCCGGCTGCGCGCCGCCACGTTTCTGGGTCGGCGCCGGGTATGGGCTGGCCGTTGACAGTGGCGACGACGGCGAGGGTCAGGCCGAGCCGGGTCGCGGCGGCCAGGTGCACGCCGCGGACCTGGCCGGGGTTGCGGTACAGCCAGTCGCGGGCGGCCAGTAAGGCCGCGGCGGCGTCGTCCACGGAGTGGATGGTCGGGGTGCGCCGGTCGGCGGCCGAGGCGACGGTGAGCAGGTGCAGCGGGTTGGGCTGCGCGGCGGGGTCGGCGAGCAGGTCGCCGACGAGGCGGGGCAGGGCGTCGACCGCGTCGAGCATTGCGTCGGCATCGAAATCGTGGAGGGCGGCAAGCTCGTCGGGCCGCATCCGCCACCAGGCTAGGTCCTCGGCCTGGCCTTCGCCGTCCGTGGTGAGGTCGTCTTTGTCAGTCACCGGCCCGACCTCCACACCTCCGCCTCGAACGGCGAGTAGGTGACGAGGATGGAGCGGCCGAAGTCGTTGGTGAATGCGAGGCGGCCCGCGCGGCCGCTCATGTTCTCGTACTCCGGCTTGCTGCCGTCCTC